>Ga0209751_10001133_pt1 | contig 27706 bp, 29 predicted proteins | sample RifCSP13_1_FD_184019 | JGI IMG/M metagenome (GOLD analysis project Ga0209751, IMG submission 184019) | Soil microbial communities from Rifle, Colorado - Rifle CSP2_sed 13_1 (SPAdes) (version 2) | ecosystem: Environmental > Terrestrial > Deep subsurface > Rock core/Sediment | place: Rifle...
CTACCGTTCCCGCTTCTAGCCGCGCCGGCGTCGCGATAGAATCCCCGTACGTCATGGGCGCGCGGGGTTTAGTCCAACTGGTTTTATCCGCCATGCTCGACGCACGACGGATAAAAGCCTGAACGTTGAACGTTGAACGTTTTAGAGGGCCGAAAACGAGCCGATAGTGAACTGAGGACACCGTGGCCAAGCTTCTAGGCTTCCTCCTCATCGTGAACGCCATCATCCTGACGGGTTGGTGGGTGACCAGGAATTACCCGTACAAGAACTGGGTTTTCGCCGTCTGCCTGGTCGCAGTCTTTTCTGGCATCTTCCTACTCGTACAGGATCGCGCCACTGAGATCACGATCAAGGGTGTGGGTACGATCAGGGCAGCGGTAGAGCAGGCATCGGTTGATGCCCAGGCGATCGCGGACGTACGTAGACGCATCGAAGCGCAAAGCGCCACGGTAGATCTCGTGGCTCAACAAGCAACGAACGCTCGACGCCTCGGGGAGGAGTTGGCCGAGAAGACGCGAGCTGCCGAAAAGAGACTTGGAGAAGTCGACCAGGCCGTGGCACTGGCTCGAACCAAGCTCGGCGAGCTTCAGGAGATCACGGATTTCACGCGTGCGGTACTCGCGGCTCAGAGTGACGACCGCCGGGCGTTCGATCGCCTTGAGGCGTGGGCCAACGATCCCAAGTTTGGGCTGCAATCGGAGGCAGGGGCCGCTTGGGCCATGGTGCTCGATCAGCATGCCAAGGCGTTCTTCATGAGTGGGTTCACCGTTCCGTGGAAACAAGGTGTTGATCCATCGAAGTTTGGCGTCGCCGATCTCCGCCGCGAATACGCGAATGCGCCAGTGTTTATCCGACCCGCACTCATTGAATACGTCTGGAACCGCCAGGACATCCCGAAGAGGGAGCGCCTGTCGTTCTTGGCCGACATTCTCGCCGGGGATACCAGCCTGAACGCCGTTGAGTACGCTGGCCGGCTTCTCTCTGGCGCACTGGACGCCAAGCTGAAGCCGCTCGCGGTCAAGCCGCTGCTACAGGTATGGGAGCAGAAGAAGGCGACGATAAAGTAGGGGGGTCGCCCTCTAACAACATGGTTGAGCGGGCCGGCCCAGGGCGGCCGGCCGCTCACCATGACCGTTGGGCGGACAGAGACTCCTTCGAAGATAGGAGCGAGGCGTGACCGACTACAAATGGAAGCCGATCGAGCCTCTGAGCGCTCCCGATCGGGCAATCGACCTAGCCGCCATCCGTCCCCTGTACGAAAGCTGGCGGGCCTCCAAGCAACGACTGCTAACGTCGAGCGAAGCCAGCCTCAAACGGTTCACTGACCGTCTCGTTCGCCGATTGAGCGTCGAGACGGGAATCCTTGAGCGGCTCTATGATTTGGATCGAGGAACTACAGAGGCACTGGTGGCCCAAGGGTTCCTAGAAGATCTCGTGTCGCGCTCCAGCACAGACATTGAGCCTTCGCGGCTGATCGACATCCTACGGGATCAAGAGGGCGCAGTCCAGTTGGTGATGGACTGCGTCGGGCATTCGCGCGAGCTCACGAAAGGGCTTATCCACGAGTTACACGCGATCCTGACTCAGCATCAGGAAACCACGCTTGCGATCGACCAGTTTGGGAACCGGCGGGAGATCCCTCTACTCAAGGGGCGCTTCAAGCAGCACCCGAACAATCCCAAACGCCCGGACGGCACTATGCACGAGTACGCCCCACCCGAGCAAGTCGACTCTGAGATAGATCATCTCCTGGGCTGGTTGGCCGAGTACGGTGACGACGATCCCGTAATCGTCGCTGCTTGGCTCCACCATCGATTTACCCAGATACATCCCTACCAAGACGGAAATGGGCGCGTGGCCCGTGCCCTCACAACCCTTGTTCTGCTGCGTGCCGACTTGCTGCCGCTGATCATCGATCGCGACCTTCGCGTCGAGTACCTGACCGGGCTAGAAGCTGGCGACGCCGGTGATTTGGCGCGACTCGCTTCGCTCTTCGCTCGCCTTGAGCGAGCCTCTATCCTCCAGGCGCTGAGCGTCGACGTTGACGCTGAGATCGCACGAGAACGCACGCTGACCGCGGCCGTCATCGAGAGTCTCGCGGCCAAGCTCGGGAGGCGGCGCCAGGCGAAGGAGGCGGAGCTTCGGAAGGTCAACACCGTGGCTGTCGCTTTGCGAGATCGCACCCGAAAGGCGCTCGACCAGGCATTGAATCAGCTCGGCGGGCCACTTTCGACGGTCGGGAAGCCGGAGATTCGCCTCAGTGAGGGGGGCTTTGATCGCGGCAATGCGCATTGGTACAAGTTTGACGTGGTGAAGTCCGCCAATGAGGCCGGCAAGTTCGCGAACTTCTCCGAAGCGCACTACTTCGTAAAGTCATCCATTCGCGTCGAACGCGAACGGCTCGTGTTCGTCGTCTCGTTTCACCATGTCGGTCGGGAGCTCACGGGGATCATGGAAGCCACGGCGTTTGCACGCCTCGAGTCATTTGAAGATTCGGAGGACCGAGAATACGTCACCCAGGACTTCTTCCTTTGCTCGCTGGAGCCCTTTGTCTTCACGTATCAGACGTCCGAGGACGAGATCGCAGCAGCGTATGCTCGGTGGCTCGATGCGGCCCTGGCGGTGGCCATCAAGGAGTATGGCGACCGGCTATGATCGTGCGCCGTCCAACTTCAGCTTGGAGCTGACGGGGCTACGCCCCGCAGCTCAAGCTGACGTTGGGCGACAACCGCAGTCCCGGGGCGGCATGATCCATAGACGACTCGATCACGAGCCCCGTCCACCGGCCGTCGTGATAGCCTACCGGTATGGCTAAACTGGCCCGCGAACTCGAATCGGAAGCCATGAGGCTCTCGCGCCGGCAGCGCGCCCGCCTCGCGCAACGCCTCATCTCCAGCCTGGATCAGGAAGTAGATGCCGATGCGGAACGGCTATGGCTTGCCGAAGCCGAACGTCGGCTAGCTGACCTCAAGTCCGGAAAGGTCGCCGCAATTCCCGCCGAACGGGTTCTCAAGAAGGTCCGCGCCGCGCTTCGGTGAGACGGGTTGAGTTTCATCCCGAGGCACAAAACGAGTTCGCTTCGGCCGCCCGATTTTACGAGGACCAGCAGCGCGGGCTCGGGCTCGACTTCACCCTCACTATTCAGCGGACGTACGAGCGCCTGCTGGAATCCCCGGCCGCTGGCACACCGTTTGGTCGCCGGCTCAGGCGTGTTCTGGTTCCGAAGTTCCCTTACGGCCTTCTGTACCGAGTCGAGGGTGACCGCATCTACGTCATCGCAGTCATGCACCTTCATCGTCGCCCTGGCTACTGGCGATCACGGCTCTGAAACCGGCTGCCGAACAACAGGCTGGAGCGGACCGGCTACGCCGACCGCTCAGCCTGAGCGTTCGCCGCCGGAGACCAGACGTGCTTTCGACGCTTCTCGCGCTCAAAATCGCAACACCCCTCGGCACACTCGTTGTCATGGCGCCGAGCCGTGACGGACTCGTCGTCGCCGCGGATAGCAGGTCGCTCCGAGCCAATAATAGGACATGCGACACTGCATACAAGATCGTTGCGGTCAAATCCGCTGAACCTGCGGTTTTCGCTGTAACTGGCCTGAGTAAGATCCATGGTCATCGCCCTGGTGCCGACCCCTGCCGGGAGCCAGGCATGACCGCCCTTGATCTCGAAGAAACCGCGCGACAACAGCTTGAACGCCATGGACTGCCAGCGACCGTTGCCGCCATGACACGGCTCGGCGAGGCGTCGATCGCCGCCGCCCAGAGGGCGCAGACCCTCGACCCAAGGATTGCCCACCTCTACGCAACATATCGCGGCAAGCGCGTCCACGAGAGCAGGATTCACCCGGCGGCCTCCGGCCGCGGGCGATCCTCAGCGTTAGCGGTACATCGATAGCGCTTGCGGGCACAACCTCGGAGGGAGACACTGCCGGCATGAGGAACATAGAATTCGACTTCAGCAAGCTGTCGGTCACCGAGCGAATCCAGCTGGCCGAGGACATCTGGGACAGCATCCCGGAATCTGCCGACATCCCCCTCACCGATGCTCAGAAGGCAGAGCTGGATCGGCGCCTGGACGATCTCGAGCAGCATCCCGACGCCGGAGAACCCTGGGAGGTCGTTCGGGCCCGTCTTTACGGACGCCTGAAGCGTGGCGAGTGACGCGCCACGCTTCATCGTCCGCCCAGCAGCCGAGGCCGACATCGAAGAGGCGGCGCTCTGGTACGAACTGCGCTCGTCCGGCTTGGGGGCCGACTTTCTTCGAGCCGTCGATGTTTGTTTCGAACAGATCCGCCGACGTCCGGAAGGTTTCCAGCAGGTCTACAAGAGCGCTCGCCGGGCGCGCATCGACGATTCCCGTACGTCGCATATTTCGTTTCGGCGGCTACCGATATCCAGATCGTCGCGTGTATGCACGCGAAGAGAGATCCGCGGATCTGGCAGCGACGTGTCGACCGCTAACTTCCGGATACAGGGGACGGCGGCCGGACGGCGCGTGGTCTTGTTCGAAGGCGAGGCGCCGCCCGCGAGACGAGTGGTGGCCGAGGTGCGAACGAAGTTCGGGCGGTAGGGGTAGGGGTACGATGATGACGCTGACGCGCCCGCTCGCCTGGCGTTCACACTCGGCGTCCTGTCGGTGGGATCGTGCGCGGCCGAGACGCAGCCGGCCGCGAGGATGCCCAAAGTAGGCTTTCTCTTCGCGGCTACTGCTGCGGACGCGGCGCCCTTCGTCAGGGCGCTCATCGGCAGCCTGCGCACCTTGGCCGCATCGAGGGCAGGAACATCGCGTTCGAGTACAGGTTCGCGGATGGGAGAAGGGTCCGCTGGCTCGCGTTCGCTCGCCGCGGCCGCTCAACGCGGACGTTCGGCGCCGGATCAACTGAGGGAGGCGTGATTGCGCTTCGAATGGGATCCAGGCAAGGCGGCGGAGGACCTTGCCAAACATGGCGTCTCGTTCGAGGAAGCTGCAACGGTTTTCCGCGACGTCCTGTCGGCAACTGGCGCGAACCCTGACCATTCATTCGACGAAGAGCGGTTCGTCACCTTCGGCATCTCGACCGGCGGCCGCCTTCTGGCCATCGCTCACACCGACCGTGACGATACAATCAGGATCATCAGTGCACGGCCAGCGGCACCAAGTGAAAGGAAGATCTATGAAGAAGGCTAGCCGAAGAGCGACTGAGGATCTGCGGCCCAAGTACCAGCGCTCCGACTTTGGGACGCTGGTTCGCGGCAAGTACGCACAGCGGGTCATTGAAGCCACGAATGTGGTCGTCCTCGACCCGAGGGTCGCCAGGGCGTTTCCAAATGATCGTGCCGTCAACAAGGCACTGCGAGGGCTGCTTCGCGATCGCAAGTCCTCCGCTCGCCCAACTGCCCGTTCAACACGGACGCGCCGCGAGCGGCGCGCCGGTTAACGGTACGTTGGACGACTTTATCGAGGACGTCTGGCGAATGACCGACAGCCACGTTCCTGCAGGGACGCGTCGCCACGCCGGTTGACGACTTTGGGCAACCCAAGGGGCGACGGATGAGCCAGTCGCTCGGCATCGACCTGGAGGAGCGCGCGCAGTCGCCGCGGGGGGAGGAGCGGGCGCCGCGGTCTCGTGCGATGCTAGGGGCGTGGCGGACAGACCGCGCGGGCGGCCCTGGCGCCTCCTCGTCACGGAGGCGTGCGACGGCGCGAGCAACATGGCGGTGGACGAGGCGCTCTGGCGCGGGCGCCAGGCCGGCGGCGCGCCCCCGACCCTCCGCTTCTTCGCGTGGGCGCCCCCGACGGTCTCGCTCGGCTACGGCCAGCCGCTCGCGGGCGACGTGGACCTCGCGGCGTGCGCCGCGCTCGGCGTCGGCCTCGTGCGCCGCCCGACCGGCGGGAGCGCCATCTACCACGACGGCCCCGAGCGCGAGCTGACCTACAGCATCGTCGCCACCGCGGCCGACCTCGGCATCGGCGCCGACCTCCTCGAGACCTACCACTGGATCGGCCGCGCGCTCGCGCGGGGCCTGCGCGCCCTCGGCGCGCCCGTCGAGATGGTGCCGGTCGCGCCCTCGGGCGGGCCGACGCCCGCCTTCTGCTTCGCGCGCGCGGGCAGCTACGAGCTCGAGATCGGGGGCCGCAAGGTCGTCGGCAGCGCGCAGCGCCGGCAGGGGACCGCGTTCCTGCAGCACGGCGCGGTGCTGCTCGGCGTGGACGCGCCGCGCCTGGCCGCGCTCTTTCCCACGACCGCGGACCCGCTCGCGACGCTGACGACGCTCGAGGCGGCGCTCGGCCGCCGGCCGGGCTTCGACGAGGTGGCGCACGCCCTCGCCGCCGCGTTCGAGGCCGAGCACGGCCTGGCCCTCGAGCCCGGCGGGCTCTCGGCCGACGAGACGGCGCTCGCCGCGGCGCTGGCTGCCGAGAAGTACGCCACCGACGCCTGGCTCGCCGGCGCGGCGTGAGCCGCGAGTACCCCGAGCACCCGCGGGTCGGTGTCGGCGCGGTCGTGCTCCACGAGGGCCGCGTGCTGCTCGTCCGCCGCGGCCGGCCGCCCGGGATCGGCAAGTGGAGCCTGCCGGGCGGCCTCGTCCGCCTCGGCGAGACGACGCGCGCGGCGATCGTCCGCGAGGTCGCCGAGGAGTGCGGGCTCGCGGTCCGCGTTGTCGGCCTCGCCGGCATGGTCGAGCGCGTCGTCGAGGACGACGCGGGCCGGGTCCGCTATCATTACGTCCTGGTGGACTACCTCGTGCGTCCGGAAACGGTGGACGCCGTCGCGGGCAGCGACGCCGACGAGGTGCGCTGGGTGGAGGTGGGGTGCGTGGGCGAGCTCGACGTCACCGAGGGGCTCGTGGACATGATCCGGCGGGCCCAGAGCCTGGAAGGAGGCGAGACCGCGTGAAGGTCGCCATCGCGAGCAAGCGGCTGGACGAGGTCGTCGCCGACGCGGTCCTCGCGGGGCTCTACGCCGACGAGAAGAAGCTTCCCGACGGGCTCGCGCGGCTCGACCGCGCGAGCGGCGGGCAGGTGCGGCGCGTGCTCGAGGCCGAGCAGTTCAAGGCGAAGGCCGGGCAGGTGACGCACCTGCACGCGAACGGCCGCCGCATCGTGGTCGCCGGGCTCGGCCCGCGCGCGGAGACGACCGCCGAGGTGCTGCGCCGGGCGGCGGCCGCGGGCGCGCGGCGCGCCCGCGACCTCGGGGCGCGCGCGCTCGCGGCCGAGGTCCTGGGCGACCGGTTGCCCGCGCGCCAGCGCGCGCAGGCCCTCGTCGAGGGCGCGCTGCTCGGCACGTACGGCTTCGAGCGCTACCGGCGCGAGAAGGCCGAGCGCGCGGTCGGCGCGCTCACGGTCGTCGAGCCCGACGCGCGCCGGGCGCGCGACGTCGCCGACGGCGTCCACCGGGGCGAGACCTTCGCGCGCGCCACCGCGCTCGCGCGCGACCTCGTCAACACGCCGGCGAAGGACCTGAGCCCGACCGACCTCGCGCGCGTCGCGGTCCGGCTCGCGAAGGAGCAGCGCCTGGCGGTCCGGGTATACGACCGCGCCGAGTGCCGCCGGCTCGGCATGGGCGCGTTCCTCGGCGTCGCCGCGGGGAGCGCGGAGCCACCGAAGTTCGTCCACCTGACCTACAGCCCCGGGGGCCGGCCGGCCGGCCGCGCGAGGAAGCGCATCGCGCTCGTCGGCAAGGGCGTCACGTTCGACTCGGGCGGCCTCGACCTCAAGACGTCCGAGGGCATGCTCCGGATGAAGTACGACATGGCGGGCGCCGCGGCGGTGCTCGGCATCATGGGGGCCTTGCCCGCGCTCCGGCCCCCGGTGGAGGTGCACGGGCTCATCGCGGCCACCGAGAACATGCCGTCGGGCTCGGCCATACGCCCGGGCGACGTGCTGCGTGCGATGAACGGCACGACGATCGAGGTGGGGAACACGGACGCCGAGGGGCGGCTCACGCTCGCCGACGCGCTCTGCTACGCGGTGCGCCGCGTCGAGGCCGACGAGATCGTGGACGTGGCCACGCTCACCGGCGCGTGCGTCGTGGCGCTGGGGCCGCTCTGCGCGGGCCTCATGGCGAACGACGCGGCCCTCGCCGGCCGGCTGCTCCGGGCTGCCGAGGCGGCCGGCGAGCCGTGCTGGCAGCTGCCCTTGATCGACGAGTACAAGGAGCACCTCAAGAGCGAGGTCGCCGACCTGAACAACGTGGGCCCGCGCGGCGGCGGCGCGATCACCGCGGGGCTGTTCCTCAAGGAGTTCGCGGGCGCCACCCGGTGGGCGCACCTCGACGTCGCGGGCCCGGCGTTCACCGAGAAGGACCTGCCGCTCGCGCCGAAGGGCGCGACCGGCGTCGCCGTGCGCACGCTGCTGACGTACCTGACGGCGGAGTGATGGGCGGCGGCGTCGACCTGCACACGCACACCACCGCGTCCGACGGGACGCTCGCGCCGCGCGACCTCGTGCGCGAGGCGGTCCGCCGCGGCGTGCGCGTGCTCGCCGTCACCGACCACGACTCGACCGACGGGCTCCCCGAGGCGCTCGCCGAGGCGCGCGCGCACCCGCCGCTCGAGATCGTGCCCGGGCTCGAGATCAACTGCGACGTCGCGAGCGGGCCCGACGGCGCGGCCACGGAGATCCACGTGCTCGGCTACTGCGTGGACTGGGAGGCCGCCTGGTTCCAGGAGTTCCTCCGGGAGCAGCGCGCGGAGCGGCGCGCGCGCGTCGTGCGCATCGCCGCGCGGCTCGCCGAGCTCGGCATGCCGATCGACGCCGACGAGGTGTTCGCGCTCGTCCAGGAGGGCTCCGCGGGGCGGCCGCACGTCGCCCGCGTGATGATGGCGCGGGGCTACGTGAAGTCGGTCCGTGAGGCGTTCGACCGGTACCTGCGCGCGGGCGGCCCCGCCCACGTGCCGCGCCGGCGGCTCACGCCCGCCGAGGCGGTCGCCGTGATCCGGCGCGCCCGCGGCGTCCCCGTGCTCGCCCACCCCGCGCTCGCCGGTCGCGACGAGCTGATCCCGGAGCTGGTCCGGGCGGGGCTCCAGGGCATCGAGTGCTTCTACCCCGAGCACTCGGCCGCCCAGACCGCGCACTACCGCGCGCTCTGCCGCGCGCACGGCCTGCTCGAGACGGGCGGCTCGGACTTCCACGGCCCGCGCACCGGCCGCCCGAACCCCCCGGGCAGCCCGGCGGTGCCGCTCGCCGTGTGGGACGCCCTGAAGGAGCGCGCCCTGCTGTGCCGGGCCTGAGCGCCCAGGTGTTCGGCTTCAAGGACTGCCAGGACACGCGCAAGGCGCTCCGCTTCTTCGCCGAGCGGCGAGTCGCCGTCCACTTCGTGGACCTCGCGGAGCGCCCGGCCTCGCGCGGCGAGCTCCGGCGCTTCGCCGAGCGGTTCGGCGCCGCCGCGCTGATCGACCGCGAGAGCCCGCGCCTGCGCGCCCTCGGGCTCCACGTGGCGGGGGATTCGCCCCAGCGCCTGCTCGAGCGCGCGCTCGGCGAGCCCCGGCTGCTCCGGACGCCGCTCGTGCGCTGCGGCCACCGCGTCGCGGTCGGCCACGCCCCCGCGGAGTGGCAGGCGTGGGTGGACGCCGCGCGGGACGCGACGACGGCGTGACGCCCCGACCGTTCACGCTCCACGTCCCCGACGAGGTGCTCGCCGACCTGCGCGCGCGGCTCGCGCGCGTGCGCTGGCCCGACGCGCCGCCGGGCGCCGCGTGGGAGTTCGGCACGAGCCTCGCCTACCTGCAGGAGCTGGTCGCCTACTGGCGCGAGCGCTACGACTGGCGCGCCCACGAGGCGCGGCTGAACCGGCTCAGGCAATTCACGGTGGCGCTCGGCGGGATCGACCTGCACTTCGTCCACGAGCCCGGCGTGGGGCCGCGCCCGCTGCCGCTCCTGCTCGCGCACGGCTGGCCGGGCTCGATCGTCGAGTTCGAGCGGCTGATCCCGCTGCTCACGGACCCGGGCCGCTTCGGCGGCGATCCGGCCGACGCCTTCACGGTCGTCGCCCCCTCGCTCCCGGGCTACACGCTCTCGTTCCGTCCCGGGCAGCCGCGCTTCGGCGTCGAGGAGATCGCCGACGTTTTCGCCGAGCTGATGACCGGCGTGCTCGGCTACCGGCGCTTCGCCGCCCAGGGCGGCGACTGGGGGGCGTTCGTCGCCTCGCGGCTCGCCCACGCCCATCCCGACCGCCTGGTCGGGATCCACCTGAACCTGCTCGCGGTGCGGCGCGACGTGACGGCGCCCGAGGCGCCGAGCGAGGAGGAGCACCGCTACCTGGAGCAGCTCCGTCACTGGCAGCGCGAGGAGACGGGCTACCAGTGGATCCAGGGCACCCGGCCCCAGACGCTCGCCTACGGCCTCACCGACTCGCCCGTGGGGCTCGCGGCCTGGATCGTCGAGAAGTTCCGGGCGTGGAGCGACTGCGGCGGGGACGTGGAGCGGCGCTTCTCGAAGGACACGCTCCTCACCAACGTGATGCTCTACTGGGTCACCGGGGCGATCGGCTCGTCCTTCTGGCCCTACTACGCGCGCCTGCACCGGCCGTGGCCGATCCCCGACGGCGCCCGCGTGACGGTCCCGACGGCGTACGCGGCCTTCCCGCGGGAGATCCTGCTGCCGCCGCGGGCGTGGGCCGAGCGCGTGTACGACATCCGGCGCTGGACCGTGATGCCGGCCGGCGGCCACTTCGCCGCCCTCGAGGAGCCCGAGGCCCTCGCGGCCGACGTCCGCGCCTTCTTCCGGGAGCTCCGGGGAACCTGAGAGCCGTCTCCCGGAAAGGAGCCATCCATGGCTGGATACGTGAACCCGTCGAGCCGAAGGGAAGTGCTGAAGTTCGGCGCCTACACCACCGTCGGCGGCGTGCTGACGCCGGGCGTCTCGCTCGCCCAGGCGATCGTCACCGACACGAAGGGCATCGCCGCGGGCGACGTCCAGCTCGACATGGGCGGCACGCGCATCCCGGCCTACGAGGCGCGGCCGGAAGCGCCGGGCCGCCACCCGATCGTCGTGGCGATCTCGGGCTATCTCGCCTTCTTCGGCCGCCACCTCAAGGGCTGACGCGCCTCGGCGCTCGCTCCCCCCGACGCCGATCAGGACAGCGTGAGGACGACCGCCGCCCGCGGCCCCGCCGTGCTCGCGTAGCAGGACTTGATGTTCTTGCGCGCGCCGGCGAGCCTGGCGGCCACGCGGCCGAGCGCGCCGGGCTTGTTCGAGAGCCGCACCACGAGCGCCCGCTCCTTCTTGACGCGGTAGCCGGCCTTCGTCAGGGCCCGCGCGGCCCGCGTCGGGTCGCTCACGACCATCCGGACCCGGGTGGTGCCCCGCGCCTCGGGCGCGCAGATCGCGACGATGTTCACGCGGGAGTCCGCGAGCGTCTTGCACACCTTCGCGAGGACGCCGGGCCGCGACTTGAGGGGCAGGACGAGCTGCGTGGTCTTGGTCATGGCCATCCTCCTCCTGGGAGCATCGGGCCGATCATAGCTCGTTTCGCCGCCAGACGTTGCGGCAGCGCGTCTCGGTCACGAGGCACGCGGTGACCACCGCCGCGGCCGCGAGGCCGAGGCAGACGCCGAAGGCGGCCTCCCACGCCGCGGGCGGATAGACGCGCGCGCCCGCGACCTCGAGCCCGCCCCACCTGGCGTCGAGGATCGCGCCCGTGACCCACTGGAGCAGCGCGATGCCGAGGAAGATCGGCAGGTTGCAGAAGCCGACGGCGATCCCGACGCGCGCGGGGTCGTTCACCTCGCGCACACAGCTCCAGAGCAGCACGAGGCCCGCGGAGGCGAGCCCCAGCAGGAGGAAGAACGGGGCGAGCAGCGACACCGGCAGCCGCAGGCCGGGCAGCGCGAGCGGCACCCAGCAGAGGGCGTAGATCGCGGAGCACGCGACCATCGGCAGGCGCCGGAGCCCGAGCCAGCGGTCCGAGAGCCAGCCGACGAGCGGCGCGCCCACGCCCATGCCGATCGCGATCATCGAGGCGAGCGTGGCGGCGTCCACGCGGGAGAGGCCGTAGACCTGCGTGAGGTACGGCACGCCCCAGAGGCCGAGGAACGTGATCTGCGTCGTGTAGACGCCGGCCGCGGTGAGGATCGGCGGCCACGTGCGCGGGTTCGCGACGATGCCGGGCACGCCGCGCACGACCTCGCGCACCGTCGGCGCCGCCGGCCCCATCCGCTCCGGGTTGACGGCCGGCAGGCCCAGCGCCTCGGGCCGGTCGCGCACGAGCGTCGCCGCCGCGGCGGCGAGCACGAGCGTGACGCCGCCGATCACCACGAACGTGGCGCGCCAGCCCACGGCGCCCACGAGGAGCGCCAGCGGCGTGGCGGCGACGAGCGCGCCGACGTTGCCGACGGTCTGCGTGAAGCCCGAGATCGTCGCGAACTCGTTCGGCCGGAACCAGGCGGCGGCGAGGGCCAGCCACGCGATCAGCATGACCGAGGCGCCGAGCCCGACCAGGAGCCGCCCGGCGAACGCGACGCCGAACGTCGGCGCGACACCGAACAGCACCGCGCCGAGTCCCAGCGTCCCGCCGCCGAGCGCGATCGTCCAGCGCGGGCCGAGCGTGTCCGCGAGGCTGCCCGCGACGAGCGCCATCACGGCGAAGACGTACGGGTAGATCGCCGAGAGGTTGCCGAGCGCCGCCGCGGTGATCGCGAAGGCGCGCATGAGGTCCTCCGCGACGACCGCGGGCGCGACGCGGTGGAGCCAGGAGAAGACGTAGAGCGACGCGGGCACGAGCAGCATGAGCCAGCGCGCGCCCCGGAGGCTCACGCGCGCGCGCGGGCGTAGGCCGGGAAGACCCGTCGGACGACGTCGGCGTCGTTGATCGCGAGCATTCCCGTGACGAGGCGGCGCGCCGCGCCCCGGACCGCGACGAAGGTGATGCGCGCCGAGGCCACGAGCGCGCCGGCGGCGTCGCGCGCGGCGACCTCCGTGTCCCAGTAGCGCCGGTCGTCGACGTGCGGCCGGACGGCGGCGCGGCGGCCGGACACCGTGAGCGCCGCGCCGAAGGGGACGGGGCCGTGGAGCGTGACGGCGAGGTCCGTCGTCATGCCCGACTCGCCCGTGGCGAGCGCGCCGAGCCAGAACGCGGTCTCGTCGAGCAGCGTGGTCAGCGCGGCGGGCGCGAGCGCGCCGTCGGGCTCGCGGAACGGCGCGCGCGGCGTCCAGGCGCTCCACACGGCCCGGTCGTCGAACGCGAGCCGGACGCGCAGACCGAGGGGGTTCTCCGTGCCGCACGCGAAGCACGCGCGCGAGACCGGCAGCGGGTGCCCGTCGCGCGCGGAGGCGGCCGCGTGGGGGCCGGCGTCCGCCGCCGTCGCCGCGACGCGGCCGTCGACGAGGACGGAGCCGTCGGCGTCGCGGAGCACGAACGCGTGCGCCTCCGCCTCGCGGGCGTGCGCCAGGGCGAGCGGGACGCCGAGCGGCACGCGCTTCCTGTACACGCCGCTGACCGCCCGCGGCCCGCCGATGCCCGCGAGGGCGTCGAAGGCGGCGAGGACGGACCCGCCGTGCGCGGTGTCGGGAAGCCCCTGGAACGCGGGATCGAGCGTGAGAAGCGGTTCGCCGCCGCGGTCGTCGAGGGACCGCTTCAGCACGGAGCCTATGGTCGCCATGCGATAATCGATCGTGCCGCCCATTCTATCCGACAATCCCTTCGTCCGTGCGACCGTCACCAACTTCTTCTTCTTCTTCAGCCTGAACAGCTTCATCCTGCTGCCCCTCTACATCCACGCGCAGGGTGGGACCGAGGTCGAGATCGGCGTCGTGATGGGTCTCTACAACGCCGTCGGCATCGTCTGCCAGCCGCTCGTGGGCCCGTGGATCGACGCGCTCGGCCGTCGGCCCTTCATGCTCGTGGGCGTGGGCCTCGTCGGCGCCTCCGCGCTGCTCGCCGCGGCCGCGCCGCTGATCCCGGTGCTCGCGCTCGTGCGCGTCATGCAGGGTCTCGGCTTCTCGGCGTTCTTCGTCGCGAACTACTCGTACGTGATCGACCTCGTCCCGCCCGATCGGCGCGGCTGGGCGCTCGGGATCTACGGCGTGTCGGGGCTCACGGCGACGGCGATCGCGCCGCTCGTGGGCGAGTGGATCGTCCGCCGCGTCGGCTTCCGGCCGCTCTTCGTGCTCGCCGCGCTGCTCGCCGGCGTCGCCTGCGTGCTCGTCACGCGGCTGTCGGGTGGCCGGCGCGGCCCCGCGCTGCCCGTGCGGGCCTCGCTCTGGGAGCGCGGCGGCTTCGACGAGATCTGGCACCGCCCGATGGCGGTCACGCTCTTCTTCGGCCTCGGGGCGGGCACGATCTGGGTGTTCCTGCCGACCTTCGCCGAGAGTCTCGGGGTGCGGACGCTCGCGCTCTTCTACACGGCGTACGCGACGGCGGCCATCGGCGTGCGCGTGTTCGGCGGGCGCCTGCTCGACACCCTCGGCCGGGCCGCCGTGATCGTGCCCTCCATGTTCGTGCAGACGATCGGGACGGCGCTCCTCGCGATGCTCGCGCTCCTCGTGGACCGGTCGGGCACGACGCCGGCCCTGCCGGTCCTGTTCCTCGCCGGCCTCATGTCCGGCTGCGCGCACGGCTTCCTCTACCCCGGGCTCGCGGCGCTGATCACCGACGAGACGCCGGAGACGCGGCGCGGCGTCGTGGTCGGGATCTTCAGCGCCGTCTTCCTCGTCGGTCAGACGGCCGGGGCCTTCGTCTTCGGCTACGTCACCCACGCGGCCGGCTACGCGGTCACCTGGAGCGTGCTCACCGCGCTGCTGCTCGCGGGCGCCGGCGTGAGCCTCAGGCTCGTGCCGGCGCGCCCGGCGAGGCGCGCTATACTGGGCTGACGCCGCCGACGGGGGAGCACGCATGCACACGAAGGCCCGGGTCCTGACGCTCGCGCTGCTGACCGCCGCCCTGCTGGGCGCGCCGGGCCGGGCCGACCTGGCGCCCGACGGTCCCAGCGCCACGCCGCCCCGGGCGACCGGCCCGCAGGAGGTGGAGGTGATCGCGGTCCTGATGGACCAGCACACGCACCAGCCGACGGTGCTGCTCCAGGGCAAGCGGGACCGGCGCGCGCTCGCGATGGCGATCGGGCTCGCGGAGGCGACCGGGATCGCCGTGCCGCTCCAGGGCGTCACGCCCCCCCGCCCGCTCACGCACGACCTGTTCCTCACGCTCTTCGGCCGGCTGAAGGTCGGGCTCACGCGGGTCGTGATCACCGACCTGCGCGACGACGTGTACTACGCCACGGTCCACCTCAGGGCGGCCGGCACGGAGCTCCAGCTCGACGCGCGGCCGTCGGACGCGATCGCGCTCGCGATCCGCGCGAAGGTGCCGGTGCTGGTCGAGGACCGCGTGTTCGACAAGGGCGGCGGCGTGGGCGTGGCCCCGCGCCGGCCGAACATCTGACGCGATGGCGGACCCCGAGCGCAACGACCAGGAGTGGGCGCTCCAGCGGCGGCTGGAGGACGTCTTCGCGAAGCTCGGAGAGAAGTTCGGCGACCTGACGGGCCGGGTGGAGACGAAGATCCGCCCGACGGTGACCCTCGACGACGTCGGCGGGCTCCGCGAGGCGAAGGCGGGGCTCAAGGGCTTCTCGCTGGCGCTGACGAACCCGGACCTCTACACGAAGTGGGGCATCGCCCCGCCGAAGGGCGTGCTGCTGTACGGGCCGCCGGGCACGGGCAAGGCGAAGCTCGCCCAGGCGCTCGCGACGGCGTCCGGCGCGATCTTCTACCACCTGAAGCTCACGAACCTCACGTCCAAGTTCGGCGCGAACACGGGCGAGCTGCTGCAGGAGATCCTCCGGATCGCGATCGGCGAGGGCAAGGCGGTGCTCTTCCTCGACGAGGCCGAGGCGCTCTCGCTCGAGCACCTGCTGCCGCCGCCGCAGGCGCTCGAGGCGAGCGCGCGGCTCGTGGCGGCGCTCTGCGAGAAGCTCGACGCCGTCGACGCCTCGGCGCGCGTCCTGGTCGTCGCGGCCACGACCCGCACGGACGCGATCGATCCCGCGCTGGTGGCGCCGGGCCGCCTCGACCACCTGGTCGAGGTCCCGCTGCCCGACCCGGACGGGCAGCGGGAGATCCTCGAGCTGATCCGCGTGCGCACGGAGAAGAACGCCGGGCGGCCGCTGTTCGAGCCGATCGACTATCGCAAGATTCTGCCGGTCATGGGCGGCATGAGCGGCGCCGACCTGTCGGTGATCGTCCAGCGCGCCCTCGAGGCCAAGGTGCACCGCGCCGGAGAGACCGGCGAGGCCTCGCCCGTGACCACGGACGACCTCCTCGATGCCACCGACGGGTACAAGCGCGTGCGCGGGATCGTCGAGAAGATCCGCTACGGCCAGTATCTGTGATCGCGTCGACCACGCTCCGTGTCCGCTACAAGGACACGGACTGCATGAAGGTCGTCTACTACGGCAACTACCTCACGTACTTCGAGGTGGGCCGCGTCGAGTTCCTGCGCCAGCAGGGCACGCCGATCTCCGAGGTGGACCAGAAGATCCACATGCCCGTGGTCGAGGCGGCCGTGCGCTACGCCCGGCCGGCGCGCCTCGACGAGCTGCTCGAGGTCCGCTGCTGGGTGAGCGAGCGCAAGCGCGCGAGCTTCCGTTTCGCGTACGAGATCGTGAACGCGGCCGGCGAGACGGTGGCGACCGGGTCGACGCGGCACGCCTGCTGGGACGTCGCCACCGGCAAGATGATCGCGCTGCCCCCGTGGCTCCAGGCGATCACGCCGATCGTTCCGGCCCCGTAGCCGGACGGTGCTATAATCCACATCCGGCCTCGATATGATCGAAGTCCAAGGCCTCACCAAGCAGTACGGCCCGGTCACCGCGATCCGCGACGTGTCGTTTCGCGTCGAGCCCGGGCAGGTCGTCGGCTTCCTCGGCCCGAACGGCGCCGGCAAGTCGACGACGATGCGCATCCTCTCGTGCTTCATGCCCGCGAGCGGGGGCTCGGCGCGCGTCGCCGGCTACGACGTCCTCACGCAGTCCATGGAGGTGCGCAGGCGGATCGGCTACCTGCCGGAGAGCGTGCCCCTCTACACGGACCTGCGCGTGGCGCCGTACCTGGACTTCGTCGCCGAGGTCAAGGGCCTGGCGCGGGGCGAGCGCCGCCGCCGCGTGGCCGAGGTCATGGACCGCTGCCTGATCGGCGACGTCCAGAACCGGCTCATCGGCAAGCTGTCGAAGGGGTACCGGCAGCGCGTCGGGCTCGCCCAGGCGCTCGTGAGCGACCCGGAGGTGCTGATCCTCGACGAGCCCACGATCGGGCTCGACCCGCGCCAGATCACCGAGATCCGCTCGCTCATCAAGGCGCTCGCGGGCCGCCACACCGTGATCCTGTCGACGCACATCCTGCCCGAGGTCTCCATGGTGTGCAGCGGCGGCGTCGTGATCATCAACAAGGGCGCGATCGTCGCGCAGGGGCCCGTCGAGACGCTCGTCGAGCAGTTCTTCCCGACCGCCCGCGTGGAGGTCGAGGTCATCGGCCCGCCGGCGGCGGTGCGCGAGATGATGCGGGCGATCCCCGGCGTGGTGTCGGTGCACGACGAGGCGATCACGAACGGCGCCGGCCGGTACGTCGTCGAATCGTCCCGTGACCGCGACATCCGGGCGGAGATCTCGCGCCTCGCCGCCCAGCAGCAGTGGAGCCTGCTCGAGCTCAAGCGGGTCGGGACCACGCTGGAGGAGGTCTTCATCCGGATCGTCGCCGGCGAGGAGACGACGGCCGAGGCCGGGGAGGACGCGGCGCCGTGAGGGTCTGGGCGATCTTCAAGAAGGAGCTGCGGCTCTACTTCACGTCGCCGGTCGCGTACGTCGTGTTCACGATCTTCCTGCTCATCGCCGGCTACTTCTTCTACAACATCTTCGCCTTCTTCACCCTCGCGTCCATGCAGTCGGCGATGAACCCGGCGATGGCGCGCGACCTGAACGTGACGGACGGCGTGATGCGCCCGCTGTTCTCGAACGTCAGCGTGATCCTGCTGCTGCTGATGCCGCTGCTGACGATGCGGCTGTTCGCCGAGGAGCGGCGCTCGGGCACGATCGAGCTCCTGCTGACGTACCCGGTGCGGGACGGCGCGGTGCTGCTCGGCAAGTACGCGGCGGCGCTCGTGCTCTACGCGAGCATGCTCGCGCTGACGCTGCTCTACCCCGGGATCGTGGCCTACTTCGCCCGGCTGGAGGCCGGGCCCCTCCTGACGGGCTACCTCGGCCTCGTCCTCATGGGCGCGACCTTCATCGCGGTCGGCGTCTTCGCGTCGTCGCTGACGGAGAATCAGATCGTCGCGTCGATCACGACGTTCGGAATCCTGTTGATCTTCTGGATCCTCGGCTGGAGCGCCGACTACGCCGGCGGGGCGGCGGGCAAGCTGCTGCAGCACCTGTCCATCATCGAGCACAACGAGAGCTTCGCCCGGGGCGTGCTCGACACCAAGGACATCATCTACTACGTGGACTTCACGGTCCTGGCGCTGTTCCTGACCCTGCGCTCGCTCGAAACCCGGCGGTGGAAGGGATGATCCGCAAGGTCCTCGACTGGGGCGGGTACGCGGGGCTGGCGGTGCTGGCGATGGCCGTGGTCCTGCCGTTTGCGCGCCCGGCGTGGGCGCAGCAGCGCGGCTGGCTGCTGCTCGCCGGCCTCCTGCTCGTCGCGGCCTCGCTGGTCGTGCGCGTGGGCGAGCTGCGCGGCGCCGTGGGCGGCCGCACGCTGCGCTACGGCCTCAACACCGCGGTGACGATCGTGCTGCTCCTCGGCATCATCGGCGTCGTCGAGGCGCTCTCCTACCGCCACAGCTGGCGCTGGGACCTCACCGAGAACAAGCGGCACAGCCTCTCGCCCCAGACGATCCGGCTCCTCGGGAGCCTCAAGACGGACGTGAGCGCGATCGCGTTCTTCCGGAGCGACCAGCCGGGCAAGCGCGCGGCGGAGGACCTGTTCAAGCAGTATGCCCGCTACGCGAACGGGCGCTTCACGTGGAAGAGCACGGACCCCGACCGCGAGCCCGGCCTCGCGCGGCGGTACGGCATCGAGGCGTACGGCACCGTCGTGCTCGAGACGAAGACGAAGTCCGAGAAGGTGCTCGACGCCGAGGAGGAGAAGCTCACCAACGCGCTCGTGAAGGTCACGCGCGAGGGCAAGCGCCTCGTCTACGTGGTCCAGGGGCACGGCGAGCGCGAGCTCGCCAACGCGGACAAGCCCGGCCTCAGCGAGGCGAAGGCCGCGATGGAGAAGGTCAACTACGAGGTCAAGCCCCTGGTGCTGGCGCGCACGGGGACGGTGCCGGCGGACGCGGCCCTCGTGATCGTGCCCGGGCCGCGCACCGACCCGTTCCCGCCCGAGCTCGACGCGCTCGACGCGTACGTCCGCGGGGGCGGCAAGCTCCTCGTCATGGCCGATCCCTTCCAGGGCGACGGCCTGCGCAAGTACCTCCCGAAGTACGGCATCGAGCTCGGGCAGGACCTCGTCGTCGAGGAGAACCCGATCGGGCGCCTCTTCGGCATCGGCCCGGAGGTCCCGATCGTCCAGCAGTACGAGGCGCACCCGATCACGCGCGAGATGGGCGGGGTGAGCACGCTCTTCCCGCTGACGCGCTCGCTCGCCGCCGCGAAGACGCCGCCCAAGGGCGTGAGCGTCGTCGCGCTCGCGCGGACGAGCCCGCAGAGCTGGGGCGAGACGGACCGCGCGGGGCTCGAGCGGGGCGCGGCGAAGCCCGACCCCCAGGACCCGAAGGGCCCGCTCGCGGTCGCGATGGTGGCGACGCTGGAGAAGGCGCGGATCGTCGTGTACGGGACGTCGAACCTGGCCGCCAACCAGTTCCTCAACGTCCAGGGCAACCGCGACTTCTTCCTCAACACCGTGAGCTGGCTCGCGGAGGAAGAGGACCAGATCTCGATCCGGCCCCGGTCGGCGCGCCCGACGCCCGTGTTCATGAACTCGCAGCAGGCGCAGGTCGTGTTCCTGCTGCCCGTGGTGATCCTGCCGGGCCTCGCGCTCGTCGGCGGGATCGCCGCCGTCCTCCGACGCCGCGCCGCGAAGTAGTCGGACTGAGATGCGCTGGCAGACGACCGCGATTCTGGCCGCCGTGTTGATCGCGCTGGGCGCCTTCTACTACGTGTACGAGCTGCGGCTCGGCCCCGAGCGCGAGCGCGCCGAGGGGCGGAAGGGGCGCGTGTTCACGGCGGACCTCGCCGACGTCACCGAGCTCGAGCTCAAGCGGGCCGGCGACACGCTCCGGGTCAGGCGCGAGCAGGACGGCTGGGCGATGCAGGCGCCCGTCGCGGCGCGCGGCGACCGCGGCAAGATCGAGGAGACGCTCACCACGCTCGTGATGGCGCGCAGCGACCGCGAGATCGCGGCGGCGCCGGCCGACCTCGCCGAGTTCGGCCTCGACCGGCCCGCCGTCGAGGCGACGCTCCGGCTCAAGGACGGCCGGCAGCTCGGCCTCGTGCTCGGCACGAAGAACCCGACCGGCGTGTGGGTCTACGCGCGCGAGGCGGGCAAGCCCGCGGTGTTCCTCGTCTCCGACAGCGTCCTGCGCGACGCGACGCGCCCCGTCGCCGAGTTCCGCGACAAGACCCTGCTCGCCTTCGACCAGGGCGCCGTCACGGGCTTCGAGATCGTCCTGCCCGACGACACGCTCGCGGTCGAGAAGGCCGAGGCGGGCTGGAAGCTCGTGCGCCCCCGCGCGCTGCCCGGCGACGCCGACACCGTGCGCGAGTTCCTCGACAAGCTCGACGGCGCCCGCGTGGCGGAGTTCGTCGCCGAGAAGCCGAAGTCGCTCCAGCCCTTCGGGCTCGACCGCCCGGTGCGGCTCACGGTCCACACCGGGCGCGACAAGGAGCGCGCGAGCAAGAGCGTGCTGCTCGGGCGCCTCGACCGCGCGAAGAAGGGCGTCTACGCGATGCGGCCGGGCGAGTCCTCGGTGCTGCTCCTGCCCGAGGCGGTCTGGGCCGCCGTGCCGAAGAACGTGGCCGTGCTGCGCGACCGGGTCGTGCTCGCGTTCGAGCGCGACCAGGTGACGCGGCTCGACCTCGAGAGCCCGAAAGGCCGGGTCACGCTCGTGCGCGAGAAGGACCGCTGGCGGATCACGGCGCCGGAGGCGCTGCCCGCGGACCAGGTGGAGGCCGGCGCCGTGCTGTTCAAGCTCCGCGAGCTCCGGGCCCAGGGCTTCCTCAGCGACGACGCGTCGGGGATCGCGCGCTACCTCGCCAGGCCCACCGTGCGGCTGACCCTGACGGAGGCGGGCGGGCGGGCGCGGACGCTCCTGCTCGCGCCCTCGCCCGAGCGCCGCGGCGGCGCCCCGAGCGCCTACGCGGCCCTCGCCGGGCGCGGCCCCGTGGTGCTCGTCGCCGCCGCGGCGCTCGAGGACCTCGGCCGCTCGGTCACCGAGCTCCGCGACCGCATCCTGCTCTCGGGGCTCGAGCCGAAGGACGTCAAGCGCCTGCGGCTCCGGGCCGGCGGCGCGACCGTCGTCGTCGAGCGCAGCGGCGACTTCGCGTGGCGGTTCGTCGAGGGCGCCACGGGCGAGGCGAAGGCGGCGGGCGTCGAGAACCTCCTGTTCTCGCTCCGCGCGCTCAAGTGGCAGGAGGTCGCCGCGCCGACCGGTGCTGCGCCCGCGCGCTATGGCCTCGACGCGCCGGCGTTCGAGGCGACGCTCCTCCGGGCCGACGGCTCGGAGGTCGCCGCGGTCGCCGTCGGCAAGCGGGAGGGCGAGCGGGCGTGGGTGCGGACCCAGGCGGGCCCGGCGATCTACGCCGTGGACGCCAAGCAGCTCGGCGACCTGCCCAAGCTCCCCGACGACCTCAAGGGCTGAGCGCCGCGCGGATCCGCCGCCGCACGCGCTCGAGCAGCGGCTGCACGCGCGCGTCGAAGAACGCCGGCGCGAACCCCGGCCCGGAGTACGCCGCGTGGCTGTCCGGCGCGCAGCGCGGGCAGACCTCGCGCACCCGCGCGCGCGCCAGCCGGAGCACCGTCACGTCCGCCTCGCGGCCCCGCCGCGCGATCCGCCGCTCGAAGTCGTCCCAGTCCGCCAGGTCGTAGTAGGCGTCGGCCTCGTAGAGGAAGATCAGCGTCGGCGCGCGCAGCCGCTCGGCCAGCTGCGCGAGCTCGCCCCAGCGGCGCTGCCGCACGGGCGTCGCGTGCGGGAGCTTGCCGTGGCAGGTGGGGGCGAACGCGACCACGCCGCCGAGGCCGGGGTACGTGAACGCCGCCGCCTGGAGCGCGCCCCAGCCGCCGCAGCTCTGGCCGACGAGGACGATGTTGCCGAGCGGCACGCCGCGCTCGCGGTGGAAGTGCCCGATCGCCGCCTCGATGTAGCTCGAGTGGTCGTCGGACTCGAGGCGCGCCGTGTTGCGGACCTGGGCGAACACGACGACGTCGGGGTTGCGCTCGGCGGCCAGCCGGACGATCGACGGCGGCGTCGGCCGGTAGGTGCCGGCGCTCGCGCTCGAGAAGCCGTGGTTGTAGACGACCACGATCGTCCGGGCCGGGTCGACGCCGGCGAGCGACCGGCCCACGAACGCGCCCTCGACCGGCAGCGCGCAGCCCGCGAGCAGGAGCGCGAGCGGCGCCAGCGGCGCGCGGCGCACGGTCAGGCGACGAGACCGATCTCGCGGGAGCGGGGCTCGACGCGCGGCGAGATCAGCCCGAGGCGCACGAGGCGCGGCACGAAGTTGGCCTGGAGGAGGAAGCGGGCCTGCGTCGTCATGCGCTCACCTCGACGGGAGTGGTGGTCCGGAGGCCCGATTCTAGCGCACTCGGCGGGGGTGGGGTACGATGGAAACCGTGAGCGCGGACGCGATCTACGTGAGGCAGCTCGAGCTCGGGCCGATGCAGAACTTCGTCTACCTCGTGGGCGACCCGGAGACGCGCCAGTGCGTCGTGGTGGACCCGGCCTGGGACATCGACACGATCGTCGGGACGGCGCAGGCCGACGACATGGCCATCGTCGGCGCGCTTGTGACCCACACCCACCAGGACCACGTCGGCGGCACGCTCGAGGACTGGGGCATGCCCGGCCGGATCCCCGGCGTCGAGGAGCTGCTCGCGCGCGTGCCCGCGAGGGTCTACGTCCACACGGCCGAGCGCGAGTTCCTGCGAGGCTTCGGCTCCGACCTCGTGAAGGTGGACAACCACGACACGCTCGCGGTCGGCCGGCTCACGCTCACGTTCCTCCACACCCCGGGCCATACGCCCGGCTCGCAGTGCTTCCTCGTGGACGGCCGGCTGATCTCGGGCGACACGCTCTTCATCGGCTCGTGCGGCCGCACCGACCTGCCCGGGAGCGACCCGACGGAGATGTACTACTCGCTCACCCAGCGGCTCGGGGCGCTCCCCGAGGACACCGTCCTGTTCCCGGGCCACAACTACGGGGGCTCCTCGTCCACGATCGGCCAGGAGAAGCGCCAGAACCCGTTCATGCGCTTCGTCGCCCTCGGGGACTTCCTGCAGGCGATGGGCGGCGGCCGCATCCGCCTCGCCTAGTGTTCCATCCACGAATTCATGTTAACGGTCGCCGCATGACCGGCCGCGCCTGGCGGCCCGGACTCCACGTGCGACGGGACTTCACATGACTTCGCGAAGGGGACACTGGCCACGGGGGGGCCCGATCTAGGGGTCGGGCCGGAGCCAGGCGAGCCCGTACATCAGCCGATAGAGATCGACGGTCGGTTCGGCGGCGAGTCGCGTGCCCCAGGCGCGCCAGAACTCCCTGAGCCCGGCCTCCGCGGCCGCGTCCGTCAGCTCGCACAGGGCGACGAACGGGGCGCCGCCGAGGACCTCGCCGCCGAACAGCCGGCGCTCCTCCGTCATCACCGACGTCCCGCCCGTCTCCTGCTCGAGCAGCGCGCACGAGGTCACGCCGGGCAGCGCGGTGAGCGTCGTGACCGCGGCGCCGGCGAGCCAGTCGCGCACGGCCGGCCCCCGGCCCGCGGCCGGCACGAGGCGCGCGGTCAGCAGGTGGCGCTCGACGCTGTCGCCGGCACTCGAGGCGATCCGCCGGGTGCCGTTGCGCACGGCGCGGCGGATCACGGGCAGCACGCGCCGTGTCCAGTCGGTCGGGTTGTTGAGGCGCTCGAGGTAGGGCGCGCTCGTCAGCACCCCGGGATCGGCCAGCTCGTAGAGCGTGAAGTAGGGCGGCGCCGCGCCGATGGCCGCGTAGCGCCGGCCGCGCAGGAAGCCGGGCACCGAGAGGCGCTCGGGCAGGTGCTGCCGCGGGTACCAGCCGTTGAAGTCCTCCTCGCCGGATGGATCCAGTTCCATCCAGATCGCCAGGGCGCTCTCGCCGATCATCGGGCCTCGCCTCCGTTCACGTTCAGGATCTGTCCGGTGATGTCGCGCGGGCACGTCGCGAAGAAGCGCACGGCGGCCGCCACGTCCTCGACGCTGCCCGCGCGGCCGCGCGTGATCCGCCGCCAGCGCGCCGGCGGGAAGCCGCGCGGGCGGAGCACCGCCCCGGGCGCGACGCAGTTGACGGCGATGCGCCGGCGGCGAAGGGCCGACGCCAGCCCGCGCGTCAGCGCCGCCACTCCCGCCTTGGACAGCGCGTAGGGGATGTAGCTCGGCCACGCGCCGTCGGCGCCCGCGTCGCCGACGTTCACGATGCGCCCCCCCCGGCGACCCATGAGGCGCGCCGCCGCCTGGGCGCAGAAGAAGGCGCCGCGCAGGTTCAGGTCGAGGAGCCGGTCGTACTGCGCGGGGGTCGTCCGGGCGAACGGCGTGCGCTCGAAGCACGCCGCGCTGTTGACGAGCACGTCGAGCCCGCCGAGGGCGCGGGCGGCGCGGCGGACCAGGTTGCCGGCGGCGCCCGGGTCGCGGAGGTCGGCCGCGAGCGCCACCGCCTGCACCCCGGCGCGCTCGAGGTCCCGGACGGTGCGCCGGGCCTCGCGGGCGGAGCGGTGGTAGCCGATCGCGACGTCCATCCCGCTCCGGCCGAGCGCCAGCGCGATCGCGCGCCCCAGGCGGACGGCGCCGCCGGTCACGAGCGCTCGCGGCCGCGGTTTACGGCTCCGCCGCGAGCGCTCGTGAATCCTCGAACCCATCATGTCCGGCGGCGGCCTGCGCAACTGGTTCAAGGTCCGGTTCATCGCGGGCTTCTTCTTCACGGTCCCCGTCTTCCTGACCGCCTGGCTCCTCTGGATCTTCTGGAGCCGCATCGACGACGTGTTCGCCCCGATCTACGTGCGGATCTTCGGCCGGCCCCTCCCGGGGCTGGGCTTCCTGACCGCGGTCGGGATCATCCTCATCATGGGCACGATCGCACGAAACGTCGTCGGCCGCCGCGTGCTCGCGCTGGGCGACAGGATTCTCCTGAAGGTGCCCATCTACCGGCGGCTCTACCCGTCGATCAAGATGCTGATCGACTCCTTCTCGCCCGAGCGCCGCTCCGGGTTCCGCGCCGTGGTCCTCGTCGAGCACCCGCGCGCGGGCGCGTACGCCTTCGGCTTCGTGACGAGCCACGTCGTCGTGGACACCTCCCAGGGCAAGCGCGAGATGGTGACCGTCTTCGTCCCGACGAACAACCTCTACCTCGGCGACGTCGTCGTCGTCCCGCGCGAGGACGTGATCGCCACGGGCCTGCCCGTCGAGGAGGGCATCCGCATCATCCTGTCGGCGGGCAACGCGACCCCCGCGCAGCTGCCGCGCGACTAATTACGTGGGGGGCCCCGAGATGGCCCCCCACACCCCCCAACGCTCGGAGCGCCCCGGCAAAGCCGTGGCGCTCCTCGATACGCCGACAGCCGCCCGGTCACGTGGGGGGGGCGGCCCCCCACACCCCCCCCAACGCTCGGAGCGCCCCGGCAAAGCCGTGGCGCTCCTCGATACGCCGACAGCCTCCCGGTCACGTGGGGGCGGCCCCCCACACCCCCCCAAACGCTCGGAGCGCCCCGGGAAACCCGTGGCGCTCCTCGATTCTCCGACAGCCGCCGCGTCTAGCCCGTCCCGGGCGCGAGCCGGCGCGCCCACGCGGCGATCGCCTCGCCGAGTGGGAAGAGCTTGCCGAAGAAGAAGTGGTTCGCGCCCTCGACGATCCGGACCTCCGCCCCGGGCAGCGTGGCGCCGAGCCTCTCCAGGTCGGCCCGCGGGCAGTACTCGTCGGCATCCCCCGCGACGAGGAGAACGGGCGCCCCGGAGCCGCGGAGCGCCTGCAGCAGGCCCCCCTCGGTCAGCGCCGGCCGCATGGTCCCCGTGCCAATAGGCAGGGCGATGAGCGCGACGCCCGCCACCTCGGGGTGCCGCGCAGCGACCGCGGCGACGACCGCCGCGCCGAACGAGTAGCCTGCCAGCGCCACCCGCTCGACGTGCTGCGTCATGCGGGCCATCGCCCCCTCGACGTCGGCCTCCTCGGCCCGGCCGCCGCCGTGGGCGCCCGTCGAGCCGCCCACCCCGCGGAAGTTGAACCGGAGCGTCGCCAGGCCGAGGCCCGCGCAGACCTCGACCGCGCGGACGACGACCGGGTTGTCCATGTCCCCGCCGTAGAGCGGATGCGGGTGGCAGACCACGACGCCGGCGGCGGGCGACGGGGGCAGCGTCAGCCGGGCCTCGAGCGTGACGTCGTCCCCGGCGGCCAGGGCGACCGCCTGTTCGGGTATCATTGCCGCATGAGAATACGGCCCCGGGCCGGGTCCGTCCAAGAGCCGTGCTGAGCTGTCTCCTCGCGCGGCGTCGGATCGGTGCCTACCTCGATGGCGCCCTGCAGGGACCGGGTGCCGCCTCCACGGCGAGCCATCTGGCGGGTTGCGGCCATTGCCGGCGGCAGACCGAGGAGCTGCGCCGCCTCCGCGCCCGGCTCCAGCACGCCCTCACCCCGATCGCGGTCGCCGATCCCGACTGGACGGGCTTCTGGCCGGGGATCGTCCGCGGCATCGAGGACGGCCGCCACGCGCGTCCGCTGCCACGGGTCCGCCGATGGCGGCCGAAGTGGGCGCTCAGCGGCGCGCTGGCCGCCGTCCTTCTGGCCTCCGCCACGTTCTGGCAGTTCGGCTCGACCACGGTCCAGGGCGAGCCGTCCATCGTCGTGAGCTCGGCCGACACCGAGTACCCGCACGGGAGCGTCATGGTCTACTCGCCCCACGAGCAGAACCTGGCGGTCGTGTGGATCTTCGGGATCGACGACTAGCGCGGCTGCAAGGAACGCCGCTCAGCCGCGCGTCAGCGTCGCGAGCCGCTCCCTGGCGAGCGGCGTCTCCTCCGCCTGCGGGAAGTTCTCGATGAGGTACTTCAGGCGTGCCTGCGCCTGCTGCGGCTGCTTGAGGTCGATCAGCGCCAGCGCTTCCTTGTAGAGCGCGGTCGGCACCTTGTCGCTGCGCGGATAGTTCGCGAGCACCTTCTTGAACTCGAGCACCGCCTGCAAGAGCGACTCCTCGGCCTTGTCCGCCTGGTCCGTGTTCGTGTAACCGCGCGCGAGGCTCAGGTACGACTCGCCGATCCAGTACTGGCCGCCGCCCGCCAGCTCGTGCTCGGGGAAACGCCGGAGGAACTCGCGGAAGCCCGCGATCGCGAGCGAGTAGCTGCCTTTGCTGAAGTCGATGTAGGCCGCCTGGTAGATGTCCTGGGGCTTGAGCGCGCCCGTGGTCGGCCGGAGCGGCGGCGACGGCGCCGCGGCGACGGGCGCGGGCGCCGGCGCGCCGGCCCGCGGCGTCGCGGGCTGTGCGCCGGTCGGCGCGGGAGGGGCGGCGGCGCCCGCGGTCACCGGCCCGGCCGTCGTCGGCGTCGCGGCGGGTGCCGGAGCCGGGCGCGCGGGCGCGGCGGG
>Ga0209751_10001135_pt1 | contig 27687 bp, 23 predicted proteins | sample RifCSP13_1_FD_184019 | JGI IMG/M metagenome (GOLD analysis project Ga0209751, IMG submission 184019) | Soil microbial communities from Rifle, Colorado - Rifle CSP2_sed 13_1 (SPAdes) (version 2) | ecosystem: Environmental > Terrestrial > Deep subsurface > Rock core/Sediment | place: Rifle...
CAAGCAGGGATTTTCGGACTTGGTGATGCAGATCGCCTGTGCCTTGCACAACCTACGCACCGACTTCCGCTATCTCCGATCACGGCCATATCAACTCAAGGGCTATTTCCGATAAGGTCTAATCCAGCCGCCTGGCCGCCGGATTGCAAATCCGGCGGGAGCAAGAGATGTGAATAATCACCAGCGAGGTTTGAAATCCGACTTACGGCATCTCCATCACCCACACGCTACGCCCGTAGGTCGCCGCCGCCAGAATGCCCGTCTCGGGATTCAACTCAAGATCAGACACAATCGTGAACGGCATCCCTGTGCCGAAGGGCAGCCACTCGTCCGCGCCTTCCTGCAAGACCCACACGCCCAGCGCGCCGCCCACGTACACCCCGGCGTAGTCCGGGCGCACGTCCACGACGGCTGAGCTCAGGGGAGCATCCGGCAGGTTGAGCGTGATGTCGTCCCAATTCGCACCGCCGTCGCTCGTCACGAAGACGTGCCCCGGCGCGTCTGGCGTCTGGACATCAAAACCGCCGAAGGCAGCATAGGCCGTCTGCGGGTCGTCCGGGTCAACCGCGATGTGCGTGACGTTGCGCAGAGGGAAGCTAGCGCCGGTGACATCCTCCCAACTGCCGCCGCCGTCTGTGGTCGTCCAGACATAGCCATCCGTCGCGCCTACGTAGAGCACATTCGAGTCGCCGGGCGCAATGGCAATGCTCTGGATCGCGCCCTCGGTCAGGGCGTCGCTGATCACGTACCAACTATCGCCGCGGTCTTCGCTCTGGTAGACGAAGTTGGAGGCGACGTACATGACGCCTTCAGTGTTCGGGTCCAGCACATACGGCGGATAGAAGAGCCAGTTGTCGCCGCTTTCCAGCCCCTCGGAATAGCCCTGCCAGTCCTGGCCGAACCAGGCCTGCCCGTCGCCGTGCCCGCCGCTTTCGTTGCGCGAGAGCGAGTTTTGATACTGGAAACTGAAGACGATGTCCGGCTGGAACGGGTCCACCGCCGCGTCGCCGCCATCGCCCTGTGACGCGCCGTGCCAGGTCTGGCCGCCGTCCTCGGTGAAGGCGTTTGCGTTGTCCTGCAACCCGCCGAGGATGTAATTCGGGTCGGTCGGGTGCAGGCCGATGCCGATGAACAAAAGCGTGTTCAGCCCCTCGCTCAGGCTCTCCCACTGCGGCGGGTCGGCGCTGGCGTCGCTCGTGCGGTAGATGCCGCCGTCGCCGCCCACCCAGGCCACGTTCGGGTCGTTCGGATCGAACGCCAGGCCGTGCGCGTCCGGGTGCATGAGGCTGCCTTCTTCCGGCGGCGTCATGTCCGCCCACGTTTCGCCGCCGTCGGCGCTGCGCCGCACGACCCCGTACCAGGCAAAGGTGTCCTGATCTTCGCTGAACGAGCCGCCGACGTACATGACGTTCGCGTCCGTCGGGTCAATCTCCACGATGTTGTCGTAGGTGCACTGCGGCGAGCTGCCGCCTCCGGAACAGTAATCGCCCACCTCGGGCAGCCACTCCCACGTGTCGCCGCCGTCTGTGCTGCGGATGACCCACGACCACGGGCCTTCATTCTCGTCCTGGTCTACCCAGTAGAGGCCGCCCCCGGCCATGACAACGTTGGGATCAGATTGAGAGGCGGCGATCTCGAACCCCTCGATATAGGGGACGTCATTATCCGCGCCGATCAATTGAAGACTGACTTCATTTTCCTGCTCCCAGACTTGCAGGGCGGCACTCACATCCAATTCTTCCCAACTCGCGCCGCCGTCACGGCTCCGCAGGAGGTGCGCGCCATAACACTCGACGTTGCACAGCGCGGCGTAGAGGGTCCCATCGCCGGAGATGTCCAGGTCCATGAACCCGCCGAGATAAGCCGTGACGCCGGACTCCTCGCCGGGAAGGCAATTCCCGAAGTCGGAGCAGGAAATCAGGCGCTCCCACGTATCGCCGCTATCCGTGGACTTGAAAACGCCGAACTCCGGCTGACCGGGCGGGGCTGAGTACACCGCCGTCTGACCCGAAGCCGCGTAGAGGTTGCCCTCGCCGTCGAAGACGAGCGCCGTGACCGATGCGGCATTGAACTCCTCCGCGCCGATCAGTTCCCAGGTTTCGCCTGCGTCCCGGGTGCGCATGATGCCGTTCGCGAGGAAGCCGTAGTCCGAAGAGAGCTGGCCGTCGAACTCGCCCAGCAGCGCATAGAGCGTGTCGGGGTCGCCCGGATCCATGACGATGCCGCCGTAGATCAGCGGCACCTGATCGTCGGTGAGCGAGCGCCACGTCTGCCCGCCGTCCTCGGTCTTCCACAGGCCGCCCACCGAGGCGGCCGCATAGACCACGTCCGAACTGCGCAGATCAATCGCGAACCCGTTGACGCGCCCGCTCCCCGGCACCTTCCCCTGGGGCATGTTGATCGCATCAATCGGCGCAGGGCCGGCCGCGCGCCACTCCCCGCCGACGCGCTCGTAATTCGCCAACTCGGCGTACGCGGCCAGCAGCGCGCCGCGGTCCACCTCGCCGCCCGCGTTGACGAGCCTTTGATATATCTCGCTCGCGCGTTCCTCCAGTCCCTGGGCATCGCTCTCGGTGAGGTTGAGCGAGAAGAAGCCATCGGCGTCAACGCCGCCCCCTTCGGGCGTGGGCGTAGGTTGCTCCGGCTCAAGCGTCTCAATCGGCGGCAGGATTTCGTCGCCTCCGGCCGAGCAGGCCAGCGCAGCCAACACGAGCGTGGCGAATGCGAGAAGGGGAAAGACAGGTTTCATGCGCTCACTTCGCCATCGTGATCGTCAGCACGAGGGGGTCGGGCGCGTCAGAGGCGACTGTGAAGCCCTCGTGCCCGGTGGCCTTGTACCCCTTGGCCACCACGATTATGGCGTACGTCTGCTCACGCTCCAACGGGCTGCCGAGCGCGAACTCGCCCTTGCTGTCCGTCTGCGCGGCGGTGTAAACGTCCTTGTCCTTCTGCCCGCCGTTGATGAATTTCTGGATGGTGACGCCCGGATTCAAGACGAGGATCGTCGCGCTCTTGACCGGTTTCTTCGTCTTCTTGTCCGTCACCTTGCCTTCCACCGTCACCGTCTGGCTCGCAGCGCCGCCGCTTTCGCCTTCGCCCACGCTCACCGCGCCGGCGGTCAAGAGCGTCTTGCCGCTGTAGAACTGCACCCCCCACTCGCCTTCGTCAATCGGCCTCTCGTCCTCGTACGAGATCGGGTACGAGTACAGGCCCTTGCGGCTGGAGGCTTTCAACGTCTCTTTGTCGGTGAGGACGGTCTCGCCGTCGAAGGTGAAGACCGTGACGAGGGTGGTGCTCTTGGGGACGCAGTTGTACTGGAAGACGGGCGTAACCGTGGTGGTCCCGCTCGGGTACTCGCTCACCTGCTCGTCAATCTCGCCTTCATCGTCAAGCGTGACCCAGGCGACCTCGCTCGCCTGCATCTTCGTGCATCCGGCTAATGCGGCATCAGCGTTCATCCCGGCCATCGGAGCAAGCGCCGCGCTCTGCCGCATCAAGCCCGGCTCCGCCGCCAACGCGCTCCAGGCCGTCGCCGATACCACCAGCGCCGCGATGGCGCTCCCCACGAGCAATTCAAGTTTCCGTCTCATCTCATATTTCTCCCAACCATGCTCAAGAGCCAATGGACGAAATTCATCCGTGAAATCTGTTCCATCCTCGACCACGCACAATACTCAAAGCCCGCGTCCCCGCGGGCGCCCACGCCCACTCGCTCCGCTCGGGGTGCTTCGCGAAGGGCGCGGACGTAGAGCTATTGGAATAATAGACTGTTCAGAAAGCGCGCGAACAGCGGCTCGACTTCTTCCACGTCGTCGGGCGAAGTCAACAGGGTGACAACAATTGCCCTGCTGCCATTCGTGAAGATGTAGTCCGCGCCCTCGCGCACTTCGGGAACCGCGCCGACCAGGCTCAACGGGTCCACGTAGGCGAACCGTTGGACGAAGGCCGGTTTGCCGTTTACCACCGACGCGCCGCGCGACACGACTTTATAGGCCTGAAAGTCGGTGCCCCTCTGGCCGCCCAACGCATCCGCCACGCTCTCGGCGTCTTCCGAGCCGCTCAAGTCCCGCGTGAGGATGGCGAACTCCGCGCCCGTGCCCACGTTGTCCACCACACGCAGAACTTCGCCCTCGTCCGTCGCGTCGCCAAAATAAGCCGGGTACGCGCCCCGGACGCCGCCCTGGTCGAAAGGCGCGGTGCGGTTTACCGCGTTGTTCCAGGCCAGCGCGCCGACGATCAGCATTGCCACAAGCGTGCCGACGGCGGCGTAGTTCGCCCGCCGGTCTCCTACGGTTGGGTCAATCGTCGCCGCGGGCTGATCCCCGCCCAAACTTCGGGCGATGTCGCGATTGATCAGGTAATACACTACCACCGCCACAACAATCGCCAGGCCGCCCGCCAGCAGCAGCCCGGTGAACGATGGCAATCCCGTTTCGGTCCCGATCATCACCTCGCCGGGGTCGGCGATCCCGCGCACATAGTTGAACAGGCCATTGAGCACCGCCGTCAACAGCAGGCCCACCGGCAGCCACCAGACCGGCTCCTGTTCCAGTTTGGAGCGCCCCACGAAGTATCCCAGCAGGCCGCCAAACGCCGCGCGGGCCAGCGCCACCTCGGTCACAAAAATCTCGCCCGCGCCCAGCGCCGCGCCGCCGCTGGACAAAATAAACTGAAGGTTCAGCGCCGTGGCGTAGCCGAGCGCTGCCGCCGTGCCGTAGATCACGCCGTCGGTGCGCTCGTCGAACTCCGGCGAGTCGAAAATGAAGTAGCGCAGCGTCGCGTACACGACGAACGCCTCGACCGCGCCGGGGAGGAAGATCGAGCCGAGCACAGTCGTCAGCGTATCGCGGTACAGCCAGTCGCTCACCTTGAAAAACTGGTCGGTGAAGGGAATGCCGAGCGCCCCCGCCAGCGCCAGCCCGATGAGGAACATCCGCGCTACGTTATGCACCGGCTCCGGCTCCAGCCGGTCCTGCTGGTAGAAGAAGAACAGCCACAGCGCCGCCGGGACGAGCGCCATGACTACGCCGACGAGGAGCAGCGCGCTGCCGCCGAGGTTGGGCTGGAGCGCCGCGTCCACGCCAACCAGCGCGCCCACGAACACCAGCAGTCCGACCACGCCGGCGATTTCCGAACGCCACACGCCGCCGCGCTTGTAAGCGGCTTTGGCATAGTGCTCGTCGCAGAACCACCGCCCCGCGATCACCTTTGTGCCGGGGCGGGTATGATCCACACAACAGACTTGTCCCGTCATGCGTTTGCCTCCAATCGTCAATGATAGATAAGGTACAATGACCTCACGCTTACATATTCAGTACCTCACGAAGCCCTGTTCGCGTCGCAGTGCAATCGCGAAGCGCCCTGGCGGCCCTGCCGCCCGAACTTTCGTGATGTGCTGATATTCTATGCTATTCTGACTTGCTGGCAACACGCTCCCGCCTGAAGGAGTCTCATTTCATGCGCCTGCTTCGCCTCAGCCTGCTTGCCATCATTCTGCTGGCGGCCTGCGCCCGGTCCGCGCCGCGGGTTTCCCAGACGCTCGTCTACGGCCTGACGCTCATCCCCACCGGGTTCGACCCGCACATCAACGCCTCCGCCGAGCTTGGCATCCCCCTCACGAGCGTATATGACACGCTTGTTTATCAAGACCCGGCGACGCACACCTTCATCCCTGGCCTGGCGGAGAAATGGGACATCTCGGCCGATGGGCTGGTTTATACGTTTCATCTCCGCGCAGACGTTAGATTCCACGACGGCGCGGACTTCGACGCGCACGCGGTGTGCGCGAACTTTGACCGGATTGCCGATCCGAACAACAAATCGCAGAAGGCCGCCGGGATGCTCGGCCCGAACGACAATTATCAGGGCTGTGAGTCGCCCGACTCACGCACGGCGATCATTCGTCTCAAACAACCCTACGCGCCTCTGCTCGATTCACTCTCGCAAGTCTATTTCGGCATGGCCTCGCCAACGGCTTTGGAAAAATGGGGAATTGCCGATTACCAGTTCCACCAGGTCGGCACCGGCCCCTTCGAGTTCGTCGAGTACGTCCCCGGCGACCACCTGACCCTCGCCCGCAATCCCGATTACAACTGGGGGCCGAGGCTGTTCGCAAATCGCGGCCCGGCCTATCTCGAAACGATCACTTTCAAGTTCTACGAAGACCCGGCCACCCGCGCGATCGCGCTCGAATCTGGCGCGGTGCAGATCATCGGCGAGGTCCTGCCGCAGGACGTCGCCCGCCTCGCCCAAGACCCGCGCTTCAGGCTGTACGCTACGCCTATCCCCGGCCAGCCGCTGCAAATCTATCTCAACACCCAGCGCGCCCCCACCGACGACCAGCGGGTGCGCGAGGCCCTCTTGCTCGCCGTGGATCGCCCTGGCCTGGTCAGCGCCGTGTTCGGCGATTACTCGCCCATCGCCGCCGGCCCCCTCTCAGCCGTCACCTTTGGTTATTCGGCAGAGACCGCCGCCCCGGCTTACGACCCCCAACAGGCCGCCCAGCGCCTGGCCGACGCGGGTTGGAAAGACAGCGACGGCGATAGCCTCCTAGACAAAGAGGGGCGAGACCTGACGATTGACTTTGTCTTCGGGCCGTTTGGCCTCATGCCGCAGGCGGCGCAGCTCGTCGAGGCCAACTGGAAAGCGCTCGGCGTCAAGGTGAACAACACGCAGGCCGCCAACTTCAATGCGCTCCGGGACGCGCAGGCCAGCGGCGAGTACAACGCCATCGCCCTCAACTTCTTCGGCTCCGACCCCGACCTCCTGCGCGCGTGGTTCGCCTCCGATGTCTTCTTCAATTGGAGCAAGGTGAACGACCCCGATCTCGATCAGCTTTTGGCCGACGGCTTTCTCACCACCGACCCAACCCAGCGCGCGGCCATTTACGCCGAGGCTCAAAGGCGAATCAACGACCAGGCGCTTCTTATTCCCCTGCGCGACTACGTGAACCTGAACATGGCCTCGGCCAAAGTCACCGGCCTGCGCTTCAACGCCCAGGGCTGGTGGCCGTGGTTGGTAGAGGTGAAAATTGAACCGTAGGTCACGCTGGCAGCGTGACTGCTATAGAGGTTAAGATCGGCGTCAACGGATGTGCAACGGATCAGTGGATAGCGCGCAGCAAATCCGTTGATCCAGTAGAAAGGATCAGTCTATGTTAGGCAAAGGCGCGATGATCTGGAAAATCCGGGAATGGGCGGGGGGTGATCCGGCGGCCCAGGTTGGGGACGCGCAGGCGCTCGGCCTGAACTGGGTTGCCTTGAAGGTCGTGGATGGCACGCTCGAGCGGTGGGAGCGAAACCTGCCAAAGCAGAACGCGGACCTCCTCCCCGCCCTGGTGCCCAGACTAGCCGAGGCCGGCATCACGGTCATCGCTTGGGGATGGACTTACGGGCGGATCCGCAATCTGCCGTTCACCAGCATCGCCGCGCTGGAGGCGCAGCTCACCGCCGAGATCGTGGCGCGCTACGCCGGGCTGGGTCTGAAAAAGGTGTACCTGATCGACGCCGAGCATGATTACAAAGAGTCCTATCGGCGCCCCGGCCAGGTAGTGGGCCTCAACATGGCTGGTGAGGCGACCAAGTACATGACCACGCTGCGGGCCGCGGACCCCGACCTCCGGCTGTACCTATGCGCCTACCGCTACCCTTCAGTGCATGGCGACTTCCCCTGGGCGGCCTTCCTGGCTGACGCTCACGGCCACGCGCCGCAGGTCTACTTTCTGGAGGACGTGAGATCCGAAGGGGGCGAATTGCAGTTGGCGCGCAGCCTCCAGGAACTGACCGCGCTCAAGCCGCTCCCTGCTCTGCCCATTGGGCCTACCTACCGCCATGTGAGGAGGGATGGGAAGGAGTGGCAGGCGACTGGCGAGCAGTTGACGCGTTTCTTTGCCAAGGCCAAAGCCCTGGACTGTGAAGGTGTGGGCGTCTGGACGCTGGAGCAGGCGACGGAGGAACAGCGGCTGGCCCTTCAAGCGTTCCAGTGGGAAGAGGCGCAGCCCGAGCCGCGCGTACGCTGGGAGGATCTGGATGCGGCTGCGAAGGATGCGCTGCTGTTCCGAATGGCGCAAAAAGTAGGACTTGTTGACCAAGACGGCTTTGTCCTAGAGGAACCGGTTTAGGACGGGGCAAAGGGACTTTCGTGCCCTGGGAAATCAAGCGCTTAAGCGTCATTCATCGGCTGTGATTTTCAGGGCAATATCCGTGACGAAATCTGGGACGGTGAGCGTGTGCTGGCCAGCGGAGATGAACGACGTGCCAAGCCTCTCCCCCGTCGCCGGGTCGTACCAAATCGCCGCGCCCGTGACAGGCACGTCGGCGGTGAGGCGCAGGCCGCTGGTGGGGTTGGCGTGATCGGCGAAATTGACGAGGTAAGCCGCGTAAGCGTCCCGTGAACGTAAGCCGTAGGCGCGCACTTGCTCAGGCGCGGAAGCGACGACGGACACGGGTTTCGCCGCCGGGTCAAAGCCGGCGGTAAAGGCTTGCAACGCGCGGACGTACCCCCGCTCCTCCGGGCCGAGGTAGATGTTAGCCGCCCCCGCTGCGTAATCTTTGCCGAACGACGAGTTCCAGAAGATGAGGCCCGCCTGCTCAAAGAACGCCGTCCAGGCCCGCAGGCGCATCCGGGTCGCCGAACGCTCATCCCAATTCACACCGCTGTTGCCGTGTTCGCTGAAGAGGATGGGCTTGCCGAAGGGTCGTAGCGACCGGATTCGTTCCGCCGTCACGCGATCGGAGTCGAACTCGCTTTCGGTCTGATACCAGTGGGGCGAGACGATGTCCATCACGGCCAGGTCGGGCCGCTCCCAACTGGTGGCAATGGGGTGATCGTAGGGATCATAATCGCGCACGGCCTCCGCCACCCGGGCGTACCACGCCTCGCTCGCCGTCGCCTCGTTCATCAACTCCCAGAAGTCCACGTAAGCCGCATACCGATTGACGAAGTAACGCACATAGCGCTTGACGGCGTCCAGGTTAGGGCTATCCTCGGTCTCATGCCGGAAGGGAGGGTCGAACGCGAAGATGTTGGCATAAATCCGAAAGCCCTTCGCGCGCAAGGTTGTCACCAGCCTGTCGCCCCAGTGCGCTTCCTGCTGGCGGTAGAGGTTCCCCTCTGGCGCAATCCGCTCCCAAAGCCGGAAGCCGCAGTTCTCGGCGGTCCAACGCCACAGGTTGAAGCCCGCCGCCGCGTACGCGTTGAGGTACGTGTCCATGTCTATCTTCGAGCCAATGTGCAAGTTATGCGGACGGAAGCCGCCGTCAAAACCGAAGTCGTCGAACGGGTCGCCGCTGTGGTCCCGATCGTTGGTGCAGTCCTGCAGACCAATGGGATAGTAAGGCGTCCCGTCGTCGAGGACCCAATGGAAACGGTTGGGTTCGTACACCCGAACAAAACCATGCTCGCCGGACTCGATCACCATGAACTCGCCGGCGTCGGTGCGCGCGCCGGAAGCGTCGGCAAACTGCGACCACCAACGATAGCGCCCCACCTCGGACGGCGCGAAGCGGACTTTCCATGTATCCCCGCCGTCGTAGAAACCGCCCACGACGATGACGACGCCAGAGGGCGCGGTGAAGGTGACGGTCAGCGCCGCCTCATCCCACGGGTTTGCGTACCATGCCGCCGGGTACTCGAAAGTTCTTTCATAGACCGTGTAGCGTCCAATGGCGATTTCTGGCGGGGTTGGCGAGAGAGCCGGCGAGGGAGCGAGGGTTGGGGAAGATATGGGGCGGGCCGTTGGCGAGGCAGCCGGAGTGAACGTAACCGGCGACGGTGGTGGAGGGGTAGCCACTACGCAGGCTGCCATCAACCAGACCACGAGGGTGAAGAGCGCCATGCGGGGTTGCATTTTGCCAATTCTCGTATGATGAGCGCAGACGAGCAATCCAATTCGGACCGGAGAACCAGGCCCAGTTGCATGGGCGAGGTTCAGGATGATAATTGAGATCAGCGAAGTGCGCTGGTTGACTATCGAGGACGCATGTCGGCGACTGATCTCGGCCCGGCGAACGAGCAAAGGTAGGTGCAGCATGGCCCAGCAAGGCAAACGACAGCAGCAGTGGGCGAACATTTGGATCACTGTGACCCTCACCGCCCTCTTGACGGCGTGCGCCTCAGTATCCCCGCCACCCCCTACTACGGCTGCGTGGTCTGCAACGCCGCTCGCCTCGCCAATCTCCTCTTTAACTCCCTCCCCCACGCCAGCCTACACGCACGCGCCCACTCCCTCCACCACGCCGGTCCCATCGAACACACCAACACCCCAACCCTCGACCCGCGTGGTCATCCTGATCATTATAGACGGGGCGCGCTGGATCGAAACCTTTGGCGACCGCACCCACGAATTCATTCCGCATCTGGCCAACGACCTCGCGCCCCTCGGCGCGATCAACACCCAGTTCTACAATGAGGCTTCGACCTGGTCAGTCCCCGCCCATGCGGCTATCGTCACTGGAGCCTGGCAGGACATCCCCAACACAGGGCGCGTGCGGCCAACCGCACCGACGATTTTCGAATACTACCGCAAGGCGACCGGCGCGCCCGCAGACGAGGCGGTGTTTGTGCATGGCTCGTACATCGAGCCGGTGCTCACCTACAGCACCCACCCAGACTACGGGGCAGATTTCGGGGCGCGGATGTTCTTTAGCGACTACCTCAACCCTCCTTATGACGATGGGATGTGGGCCAATGCTCGGCAGGTGCTGGCGGATTTACACCCCCACCTGCTGATGATCAGCCTCCTCGACCCGGACGAAGCCGCGCATGAAGGGCAATGGGACGGCTACCGATTGGCGATCCAACACGATGACGAAATCATCTGGGATTTGTGGCAGCAGCTGCAAGCGGACCCCTTCTATGCCGGGCAAACGACGCTGATCGTCACCAACGACCATGGGCGCTACTGTGGCGGCGGCTGGCAGCAGCACGGCGGCTCTGACGAGTGCAACCGTCATGTCATGTTCCTGGCCGTCGGGCCGGAAATTCCGCCGGGGCTAGTAGTAGCGCAACGTCGCACCCTGCGCGACATTGCCCCGACCATCGGTTATTTATTAGGTTTTCACACCCCGCTCGCCGAGGGGGAGGTCATGGCAGAGTTGTATGAGTGATAGTTGAACCAGGCAAACGCATTTCTCCCCGCCCCATGCTTACTTACCTCCTCCGCCGTCTCCTCGCCTTCCTCCCCGTCCTCTGGGCCACGGTCACGCTCGTATTCCTCGCCCTGCGCCTGACCCCTGGCGACCCGACTGAGACTCTCTATGCCGAAGCGCAAATCTCGCGCGAGCAACTGGCCGCCAACCGCGCCGCGCTGGGGCTGGATCGCCCGCTTCTTGAACAATACGCCTCGTTTCTCAGCCAGTTAGTGCGCGGCGACCTCGGCGCTTCGCTTTTCACCGGACGCCCCGCTACCGTGACCATCTTCGAGCTCTTCATCCCGACCGCCGAACTCGCGCTCGCCGGGTTAACCGTCGCCTTCAGCCTCGGACTCGCGCTGGGCATTCTCTCGGCCACTCGCCCGGCTGCTTTCGTCAAGCCGTTCGCGAGCGCGCTCACTGCCCTCAGTCAGTCGCTGCCGGTGGCGTGGACCGGCCTGCTCAGTTTGTGGCTGACCGCCGGGCTGTTTAGTCTCAACGCCTCCCTCCTGCTTGAGTTAGCCTTGCCCGCCCTCGTATTGGGCTTCGCCATCGCCGGGCCAATCGCCGGGGTGACGCGCGCCAGCCTCGCCACGCTGCAAAACGAAATGTACATCGTCGCCGCCCGCGCGCGCGGCGTCACCGGCTGGCCGCTCCTCTGGCACATCCTGCGCGTCGCGCTCATCCCCATCGTCAACATGACCGCGCTGCAGGCTGCGTTTTTGTTCAGCGGGACGGTCGTCACTGAAACCGTGTTCGCCCGCCCCGGCCTGGGCCGCCTGCTTGTGGACTCGCTCCTCCGCAAGGATTTTCCAGTGGTGCAGGGCCTTGTGCTCCTCATCGCCGGGCTGTACCTGTCCTTCAACCTCGCCGCCGACCTCATGGCCGCCGCGCTTGACCCGCGCCTCCGCGCCCGCTTTCAGTAATCGGTGAACAGTCATCAGTGATCGGTGTTTGCTTCCTCCCTGCATGAAACTCATCCCCTTCGCCTGGCTTGCTCTTCTCCTCGTCATCGCTCTGCTGACTCCGGTCTTTGCGCCTTACGATCCAACCGCCGTCAACCCGGCTCAATCGCTGACTGCGCCTTCCAGTCAATATCTGTTGGGGACAGACCTGCTCGGCCGCGATGTCTACAGCCGCTTGTTGTGGGGGACGCGCCGCACTTTGGGGATGGCGCTGCTGGCTATTCTCGTGACTGCCGTCCCCGGCGCGGCGCTGGGGTTGGCCGCCGGGAGCGCGGGGGAGGGATGGGAGAGCTGGCTCATGCGCGGCCTCGAAGTGGCGCTGGCGCTGCCCCAGTTGTTGATCGCGCTCGTGATCGTCGCGGCCTTAGGGCAATCGCCGTGGGCGGTAGGGTTGGCAGTCGGGGCCGCCGGGATCGCCAGTTTTGCGCGCCTCGCCCGCTCTACCGTTCAACAGGTGCGCGGGCAGGCGTACGTCCAGGCCGCCGAAGCCTTAGGTATGGCGCCCGCACAAATCGTCCTGCGGCACGTCCTGCGCAATATTGCCGGGCCGTTGGCCGCCTTCACGACGATCCACTTCGCCTGGGCAATCCTCAACACGGCGACGCTGAGCTTCCTCGGCTTCAGCGGCAGCCCCGCGGCGCCTGATTGGGGGACGATGTTGAACGAGGGGCGGGCTTATCTCGTCACCGCGCCCTGGGTCAGCGCCGCGCCGGGCGCAGCGATTACGTTGACGGTGCTCGCGGTGAATACGTTGGGAGGCGCGTGGGGCGAAGGCAGACACAGACGAGACTACAATACCGTTGGATGATCTCTCCCCGTATCATGCCGTCGAGAGGTTTCAATCACTTCGCCTGCTGCGCCATATACGACACGATTCGCCGCGTCAATTCGGCGTCAGCGCGGGCGCGGTGCAGGTCAGGTGGGAGCGTGATGCCACAATGCCGCGCGGCGTCGCCGAGCCTGTGCCAGCGGTAATTCCCGTGATACCTGTTCCACTCGCCATGGAACTGCGCGTAAAGCTTCATGGCGCAGCGCCAGGGCGACTCGCCGTGTTGGGGAGCCTGCGTAAGCCAGGTCGCATCAAGCCCATTGGCCCGCGCCGATTGAACAAGGCGAGGCAGATCGAAGTCGAGGTTGTAAATCACCACCAGCCGGCCTGCCAGCGCCGCTTGCAAGGACGGCCAGATGTCTTTGAAAGAGGGCGCCGGGTTGACCATCGCATTGGTGATGCCATGCACATCGGCGGCCTCGCGCGTGATAGGGATAGTGGGACGGATGAGGCTATCGGTCAGCACAGCCCCCTCGTGATCAATCACCGCCAGCTCGCAAATCTCGTGCGCCCCCTTCAAGCCGGTCGTCTCCGTGTCAATGAACACGGGCTTCCGATCCCACCAGTCGCGCGCGGTGCGGATAGCGTCGGCGCGAGGTGTCATTGGCGCGTCTCCTTACGAAGATAGGCGGCCATTTCCTCAACCGGCGTCCGCGCCGCGTCGAACCACTTGATCCCCGGATCGGCGGGCTTGAACCAGTTAGCCTGGCGGCGGACGAACTCGCGCGTCTCGCTTTTGATGCGCCGCGCGGCCTCCGGCAAATCGCACTCCCCGCGCAAGTATTGACCGATTTGCTTGTACCCCAGCGCCGACAGCGCGGGCAGGTCCCAGCCGTAGCCCTGGGCTGCGAGCGCGCGCACTTCGTCCACCAGCCCCGCGTTCAACATGGCCTCCACCCGGGCGTCAATCCGGGCATATAACTCGGGGCGCGGGAGGGTGAGACCGATCGTCGCCGCCGAAAAGGGGGGCGGCGATTTGCGGCGCTGGCCGACAAACGAAGCACCGGTCGTCAGGGCAACTTCGAGCGCACGGATCACGCGGCGGGGGTTCCGCAAATCCAAGCGGGCGGCCGACTCCGGGTCAACGGCAGCCAGCCGCGCGGCCAGAGCCTCGACCCCATCATGGGCCAGCACAGTTTCCAACGCCGCCCGCAACTCGCCGGAAGGATTCCCCGGCGGGACCTGCCAACCCTCGATCACCGCGCGGATGTACTGCCCGGTGCCCCCCACAAGCAAGGGCAGCCTGCCGCAGGCGTGAATGTCACGGATCGCCGCCAGGGCCGCGGCCTGAAATGTGGTCAGTGCCCAGGGCTTGTCCGGTGTGGTGACGTCGATCAGGTGATGCGGGACGCGGGCGCGTTCGGCGTGCGAGGGCTTAGCCGTGCCAATGTCCATCCCGCGATACAGGTAACGCGAGTCGGCGGAGACGATCTCGCCGTCGAGTCTTTCGGCGAGTTGGATAGAGATCGCCGTCTTGCCGACGGCCGTCGGGCCGACGATGATGCCCAGTGGGATTAGAGATGGGGGAGCAGGGGTTGGGGATGGGGGGTCAGTCATGAACGGCGTTTTCAATCACGCTGACGCGCCGCAGCTCGCCGCGCGTGGACAACTCTACCGCCACTACGTCCACGCGCCAGGGGACATCGCTCAATTGATTCTGTTGCAGGTAAGTCTGCGCGGCGGCCTTGAGATGCGCTTGCTTGCGCGGCGTGATGGATTCTTCGGGGGTCCCGAATTTTTCGCCGCGCCGGGTGCGGACTTCCACAAACACCCAGTCGCCCCGGTGGCGGGCGATCAGGTCAATCTCGCCGGAAGTGCAGCGGTAGTTGTGCGCGACAATTTCGTAGCCGGCCGTCTCCAGCCGTTCGGCGGCGAGCTTCTCGCCCAGCCGGCCCAACCCCACCCGCGCCTTCGTCATGGGATGAGATTCCGCAGTCGCTGGCGGAAGCCGACCCAGCCTCGCCGGCGGCGCGTGGTCTCTGCGACCAGGCGCTCATATTCCGCGAGGACCTGCTGCGCCGTCTTGTTGATGTCGTAGGTCTTGGCCGCCTCGCGCGCTTTCTCCGCCAGGCGCCGACGCGTCTCCGGCTCCATCACCAGCCGCATGAGCTTGGCGGTGAAGGCGGCGATATCCGGGGGCGAGAGAAAGCCGTTTTCGTCGTCCACAATCGTATCGCCGACGCCCGGAGAAACGATGCCCAGCGGGGGCAAACCGGCCGCCATGGCCTCGATGAGCGAGAGGGGGTGGACCTCCGTCTGCGAAGCGGTCACAAAAACATCGGCCAGAGGGAGATGGGCAGGCACGTCGGCATACTCCACCTTGCCAAAGAATTTGGCGCGGTCGGCCAGGCCGGAATACGCTGCCTGGTTGCGCAAATTGTCGAGCTCAGGCCCATCGCCGACCAGCGCCAGCGCCACGTCGGGGTACGCCGTGGCCACGCCAAAGAAAGCGCGGAGCAAAAAAGCGAGATTCTTCTCCGAGCTCAGCCGCCCCACATACATCAACACGACCGCCTCTTCCGGCAACCCGACCTCGGCGCGGGAAAGCCGCCGGGCCGGCCGCTGGAACGGCTGGAGGTCAATCCCATTCGGGATGACCTTGACCGGCGAGGTCACGCCCAATTGGCGCATCACGTCCACCACGCCGGGCGAGGGCGCGATTACCAGGTCGCACCGCTGGCAGAAGCTGGGCAGGTAGGCCTGCAGGAAGGTCGAGCCGACGACGTCCGGCACGTAGGAAGGCAGGTAATGCTGGGCGTAGAGGTCGTAGCGCGTGTGGTTGGTGAAGACGATCGGGATACCCCGCGACCGGCAATAGCGCAAAGCCAGCGGGCCGGTCAGGAAAGGATGATGGACGTGCACCACATCCATGGATTTGACCTTGCGTTGAGCGGGTTGGGAGTAACGGAATGAGAGGTGGAAGCCGGTGTCGTGGACGTTGAGCGGCACGCCCGGCGAGCGGACGACGTACAGCTCGTCGTCTTCGTAATCCTCGTCGCCAAAGGTGAAGACGAAAACCTTGTGCCCCCGACTCTCCAGCATGCGCTTGTTCAGGGAGACGTAATTCGTGACGCCGCTGATGTGCGGCTTGTACATGTCAACCATCATCCCGATGCGCATGGTCGTCTCATCTCCACCGAAAATCCTACTCCACGGCGCGGGCGGAGTCAAGGAACAAAATCCGGGTGATGACGCACACCGCGCCAAGCCTGGATCCCCGTGGGCATCCGTGAGGAGGCGGACGCAGAGCAAAGGGAGAGGCGACTGAGCGCCAGGTCAAATCGTCACAATCCCGTGAAAGTTGGCGAGTGTTTCATTGTATGCTAAACTAACCTGGCCCGCTTAATATTGATCGATTCGGAGTCAATGATGTCGTTATCCACCACCTTAAAGCAGATAGACATCTTCTACGAGCTTGCACCGACGCAGTTGGAACTGGTCGCCGCCACCTGCCAGGAGCGCCGCTGCAAAGCCGGAGACGTGATCTTCGAAGAGAACGCCGCCAGCGATGAGTTATACATCATCGCGCAGGGTGAAGTGGACATCCAGGTTGACCCCGCGCTGGTCAGCGAAGGGCCGACGAACTCGCCCGGCCCGGTCACCATCGCCACCCTGCGCCGGGGGCAGTCGTTCGGCGAAGTGGCGCTGGTGGATCAGGGGCTGCGCTCGGCGACCGCGCGGTGCGCGGCGAACAACACCCTCCTGCTGGTCATTCCCCGTGACAAGCTGATCACGCTGTGCGACACGTATCCTCAACTAGGCTATCGCCTGATGCGGAACCTCGCCGCCGACCTGGCGCTCAAAATCCGCAGCACCGACTTGCGCATCCGCGAAGAACTCCTCTACGGCAGCCGCCGCAGGTAGCGTGGCGAGGGAGGCGTGACAGGCCGTCACCGCACCAAGTCACGCGTCACACATCACGTATCACTTGTCCCCCATGCACGCCGAAATCATCGCCATCGGCACGGAGTTACTGCTCGGCGAGATCGTGGACACCAATTCAGCTCACATCGCCCACGCGCTGCGCGAAATCGGCCTGGATTTGCGGTGGATGTCGGCCGTGGGCGACAACGAGGCGCGAATCGCCGAGCTCGTGACCCAGGCCGCCCGGCGCTCCACCGTGGTGATCACGACCGGCGGACTCGGCCCGACGGTGGATGACCCGACCCGCGAGGCGATTGCGCGCGCCGCCGGGCGGCCGCTTGAATACCGGCCGGAACTGTGGGCGCAGATCGAAGCCCGCTTCGCACGCTTTCGCCGTCAGCCGACGGAAAACAACCGCCGCCAGGCTTACATCCCGCAGGGCGCTATCGCGCTCGAAAACCCGGTCGGCACAGCGCCCTGCTTCATCGTCACCATGGAGACGAGCGTCGTCATCGCGCTGCCCGGTGTGCCGCGTGAGATGGAACATATGCTGGCTAACGTCGTCGTCCCATACCTGCGCGAGAAGTTCAAGCTCTCCGGCGTGATCAAAACCAAAATCCTGCGCACCGTCGGCATTGGCGAAAGCATGGTGGACGAAAAAGTCGGCGATCTTGAAAAGTTGAGCAACCCCACGGTGGGGCTGGCGGCCCACGCCGGGCAGACCGACATCCGGATCACGGCCAAAGCCGCAGGCGAGGCCGAAGCCGCAGCCATGATTGCCGAGGTTGAAGCGAAAGTCCGCGAGCGCCTGAGCGATTTCATCTACGGCGAGGGGCGCGAGAGCGTCGAGGAAGTCCTGGGGCGCTTGCTCGCCGCCCGGCACATGACGGTGGCCACAACCGAATTCGGGACAGGCGGGCAACTCTCCGGGCGGCTGGCGGCTATCCCCCAGGCGGCGCAGGTCTTTCGTGGAGGCGCAGTCGGCATTTCGGCCTCCGGCATTCAAGTCGCCGCCGAGGCTGAACGCACCCGGGCAGAGCATAGCGCGCATTGGGGCCTGGGAGTCCACTTGAATACGCAGCCTGACGCGCCGCAGACTGAAATCGTGTTGACGGATGGCCTGAAGAACGAGCGCCGCACATTCGGTTACGGCGGCCCGCCCGCCCTGCTCCCTACCTGGGCCAGCACGGCGGCGTTCAATCTTCTACGTCTCGAGCTCTTGAAATAGAGACGTCTCCATCCGTTGACAAAAACTCTCAACTAATCCAATCCAAAAACCTATACCAGGCTCCCACGAAGGGGAGAAACCACGGGACGCCGTTATACAGGCCGAGCGGCGCGCCGGGGAACGGAATATGGGCAAACGGATTGTCAGATGTCTCGCCGGAAATCGCCGCGGCCAACTGCGTGCCCAAATACGTCGCCATGGCCACGCCATGCCCGGCGTAGCCCAACGCGTAATGCAGGCCGTCCATCTTCCCGGCGTGCGGCATCATGTCGAAGGCAAAGTCGAGCGTCCCGCCCCACACGTACTCCACTTTCACGTCGCGCAGTTGCGGATACACCCCCACCATCCCGCGCCGCAAAATTTCGGCGCTCTCGCGCACCGTCGTCGCCGTCTCCGGGAAGAACGCCGCGCGCCCGCCGAACAACATCCGCCGGTCCGGCGTCAGACGGAAATAGTATAGAAAATTCTTTGAGTCAAAGATCATCCGGCTGCGCGGGCTGACGGCGCGCGCCAAATCCTCGCCGAGCGGTTCGGTGACGATGATGTACGACCCGATGGGGACGATCTTCTCTTGGAGCGACGGCGTGGCCCGTCCGGTATATCCGCTCGTCCCCACCACGACCTCGGCGGCTCGCAGGTCCCCGCGCTTCGTGCGCACCTTCAACGTCGTTCCATCTCGCTCCACCCGCTCCACCCGCGCCCGCTCGTATAACTCGGCCCCGGCCTTTTGCGCCGCCCTCGCCAGCCCCGCCACGTACCGCGCGGGGTTCACGCCCGCGCTCATTGCGTCCACGAAACCGCCGTAATAGATGTCCGAGCCAATCTCGCTGCGCAGTTCGTCCTTCGGCACCAGGCGCACTTGATGATTAAATTCACGCGCCATTAACGCCGCGCCACGGGCAAAGTGATCGAAGTGCGCAGGTTTGCAGGCGACCTCCAGATGACCGGAGCGCGAGAAATCGCACTCAATCCCTTCTTCGGTGACAATTTGCTCGACGCAATCAATCGCGGCCAGACTCGCGGCGAACATCCGGCGCGCCGCCTCGCGCCCATATTGGGAGAGCACCTTGCTCAGGCCGAGCTTCATCCCGGTCAGCGCCATCCCGCCGTTGCGCGAGCTGGCCCCCCACCCGATCATCTCGGCCTCCAGCACGGTGACCCTCGCTCCCCGCTTCGCCAGCGCCAGCGCCGCTGAAAGCCCGGTAAAGCCGCTGCCAATCACGGCCACGTCCACTTTCTCCGGCAGCGGGCGGGCGCCGTCGGTCGTGGGCATCGTCACGGTGTCGAGCCAGAAAGTTTGCGCTTTGAGCGTCATGAAGAATAGGCCTTTCTTGCGGAGGGCTGGCGGCGGCGCGCGGCGCGCACCTGATCAAGCAGTTTGGATGGCTGAGGCGTCATGGGGCGGCGAGTTGTTATCCGGCCCTGCTTTTGGGTTTATACTCAAAGCCTCGGCGCGAGATGAGTGAGTGGGCAGCCATGGACGCCTGACCTGAGCGGGCCAGGTGGACCGATTTTCCCTCCAACTTACCTGAACGGCCTGATTATACTGCCAATAAGCGGCCTGCGTCGCAGCGCGTTAGAACGAAATTTTTCCATTCAACTCGACCGTTGGGCGCATCTCAAGTCAAGGCTGTGGGTTCCAAAGCATTGGAGGCTAGACGATGAAAGTCTTTCTCACTGGCGGCACAGGCTTTATTGGGCAAGCACTGATACAATCCTTAATGGCGCGGGGCTGGACCGTGGTCGCGCTCGTGCGCAATGCCAATAGCCCACAAGCCCGCGCCTTGACGAAGATGGGCGCGCAGTGTGCGTCGGGCGATGTCACCGACCGCGAGTCCATGCGAGCCGATATGACCGGCGCCGATATCGTTGTTCATACTGCTGGCTGGTATGAATTTGGGGTGACTGGGAATGGACGTCAACTCATGCACGCCATCAACGTCATCGGCACAGACAACGTGTTGAGCCTGACGTTAGAACTCGGCATCCCTCGCTCCGTGTACGCCTCTTCAACCATGTACTATGGCGAAACCGGGCCGGAAGCGGAGGATGAAACCTATCAACGGCAAAAGCCCTACAATTCCTACTATGAGCAGACCAAAGCCGAAGCGCATCAAATCGCTCAGCAATATCAGCAACGCGGCTTGCCACTGATCATTGTCTGCCCTAACGGCGTGGTGGGGCCAAATGACCATTCCAATTATGGCTATTTCCTGCGAATGTATTTGAACCGGCTGCTGACACCTTATGCCTGGGCGCCGGACGTCATTAATTCTCTTGTCCACGTCAACGACGTGGGGGAAGGCATCGCGTTAGCGGCCGAGAAAGGGCGTATCGGTGAGACGTACATCCTGGCCGGCGAGCCAACCAGCCGGCGCGAGATGGTCCAGATTTGGATGACGAAACCGGGCGGGTTTAAGGTCAGGTTTTATATCCCCCACTGGCTGGCCAAGGTGATGTTTGCCCCGATGGAGCCTTTGCAACGCCTGGCCGGTTTACCAGCGGCCGTCTCTCGTGAAAGCGTGTCCGCCAGCGTGTCCTTGAACTACTCTGGCGCAAAGGCCCAGCGCGAACTTGGCTGGACGTATCGTCCCGCGAAAGAGATGTGGCTTGGCATCATTGACCAGGAACTCGAATTGCTGGCCAGCCGCCAGAAACGCGATTTAGTGGCCCGGCTGAAACCTGTGGAAACGAGCGAGTAGCAGGGCGTCGGTGCGCCCGAAATCCATCGAGAAACTCAACCGAGTGCTCATCGGATTTGCCCGTTACTTCGCCCTGCCCTGCGCTACTCTCAGAACTCAATTCGTCGAACTGGGCTGTTGGATACGCCTGCGTTTACGCGCTATGAAGTTCAAGCGCATCAACAACGGCAACAACCGGCGTTGGCCGACCCGCTGCCTGACCCGTCTGGGTCTGGTATCGCTCTCGGCGCAACTGGCATAGACTATGGACGTGTTCCCTTATGTGGGCAAGGCATCGGGGGTCGCCCGGTTGCGGGAAAGCTGCACGCTGGTAAATGTGGGGAAGTGACCCCACGGCGACAACGGGGAGGGAGAGGTTACGACCTCTCCCTTACCCACTGCGCTGGCTCTATGTCCTGACCGGAGGCCATATCCGTGCTCAAGCTGCATCTCGATACCGACCTAGGGGGCGATATGGATGATCTGTGCGCATTGGCCATGGTGCTCAATTGGCCGGACGTTGAACTGCTCGCAGTGACCACAAACTCAGACGATCGAGGTAAGCGGGCAGGTTATACGCGCTACGCCTTGGGACTCGCTGGCCGAGACGACATCGCCGTCGCAGCCGGCGCAGATGTCTCGCTTGATTGCTATCGCGTCAAGCCAGGCTTGCCCGACGAAGCAGTTTATTGGCCGGAACCGATATCGCCCGCCCCGACCTCACTCGATCAAGCCCTTTCCTTGCTCGAGCGCAGTATTGAGCAAGGCGCGATCATCGTCGCAATTGGACCTTACACGAACCTGGCGCTGTTGGAGAAGCGCTCTCCCGGCATACTGCGCAGTGCAAGACTTTATCTCATGGGCGGCTATGTGTTCCCTCCTAGGGAAGGTTTCCCGCCCTGGGGTAACGACATGGACTGGAACGTCCAGGTTGATGTTCAATCAGCACAGTATGTCATGCAGCGCTCAAACCCCACACTCGTTCCACTATCCGTAACCGTCGAAACCTCGCTCAGAAGAGCCTATCTGGCAACTCTGAGACAGTCAGGGCCTCTGGCTCAACTCATCGCAAGACAAGCGGAGGCCTTTGCCAGGGACGAGAACATCGAAGCACGGTATGGCCAAACGTGCAGGGGTTTGCCTGACGACACCATCAATTTCCAGCACGATCCGCTCGCTTGTGCCATCGCGTTAGGCTGGAAGGACGGTGTGGAAATCAGTGAAATCCCTTTGACATTGGAGATCAAGGACGGATGGCTGTGTGAAAGGGTTGACGACAGCGGGAAACCCACAAGAGTAGTGACGCGAGTGAACGGAGGCAAGTTCAACGAGTTCTGGCTCAGTACCGTCGTGCGCAAGAACGCCGTGGCGCCGATTGCGCGCGCCTAATCCGCGCGTGGGGCCGACCCGCCTCCGCGTTGCTCCGGCGGACGGCTCACGCGCCCGGTTGGCCCCTCAACAAAAACGTCGAGCGCCTCCCCCCGCGGGCGCCCGGCGTTTTTCACTCCCACACCCCCAGACTTCCACACAGGATTTCACCGCGTCGTAAACAACTTATCCACCGCCTCCGTCAACTCCGCCAAGTTGCTCACCTGGTGCACGGCGTCGCACAGCGGCGTGTACTGGTGCATGTCGCTGTCGCCCGTGCCCCACTGGTAACGCGGCTCGGGGTTGAACCACACCACCCGGCGCGCGCGGCGCTTGAGATGCTCGAATAGATCCAGGCGCGGACTGTTGAAGTTGTTGCGCGCGTCGCCGAGGAAGATCACCGTCGTCCGGCGGTCCACCGCGTCCAAATAGTCGCCGCAAAAGTCCACGAGACACTGTCCCAGGTCCGTGCCGTAAGGGATATACGGGAAGCGATGCTTGACGAGCGGGATGGCCTCGTCCGGCCGGTGGCCGATGAACTCCTCGGTCACGTCCTCCAGATGGTTGTAAAACCCGAACGAGCGGGCCTTCGCCACCTGATCCTGCAGTTCGTACATCAGGCGCAGCATGAACTCGATCACGTCGCGCATGGATTCGGACATGTCGCAGATGAGCGCGAACTTGGGTTTTAGATGCCTTTTCTTGAAGTGCAGGTCAAACGGGACGCCCCCGGTCTGGATGTTGGCCCGCAGCGTAGCTTTGGCGTCGAGGGTCTTGCCGTCCCCTTTCTTTTGCCGCAGCGCTGCGCGGGAACGCAGGCGCGCCGCCAGCCGCGTCACGAGTTTGCGGAGCTCGCGCGCCTCCGCCTCCGTGAGGTCCTTGAAAGGCGTCTGCATCAATTCCGTCTCATCCATCTTCTGCGGGTTATAGTCGGACATCTGCCGGGCGATGTTCTGGCCCACGAACTGCGCGGTCTGCTCGGCCAGCAGGTCGCGGTTCGCGGCGATCAGGCGCAGGATGGCCTCCTGTCCCTCCGGCGTCATCCCCATCGCCGCGAGTTGTTGCATCAACTTCTCAATCTGCTCGGCCAGCTGCTGTAGCCCCATCCGGCGGAGCATCTCGCGCGTGATCCATTGCTGCTGCTCCGGCCGGCGAGCGCGGTTGGCCCCGGCCTGCCGCGCCCAGCGCTCCATCTCCTCGCGCGTGGGACCGCGCCCCGAGGCGAGCATTTGCAGCAAGCGGCTCAGGTCTCCCGCGAGGGCGCGCATCGCGGCTTCGAGCATCTTCTGCTGGTCGGGCGTGAGGGCCTGCTCGGCGGGGATGAGCGGCGGGCCGCCCGAACTGAAGTACATCGAGAAGAGCCGGTTGAAGATCGCCTCGTCGTCGCGCTCTTTGATGAGCGTGGCGCGCAGCGCGGAACGGAAGGCCGCGCGGTTCGTCACACCCATCTGCTCGACCGCGCGAAAGGCGTCCTGGCTCTCGGCCAGCGATATGCGCACCCCCGCCGCGCGCAAACCCGCGATGAATTGAACGACTCGCTCATCCATAAGGGGAGACCTCTGCAGTCATCAGTCGTCAGTCACCAGTCGTCAGCCAAAAGGCAGCGGAGCGAAATCCTTAATCTGCTTCTTCCATGCGTTATATCCGTTGCCTCGTCCGCTGCCGTATCCGCTGCCTAATCCTCCGGCGGCCAGCGGCTGCCGCGCAGGCGGCGGACGATATTCGGAGACGGCTCCTCCGAGGCCGAGCCGTGATCGTCGCGGTACATCCCGCGCCGGGCGCGCTGCAAGTCCGCTTCGTGCTTGAGCAGAATAGAGAGCGTAGTGTCGAGCGTCTTCGGGTCGAGCTGCTTGGCGTTGAGCAGGACTAAGGCTTTGGCCCAGTCCAGCGTCTCGCTCACCGAGGGGTGCTTCTTCAGGTCAATCCGCCGCAGCTTCTGCACAAACTCAACGGCCTGCTTGGCGAGGTTTGGCGCGAGGTCGGGGACCTTGAGCCGGACGACGCGCAGTTCGGCCTCCAGGCTGGGATAGTCAATGTAGATGTAAACGCACCGCCGTTTGAGCGCCTCGGACAGCTCGCGGGTGTTGTTGGAGGTCAGCACCACGAGCGGCTGATGCCTGGCCTTGAGCGTGCCGAGTTCGGGGACCGACACCTGAAAGTCCGAGAGCACTTCGAGCAGGAAGGCCTCGAACTCGGCGTCGGCGCGGTCAATTTCGTCAATGAGCAGGGTGATCGGCTGGTCGGCCAGGATGGCTTGCAGCAGGGGGCGCGGGAGCAGGAAGCGCTGAGAGAAGAACACGTCGTCCTCCTGCGCGAGTTTGTCGGCGGCCTGCGCGAGGGTCATCGAGCCACTGAGCAACTCGCTCAGTTTATCGCGGAGCAGTTGCGTGTAGAGCATCTGCTTCGCATATTCCCACTCGTAGAGCGCCTTGGTCTCGTCCAACCCTTCATAGCATTGCAGGCGGAGGAGTTCGCGGCAGGTCGCCCCGGCCCACGCTTTCGCCAGCTCGGTCTTGCCCACCCCGGCCGGCCCCTCGGCCAGCACCGGCTTGCCCAGCCGCTCGGCCAGGAACAGCACCGTCGCTATTTCTTCGGAGGCGATGTACTGCTGCTTGCCTAACCCGTCAATGACATCCACAGTCGTATTGAACATTGTCACCTCTTCTCGGCCATCACAAAGCCAGCCGAAAGCCCGTTCCTCGGAGCAACCGGGTTTCTCGGCCTCGTTGTGTCAGGAAGTCTTGGAAACAAACTTGTGTTCTATGCTCAGCGCTGCGCTTGAAATGCCAGTGGACACAGCCCGGATACTTTGCCAACGACCCCTTCAGGGTGATGCGGCGGCGCAGGCAGCCTCAACCAATCGTTCGACCCCGGTGAGTCTCACCCCGGCGGGGATGGAAATGTTGGCTTCCAGCATACTCCTTATCACACCGCGGCGTACCTGCCCGTTTGCATAGGGCCAGACCCACAGGGTCTTGAAGACCCTGCGGGCCTACTTCAGCACATATTTCGCCGCCACCTGCGCCATGAGCGCCGCGCCCATGGTGAGCGCACGCTCATCGAAATCGAAGCGCGGGTGGTGGTGCGGGAAGTTTAGCTCCTTCTCCGCATTCGCCGAGCCAACAAAGAAATAGCACCCCGGCACGGTATCCATCATGTAGGCCATGTCTTCCGAGCCCATCGTCCGCTCGTCGGCGGCGACCTGCACGACGCCGGGCAGGGCTTCTGCCAGCGCGCGCACCTCGGCGGCCATCTGCGCGTCGTTCCTGACGGCTGGCGTCGTCGTTTCATACTGGAGGCTGGCCCGGCAATCCATTGCCCCAGCGACGCCGTTCACGATTTGCTCAAACCGCCGCACGATCACCTCACGCACTTCGGGCTTGAAGGTACGGATGGTGCCAAGCATCGTGACCGAGTCAGGGATGACATTGAAGGCCTCGCCGCCTTTGATCGAGGTCACCGAGAGCACCCCGGCCTCCAGCGCATTGACGTTGCGCGCGACGATCGTCTGCAACGCCGTGACCATTTGCGCTGCCGCCGCAATCGGGTCATTAGCCAGATAAGGAGAGGCGCCGTGCCCACCCTTCCCTTGCAGGGTGATGGTGAACTTATCGGCGGCAGCCATGCACGGGCCATCGGTCGCAGCCACCTGGCCAAACGGCAGGTTGTTCCACAGGTGGAGAGCCAGTGACCGCTCCGGGGCGGGGTTCTCCAGGACGCCATCCTTCACCATCGCCGCCGCGCCGCCCAGGCCCTCCTCCGCCGGTTGGAACACAAACTTGAGTGTGCCGGTCATGGCTTTGCGGTGCGGCGCGAGCATCTTCGCCACGGCGAGGCCGATGGTCGTGTGCCCGTCGTGCCCGCAGGCGTGCATCACGCCAGGGTTCTCCGAAACGTAATCGGTCTGGTTCATCTCGACGATCGGTAGAGCGTCCATGTCGAAACGCAGCAGGATGGTCGGGCCAGGCTGGTCACCTTCCAGCAGGCCGACCACGCCGGTCTTCCCGACGCCCGCGCGGACTTCGAGGCCCAATGTGTTCAGCGCGTTCGTCACAATCCCTGCCGTGCGGATTTCCTGAAACCCCAACTCGGGGTGGCGATGGAAGTCCCGCCGCCGCGCAATCATCTCCGATTCGAGCGATTGGGCCAATGCAAAAAAATCGATCATGATTTCTCCTGTCGTGGTGAGTGCGAATGTGGCCATGCCTGCTCTTTGTCCGCTTGCTTCTGGCGCAGATAGTGGCGGCGATCATGGAGCGGTTCCGGCGAGGCGGGTGAAGGTCGAGTTGGAGAAGACGATCAACGCCTGACCGAAGATATAGAGCACCCAGACTATATCATAGACATGCGGCCGGTTGGTCTGGCGGAAAATCTGATTACCGAGCAAGATGTCGGAAAGCAGAAACAGGTTTGCGCCCAGCGCCAGCCAGAACAGGGCGGGCATTTGAATGACCAGCGCCGTCGCAAAGCCCGCCATGCCTGAGAGCAACAAGGCATATCCTAAAGCGCCGTAGTTGAGTACTTTGGCTGCCCGGGGTGAGCTCACGAGCGTGAACCACAAAACCACTCCAACGACAAGATAAATCGCGATCACTCCAAATCGAATGGCGTCGCCCGGCAGGCCCAGCCTGGCAGCCATCAAGCCAAAGGCGACCAGATAGCAAATGTGTGTGACTGAAAACGCCCCCATGCCCGGCAAAACGCCTTGGAGAAAGGGAACGTGATCGGCGAGGATCAGATCGCCCGCAAACCCGGCCGCCATGCCGAGCAACAGCCAGAGGCCTACTCCCGCCAGAAACCCTGCGCCGTTGAGCCACCAGATGAAAGCCGCGAGGACCAGCAGCGCCGAGGTGCTCATGAGCAGCCACGAATGGGAATGGCGCGTGCGCTGCGCGTCATCTTTGCCAAACGCGAACGCGGCGATGAGCAAGGCCAGCCACACGCCCAAAAGAAACATGAGCAGGGAACGATACGGCTGCGCGATGGCGAGCGGGAACATCATCAACCGATGGAACGGATGAACAGAAAACTTTGCGCTTCAGCCGTTGACCACCAACACCGCCGCGCCTTTGATCTCGCTGCGCTTCATCATGCGCAGGGCGCGGTTGGCTTCCTCCAGCGGGAAGGCCTGCACCTCAGTCGTGATGGGAATCTGCGCGGCGAGGCGCATGAACTCATCCGCATCCCGGCGCGTGACGTTCGCCACGCTGCGTAACGTCCGTTCACCATACAGCACATTGTAGTCCATTTCAGGAATCGGGCTCATGTGGATGGCGTTGATGGCAACCGTCCCTCCTTTGCGCACGTGCCGGAGCGCGACGGGGACCAGCCAACCCGCCGGAGCGAACAGGATCGCGCGGTCGAGGGGATGGGGCGGATCCTGCTCGGCGCCCCCCACCCACTCGGCCCCCAGCGACGCGGCGAGGGCGCGGTGCTCCAGGCTGCGGGTGAACACCGACACACGGCATTCCCAGTAGCGCGCGACTTGAATGACGATGTGCGCGCTCGCGCCGAAGCCGTACAGGCCCACTTTTTCGCCCGGCTGCGCCTCGGCTTTGCGGAGTGACCGATAACCGATCAGCCCGGCGCACAACAGGGGTGCGGCCTGGACGTCAGAAAACTC
>Ga0209751_10001137_pt1 | contig 27635 bp, 23 predicted proteins | sample RifCSP13_1_FD_184019 | JGI IMG/M metagenome (GOLD analysis project Ga0209751, IMG submission 184019) | Soil microbial communities from Rifle, Colorado - Rifle CSP2_sed 13_1 (SPAdes) (version 2) | ecosystem: Environmental > Terrestrial > Deep subsurface > Rock core/Sediment | place: Rifle...
ACCACGTGTGAACACCCAAAGTCAGACCGAACGCTCCCAACGCATCCAGGCTCTGGCTTTTAACTATTTAGATCAACTCAAGGAAAGGGTTGACCAATGCAATTTGTGCGGCGGGGAAACATTTGTGCAAATTAGCCACCGGGATCGATATGGTTACGAGGCCGGCGCGTTTACCTGCGGCCGCTGTGGCCTGGTGTTCTTGAACCCGAGATTGACTGCCAAGGCCTACGCCGAGTTTTACGCCCGCGTCTATCGCCCACTGGTCAGCGCTTATCATGGCCGGACTATAGATGCCAGGAGCATCCAGGCGGAACAAGGCGATTACGCCAACGAACGAGCCGAATTTGCGGCTCCTTATTTGCAGAGCAGCCAGCACGGGCGGAGCCTGCTGGATATCGGCGGGTCTACCGGCGTGGTGGCGCGCCATTTTGTCGAGCGATTTGGGTATGCAGGCACCGTGCTGGACCCTTCGGTGGAGGAATTGCAAGAAGCGGAAGGCCACGGGCTGGCCACCATGCAGGGGTTTATTGAAACGGCGGATTTTTCAGGAAGGAAATTCGATTTGGTCCTGTTGTGCCAAACCGTAGACCACCTGTTGGATATTTCTTTGACGCTGGACAAGACCCGCGAATACTTGGGGGAAGGCGGATTTTTCTTCGTGGATATTGTTGATTTTCGGGCCGGGTATCTGCGCAATTGGAGTGTTTCCGAAGCCACCAAGATCGACCATCCGTATTACCTGACTCAGGAAACCATGGAAGCCTATCTCCGCCGCAAGGGGTTCGAGGTGCTGCGCAAAGGATTTGCGGCGGACCAACTGCATATCAGTTACCTATGCCGGCTGATGCAACCGGACGCGGGTTATCTGCCGAGCGCCGAAGGCGTGGAACGCCTGCTACGCGAGATCAGGGCGATCCAGAACGCGCCGCGGGGAAGAGCGCTATGAGAGCTTTGGGGATCATCCCGGCGCGCGGCGGCTCCAAAGGCATCCCTGATAAGAACCTGCGTGGGCTGGCCGGGAAGCCGCTGCTGGCCTACACCCTAGAAGCCGCCAGCTCATCCGGCGTAATCGATCGCCTGGTGCTCAGCACCGATTCGGAGGCAATCGCCGCCCTGGGGCGCAGTCTAGGGTTGGAAGTACCCTTCATGCGGCCTGCGAACCTAGCTGGCGACACCAGCCCAATGTTGGGCGTGCTGCAACACGCGGTGACGGAGGTCGAAGGCCAGGGTTGGCGGCCGGAGGTAATTGTGTTATTGCAGCCCACGTCGCCGTTGAGGCGGCCGGAGCATATTCGGGATGCGCTCAGGTTGCTGAAAGGGGGCGGTTGCGACTCGGTGGTCAGCGTTGTCGAAATCCCGTCCGTGTATGCGCCGCAAAAGGCGCTGACCATTCGGGAGGGCTGGCTGAAATTTTGGTCTGAGGACGGGAACGAGATCACCCGCCGGCAGCAAATGGAACCGAGCTACGCCCGCGAGGGCACCGTGTACGCCTGTTGGCGGGACGTGCTGATGGAAAGGAACAGCCTATATGGCGAAAAGTGCCTGCCGTACCGCGTGCCCGCGCATGAGGCGCTCAGCCTGGATAGCAAGGACGATTGGCAGCGGGCCGAGGCAGTATTGAACGCAAAGGACCGGATAGCGTGAAGCCAAGGATCCGCAGGCAAAGCCACGAGCAGGTTATCAGCCTATCTGAGCAGAGCCGTTTCCTGCGCATGGTTGTTAAATATCTAAGGCCTTACATAGGGATCATTGCGCTGCTATTGTTGGTGTATGCAGCATTCGCGATGCTCACGGCGATCCAACCGGTGATCCTTGCGCCCATATTAGATGTTGCCCTGCAGGGCGGCGCCCCGGCGTACCCCCCTTCCGGGCAGCCAGAAGATCTTCAAACTATCGACCTTAACAACCTGGGACAGTTTGTGCTGGCTACATTGGGGTTGAGTAACTTAACCCCAATAGAGATGGTTACCATCCTGGCCCTGGCTTATCTAGGGGTGGCCATCTGTATCGCGGCCCTGGATTTCATTAACTATTTGCTGGCGCTTAAATTGCGGATAGCCGCCGGAAGGGACATTCAGGTCGATCTGTTCAACCACTTGTTTGGCCTCTCTCTCGACTTCTTCAACAATGAGAGGACGGGCGAGATCATTGCGCGCCTGGACCAGGATACGCGAAATGCATTGGCTGGACTAGAGCTGGCGCTACGCAACCTCATCGTGTCTCCGCTGCTAATTATTTATTACGGCTACTTGCTGGTGGTAACCAACGTCAATTTGACGATCTTCGTGGCTACCGCGGCCTTGCTGAACTATGCGCTCACGCAAATAATGCGCAAGCCTATCCACCGGCGCATGGCGGCCCAGGTGAACGTTGGGGCAGAGGTGACTGCCTATTTGCAGGAAAAGCTGGCCAGCGCCCGCGTCGTGAAGACCTTTGTGGCCGAGCGTTATGAGGCGAGCCAGTTGCGAAACTTGGTCAACGAATTCGTGAAAATAAACATGCGATATGGTTTTTTGAAGCATGCGGATGAACCGGTGACCGGCGCGATCAACGCGTTGGTTAATGTCGGCATCCTGCTTTTTTCCGCCAACGAATTATTTAGCGGCCGCTTGAGCCCGGTCGGTTTCTTTCTGTATTTATATATAGGGCGTTCCATCCTTGGGCCGCTGACAACGATCACGCAATCTTACAATTCAATTCAGTCCACCATGGCCACCGGCATCCGCGTGCGGCAGCTATTTGACATAAAATCGTCGGTGGTTTCCGGAAATACGCCAGTGAAGGAGTTCAAGGAGGGTATAAGTTTCGAGAATATGTCTTTTCGCTACGAGGATGCTCCCGTTCTTCACGACATTAATTTTGAGATCAAAAAAGGAAGAACCACGGCGCTCGTCGGGCCGAGCGGAGCGGGCAAATCCACCATCACCGATTTGCTGATGCGATTTTACGAGGCCGATTCCGGAAGAATATTATTCGACGGGCATAATGTGAGGGTTTTTGACATCGCGGATTACCGGCGTTTGTTTGGCGTGGTAGCCCAGGAGAGCATTCTTTTTAATGCCACCATCGCCGAAAACATTGCATATGCGCGCCCCGAACTGGACCGGCAGGAAGTTGAAGAAGCCGCCCAAATAGCCAACGCCCATGAGTTTATTATGGAATTGCCCCAGGGCTACGAGACCTATGTGGGCGACCGGGGAGTGCGGCTTTCCGGCGGCCAGCGGCAGCGCATTGCCATCGCCCGGGCCATCGCCCACCGACCAAGGATCCTGATCCTTGACGAAGCGACGAGTTCGCTAGATACAGAATCGGAGCAAAAGGTGCAGCTAGCCGTGGACCGGGCAATCCAGTCCACCACGGCAGTAGTCATTGCTCATCGCTTATCAACTGTAATCGGAGCAGACCTGATCGTAGTCCTGGACCAGGGACGCATTATTGACAAGGGAAAGCATGGTGAGTTGATGGAGCGCTGTGCGCTGTACAGGAATCTGGCTTCCCTGCAATTCAATCCCGAACTCACCGCCCTTGGAGATCGCTGATCTACATGAAGCTATACGAATATAAAACACGCGACGAATATATCCAAAACCAAATCGAGCGGTCCAGGGAAAAGAGCCAATATTGCAAGGTCTTCTTTGGCGATGTGATCCGTTACAAGGAATTGTTGCTGGCCGATAAAAAGACTGACGCATTTAACGACCGGGGCAACCGCGGGCTAAACCCGATCCTCTGTCTGGGGGTCCGTTCCGGAGCCGAAGTCGACATCTTCCGAGCTGTCTTTCTTGGCCCTTTATTGAAAACGCGGTGGGTCCAACGGCTAGCTGTTCGTCTGGACAGAGATACGGAAGGCTATAAGAAGATAAAGCTAGCCCATTGGTTGGGGATAGGCAGCGGAGGCACCCGTGATGGAAGGGTTGTTGGTGTGGAATTGGCTCCTGAAGCCGAGCGCGCGGATATCTGGATAGGCAGTTATGACGAGTTGCCGGCTGGGTGGAGCGGCCGTTTTGGCCTTATTTATTCCAATTCGATCGATCATTCCCAAGATCCGGAAAAGACAGTGGCGGAATGGAAGCGAGTTGCCGCGCCCGGGGCTTATGCCCTTTTGGCATTCACCCCGGGCAAAAAGGTCAGTTCGCACGATCCATTTGGGGGATTTGGTCTGGACGAAATGAAGACTTTGTGGAACGAACCGGTGGTATTCAGTAATGCCGCCGATAATTTTGTAGGATATAGCGAAATATGCTTCCGGCTAAAGGGATGAGATTCGCACGGGTGTTTATTTGAAGACCAAAGAATTCATAACCCTGGTTGTAGGAGCCCGGCCCAATTTTATTAAGGCCGGCCCCTTGTTGCGCGCGCTTCAAAGGATGGATTGGCTGCAGGTGCGCCTGATCCACACGGGACAGCATTTTGATGAAAACATGTCCCTGGTCTTTTTTGAGCAATTGCATTTACCCAAACCGGATGCTTTTCTAAACGTAAACACAGGCGATGCTGCCAGCCAAATTGCCCAAGTTGTGGCGGCAATAGCGAATCAATTTACGGACTTCCCCCCGCGATTGGTGGCCGTGTTTGGCGACGTGAATTCCACCCTGGCGGCGGCGATCGCGGCCAACAAAATGGAAATACCCCTTGCGCATGTGGAGGCCGGATTGCGCAGTTTCGATCGCACGATGCCCGAGGAGCACAACCGTGTGGTTACAGACATGCTTTCAGATTTCCTTTTCACACCGTCCGCGGATGCCGACGAGAACCTGGTGAAGGAGGGCGTGGCAAGAGAACGCATCTATAGGGTTGGGAACATCATGGCGGATAGCCTGCTTGCCTTCAGGCCCGAGGCTGAAAAACTGGAAACAACTCTTCAGTTTGGTCTCCAAGAGAAAGAATACGGATTGGTTACCTTACACCGCCCAGCGAACGTGGATAATCCGAGCGTCTTGAAAGAAATTCTGGCCGCCCTGAGAGAGATCAATAGAGAATTGCCATTAGTGTTTCCCGTGCACCCGCGTACACGCAAGAAAATCGACGATCTTGGCTTTAGTTCAAAAAACGGAATAGGCCAGATCCAGTTTACGGATCCACTGAGTTATTTGGACTTCTTGAACCTGGCTATGAATGCCCGCCTGGTACTGACCGATTCGGGCGGGATCCAGGAGGAGACCACCCTGCTAGGCGTGTCTTGCCTGACCTTGCGGGAGAACACCGAAAGGCCAATAACCATCACCCAGGGGACAAATCATTTGGTTGGCAATACGCGCGGCGCAATCATAAAAGGCTTTCAATCGGCGCGGCAACAAACCAAAACTATTACCAAGACACCGGATTTATGGGATGGAAAGACGGCGGAACGAATCGCAAGCATCCTCTATGAAAAACTAAACGACAAATAATGAAGATAGGGTTCTTGTTATTACGGGACACATTTCTAAAGACAATGGGCAGCCTGATAGAAGCCAGCGTGAATCGAGATCATCAGGTCTTGCTGCTCTTCACGGAAGACCCCATTCACGGAAATAAGGCTTACCAACGTATGACGCGGGAAAAACTCCCCCAATTCTTACGGCAATCGGTGGAAACCGTGCCAATTTTGCTAAAAGACCTGGGTATGGTAAAGGAAAAAAACCAGCTGGATGTATTGGTGACGCTGGAGGGCTACTACATGCTCAACGACTACCTCGCTGAGATCCAAGAAGCGAGGGGAAATGGTGTAAAAGTCGTCAGCCTGTCCCATTTCTACGAAAATGCAATGCGCTTGCTTGAGTCCCTGGATTATTTCGACAAGACCTACTACCTAAGCCAATTTGCGGTGGACATTCACTTTGAGTTAAATGGCGGCGGCTCGGTTGACCAGTTGAAAGAGAAGTACGCGGGGAAATATGAGGCTATGGGATCGCCAATGTTCGACCAGCTAAAAAACATTGACCGAAGAAGAATGCGCGTCGAATTCGGGATCCCCCCGGGCAAGCGCGTGGTCCTATTCTTTGCTCCGGCAATCAGCGCAGAGACTCGCTGGCGTTTCCTCGTGTGGGGCCAGGGCGGCAAGATCAAACATATTAAGCAGGCGGTAAAGGAAGGGTACTGGTCAGTTATTCCGGATGCTATTTTTGTCCCAAGCCTAGAGGAGGTCGTTGAGGAGTTAAGACAATTCTGTGAGCGTAACAACGCCTTTCTTGTTATCAAATCTCGAGCCAAGCAACGTGACTCAATGTATTTCCAGGAGAAGGCGGACCTGTACCTATCCGGGGAAGGGGACAGGTATTACCCGGTTTTCACCGGCTATGAGTTGTTGGCCATCGCCGATGTGTGCATCGGGGTAATGAGCATGTCGGCCTTGGAAGCAGCGGCCATGCAGGTTCCGGTCTGGAATATCTATGTGCCCAGCGCGGAACTTGAATATCCTACTAATCCCCTTTACCCCCGGCAAAAGCAATTCTATAGAATGATTATGGGCAAGGAAAAAGAAGGGCCGTTCAATTATTCGGGCGTACTCAACAACATTGAACCGCGCAATATCCGCAAATGGTTCCGGGAAAGCAGCCTCGACGATGCGGTGATAGACCCTAAAGCTGCAGCCAGATATGCCGAAAGATATCTGGGCTTTTCCGATAAAGCGAGCAGCGATCGCATCCTCGATTCTTTAGAAGAATTGCATGCCTCTCGGGCGCTTAAGGCCAAGGTCCCCGGGGTTGTTCCACCAAGGACTCAATGACCAAGCTGATCTCAAAGCTTCTCCTATTTCTCTCAAGGCGGATGACGTTGAGTCGTCTTGAGGAAATGATCATTCGCTCGATTCGGGAGCGCCTAGCTTCAATGTCTCCCGAAAATGCCCTGCGCTTCCTCTTTCGGCTGGACACGGAATTGTATGGACTAGAAGGCCCCCTAGCAGTGGCCTATGACGGGGGGACACATACAAAACATCGCCATACGGCCTATCATGATTTTTTCGTCAAGCGCGTGCGACCGGGGGTACGTGTGCTCGACGTGGGCTGTGGAATTGGCGCGGTGGCCTATGATCTGGCGTCAGAAGCAGGGGCGATGGTCGATGGCATCGACCTAAACGAAAACAGCATTCAGGAAGCGAAACGGCGTTATGTTCACCGGAACTTGCACTTTGCAGTTCAGGATGCGCTAGAACTCAAAGTGGAAAAGGAATACGATGTTGTCTTGCTCTCCAATGTGCTCGAGCATCTCACCGGTAGACCTTCGTTCCTGGCGCGGCTCCAAAAGCTCACCGGGGCTAAACGCCTCCTGATCCGAGTGCCGTTGTTCGAGCGTGATTGGCGCGTTCCGCTTAAGCAGGAATTGGGCATAGAGTGGCGCCTGGACCCTGATCACAAGACCGAATACACGTTAGAAAGTTTCGCGGATGAAATCAATACCGCTGGGCTAGAGATGTATCACCTTGAGGTGCATTGGGGTGAAATCTGGTCTGAAATACGAATTAGATAACTGAGGATTTGAAATGCCACAAGGGATCTTGCCAGGCCAACAATTGCCAGCTTCGCTACGGAAGTATGTGAATGAATTCCTGGCAGGCAGCATTTCTCCTGGGTTGCGCCGTCTGGCTGTTGGCCAATGGTATGCCGGCAGTTCTGGCAGCTTCGTCGGCAGGCAAAAAAAATAAATGAATTCAAAGCCTCGGGTTGCCTGTTTGCTGCAAATGTTTGGTGTCGGGGGTATGCCGAAGTGGCTGTACCGACTTGCGGGAGAGCTGGGCCAGGACTATGAGTTTACCTTCATCGCTACCCATTCCAAATACGTGATTCCAGAATACCGGAAGGTGGCAAAAGTCGTCACATTGCCGTTCACCCGGTGGGCACTGGCGGCCTATTTGTTTGCGCGCCGGATTGATATCGCTCAAGTGGCTAACCTGCATCTCTATGTGGAGGCGGCGCGTTTGGCGCGGGTACCCTCGGTCATCGAAAGGGTTGATGGATTGCGGAGCGGGGCTGCATTAGGGAGCAAGGAAGGCGTGGACGCAGTTATCGCATCTACCAAAGGGATTATTCCCCGATTAGAGAAGCTGATTGCGCCTGCAAAGATTCACCTAATCTACAACGGCGTCGACCTCATGGCGTACGCGGGGGTCACTCCGGAGCGCTTCGGTTTCCAGGGAGATGACGTTATCATTGGCAGGACTTCACGGCTTGCGGACGGCAAGAACGTCTCGCTTTTGATACGGGCCGTAAAAGAGCTGCGCAAAGACCAAGGATATCAGCACGTACGTCTGGTTATATGCGGGGGCGATACCACCCAACCAGGCGCGAAACCTATATTGAAGCATTTGAAAGTGGAGGCCAGCCCGCTTGGGAAGAGCGCGGTGTTCGCCGGTGAGACTATTGCAACAGAAGCCATTACGTGCGGCTACGATATAGCCACTTGCACTTCTCGTCCGAATAACGAAGGCATCCCCAACTCGCTGATTGAGGCAATGGCTGCCGGCAAGCCGGTGGTTGCCAGCTCGGTGGATGATATCCCTGAACTAGTTGAACAAGGGCGCACCGGCCTGCTGTTTGCCAGCGATGATCTAAATGGACTGGTGGCGGCCCTGAAAGAGCTGGTCGATGACAAAGGCAGACGCCAACAAATGGGCGCGGCTGGCAAGGAGAGGATCTCTAATGATTTCGAGATCAAAACCCAAGCTCGTAAATACGCACAACTTTACGATGAACTCCTGACGAAAAACGGTAGGCACCTCTTGAGTCGTCCGAGCTTGATGACTGCAGGCGAGTAAGAGACCATGAATATTGGGCGCAGGGTTTTCTATTTGTTTTCGCACGCTCGAAGAAAGCAAATTTCAACGACGAATCCGATACTCCATTACATCTCTCCCGGGGTCAATTGGTCGTTGGATTGGGATGGGTATTACATCACGCGCGAGGTTGAGAAGCAATTCGGGCTGAAGGCGCGGGTATCGCGGAGCGCCGAGCGACTTTCCGGGCAGATCGTTCACTATGGCTCTTTGTGGGACATGGCTGCCAATGTTGGCACGCGGTATAACGAACGCAATTCCATTGTCGGAACCATCTTTCACGGCCAAAAGGAGGCCCCCCAATTCCGGGAGGCTTTTGGGAAGGTGTTGGCGTGTCAGGAAGAATTTGTAAGGATCCATACTGCCAGCAAGATAATGGAAAAGCGGTTAGCTGCCTGGGGTATTCCAGCTGAGAAGTTAGCGCGTATACCTCTTGGCGTTGACCTTGAGCGCTTCCGGCCGGCTAGCCTAGATCAAAAAACCATGAGGCGGAGAGAATTGGGCATTCCGAAGGGTGCCTTTTGCATCGGCTCCTTACATAAAGACGGAGTAGGCATGGGTGAGGGCGAGGAGCCCAAGCTAATCAAGGGTCCGGATGTATTTCTAAAAGTGGTGGAAAGGGTAAACAAAAGCCAAGCGGTTTTTGTGCTGCTAAGCGCCCCGGCGCGGGGTTATGTCAGGGCTGGACTTGAGCGGCTTGGAATCCCTTATAGGCACGTGTATTTAGGCGATTATTTGCAAATTCCCAGCTTATACCAGGCACTGGATATCTACTTGATGACCTCGCGGGAAGAAGGCGGGCCCAAAGGGGTGCTCGAATCCATGGCGACCGGTATACCCGTGGTGGCCACCCGAGTTGGCATGGTCCCCGAGTTGATCAGCTCTGGAGAAAATGGCGTTGTGGCCGAAAGCGAGGACGTGGAAACGCTGTCCGCCGGGGTCTTAAAGCTCAGCGACCAACCGGGTCTGAGGAAGCAGTTTTCGGAAGGCGGTCTCCACACAATTCGAAATTATGCCTGGCCGCAAATAGCGGCGCGTTATTATCACGAAATCTATCAACCTATATTAAGCGCAGAGCTCAAGTGAGCTGCTCGTCCGTAAAAGACATGGCGCCTCAAAAGCCTGTTGAATTGGTTCTCTTCTTTACCCGCGGGGTTTCGCTGCGGATCTGGGATGAAACCGGAATACTAGCGCGTGAAACGGCCCTATATCAAAGGCTGCAACAGCATAAGATCCGGGTCAGGTTCGTGACCTATGGCAATAATGGTGAAACTGCCTTTGCCAGTCGGATCCCGGGAATTCAGATCTTGAGGAACAACTGGAATTTGCCACCGGCCTGGTACCAGAAAAAACTGGGGCTATTTCCTCCGAACGGTAATGTATTCAAGAGCAACCAGGTAGACGGGGCGCAGGTCGGTTTGGCGGCCGCCCGCCGGCGAGGGGCCAGGTTTTTAGCGCGGTGCGGTTACTTGTTGTCGCAAGTCCAAGAGCGGACCCACGGAAAGGATTCGGCCGAGGCGCGGTCTGCACGACAGCTTGAGAAAGAGGTTTTTACGGCGGCAGACCGGGTCAGCGTGACGACAAAGGCTATGGCGGAATCTATAACGGATGATTACCACATAACCGCAGGAAAACTCTCCATTGTGCCGAATTACGTAGAGGTGGATCGCTTTCATTCTATTCCACGCGAACCAAACGAGAGGCCACGCATAGGCTATGTGGGCCGGTTGGCTTGGGAAAAGAACCTTCTTCCCCTGGTCGATGCGGTCACAGGCCTCGATGCGGAGTTATGGCTGGTTGGAGAGGGACCCCTAAAAGATGAGCTGGAGGCCCGGGCAGCCGGGAACAAGGTGGAGGCGCATTTTGTGGGCAGACTCTCCAACGTTGCGGTGCCTGAATTTCTGAACTCTTGTGACTTATTCATCTTGCCCTCGCTTTACGAGGGTCATCCCAAGGCCTTGCTGGAGGCTATGGCTTGTGGCTTACCTGTGATCGGAACGCGGGTCCCGGGAATCCGCGAACTGATCGCGGACGGCGACACAGGGTTGCTGTGCGAGCCGGACGCGGGGAGCATTCGCCAGGCGGTGGCGCGCGCCTTAGGCGACCCCGCATTGCGAGCGCAGTTGGGCCAGGCAGCTCGCCAATACGTGGAGCAGAACTTTGCTCTTGATCGGATAGTGGATCTGGAAATGGCCATCCTCAATGAGCTGGTCTCTTAGCAAAATGCCCGAAGTCAGTGTGGTGATGGCCGTACATGATGGCGGGCCCTACATAAGGCAAGCGGTTGAAAGCATCTTGGCGCAAAGCTTTAGGGATTTTGAATTCCTGATTATTGATGACGCGTCGAAGGACTCAGGGAGCAATTTTCTATCCGGATTGACTGACGAGCGAGTTCGCTTAATTGCGCATAGTCATCAAGCCGGACTCTCGCGCTCACTCAATGAAGGCATCCAGGAGGCCAAGGGAAAGTACCTCGCGCGCATGGACCATGATGATATTAGCCTGTCTGACCGGCTGCAAAAGCAGGTTAATTTTCTAGATGCGCATCAAGATGTGGACGTGCTTGGCACTTGGGCGCGGACTCTGGGGTTAGCGCGGGAGCAAACCTGGCGGTATCCGATCGTAGACGAGGACATTCGCAGTGAATTCGCCTTCAATTCCTCGCTGGTACACAGTTCAGTTATGCTGCGCACGGCTACGCTTGAACGCCTCCAATTGCGCTACGACGATTCCACCCTGCGGGCCCAGGATTACGAGTTGTGGACGAGGGAAGAGTCCCAGATTAGGTTCGCAAATCTGGGTTCAGTGCTTATCCGCTATCGAGTGCACGCAGATCAAGTAGGAAGCAGATATGCAGTGGAACAGCAAGCTGCCGCAGAAAAGATACGCTTACGGGAAATAGAACGATTGGGGGTAAAGCCAACCACAGATGAATTCAACTTGCATAACCGCATAAGCCGCTGGGAGTCCCCTAAGGGCCGCGCCGAATTATGGCCGTTGCAACATTGGTTTTTGAAGCTGCGCGCCGCAAATCAGACCTCGCAAACCTATTCCATGGATGCTTTTGACCGCACCCTGGAGAGGCGATGGTGGGCGGCGTGCAAGGCCAATATCTGGCTTGGCCTCGAGGCCCGGCAGATCTATAGGGACTTTCCGTTTCGTGGCGCGGCCCAACGGGGTTTCCTTGAGAAGGCCCAATTATTGGCAAAGGCCATTCTAAGGGAATTGGGATGGGGGCGGCGGTGAGGCCGGACAAAGTGGCTGTGGTGGCTTATTCAGCGCCCCCCTATGGTGCGGGTGGTGTGGCCAGCGCCCATTTCAACCTCTTTCGGCTGCTGCAGCGGGCGGGGCTACATGCGCGCTTATTCACCTTCGGTGAGGATGGCCTCGAGGACGATCCGGAAGTTATCAGACGCGGCACCCCGCGCTGGTTTGTCAGCCTCCTGCAAAGGATCCTTACCCTGATGTTTGCAGCTGTGCAGCCAGGCAAAGGCGCCTACCAGACGGCTGATATCCTGAAATCCTACATAGGGGCAAAAAGGATGAATCGTGAAATATCCGAGTTTTCTCCCGATGTGATTATCCTTTCCGACCATGGGGCTCCCGGATTGCGGCTCCATAAAGGTAAAGGATCGAAGGTGGTGCTGGTGTCGCACCATAACCCGGCTCGGTTCCTCGCGGTGCCCACGGCCAATTATTCGAAACTGGATGTGCGCCTGGCCTTGTTTTTGGAAAGGAAGGTACTCAAAAAGGTGGATGCGGTGGTCTGCCCTTCGAGTTACATGCGGGAATGGTTCGAATGCACTTATGAATTCAACGGTGTGATCAGGGTTATCCCGAACTTATTGGACGAAGAATTACTTGAGACGATCCATCCTCTGGACTTGCGCTCCCAGTTCAATATGGCCCGTGGGGATGCGGTGGTATACCTGCCTTCGGCCGGCGGCCCCTTGAAAGGCGCGGATTACTTGCTTGACTTGATCCGCCGCCTGTGCGCCAAGTCCGAGCGGGTCATCGGTTTTTATGTGCCGGGGGAAATTCCGCCGCGGCTGCTGGAGCGCATCGGCGGGCTTCCCGACCAGGCGAGGCTTTGTCTCACAGGCCAGCTGCCGTACGAGGAACACATTGGCAATGTTAAGGCCTGCTCCTTCGGTATTTCCCCATCGGCGATCGAGAATTACAGCATGGCACTGTTGGAAGCCGTCCACTGTGGGGTTCCCATGCTGGCCTTCGAAACCGGCGGTAATGCCGACATCATCCAAAACGGCGAGAATGGATATTTGGTAGGGGAAGGCGATGTAGGGGCCCTAAGCGAACAGGCATTAAGTTTGCTGGACCCCGGTACCCTCCAGGTTTTGAAGAAGAAAACGTTGGAGTTTAGCCGGCAAACACTTTCCAGTCAGATGGCCCTGGATGCTTATCTGGGCCTGATGAGCTCCCTATGACGCGGGTTAGCTTTGGCATTCTGGCCTTGAATGCCCAACCCTTCCTCGAATACAACTTGCGCGCTCTCTACCCGTTTGCATACGAGATCTTTGTTGTGGAAGGCGCGGTGAAGGCGGCGGCCTCCCTGGCCACGCCGGACGGGCATTCAACGGACGGCACCGTCCAGATGCTGGCCGATTTCAAGGGGAGGCGTGATCCCGAGAAAAAGCTGCGCATAGTCTCGGCTGCCGATGAAGGCTACACCGATGGGTTTTGGCCGGAGAAGGATGAAATGTCTCGGGCTTATGCAAAGTATGTAAGCGGAAATTGGCTGTGGCAGGTGGACAATGACGAGTTTTATCGCGAGGAAGACATGCGGGCGGTCCTTTCCCTACTGCAAGCGGCCCCCACTATTTCGGTAATTTCGTTTCCCTATTTTGAGTTTTTCGGGGGTTTTGACAGCGTAATTACCGGTTCTTGGCACTTATATCAGCAAACTCTGTGCCATCGAGTTTTCCATTGGGAACCCGGATACCGTTACGCGAGCCACCGGCCGCCAACTGTGGTGGATGAATCCGGAACAGATCTGCGAGAAAGGAATTGGATCAGGACTCCTAAAAATGGAGCCGACGCCGTCTACCTCTACCATTATTCCTACGTCCTTCCCAAGCAAGCCCAACAGAAAGTAGGCTATTATTCCAACGTTGAATGGACTGCGAGCTTTCGCGACAACGAGCGTTGGTTCAATGAAAGCTACCTGCAACTCAAGCGCCCTTTGTTTCTAGGCGAAAAAGGCTGGCCTAATCTACAGTGGTTGGAAAGTTACGACGGCAAGCATCCCGATGCGATCGTGGGGCTGAGGAGGGATTTGCAAACGGGGAAAGTCAATGAGGCGATGCGCGCAACGCATGACATAGGGAAATTGCTTAGCTCTCCGCTTTACTCTGTGCAGCGGGTAACCGCGCGCTTCCTGTTGGCTATCTATTGGCCGTTGCGCACGGCATGGAAGGCGATGCGAAGGAGCTTTTTTGGCACGCGCCATGGCTAAGCATCAGCTAGGGTCCGCTTGCGTCCCGCACTCAAAAACCATGATCTGTCTGAATTGTTATAATCTTGGTTTGATGGCTGCAGGCCAATGGGGGCCGGTGCTTTCCATATCCTCTCAGAACAGCCCCTGTGGTGACCCGCTTGAAGAATAAGACCATCCCTGCCAGGCAGATCTCTGAGTTTAGAACTCGGATCGGCCAGGTTGCCGAGCGGTCAAAAGATGCCTTTTTTGCCTGGTTTAACCAAGCCTCCGGCGCGGACGACTCATTCATTCAGGGAAGCTGGGATTTCGGCCTTCATATCGCTCTGCCCTTGGCGCCCTATGTTTCCAGACCAAAGGAGCTGACTTCCCTGGAAATCGGCCACGGAGGCGGCCGCTTGTTGAGCGCTGCAGCCCGCCATTTTGCGAAGGCCGTGGGAATAGACATCCATAACGAAAACGACCTGGTGATGAAGGAATTGTATCAACGGGGAGTACGAAACATTGAATTGCATACAGCGGATGGCGAAACAATCCCCCTGCCGAATTCCAGTGTCGATATTGTGTACTCCTTTATTGTCTTCCAGCATGTGGAGAGGATCGAGGTCTTCAAGGCATACTTGCGGGAGACTTATCGAGTGCTAAAACCCGGAGGCGTAGGCCTGCTTTACTTTGGCCGCAAGGCGAAATGGTCCATAAACAAAAAAGCCCATATTTTGTTTTGGCTGGAATGCCTGGCTGAGAATATTTGGCTGCCGAATGGATTTTTGGAAATTCCCGCCGAGGTCAATCACACCAACCTCCTGATCACAAGGAGATTTGCTAGAAGGTTAGCCCGGACTTTCGGCTTCCATTTCCTAGGTTATGTAGTTTCACATAAGGGTGTGCCAGGCGGCTTTGACCGCTATGGGGGGCAGCATGGCATTCTCGTGCGTAAGCCATTGTGATCGTTCCGTAGTGGAGCCCCTGTGAGCATTGAAGTTGTGGAATATGGCAGCGTGAAGTACGCTGAAATCATTTGGAGCGATACACGCGTGGCGAAGACCACCTTTTTTTCCCCGCCGGAATCCTCCTTTCAGTTTGGACTATTGGCCCACGAAAGGGGCTTTGTAGAGGCTCCCCATTACCATAAAGGGGTTACCCGCACGATCAGCGACCTGCAGCAAATGTTCCTGGTGCAGCGTGGAGTAGTGGTCGTGGAACTTTACACCGACCAGGGAGCCTGGCTGCGAGAAATAGAGCTGCACGCCGGCGACGCCATCGTGCTGATCCATGGCGTGCACGCGCTCCGCGTGCTTGAGGACATGCAATGTATCAGCATCAAGCAGGGGCCCTACATGGGGGAGGAACAAGACAAGGTCTTCGTGGACGTGAAGAAATGATCCCTGTTTTTGAACCCGTCATCAGCGAGGAAGAGATCCAGATGGTGGTTGACGCCCTGCGCAAGGGTGAGGTATCAGGCACCTTTGGAAAGTACATTGACGACTTTGAGAATGAATTCGCGGCGTATGTAGGCTGCAGGTATGGCATAGCGGTGAATAGCGGCACCTCCGCGCTGCACCTGGCTGTGGCCGCCTTGGATTTGAAGAAAGGCGACGAGGTGCTGGTGAGCGCCAGCACGAATATCGCCACGGCACTGGCGGCGTTGCATAACGGCGCCGTTCCTGTCCCCGTAGATTCCGAGCCGGTCACCTGGAACCTGGACCTCGACTTGATCGGGGGATTGATCACGCCGAGGACGAAGGCGATCATCCCCGTTCACCTATACGGTCACCCGGTGGATATGGACCGCTTGATGGATCTTGCCGCGATGCATAACCTGTTTGTTATTGAGGATTGCGCTGAATCACACGGCGCCGCCGTACGCGGCCGAATGACAGGCAGCTTCGGCCAGATGGCCTGCTTTAGTTTTTACGCCAATAAGGTCATCACCACCGGCGAAGGAGGCATGATCACCACCAATAGCCCGGCTTTCGCCGAGCGGCTGCGGCTGCTGCGCAACCTGGCGTTTACCACGCCTCGTTTTCGGCATGAGTTGGCGGGCTTCAACTTCCGCATGCCGGGGTTCGTGGCGGCGTTAGGGCTGGGGCAATTTCGCAAGATCGAGAAGATCGTGGAAGAAAAACGGCGAGTGGCTCATACGTATACCGAGAAACTGAGGGGAGTTGCAGGTCTGCAACTCCCTGCCGAGCTGGATTGGGCGAAGAACGTTTATTGGATGGTGGGCCTGGTGGTCAAACCGGAATTCGGCATCAGTCGCGATAAGTTGGCCGAAGCACTGGCTGAACGCGGCATCCAGACACGAACCTTCTTTTGCCCAATGAACCAGCAACCGGTGCTCCAAAAGATGGAAGGTTTTCGCGAAGGGCCTTGCCCCGTGGCGGATTCCCTTTGGGAAACCGGGCTTTACCTGCCCTCCACCTGGACCTTGGACGAAGAAAAGATCGAATATATTTGCGAAGCGATCCGCCAGGCACCCAAGTGGGAGAGCTGAGCTAGCTGCGCTATGAGTTCCTACGTCGGCAAGCACGCCGGTTATTACGACATCTTTTATCAAGACAAGCCTTATGCGAAAGAGGCAGCCTGCGTACATCAGCTCCTGCAAAAATTCAGCCAAGGCGACTGCAAACGGCTGTTGGAACTGGCCTGCGGCACCGGCTCGCATGCCCTAGAACTGGAAAAGCTCGGCTACGAAATTGTGGCCACTGATTATTCCGAGGACTTGCTGGCGATAGCCCGTCGCAAGGCCAAGGAGGCAAACTCGCGTGTGGACCTTCGGTTCCAGGATATGCGCGAACTTTCTTTACCTGATATGCCTTTTGACGCAGCATATTGTTTGTTCGACTCGATCGGTTATGTGCAAACCAATGAAGGTATTCGCCAAGTGCTAAACCGCGTTCACGCACATCTGCGCGAGGGCGGGCTTTTTCTATTTGAGTTTTGGCACGCGGCCGCCATGCTGATAAATTTCGAACCCGTGCGTGAGCGAAGGTGGAGTACGGCCGGCGGAGAGTTGGTAAGACGCGCCGCGACTCGCTTGGACGTACCGCGGCAGTTGGCCATCGTAACTTACGATATTGATGAACGAGGCAAAAATGGAGATTCGGGCGTGATCCACGAAACCCAGATCAACCGCTATTTCTTGGTCCAAGAGATGGCCGCTTTTCTCGAAAACTCTCACTTCGAGCCTCTAGAATTTTTCCCTGGCTATGAAGACGGGCCTATTAACGAGAACACCTGGCACGTCCTGGCAGCAGCGCAGCGGAACTGACATGAAGGTTGGGGTATTTATGGATGACTATCGCCCCGAGGATGGCGGCGCCTACACAATGCAAGGCGACCTGCTGCGCGCCCTGTGTGCGAATGCCGGCCAAAGCTCCCACCAATTCGTCATAATCTCCTCCCAGAGTGCGGTGATTGAGGCCGAGGCCGGCAAGGCCGGCCTACAATGGATGCCATATCGCCAACCCGGTTTGCCGGAAAGGGTCCGCGTAATTTTGGCCCGGACACTCCCGGGCAGGCGCAGGCAGTCTCGTTGGCGCAGCTCTTTCGAGCGGCAGCTGCGTAAGCTCGGCGTTGAGTTCGTTTGGTTTGTTGGACCTCGTCCCCTGGACCTTGATCTGCCCTATCTGGCTATCGTACTCGACCTGCAGCATCGCAAGCAACCCTGGTTCCCGGAGGTCAGTGAGTATTCCGAATGGGAGACGCGCGAGCGGCGGCTGGCGCCTTTCTTGCGCCGGGCCGCCGCGATTATTACAGGGACACAGGCTGGGAAAGAGGAAGTCGCCGATTTCTTTCAAGTCCCTGGCGAGCGCATTCATATCCTGCCGCACCCGACACCGGCTTATGCGCTGGATGCGGCCAAGCAAAAGAATGCGTTGGATGCGACGTTGGGCGTGGAGCCGGGCTACTTGTTCTACCCGGCTCAATTCTGGGCGCACAAGAATCACGTCAATTTGCTGCTAGCCCTAAAGCAACTTCGCGATGAAGGCCTGACCATTCCATTGGTCCTGGTTGGTTCGGATTACGGAAACCAGGAGCATGTGCGAAATACCATTAGGGAGCTGGGGCTGAATGGCCAGGTTAAGGTGATGGGCTTTGTGGATAGCCAAACCCTGACCGCCCTTTATCAGAATGCCCTGGCGCTGACCTACCTTAGTTTTTTCGGCCCCGAGAATTTACCTCCACTGGAGGCCTTCGCCTTGGGTTGCCCGGTGATCGCCGCTAGGGTGGATGGGGCGACGGAGCAATTGGGGGATGCAGCCTTATTGGTGGATCCGGCGAACCCGCATGAGATCGGCGAGGCGATTCGCAGGCTGCATAGAGAGAAGAAACTACATGCCGCGCTGGTTGCCAAGGGGAATAGGCGGGCGAAGCGGTGGGTGGCTAAAGACTTTGTGCAAGGTATCTTTGAGATCCTCGATAACTTCGCACCCGTTCGGAGCACATGGAAAAGCTAGGGCGCAGCCCAGCTCATCAGAGTGCGGCATAATCTCCTCCATGCCTTTCATCCCCACAGTAAGCCTGCTCACCTCGGTGTACCAGGGTGAGGATTACTTAAGCTCCTTTTTTGAGCAGGTGCAGACCCAAACTATATTCCCTGAGCTGGAGCTGGTCCTGGTAATGAACGAGCCTAGTTCGAAGGAAAAACAATTAGCCAATGATTTTGCTGTCCGCAATCCTGCCGCGCTGCAAGTGCTGACTGTGCCCCTCCGGGAAACATTAGGGGCTTCCTGGAATCGGGCCTGGCGGGCATCGCGGTCCCCTTACTTAGTTTTGTGGAACGTTGATGATCGCCGGGTCATCGATTCGCTTCAGCGGCAACTGGCAACCCTGGAGCAGAATCCGGCGGCCGTGCTCTCTTACGGGGATTATGTGACTGTGCCTGCATACGGGCGAGAGGAAGGTGTTCGCCGCCACACGCAGGCATACCATACGGGCCATTTTCGGCGGGCCTTTGCTCAGGGGGGCGCATTTTGGCTTTTTCGGCGAGAAGTGGCGGATCAGGTTGGATACTTCGACGAGCAATTTCAGGTGGGGGCGGACTTGGAGTACTCTTTCCGGCTGGCTGCCAAGGGATTGCAAATGACCCGCTGCGAGGGATTGTTAGGTTATTTCACAGATGCTTCCCAGGGTCTGAGCACCAGAGAAGGCGCGATTGTGGCTGCGGTGGAGCGGACCGTAACCCAGCTACGTTATGGCGTGTTTGATAAGGTCCGAAAAGATTATTTAGATGAAGCGCGCAAGATGCGCCTGGATGCAGTAAAAAACGCGGAGACCTGGATCCCGCTCGGCGATTATCTTCCTGAACATGCTTCTTATGTTGAACGAAGAAAATGGCTTTGGCTGGTCGGCAGAATGCGCAATGCGGTGCGCAACGGCCTGCAGTCGATAGGCCTGCTGCCTTTGTTGTACCGCGCACAGGAAAAACACCTAAAGAGAGATATATAGTTCAGTGCCTATTCCAGCGATAAGTGTAATCATCCCCACGCGCAATCGAGCGCGATATATCAGCGAGGCGCTTGCCTCCGTGTTTGCGCAGACCTTTACCGATTATGAGATCATTCTGATAGACGACGGTTCCACCGACGGCACGCGGCAGATCCTGGCGCCTTACGTCCAGCAGAAGAAAATCCAGTATGTATTTCAAGTACCTTCCGGGGTCTCGGCTGCCCGCAACCGCGGCATTAGTTTGGCGCGGGCGCCCCTTGTGGCATTCTTGGATTCAGATGACCTGTTTCTGCCCACCAAACTGGATAAACAAATGAAGCTGTTTGTGCAGCATCCTAAACTCGGTTTTGTTCACTGCAGTTTTTCAAAATTTGAGGAACAGGGAAAGGAGCTAGGTCTGCGCGACACTTCTCGATTCTCAGGATGGATTTATCCGGGTATGCTGCAGGAGTGGTCAGTGCTCATGGCGATGCCCTGCATGCTCATGCGTACGGAAGTCGTTAGAGAAGTGGGAGGCTTCGATGAAAGCATGGTATGGGCAGAGGACCTGGACCTCTGGCGGCGCATCGCGTGGCGTTACGCGGTCGACATGGTGCCCGAGCCCCTGGTGCGCGTGCGCGTGCATTCCAGTAGCACCACATTTGAACGGGGGAAAGGTGCACAGGGTTTCGAACGCTATTTAGAAAAGGCCTTCGCAGAAGATCCCGAGTTGTCTCCCATTTTCAAGCGCCGCGTAAGGGCGAAGATGGCCGCGAAACTGGGCCAGAACCTGCTCGGCGAAGGCGGGAAGCAGGAAATGCGGCAAGTGCGACAGCACAACCTTAAAGCCCTGGCGGCTTGGCCTCTTCAGTTGAGCGCTGTATTGGGCCTGGTAGCTTCTTTTCTTCCACTAGGGGTGAGGCGCAGCCTTGTGGCCCGGCTCAGGCAGCAGCGCTATCCAGCCGCCAAAGCCGAACCGCTATAATCCGCCAAATCGTGCATGATGACAGCTCCGATGGAAAGGTTCCCCATCCTCTTCCTGGGCACACAAATGGAGGTGGCCGGCGCCCAACGCTCGATGCTAGCCCAAGCGCGCTGGTTCCATAAACAGGGATACCCTGTGCAGGCCGTGTTTTTTTACGACAAACAGGGACTGCAACCCAGTTGGCAAGCCGCAAATCCATTCCCAGTTATCGCGCTAGGTGGCTGGGACACAGCCGGGCCTGCGCTGTTCAAAGTGCCCAAATTCCTTCGGGGGTTGGTCGCGCTCTTCAGGGTATTGAGGAATGACGTAAAAGCGGTCATAACATTCACGCCGCACAGCAATTTATTGGGGCTGCCCATGGCCTGGTTGGCGCGGGTGCCCGTCCGCGTTGGCACGCACCATGGCTATATCGACGGAACATCCGGTTTCATAGCGTGGTTGCATGGCAGGTTAACTAATTCGAGATTGAGCAGCATAATGGTGGCTGTATCCTCCCAAGTGCGTGATTATGCAATTCGGGATGAAAAAGCACGGGAGGGTCGACTGGTTGTGATCCAAAACGGCATAGAACCTCTGGCGAAAGGGTTCGCAAGCAGAGAGGCTGTGCGGAAGCAGATTGGTGTTCCGCTCGATCGACCTCTCTTGCTTACCGTGGGCCGGCTAGCTGTTCAAAAGGGGCATACCGTTTTGCTTGATGCCATTGCCCAAATTGCGCCTGCCTGTCCTCAGGCTCGGTTTGCATTCGCGGGAGATGGGCCGCTGCGTTCTCGCCTCGAGGCCCAGGCAGAGAGATTGGGCATTGCCGACCGCGTCTTGTTTCTTGGCTTGCGTGAGGAAGTGGCTAGTTTGCTGTCGGCTGCGGATATTTTTGTACAGCCCTCCCTGTGGGAGGGACTATCCCTGGCTTTATTGGAAGCCCTCTTTGCCGGCTTGCCTGTGGTGGCTACACGAGTCGAGGGCGTGGTGGACGTGGTCGAGGATGAGAAAAGCGCGCTGCTGGTGGCGCCTGGGGAGGCGGGTCCCCTGGCCGCGGCACTGAGTCGCGTGATCGATGATAGGGCGTTACGCAAGCGGATCGCACACGCTGGCCAGCAGCGGGCTGAAGCCAACTTTGGGATTGACAAGATGTGCAAGGCCTACGAAGGTCTGATGCAGGGATTGTTATATGGCGTCTAATAAGAAGCCGGCCCTGCAAAACTTCCGTCCCATACAGAGAGCCATCCTCCTGGCTGGCGCGGCTTTGTTGGTATCGCTTGCCGCCGGAGAGATCCTGGCCCTCGGTTGGGGTTCTGGTTCCTGGCTAGGAAGATTATCTAGCAAATGGGCTTCGACACTTTCCTTGTTCTACCTGTTTTTCGCGGTGCTTTTAGCCAGCCTGACCATTGGCCTTTTCCACCCGAAGCGCTGGTCGCGCGCGCGGAAGCTAATTCTTGGTTTCCGGAAGAGTATGGGCTCTTGGCGCTGGCCCTCGCTTGCGTTGGTGTTGTTATTCCCCGCTTGGTTTGTTTTCTTCTCTCCGTGGGGTGGACTCTTCGTTGGCCTCTTTTTCCGCGTGCTTCTTTTCATTCTGGATCTGTTCCTGGCGGCGGTCCTGTTGACCGAGCACAGATCTCAGCTTATTGAATGGCGGTCTTTGTTTTCCGCCGGCCTTTTGCTGGGGGCGGTTTTAGTCCTGGCTGAATCGCTGGTCTTGGTCAGCGATTTTCCCTTCGCCCTGCATTGGTCAGAGGGCAACCGGTTGTGGGACTATTCGGTAGTCTTGGGGCGCGAGCGCTACAACTACGCCAGTACGGATACTATCTTCGCCTGGATCGACGCGGGGCGGCAGACTCTTTGGGGCTTACCCTTTCTGTTTTCTGATGTGCCCATCTGGCTTGTTCGCTTATGGAGCGCAATCCTGGTGACCGTTCCTTATGCGTTGCTCGGGTTACTTGCGTTCACGCCGCCAGAAGGCAGGCGCGAACAATGGCTGGCGGCTGGGTTGTGGTCCCTCATATTCTTGAATCAAGGCCCTATTTACACCCCTCTCGTCTTAGCCGCCATGCTGGTGGCGCTGGCTAGGCGTAAGCCCTTGTGGCTGGCTTTGCCGCTGGTGTATTTCGCTGGCGAGTATGCAGGGGCCAGCCGCTTCACCTGGTCCTTCGCCCCGGCCATTTGGGCGGTGATGCTGAGCTTTGGAGATTCCGTGCTGACCCGCGGCCACTTGGCCTGGCGAGACTGGCTGCGCGCATTGGCGCTTGGCCTGGCGGGGATATGGACCAAGGGTCTGCCTATCCTGGTGGGCGTTGTCGTCGGTGTTTTTCCCTTCCTCCTCGCGGGCGAGGCTGCACCGGTGGGCGCCGGCGGGCCGCCATCTTCGGTGGAGACTCTGCAAGGTTTGCAAGCCGTCTCCACTCACCAACCCTTCCTGTGGGAACGTTTATTACCTAACCCTATTTATGCCCCAGGCATCTTGCTGGGGGTTGCTCTGGCCACGCTGCCGTTGATCCTGCTCGCGGTTTACTTAGTAAGGAATGGACCGTGGAAGACGGCATTTTGGCAGCGGGCAGCCATGCTGGCGGGCCTGGGGGCGTTGCTGGTGGTTGGGATGGTGGCCAGCGCTAAAGTGGGCGGGGGCACAGATCTGCATAATATGGATATGTTCCTGGTGGGGCTGGTGTTAGTAGCAGCCGTTGCCTGGGAAGGCGGCTTGGCCGCGCGGTTCAATAAACTGGTGAGCGATTCCGGGAGAGTGCGCTGGTTGCTGGCGGGAATGATCTTCATCCCCGCCTTCCTGCCGATGATCGAGGGGAAACCACTGGAACTACCTTTCCAGGAGCGGACGCAGTTCGTTCTTCAACGTATTCAAGATAAGGTGGTGTGCGCCCGCCAGCATGGAGAAGTGCTTTTCATGGATCAACGCCAATTGATCACCTTCGGGCTCATGGGTGACCTGCCTCTGGTAGTAGATTATGAAAAGAAATATGTCATGGACCAGGCTTTATCTGGAGAGGCAGCCTACTTTGACCGGTTCCGAGAGGATTTGGCGGAAAGCCGTTTCGCTTTGATCATTACCGAACGGGGGGCGCTGCGGTACAAAGAAACGGATCTGGAGAGTTTGGGCGACAGCCTAATCGAGGAGAATAACGCCTGGGTGGCCTGGGTCACAACCCTCCTGCTTCAATATTACGAATCAGTGGGTGAATTCAAGGACGTTGCCGTAGAGCTCTTCATGCCCATTGAGCGGAATTTTGACTGCCCCTAAAGCGAAACAAAAGAGCAATAAAGACACTGAAGGCGCCGTGGAGCTGGTGCGAATTTATTTCTTGCTCCCGGCAATAGAAGCGTTGCTGGCCATCGGGTTGGTGTTTGCCACCCCCAGCGAAAGCGACCAGAGTTTATTCATGGGCCTTTCGTTGGTGCGTTGGGGACTGGTGGCAGCGCTGTTTGTGCTGGGCTTGGTGTGCGCAGTCTCGGTTTGGGCGAATTGGAGCCAGCACAAGGCTTGGCCGGCCATCGAAAGGAACATCCAGGCCTCAGTTCAACACCCATTTATCTACCCACTGCTAATCGCTCTCGCAATCCTCTTTTCAGTAGCAGGGTTTTACCTGGTCTTGCTTACCTTTAAGTTCACGGATGAATTTATTCGTGCCTTGTTGTTGCGTGCTCTTCCAGCGGTGCTTTGGTTGCTACTGGTGGGTGTGCAGACCCTGATTCTTGTTCCCCGGCTGCGCAATGGCCTCAATCAGACCACAAAAACGAGTTGGCTCCCCGGATTGATCGCCCTGGGCATCTTCATCTTGACGGGGCTTTTCATGTCCATCACCGGGCTTGGCTTGTTGCCTGACCGCGCCGGCTGGGATAATCCGGGAGCGCCGCTCTTGGCCACGCAGATTTTCATTGCGTGGCTGGGAGCAATCATGCTTTATGGACTCATCCGCGTGAGTGAAAAACGATTTGGTTGGCGTGTTTCGCGCGGAGACCTGGTTGCAGCTGCGCTTTTGTGGCTGCTGGCGATATGGGGCTGGCAGGCGCAACCGCTCACCCCGACTTTCTTCTCTCCCATGCCGGGCCTCCCTAACAAAGAATACTATCCATACTCCGATGCGGCGAACCACGATGTGGCGGCGCAAAGCCTCCTGATCGGTGAGGGGTTTACAGAGGTTGCTGAAAAACCGCTGTATAGTTTTTTTCTCGCAACTATTCATACTCTGGTAGGCCAAGACTATGCCAATGTAGTTGCTGCCCAGATCGTTTTTCTGGCCCTCTTTCCCTCAGTGCTTTATTTTATTGCCGGCCAAATCCATCACCGGCTGTCCGGTGGCCTGCTTGCCCTGGCCGTCATATTTCGGGAATCAAATGCCATTGCCTTATCTGGAGAGATCAATGTTTCCCACTCCAAGTTGCTGATGACCGATTTGCCCGCTGCGCTGGGCATGGCCCTGTTTTGCCTCTTGCTGCTGCGCTGGCTTCGGTCAGACCGGCGATTGCTGAGTTGGCCGCTTTGGGTAGGCGGTGCGCTGGGGATCCTATTGTTGCTGCGTTCGCAGATAGTTATTTTCTTACCCCTGCTATTGGTTCTCTCTTTTTGGCAAGCGGGAAAGACCCTGCGCCTGCGGGCAATGTATGCCGGATTGTTCCTTTTTGGATTCGCCCTGGCGGCCGTGCCCTGGATGTGGCGCAATTATCAGCAAACAGGCCAATTTGGTTACTCACAGCCTTTGCAGGCTCTTTATCTCGCTAAACAATATAGCCTAACGCCCGAACTGGGAGATCCTGGCTTTCCCGAAGGGACGCAGAGGTCTGAATATGTGGCGCTGAGCTTTTCCAAAGTTGCGCAATTCACAGCGGACCATCCTTTGGAGGTGGCGGGTTTTGTGGGCGCTCATTTTTTCCACAATGGAATTTCTTCGTTATTGGCCTTGCCCATGCGCTTCGACCTGGCTGACAGGATGGTTACGTTTTACAACCTGCGACCGTTTTGGATCGGAGCCGAAGACCGCCTGTGGACGGAATGTTGTTCGCTGACCGCGTATATAAACGATACGCCGTATTGGCAAAACTGGAATGGGTTCTTCGCTAGCGATGCTTGGGTACCCCTGACGTCTAACCTAGTTATCCTTTCCATTGGCTTTTTCGCGGCCTGGAAGAAGGTCGGCTGGATAACACTGGTGCCCGTGGGTATCTATGTGTTTTACGACCTAAGTACGGCGATAGCGCGCGTCTCTGGTTGGCGCTTGATCCTTCCAGTGGATTGGGTGCTTATCCTGTTCTATTGTCTTGGTCTGGGCCAGCTCACCCTGTGGGTATGGAATTACTTATCCAATAGAAGTCTCGTCGAACCGCCTCTAGCCCGGATTGCGCATAAAGGACGCCAGCACGGTTGGCGCCAGCAAGGACTGCCTGCAGTGGCCGCAACCATCTTGTTCGCTGGCTTGCTCCTACCGGTGCTAGAAGTAGCTATCCCGACCCGGTACGCAGATCTGGACGCGGCCACGGCTCGAGCCGAATGGGGCAGCTCCGAATTAGCGGCAAAGACCGGCCTGGACTTGGCAGCCTTCCTGCGGCAGCCAAGGGGCCGCCTTCTTTGGGGGCGGGCGCTTTACCCAAGGTTCTACCCCGCAGGCGCCGGGGAGCCTGGGGGGGATGGCTCCGCATTCAATCTCTTGCCGTATTCTCGACTGGCGTTTTGGGTCGTGGGTCCGGAAGATCACCAGATTGGGCTGCCAGTGGCGACGTCATCCGTCTTCCCGAACGCGGTGGATGTGCTGGTGCTGGGTTGCGAGGGAGAAAAGATGTTTCAAGCAGCTGCGGTCGTGTTTCTTGGCGCCGAGGCACCGGACCTGCTGGCCGAGGCCTCCGATGCCTTTGTTTGTCCGCCCTAGCAATTCCGAGAATGCCAACAGGTATAATTTTCTGTGCGCCTCTTTAGAGGCGCTCTTGTTATGTCCATTGCCCTGATAAACCCTAATCTGGTCGTGCAGCGCTCCGATCCATTCACAACCGGTGTCGTCTATATGCCCGTCACCCTGGCCTACCTGGCGGCGGCCCTGCGGCAGGCAGGCCGCGAAGTAAAGGTTGTTGATGCCTATGCGGCCGCGCCGCGCCAACGGCGCCAGGATGGGAACTTTCTATTCTTCGGATTAACCGAAACGCAGGTCGTTGAGCAGCTTTCGCAGCAGGTTGAGGCCGTCTTTGTGTATGCCATCAATTTGACCAACCATCTATCTACTGTTGCTATTGTCAAAGCCATAAAGAGCGCGGCGCCCACGGTGCCGTTGGTGGTCGTGGAAAATACGCAGGCAGTCACCGCCTACGCCCTTTCCCAGGCGGCCGGCGAGTTCTATGCGGCTGGGGCGGATTACATTCTCACGGGCGAGGCGGAGCAACGCGCAGGACAATTGCTGGATGCTATGGCCGCGGGCGCCAATCAAGAAACCTTGCGTAGCATCGACGGCCTCGGCACGCCGGCTTTCTATAACGCGCCTCTCGGCTTCTTTAGCCAAACGGAGTTGGACGCCCTGCCCTTGCCAGCCTGGGACTTATTCCCTCTCGAGAATTATTGGTCACTACGCTTTGCCCATGGGCCGCTTTCGGCGAGGCGATATTTGCCCTTGCTTACCTCGCGGGGTTGCCCCTACCCTTGTGGTTTTTGCGTCGTGCCGGCTACCAACAGCCAAAAGTGGCGCCCGCGCTCGGCTTCTAATGTGGTGGACGAAATGGAACATTTCCTTAAGACCCTGGAGGTGGCCGAGTTCCACATTGAGGACCTGGACCCAACCATCTCAGACACTCGCATCCGCCAAATCTGCGTGGAGATAGTTCGGCGGGGCTTAAAGGTCATCTGGAAGATCGCCGCCGGCACAAAAGTGGAAACCATGCGCGACGAGGAAACCATCGATCTGATGGCGAAAGCAGGCTGCCGTTATATATCCATCTCCCCGGAAACAGGCTCGCCGCGTTTGCTGAAATTGATGCGCAAGCCTTTCGACCTCGAACATGCCGTGCGCCTGGTCAAGCGTATGGACCAGGTAGGC
>Ga0209751_10001138_pt1 | contig 27617 bp, 27 predicted proteins | sample RifCSP13_1_FD_184019 | JGI IMG/M metagenome (GOLD analysis project Ga0209751, IMG submission 184019) | Soil microbial communities from Rifle, Colorado - Rifle CSP2_sed 13_1 (SPAdes) (version 2) | ecosystem: Environmental > Terrestrial > Deep subsurface > Rock core/Sediment | place: Rifle...
GGAAGGAGCTCTTGGATCGCGCCGTCAGTGAGACGGGCGATAGCATCCGAGTCCTCGAAGGCGGGGGTCTGCATCCCGAAGCCGTGGCCCGTCTGCAAGAGGCGAAGAGGCTGACGAAGAAGGCGAACCGGAGTATTTTTTCCCGACGAAAATTGACTCGCAAGACCATTGAGGAGCAGCAGCGGGCTAGAGCTTTCCTTATCGAGACCTCGTAGCCGTCTCCGCGTCACGTGGGACGAGAAAGGGGGGGCAGTCGTGAAGCTCAAGCGTATCATGGGTGTGGTCGCGATGGGCGTATGGCTCTGGAGCGGAATGCTGTCTGCCCATGGACAAAAGGCGACCGAGATGTTCATCCCGATCGGGCAGTCTCCAGGATTGTCCAACAAGGTCAGTATCATCGGAACGATCGAAACCATCGATCCCCGAGGTCACACGATCACCATCGCCGGACCGTCAGGAAGCTGGAGTGCGACGATCACGGGTCGCACTAAAATCTGGTTAGACAAGAGCAAGCTTCGTCTGCCCAACCAGAAGGGGTCGTTCGCGGACCTCCGGAAGGGACTCTTGGTCGAGGTCAAGTACGAAGACCCCGAGGGAAGGAGCAAGGCGACGGGGTCCGCCGACTGGATCAAAGTAGAGATGACAGAGCCCAGTGCGAAAGCGGGGGAAACGCGCCAATAGTCCTCTCCAGAGCTTGCGAACGCCCTCCCGGAGTTCCGGGGGGCGTTTTCCTTTTCAGGGACCGGCTCGCGTTCGGACGGGCCCTTGACTTGCCACAGACACGTGGTGCAGATTGATATCGTGAACCCGGGGTGGCCAGAGGGACCAAGGGCGGGAGATTCTGTGGTGACGATTGAGGAGCTGATCCAGCGAGCGACGGCCGGACAGAGGCCGGAGCCCCGTGCGCTGTTCCGGCCATCCCTGGTCTATCAGGTGCTTCACGATCCCTTCTGGATCTGGTGCGAATATCATGCCCCGCGCGCCGAGGCCGTGGATGAGACGGGTCGATATGACGAGATGCGCCGGCAGCGGGGTGTCGAGTACGAGCAGGCTTGGGTCCGGGAACACTTTCCCCACGCGCTCCGGGTGGTGCCGGACTTTGGGTTGGAGGCGCTCCGGAACAGCCTGCAGGCGATGCGGGAAGGCGTCCCGGCGATTTACCAGCCACAGGTCTGGGATCTCGGGGGCGAGACATACGGCAAGGGAGACCTCCTCGTCCGGAGCGACACCCACCCGTCCGATCTCGGTCCGTACCACTACCGGGTGGTGGAGATCAAGCGGGCCCGCACCGTGCAGGACCACCACGTGCTGCAAGCCGCCTTCTACAATCGGATGCTCGGCAAACTCCAGGGATACACGCCGGGCGAATTGACCGTGGCCCTCAAGGAGGCGACCGAGGTCGTCCCGGTCCCCCCCCGGGGGACGGAGCTGGACGAGATCCTCACGACGTGGAAGGCCCTCCGGGACGGGGCCGTGATCCCTGAGCCCGGGCGGCCGCCCGATGTCACCGATTCCCCATGGCGGGTGTACGGGCAGAAGCTGGTCGAGAGTCGCAGGGATCTGGTGCTCCTGGCCGGGGTCGGCGCCCGGGAGCGGGGGAGACTGCGGGCCGCAGGGATTCAGCGGGTCGATCAGCTCTGGTCCGTGGGGCTGGACCAGGTCTGCGAGATCCTGGGGGAGCAGTCAGGGCCCCAAGCCTACTACGTGGCCCAGGCCTACCGGTCGGGCCTTCCGGTCCCCAAGCCCAACGCCAGGCTGACGATCCCGCGCGGCGCACGGCATCTGTACGTCGACTTCGAGACCTCGGACGAGGTGCATCCAACGGAACCGCCGCACGTCTATCTTATTGGGGTCTGGGATGCGGAGCGGCGCCGGTACGACAGGTTCCTCGCCCGCGGAGCGCCGGAGGAGGTCCGCATCTTCGAGGAGTTCCTGGGGTATGTGGGGGAGGACGAGGAAGTCCGGCTCTATCACTGGACCGATTTTGAACAGGGGCAGATGGCGAAGGTCGGCGAGCGGTGGCCTCGTCTGTCCCTGCCCTTGCGACGCCTCCTCGCCCGGTGCGTGGACCTGATGCGCGTGGTGAAATCGGCCGCCTATCTCCCCGTCCCCTCCTTCTCCCTCAAGTGCGTGGCTCCTGCGCTCGGCTTTCGGTGGAGGCAGGAAGGGTTCGGTGCCTTTGAGGCAATGGTCTGCTACTGGGATTATCTGCGGAGCGGGGATGAGTCCGCCATCGCAAAGGCCGTCGCGTATAACGAGGACGACTGCCGCGCCATGTGGCATGTCGATCACGAGTTGACGGGGCGTTTCTGTCACTGAGAACAGCAGCAGGTCTTCTCTGACAGGGCCGGGGACCATCGCCGCCGTGGGCCTTCCACAGGCGTCGGTCCCGGAGGCCATTGGAGGTGTGTCGCATGGTCAAGAAGGTGTCGAAGTCCGAAGAAGAGTGGAAGCAAGAACTCACCCCGGAGCAGTTCTGGGTGTGCAGACGCAAAGGGACGGAAAGACCGTTCTCGGGCCAATACCACGATTGTAAAGAGGATGGCATGTACCGATGCCTCTGTTGCGGAAACGATCTCTTCGATTCCGAGACCAAGTTCGATTCAGGCACCGGGTGGCCGAGCTTTTGGGCCCCGATGAGCCCAGAGCAGATACGCACCGAGGCTGATAACAGCCTGGGCGCGCAGCGGGTGGAGGTGCTGTGCAAGGCGTGTGACGCCCACCTCGGCCATGTGTTCGACGACGGGCCCCCGCCCACACGCAAGCGTTACTGCATCAACTCCGTGGCCCTGAAGCTCGCAAAAACTTGACACTCCGTGGCCCAGTCAGGGATACTGGGACCCCCTGGGAATCAGTGACGGTGTCGGGGCAGGACGTGGGGGTGGGGGGCAGGCGATGAAAACCGTCAGACATGTCTTGCAGGTGAAAGGCCGGCAGACTTGGTCGATTCAACCGGATGCCTCAGTCTATGATGCCCTGAGATTGATGGCCGACAGGGAGGTGGGGGCGTTACTGGTCCTGGACGGGGGAAAACTGATCGGCATCATCTCGGAACGGGACTATGCCAGAAAGGTGATTCTCAAGGGCAAGTCGTCGTTAGAGACCCCTGTCCGTGACATCATGACCCCCAAGGTGATCTGCGTGCGCCCAGAGCAGACGATCGAAGAATGCATGGCCCTGATGACGGATAAGCACGTGCGCCATCTCCCGGTGGTCGTCGGTGACGAGGTCGTCGGTGTGATTTCCATCGGGGATCTGGTCAAGGCCGTCATCGCGGAAAAGGATTTTATGATCAAACAGCTCGAGGACTACATTACAGGCGCCCGATAGCAGTCACGTCACGCATTCCGGCCCCAGCCCCCCTCCGATCCTCTGGTTGTCGCGTCCCCTCCGATCTCTTCGCCGTCCCCAAGGCGATCCGGGAGATGAACCGGGTGGTGGTCCGATGGAGCACTCTTGACGTGTCACTCATTCATGGAGGGCGAAGATGTTAAGGGAGTTCAAGGAATTTGCCATGCGGGGTAACGTCGTTGACATGGCCGTGGGGATCATCATCGGGGCGGCCTTCGGGTCCATCGTCAGCTCCCTCGTTGCGGACATTCTTATGCCGCCGATCGGCCTGCTCTTCGGCAACGTTGATTTCTCCAACCTGTTCCTCGTGCTGAAGTCGGGCAAGGTCGCCGGGCCATACGCTGCCCTTGCCGACGCCAAGGCGGCGGGAGCGGTCACCATCAACTACGGGGTATTTGTCAACGCCGTCATCAGCTTTGTGATCGTCGCATTTGCAGTCTTTCTGCTCATTCGGGCCGTCAACCAGCTCAAAAGGCAAGAGGCGGCTCCGCCGCCTGCGCCGACAACAAAGGCATGCCCGTACTGTGTCTCAACGATTTCCATCACGGCGACCAGGTGCGGGCACTGTACCTCGGAGCTGAGGCCGGCGTGACCCGGCAGTACAAGGAGCTCATAGGCCGCTATCAGGCCATTCCGTTCGTCAGGCACGAAACCTTCGATATCGCGCAAAATCCGCACGGACCCGGCGGCGCGGGTCACGGATCTGCTGAAGGAGGTATTCGGGAAATGAGCAGACGAGGTGAGGGACGATGAATGCCGAACGTCAGGGCCATCTCGACCGGCTGAGTACCCTGATCTCAGAAGACGTGTGGCTCCGAGAACCCGAGGAACTCCCGCAACCCGCGCGTTTTCTCTACCGCCCGCTCAGGCTCCTGTCCATCGTGGCCCACGGATTCGTGGAGAATCGGCTCACGCTCCAGGCCTCGGCGCTGACCTTCTCGATGCTCCTCTCCATCGCCCCCTTCCTCGCGGTCGCCTTCTCGGTGCTCAAGGCCTTCGGTGTCCAGAATCGGTTGCGGCCCCTCCTCGTGGAACTATTGGCGCCGCTTGGCCCGAGCGGCGAGGAGATCACGACCCGGCTCATCGCGTTCGTGAACAACGTGAACGTCGGCGCCCTGGGGGCGGTGGGCCTGGTCACCCTCTTCATCACCATCGTCTCCCTGGTCGGCAACATCGAGCATTCCTTCAACCGGATCTGGGGCGTCAAGACGCCGAGACGGATGGCCCGGCGGTTCAGCGACTACCTCAGCGTCCTCCTCGTCGGCCCGGTGCTGGTTTTTGCGGGTCTGGGAGTCATCGCGTCCCTGCAGAGCTCCGCGGTGGTCCAGGGCCTCATGGCGATTGAACCCTTTGGCACGGTGATCGTGACGGGCCTGCGGCTCTTGCCGTATCTGACCCTGTGGGGCGCCTTCACCTTCATGTACGTCTTTCTGCCCAATACAAGCGTGAGACTCCCATCCGCGCTGCTCGGAGGTCTGGGGGCGGCCGTGCTGTGGGTCACGGCTGGGTGGGGCTTTGCAGCCTTCGTGGCCTCTTCGACGAAATACGCCGCGATCTACTCGAGCTTCGCCATCCTACTCCTCTTCTTCCTCTGGTTCTATGTGGGATGGGTCATCGTGCTCCTCGGGGCGGAGGTGGCGTACGCGCATCAGCACCTTCATGTCTACCAGGGAGGTCGGAAGGCGTCGGGTGTGAGCGTGGCGGATCGGGAGCGGCTCGCCTTGGGAATCATGCTCCTCGTCGGAAAGCACTTCCTGGACGGGAAGCCTCCGTTGAGCGCCGATGCGTTGGCGAACCAGTTAAGGGCCCCCGCGCAGCTCCTGAAGGAGTTGTTACAGATCCTGACCGGTACGCACTTGCTCCAGGCGGTTTCGGACGGACAGGGCTATCTCCCGGCCCGCGATCTGGAGCGCATCGGCATCAAGGAGATCCTGGATTCCCTCCGCACCTTCGGCGAGCCACAAAGCCTTCCGGTCCAGGGCGACCAGGTGGCGGTGGTGGATCAGGTGGTCAACGAGATCGATCGGGCCGTCGCCACGTCCCTCGCCGGCAAGGATCTGAGAACCCTCATCCTGGGCCAGGAGCCTCGGAGTCCCGATTCCCACTGACGGGCGCCAGGGGAGCGGGCCTCGAAAAGGGGCCTTGACAGGAAGAGGGGCGCGAACTATATTGGTCGTGCCCCAAGAGGTCCAAGGGAGGACCGGGAACCGGGGGTCGTAAACTTCTCTCGGACCGGACGGGAGCTGTGAGCCGAAAGGCAAGCGGCGCCGGATCGGAAGCGCGAGGAGGATGAAGGCTAGCGGGTACCGGGAAACCGATGGGTCACTTGGGGCGTTTCCTTTTGGACGCTTAAAGAAGAAGGGATCCCCGCTCTTCTAGAACAAGAGTAGCGACGCCAGGCCTACCGCGGTCAAGCCGCTCCCGACCAGGAGAACGTAGTACGTCTGCGGACCGACGTCCACGCCCACAGAGATTCCCACCACGATCATGCCTATGAGGGCCATAACCAGGCAGATCTTGCGTGCTGCCTGTCCCCGCCTGTGCTGTCTGATCGCCGGGCTGAGCCAGGACGATCTTCGTGGAAAAGGGATCTCACGCGCGGCGATCGCCGCGCGCACCCATCGCCATGCCCCGACGAAGCTGGGAGACATCCGGAAAAGGGTGGCGCAGGCGCGCCGGCGGTTGCGGCCTTTCACACGTTCGGCGAGGCTTTCCAAGAGCTGCCACGCCTCCCGACGCTCGCCGACCTTGATGAGCATCCGGGCGAGGGTATAGGTCGCTTCGAAATGCCACGGCTCGATCTCGCCCGCCAGGCGCAGCAGGCGGATCGCCTGAGACCGGTCGTTTCGACGGCGGAAGTGGCGGCTTCCATCCAGGAGGGCCTTCACCGCGTCAGGCGGTCGCCCGCGACCGACCTGCAGCCGGGCGATGGATTTCCAGACTTCGATCTGGTGCGGCAGGTAGCGGGCCGCCTGCATGTAGATACTGAGGGCTTTGTCTTCATGCATATCGCGGAGGTATCCCTCTCCCGCGACGACGAAGCTCTTCCAGGCCTCGGCAAGCTGCCTCTTTTCTGCGAGAAGCGGCGCCAGCTTTCCGTGGGTTTCGTGGTCGGTCGGGTCGACCTCGAGCACCTTCCGGTACGCGGTGATGGCCTTCCGTACCTTCCCCTTCGCCCGCGCCTGCTCGGCAGCCGCAAGGAGAGCGAAACGGTCATAGGATTTGTAGCGCTTGAACCTCGTAAACCACTTGAACCACATGCACGTATCCCTCTTGGCTGAGGAAGGGCCTCGGGGTGCTCAAGCCTGATCAAATTGGTGCAAGCTCCGTGCCCACAATTTCACCACCTCACACCGGCAACCCCCAGGACGATATCAGACCGGCGCCGGGGTCATTCGCTCGGTGGGAGGTGGCCGTAGTACAACCGGTGGAGGCGGGCGGGGCGTACCCCAAAGAAGTACAGGAGCCGCAGCATCCACATCAGCAGGACCGTCCGGACAACCCCCTCCCGCTCCCATTTCCGGGCCGAGGCGGTCACGGCAAGGCGGAGGCAGGCAATGGTGCCGCATCGCTTGAGGCGTGTGGAGAATTCCACATCCTCCATCAGGGGGATCTCTGGATAGCCGCCCATCTCGGCGAAGACGTGGTGCCGGAGAAAGAGGCCCTGGTCACCGGTTGCGATCCGTGACAGGCGAGACCGGAGATTGATGAAAAAGGCGATGAGCCGGAAGATGACGCGGGGGCTGTCGAGGCGGACGTCGAATCGCCCACCTACGACCCGCGGATCGGTCAGTGCCGCTTGGATAGCCTCGGCGGCTCCGTCGGGCAGACGGGTGTCGGCGTGCAGAAAGAGAAGGATCTCTCCGCGGGCCTCCCGGGCTCCGGCATTCATCTGCCTGGCCCTTCCACGCGGGCTCACGACGAGTCGAGCGGGGGGGTACTGGGCCACCACCTGCGTGCTCCCGTCGGTCGAGCCTCCATCGACCACAATGACCTCCGCCCCTGGGCATTTCTGGGACAGGTCCGGGAGGAGCCGCTCGAGGTTAGGTGCCTCGTTCAGGACGGGGATGACAACGCTCAGCATCTCATTCCGACAGTACTCCACCCGGCCTCCACGATCAAGGGCGGGTCCCCCGGTGGCCGAGGGTGCTTCGAGGGCCGGGGATACGCCGGGCTCCCTTGGCACCCGTTTTGCTACGCAGTTCCGCGCGCCTGGAGAAGTGAGGGATCGTCAGGCAAGGCCGCCTGTGGCCCAGGAGCGGCAGGCCTGGCTGGGTTATGGGGGCGCGGGGCGAGAGCCCTCCGCCTCGAGCGGCAATGACGGGTGGAGAAATCGTGGAGCATTTACCCAGAAGCCGGACCTTTGCAATCCTCCGGTACACCCTCATCATCGCCACGGCCTACCTGCTGCTGGTCGAGCATGAATTCGCGTCCCCCCCGACCGGCTTCATCCTGCTGATCGCAGCCGCCCTCGTGTCGAATGTGGTGTTGACGCTGCTTCCGACGCGCATCATCGACTCTACCGCCTTCCATGCGGGGATCATCCTCGGCGACACGCTCTGGATCACGGCGGCGCTCCTGTACAGTGGTCGGTTTCAGACCGAATTTTTCACTCTGTACTTCTTTGTGCTCCTCCTGGCGGTGATCGGGGAGAATCTCGGGCTGATCGCGGTCGGGGCCGTCGTCGTGTGCCTCGCGTATACCTTCGCCCTGTCAGCGAGCGCCGGCTCCGCCGCGTTGTCGAGCTCGCGGCTCCTGATCCGCATCCCCTTTCTCTTCACGTTTCTCTTCACGGCGGCGGCGTTCTACGGCTACCTCATTGACCGCGTCCGTCGCGAACAACAGCGGGCCCGCGAGCAGGCGCACACGGTGGCGCGCCTGGAGGAGATCCAACGACAGCTGGCTGAGCACGCGCTGCAGGTGGAGCGCGTGAATGAGGGCCTGGGGCGGGAAATCGCCGAGCGCGCGCGGGTCGAGGAGGCGCTCCAGCACGCCCGGGACCAACTCCGGGCCGTCCTGGATGCCGTGCCGGCGTGGGTGTCTTGGATCGGCTCGGATCTGAAATACCTCGGGGTCAATCGGCACATGGCTGCTGTCCTCCAGGCGCCCCCGGAGGAATTTGTCGGAAGAGAAGTCGGCTTCCTGGGGGCGAGTCCCGAGTTCATCGCATTCGTGCAGCAGTTCTTCGGCGACTCGATCGCCAAGGCGTCTCGAGAAATCAGTGCGGAGGTGAAAGGGATCGGTCGACAGTTCTTGGTCGTGGCCCAGAAGTACCTGCACGGCCAGGCAGCGGTCTTTACCGGGATTGATATCTCCGAGTTGAAGCGGACAGAGGCGGAACTGCACAAGGCCAAGGAGACCGCCGAGGCGGCGAGCCGTGCCAAGAGCGAATTCCTCGCCACCATGAGCCACGAGATTCGCACGCCCATGAACGGCATCCTCGGCATGACGCGTCTGCTGTTGGGGACGGAGCTGGCGGACGAGCAACGGGAATACGCCGAAACGGTGCGAGCGAGTGCGGACTCCCTCCTGTCCATCCTTGATGACATCCTCGACCTCTCCAAGATTGAGGCGGGAAAGCTGGCTATCGAACCGATCCCTTTTGACCTACGGCTGGCCGTTGAGGAGGTGGCGGAGCTGCTGGCGGTCGAGGCAGGCGAAAAGAAACTCGAGCTGATGGTGCGCTACCCTCCACAGGTTCCGCGCCGCGTCATCGGCGACCCGGGCCGCATCCGGCAGGTGCTCACCTGCTTGACGGGCAACGCCATCAAGTTCACCCACCAGGGGCATGTGCTGATCAACGTGGAGTGTCACGAACAAACCGACCGGACCGCCAGGTTTCGACTGGCGGTTGAAGACACAGGCATCGGGGTCTCTGAGGACCAGCTCGAACGGATCTTCGAGAAGTTCACCCAGGCCGATGCCTCGACCACCCGTCGCTACGGCGGCACCGGACTTGGGTTGGCCATTTCGAAGCATCTGGCGGATTTGATGGGAGGTGCCGTCGGCGCGTGGGGCCGCCCCGGCGCCGGGTCGATCTTTTGGCTCGACCTCCGCTTGCCGCTGGATCTTCACACGGCGCCTGCGCCCCTGCCGGTGGCCGATTTTGTGGGGGCCCGAGTGCTGGTCGTGGACGACCACGAGATCAACCGGCGGGTGCTCCAGGAACAAACGGGGAGTTGGGGCCTGCGCAGCGATAGCTGCCCGTCGGCTGGGGAGGCGTTGGTGGACCTCCGTGCGGCTTGCAACTCGGGCGACCCGTACCAGATCGCCATCGTGGACGCGGGGATGCCGGGTATGGACAGCGAGAGCCTCGCCCGGGCCATCAAGGCCGATCCGGCCCTGCGGGAGACCGTGCTGGTGATGCTCACGTCCATCGGCCAGCAGGGCGACGCCAGGCGTATGGCGGAGGCCGGGTTCGCCGCCTACCTGGTCAAGCCGGTGCGCCCGTCGGAACTCATGGATGCCCTCGCCGCCGTCTGGGGAGCCAAGGCCCGGGCGATACCCACCGGATTGGTGACTCGCCACACGCTGGCTGAGTCCCGCGCGGGGAAGACACCTCCCCCGGCGGAGACGAGCCGCCACATTCGTGCGTACGTGCTGGTGGCAGAGGATAACATCGTGAACCAGAAGGTCGCCGCGGGACTCCTGGAGGAGATCGGCTGCCGCGTGGACGTCGTGTCAAATGGCAGGGAGGCCGTCGAGAGGTGCGAACTGCTCCCCTACGATCTCGTCTTCATGGACTGCCAGATGCCCGAGATGGACGGTTACCAGGCGACGGCCGAGATCCGGAGGCGTGAGGCCTCGACGCGACATATACCTATCATCGCCATGACCGCTCACAACATGGAAGGGGATCGCGAGAAGTGTCTTCGGGCCGGCATGGACGACTACGCCTCAAAGCCGGTGGATCCGGCCAAGCTTCAGGAGGTGCTCGATCGATGGGTCATGCGCCGGTGGCCGACCCCGCCGTCGTAGCCCGCCTGCATCCCACTTTGAGTTGTCTCAATCAAATACGTGCCTCCGCCAGACATACCCCGGCGTGAGGATCGTCCCCGGCTCCCGGATGGTCTCGAGGCCCGTGAGCGCATCGACCAGGATCGTCCGTTGCTGCCTCACGTGAAAGGCCTCCCCCAAGGGATGGCCGAAGGGATAACGAAGGAAGAGCGCCCGTGGGGGCTTGACCGTCATCGTGACCTCTTTCTGAAGGGTGATTCCGATCGTGGGAATCTTTCGCTGCTCGATGACGCGCTGGATCAGGCCCACGGCCTGATTGCAGAGCCCTCAGGCGGGGGTCAGCACGACGGCTTCGGCCCCTTCCCGCAGCAGGCGTTCAGCGACCTCAGGGGCCGTCTCTTCCATGAGTGTCTGCAGGTGCGGCCCGTCGATGTGGCCCATGAAGCTATACAGCGTGGGCGCGATCCGCCCAATGAATCCCTCCTCTTGGAGCTCCCGGAGCCGATCGATGGGGAGGACCACGTTGATGTCCCGGTCTGCCGCGGAATGATCGTAGTACTTGTGGGTGATGGTGAGATCACTCTTGTCGGCGGCGGCGGGGAAGGCCCGAAAGGTCGCGTCCCCATCCGGATCCTCCATGTCGAAGGGCGGCTGTGACGTGAGATGGACGCCCGCCGTGGTCACCATGGCAATGCAGCTTTCTCGAAGGGGTTTGCCGAGGGGGGCCCAGGGGATCCCTTGCCCTTCGACGAAGCGGTGGCCTCTCGCCCAGCGTTCTGCCAGCCACGGCAGGTGTTTGAAGAGCTGCACCAATACCGTGTTCGTAAGCTCGTTCAGCCAACGGGGACGCTTCATGTGCCCTCACCGTTACCGGCGATGACCGACGACCGATGACCGACCGAGTTCATTGGGTTCCTTGGATTCATTGGGTTTCTTGGGTTGATTGCTTGAACCCCATAAACCCAACAGACCCAACAGACCCAATAAACCTAGGACCCGACACCGGAAACCTCACGGGAGTAAGACACCGCCACAACTGCTCCCGGCGCCGGCGGTGCAGGCATAGCAATGATTGCCGATCAGGATCGAGTGGCCCTCGACCGCCTCCGGTGCTAGCTCCCAGATCTTCAACGGTCCCCCATGCCGGTCCCGCAAGCGGAGATCGAGCATCTGGTTGAAGTCGCAGTCGTACACGGACCCCTCCCATCCGACGCTCAACAGGTTCCTGCACATCACCTTGTCCAACGTGGCGGCATTAAAGGCGGACTCGAGGAGGTCCACGTATCCATCGTACTCCCCGCGCACCCTGAGGAGCCTTTCAAAGCGCGTGATGGGCATGTTGGTCAGGCAGTACAGGTGGTCAAAGACGATGCCGAATTCCTCGCGCAGGATTCGCTTGTAGTCCTGTTCGAGGCGGTCCTGGGGGGGCGGCAGGGAGGTCCCCAGGGGGTTGTAGACCAGGTTGAGCTGCAGCCCCGTGCCCGGCACTCCGTAGCCCAACCGGTTGAGGATCTGCAGTGCGCGGATGCTCAATTCAAAAGTGCCGTCTCCCCGTTGTTGGTCCACGTTCTCCTCGGTATAGCAGGGGAGCGAGGCGATCACCTCAACGCGATTCTGCTGAAAGAATTCCGGCAGGTACTCCTTGCCTGGCTCAAAGATGACGGTAAGGTTGCACCGATCCATGACGTGACGCTCGAGGCGCACACAGGACTCCACGAGGTAATCGAAGTGGGGGTTCAGCTCTGGCGCCCCGCCCGTGATATCCACGGTGGGGATTGCCGACCTCTCGAGGAAGCGGAGGGTAGCTTCAACCGTCTCGCGCCCCATCATCTCCTTCCGTCCCGGTCCAGCCTCCACATGACAGTGGATGCAGGCCTGGTTGCAATACTTGCCCATGTTGATCTGGAGCACATCGATCTTGCGCTTGCGCAAGCCGCCTCGCGCCTCTTTCGTTCTTTGGGCAAAGGGCTGCATGCTTCTCCTCCCCTCTTCACGCGCAGCAGGCAGTGCCTGGTCCGCAGACGCTGGATAGGCTCTGGGTCACAGCGTAGTCCATCCCCTTGGTCTCGCGGGGATGGCGCCTTGCGGTGCGGGCGCAGTCAAAGACTCCAGCCTGCTCCAGAGGAATCTCTTCCTCGGGCGGGATGAGGATGAACTGATCCTGATACGGGGGCGTGGAGTAGAGGTGGTAGGTCTTGTCGCAGACCGCGATCCGTGCCCCGCGGGGGAGGACGTGGTTGTCATCGTCGATGACCTGCTTCCATGGGCCGCGGTAGATCACTGCCTGGTTTCTCTCGATGCAGGGCCCCTCCTTGCCTTTGTACGCCGTGATCGTCATCGAGCGAAACTCGATTCCCTCGATGATCTGGTAAGGTTCCGACCTCATCTCTTCGATGCGGATCCCGTGGAACTTGGCCTCCTCAAAGGCGTGGAGCAGTTCTTCCTCTTGAAAGGCTCCGGAGACGCACCCACTCCAGAGTGCCGGGTCATTTTTCAGATGGTCCGGCACCGGCTCGTCGCTCACGATGTCAGCGATGGCGACCCGCCCCCCTCGCTTGAGCACGCGATACATCTCGGAGAAAAGCTCTGCCTTGTCCTCGGGCCGGACCAGATTCAAGACGCAGTTGGAGACGATGACATCCACAGAGCCGTCCGGGACCAGGGGTCGCTCACGGGAGATCTTCTCTTCGAACTCGCGCAGCTTCATGAGGTCGGAGAGGGAACGGACGGGATGGCGCGCCAGATGTTGATCGACGAGATCCAGATCGAGCCTGAGGTTCTGGATCCTTCCGCGGCGAAACACCACGTTGTGATAGCCGAGCTTTCTTCCGATGGCGTCTTGATACTTCCGAGCCAGGCCGAGCATCTCTTGATTGAAGTCCACGCCGATGACCGTGCCCCTCGGGCCGACGACCTGGGCGATGATATAGCACCCCTTCCCGCTCCCGGAACCGAGGTCGAGGACGGTCTCGCCTGTCCTGACGTATCGTGAAGGATCTCCACACCCGTAGTCCCTCTCGATAATCTCCTCGGGGAGTGCCTCCAGGAGGGATCGATCGTGGCTGACAGGGACGCATAATCCGGACTCGACCTGCCGCGCCGCCCGCTCGTAGCGTTGCAGCACGGCCTCTTCGACTCGTATCCCCTCAATGGCCCCGTCCCTCTGCTCGCTCATCAGACCCTCCTTTGTCGCGTCTGCCTCTTGTGAAAAGAGCGTCGGGTTCTCTCCAGGTAATTCTTCTGCATTCTCGTTTCCGGATTTTAGGTGTATTCATACCATTGGCTGACAGGCAAGACAACGTGAGATTCATCCCGGCGAGGGAAGGTGCTCTCCCGCGGGGCGGTGCATGGAGGAGGCCGGGAGGAAGTCTCCTTCTCTGGCAGCTCCTTCACCTCTCCTTCTGGGCATCAACTTTGGCTGAAGCCTTCGGGTTCATCAGCTAACCGGGAATTCCTCGAAGGGTGAGTCTTCAAACTCACCCTTCGAGGGGTTTTCCCATCGGGCTATTTGGCTACGCAAGGGTTCGCAGCCTTTCCCCCGTCTACATCAACTGCGCCCACAGCGCATCCTCTTTGTTCATCATATCCTTGGGATCACCCGTCGGATGGCGGACGATCACAAGCATCTGCCATTTGCCAAAGGGCCGCTCGCCAAGCGTGGCCTTGAAGGTCGCCGTCCCTTGCTGGTCCGTCTTGAAGGAGTAGGGGGCGTTTCCTACGCCGGCCATCTCCTCCTTGGGCTTCATGTTCACGAACCAGACGGTGTAGACGGAGGTAGGCTTGAGATCCTTCAGCTGGATAGTGAGGGCTCTGTCCGCGATCAGCGCCTCGCCGCTCCCGCCCTGAACCCCCTGGGATCGGTTCAGGGTGATCTTCACTTTCTCTGCGCTGACGGCCTGACCGGCCCCCCATACCGCGGACAGGGTAAGGATAACCCCCGTTGTCAAAGCCAGAATCCGCATACGTTTCATCTTTCTTCTTCTCCTTTCGTTAGATTGCGCCTCTAATTCCTTCGCCAATCTCATGTCTGCTGTGATAGCTGTCCTTCACCTCCTTCCTTAATCGGATCCACTCCTTTGGATGCAGGGAATAGCGTTGGAGATTCGCCTTACTTTCAGCATTGAGGATCAGTACCACATCGTGCTAGTACGTCTGCAGCAAGAGTCTTCCATTGTCAGTCTCTAGTTCTACCTCTCGATCATCTTCTGGAACCTCGCGGACAATTTCTAGGATCCTGGCCGGCTCTCTGGCGCCGGGTTTACCCAGATTGATGTCTCGGACGATCTTCAGACCTCCATTTGGCTCGTACCAGGCGATCTGCAAGAGCTCACCCATCAGGTTGTAGGTCTCCGCGTAGTCCGCCGGGCGTCGGAATTTGGGATCGTGGTAGAGGAACACAATTAACCGCTCTTCCACGCTGATCAGCCGCTGCAAGACGAAGCGCTCCTTCGGGGGGACATCAATGGGGACGAGAACTTTATCTCCTCGGAGGTTGATCAGAGTCCTCACAGATTCTGCATGAAGGGGGACCACGTTGAAGGTGAGAGTGAATAGCATGAGCAAGAGTAGTGAGAGGCAACCGCGTTTCCTTTGGTGGTTGAACATCTGCGCTCCCTTTTGCTACACTGGCGACAGACATCTTGCTGGGGCAGGCTCTTATTTCGCCCCTTCACCTCCTTCGATGCAGTGGAGTTGGACAGAGATTCCCAATGCCTGAAGAATCGGTGTGTCGCGGTGGTGCATCTTAAATGGTAGCGAATACTGGGCAGGGTGGATTCCTGGAATCGGAACTTCTCGAACAGGTCAAGGCCGGGGACGAGAAAGCCTTTGAAGCCATTGTCGAGCGCTACTCGGCTCGAATCTACCGCATTGGCCGAACCATCACGGGGAATCCCCAGGACGCCGAGGAAGTCGTCCAGGATGTCTTCATGACTGTCTTCCAAAAGATCGGGAGTTTTGAGGGGCGCTCGGCGTTCAGCACCTGGCTGTACCGGATCGCAGTCAACGCCGCTATGATGAAAGTCCGTGGGAAGCAGGAGAAGCAGGAGAGGACCGAAGAGGACCTGGAACGCTGGCTGCCCGTCTTCGACGCGCGCGCGCAACACGCGCACCCCGTGGGGGCCTGGTCGGCAAATCCGGAGGAGGCTGTGCTCCAGCGGGAGCGGCGCGAAGTCCTTCGGAATGAGCTGGCAACCCTGCCGACGGAGTACCGGACGGTAGTCGCCCTTCGGGACCTGCAAGGCCTTTCGAGCGAAGAGGCGGCAGAAATACTGGGGATTAGCCCGGCGGCCGTCAAGTCACGGCTGCACCGCGCGCGGCTGGCGCTGCGTGGCAAATTGGCGGCCCACTTGGAGGAGAAGTCTTGATCAGCTGTAGAGAGATCACCAACCTGCTCGCCGATTATCTCGAGGGATCGCTGGACCCGCAAACCGCTGAGGCTCTTGAGGCCCATCTGTCGGGCTGCCGGACGTGCGACAACTTTATGGCGACGTACAAAACGACCACCGGCCTGTTGCGTGAACTCGGCCAGGAAGAGGTTCCGGAAGAGCTGAAAGACCGCGTGCTTCGTTTCTTTCGAGAGCGCCCGCGGCGGCCGGAAGAGCCATCTTGACGCAACCTGGCCGGGACGCCTGTAAGTTCAAAAGCGCGGGGGTCGGACCAAACGACATTCAGGCGGTCCTTGGGAGGGAGAAAAGATGAAAACCATGGGGGCGACGGGGGCAAGGGTCGAATCTTACCGGCTGCAGGATAGGGTGAGCATCGAGGAGGTTCCGAGGGGGGCCCGCCAACTGGAGGTGTGGGTTCCTTTCCTTCAAAGTGATGAACATCAACGGGTTCTCGGGGTGAAGGTTGAGGCCGATGTCCCCCTGACTCTGCAGTACGACCGGGAGTGGGGGAATGCCATCCTCCACGGGCGGCTTTCCCCGGTAAGGAAGATGCAACTCCACATCTCGTATCAGGTCCTGCGGTGGCCGGCGCGGGTGGCCCTGGATCCGACGCGGGCACAGCCGCTGGGCGGGATGCCGGAGGCGTTTCTCCGAAGCCTGCTCCCCGAACGGTACGTCCGCGTCGATGCCGAGATGCGGGAGCGGGCCGTGCAAATCGTCGGGAGAGAAAAGAACCCGTTGATGCAGGCACAAGCTCTCTATGATCACGTCACCGGATTCATGAAGTACGACGCCACGCAACAGTCCTGGAAGGGGAGCACCGATCACGCGCTCACCTGTCAGATCGGGAACTGTAACGACATTCACGCCCTGTACATCTCCCTCTGCCGGGCCATTCAGATTCCTGCCCGTTTGGTAATGGGGTTTGCGTTGGAGTCATCGACCCCGGAGGAGTGTGAGGTGTGCGGCTATCACTGCTGGGCGGAGACGTACATCGGGGGGCTGGGCTGGATTCCGGTGGATGCCTCCTGTGCCTGCAAGTACGGCCACGCAGGGTTTGGGACTCTCGATCTGAACCATATTGCGTTTTCCCGCGGTCGGGATCTCCTGTTAGAGCCGCCTCAGCGGGGGGACCGCCTCCTCTATTTCCCAGCGGCCTACGCAGAGATAGATGGGACGAGGCACGAACACGTGGAACGGCAGCTGACCTTTGAGACCCTGTAACGGCGGTGAACCTGCAAGACAAGGGAGATGTCGTTTCTCTGAATCTCTCTCATTCTTTCTGCTCATCCTCCGAGAGGTGCGGGCCAGTTCGTGTGGGGCGATCTAATCTCATCGCCCTCTCGGGAGGAAGAGGGATCCGATTCGCTCGCTCAAAATGGGGTTGACGCTCGCAGTTGAGATGTGGTACCTGACGCGTAGGGGAGTCGGATGAGGCGCGCAGGTTTTTGGAGTTACGTCGGAGTTGGTTTTGTCCTTGCGGGGCTGATTGGCGGGGTTTGCCGGACGGCATCCGCGAAAACCGTTTTTCAGACCCATCACAACTGCACGGCTCTAATCCGTGGGCAAGTGAGCGCGTCCGAGGCGTCGTCACCAAGTGTTTGGGCAATCCACGTTGAATCCGGTGTCCCACCTAGCCGCCTATCACTTTGGATCCCCTCTTCTTTTGAGCTGACCACTCCTGAGCTAACCACAATCTATCCCTCGGTCGATCCTTGGGGCAATCACTCTCCTCGCTCTCCTCCCACCTGTCTGTAATTACTCCGTTTTCCAAGTCAATCCGGTGACCTAGGTAAAGCCGTGAGCTTCCGTGTCGGTGCTTCTCCGGTGACAACCGGGGAGGAGCGCACTCCGGGGCGAATCCCTCCTGGAACATGCGTTGACGCGAGGCATCTACTTAGAATCGTCGCGAAGGATTCGGAGGGGGTAAGACGGACCCAACGGAGAGCTGTGGAACCTGCCGAGCGGCGAGAAAACGTGGGCGCATCTCACAAACGCTTACGGACGGTCGGTGATGCGTGATCTACGCGGCAAAGGCGACTTAGGGGGTGAGGCGGGTCCTCGCCCCTCAACCGACCCAAAAGACCCAAATGGCCATGTGCTGTGGTCAGGGGGGCCTGGTAGGGTCAGTCGATTCTTGGGCTGGCCTCTGGGCCTCGCGATCCTCTCGGGTGGGAGGGGGAGGCAGATGAGATCCAAGAGCTTTTTCAGAGCCGCTGCGCCCTTTGTTGTTCTCTTTCTCTCCTGCGTCTCTGTTTCTTCAGGCGAAACTGGTCCAAAGCTGGCGAACAGGCTGGCCACATCCTCGAGCCCCTATCTTAAGGAGGCAGCGACTCAGCCCGTCCACTGGCAACCGTGGGGAGAGGAGGCCTTCCAGCTGGCGAAGGAAATGGACCGGCCGATTCTTCTGGATATCGGGGCGGTCTGGTGCCACTGGTGTCATGTGATGGACGAGGAGACCTATGGCAACCCCGAGGTGGTGAAGCTGATCAACGACCACTTTGTTCCCATCAAGGTGGATCGGGATGAGCGACCGGATATCGACGCCAGGTATCAGACGCAGGTCCAGGCTCTAGCTGGCTATGGAGGGTGGCCCCTGACGGTCTTTATGACCCAAGAGGGGAAAGTCTTCTACGGCGGCGGGACCTTCTTTCCCGATGACCGATACGGCCGGCCCGGCTTCAGGGGGCTGCTCCCAAAAATCTTTGCTGTGTACAGAGAACAGAAAGAGAAGGTCTTAGAAAACGCCGAAGGCCTCCACCAAGCCGTGGCCAAATACGAGGCGGGCCTCACCCAGGCCGGGGATCTGAAGGCGTCATTGATCCAGAATACCCAACTGGCGCTGCTCCGGCGCTTCGATGAGGCATCCGGTGGCTTCGGGGGCGCCCCCAAGTTTCCCGTCGCCGGGACCATTCGGCTTGCCCTTAAGGGGTTTTTCGACACCGGGGACCTGAAGCTGCTTCAGGTCGCCACCAGGACCCTCGATGCCATGGCGAAGGGTGGGATGCACGACCAGCTCGGCGGGGGCTTCCACCGCTACGCCACCGACAGGGAGTGGCGTGTTCCTCACTTCGAGAAGATGCTCAACGACCAGGCCCAGCTTCTGAAGGATTACCTGGCAGCGTATCAGGCTACCGGCAACACACGCTACCGAGAAGTTGCCGAGGGCATTATCCGGTATGTGCAGGGGTCCCTCTCCCATCAATCCCGCGGCGGCTTCTACGCCCATCAGGATGCTGATATGGGTCGGAAGGACGATGGCGACTACTACACCTGGACAGAGGCGGAGATCCGGCAGGCGCTCCCGAAGGAGCAGGCAGAGGTTCTTCTCCGGTACTTCGATATCGGGCCGGAGGGGGAGATGCAGGAGAATCCCGCCAGGAACGTCCTCTGGATCGCCAGGACGCCGGAGGAGATTGCACAGGCGCTCGCGATGCCCGTGGCCAGAGTCGAGCCGTTGATCGTCAAGGGTAAGGGAGATTTGTTGAAAATTCGAAGGCAACGGGAGACTCCCTTCGTGGACCGGACCATCCTGAGTGACCGGAACGGGATGATGGTCTCCGCCTATCTCGAGGCCTACAAAGTCCTTGGGCGGGAGGAGCTCAAGGACTTTGCTCTCAAGAGTCTCGATTTCCTCTTGGACCATGCCTACGTGCCAGGGAAAGGGATGGTTCACGCCTATGCCGATGGAAAGCCAACTGTTCCTGGCTTCCTACAGGATCAGGTGCAGGTGGCCGCGGCCCTGCTCGATGCCTTCGAGGTGAGCGGCGAGGTCCGGTATCTGGCGGCGGCGAGGGATATCATGGACTACGCCGTGCAAACCTTCTGGGACGAGAGTGGTGGCTTCTTCGATACGCCGCACCAGCCGGGAGCATTGGGCGTGTTGGAACTTCGCAGTAAACCATTCCAGGATGGGGATACCCCGGCAGCCAACCCGGCGGCCGCAGAGGTGCTGGGCCGCCTCTTCTACCTAACGAACCACCGGCCATACCAGGAACGGGCTCGCGAGACCTTGCGGGTCTTTGCAGGCGTGGGTCTGAGGCGTGGAATTCAAGGCGCTACCTACGCCCTGGCCCTGGACCTCTATCTCTATCCCCCTGCCCACGCGGTGATTGTCGGGACGCGGGCCGCCCCAGAAACCCAGGGCCTCTGGCGGGCCGCTCTCCGCGCGTATCGCCCGGGGAAGATCGTGGCTGCCTACGACCCGGTAGAGGTCAAGATTGAATCCCTGCCCCCGGCGGTGGCCGCAGCGGTCAGGATCGGCCAGCATGATCGAAAAGCCAAGGCCTATATCTGCGTGGGCCCTGCCTGTTCCCTTCCGACGGAGGATCCCGAGGAAGTAGCGAAGCTGGTCAGGACCTTCGGGAAGAAGTCCGGGAAATCACTCTCGGAGTCGTTGCCTGGCACATCGGTCTCAGATATGGGTCACGACCACATCCCGAGCTTGACTACACCGCATGTCGCGTATAATAGCGATCCCCCCACCTCAGGGCCACACGTCCGAGAGGTGGCCAAATGGGGTGTTTATGACGAGCCGGTTCCCAAAGAGATCCAAGTCCACAACCTCGAGCATGGAGGGGTGGTCATTCAATACAACTGCGAGTGCCCGGAGCTAATTCAAAAGCTGATGGCCATCGCCAGACGTTATCAGCGAGAGCCGGTAATTCTAGCCCCGTACCCCTGGATGGATCACAGGATTGCCCTGACTGCCTGGACCAAGATCGACAAATTCAATGAGTTCGATGAAGAGCGGATCATCCGGTTCATCGAGGCGTACATCGGGATCGATCACCATCAGCGTTGAAGGGCCTAGGAACTGTCATCGTCACACGGGCGGGGGCTCAGGGAAGTATACCCTTTGCCTTTACTGTGAGCACCTTTGTGATGTCCAACTATGTGGCGGCTATCGTTCGCCCGTTGGCGGGTATGCTGAGGACCGTCGCTCTATTGTTGCATTGGGCTGGATTTGGGGTTATGCGTGAGGGGTCCGGATCCGAATGGGCCGGGGACTCACTCGTTCTTCGCGACAAACAAGAAGAAGCCCACAGCCAAGAAAACTAGGATCACCGTACTGAGCATCTCGCCCCTCGCACGTAGCATTTTCGGCCACCGGTTGGGGGTCCAAGGGGCAGCCTCACCGCCGTTAAAGCAATCGTCGTGCCACAGCCTGCACTTTCGCACGCCCAACCGCCTGTCTCCGAAGAAAAATATGGAAGGCCCGGGCTGCCAAGCCTTCATAGATCCTCCTCCCTCCGGTTAGACGGCAAAGGAGATGAGTCGGTTTCATCCCACGACAAGGAAAAAGCCTGTCGGAATCAGCCCGGACATGTCATCTTGACCGACTTTGGTCCGCGGGAGTGGAAAATTGGCACGGACCTGGCTTGACAGTTATCGCGTGTCTCTGATAGCCTTCCTGCTCCCGTGCGAGGAAACCTGCCAAAGTGGCTGTCGGTCCGCTGTAGGTTTCGTACCTCGGAAGACATCTCCCCGGATGTTTGGCCCCGAACACGCTTCATAAGGGAGGGCAGATCCATGAGAGAGGATTTGCGGGATGAGCGCACCTATTGGGCAGAGCGACGGACGGAGCAGCTATGGCGGTGGGCACAGGCGGCCGGTCTGTCGCGGCGCCGCTTCCTAAGGCTGCTGGCTGGGGGAGGGGGAGCGGCAGCGCTGGCGGCCTTTGGCCCGCGGGCGGCCGGGGCGCAGAGCGGTTCTCCTGCACAGGCCCAGCCTGCCAAGCCCCAGATTCACGCGAAGCCGACGCCGTCAGAACTCTTCATCCACCATGGGACGAATCAGGAGATGCGGTGGGAGGCGATGTACGGCCGTGGCTACGTGATGCCGAATGCCATGTTCTTCATCCGCAACCACGACCCGTCGCCCACCATCGACGTCAAGACCTGGCGGCTCAAGGTAGAAGGGCCGGGAGTGGCGCACCCTCTGGAGCTAACCTACGAAGAGATCCTGCGTCTTCCCTCCCAGTCGGTCGTCCGCTACATCGAGTGCGCGGGCAACGGACGAGTCTTTCACAAGGAGGTCCTGGGAAAGCCGGCCAAGGGGACCCAGTGGCGGCTGGGAGCCTACGGGGTCGCCGAATGGACAGGGGTGCCCCTGAAGGAGATCCTGGACAGGGCCAAGCTGAAGCGGAGCGCCGTGGACGTCATGCCCACCGGCCTTGATACGCGCAAGATTGAGCGCCCCATGTCGGTCGCCAAGGCCCTGGAAGATGACACCCTCCTCGTCTATGCCATGAACGGGGATGTCCTTCCCGCAGACCACGGCTTTCCCGTGCGGGTCCTCGTCCCGGGATGGATAGGGATCGCGAACATCAAATGGGTGGGACGTCTCTTCGTCTCGGAGGAGCCAGTCTTTGTCGAGAAGAACACCAAGGACTACGTGCTGATCGGCCCGGATTTTCCCGAAAAACCCCCTGCCAAGGGTCCCATACTGACCTTACAAACCCTGAAGAGTGCTATTGCCCTTCCGTGGCCAGCCACCTTGTCCGCCGGCAAGCACTTGACCCGGGGATACGCCTGGTCCCCCCACGGGAAGATCGCCAAGGTGGAATATAGCGTGGACGGCGGCAAGACCTGGGCCGCTGCTCAGCTTCGAGAGCCCAACCTGCCGCGAGCCGGGGTGCGCTGGGAGTTTGCGTGGGACGCCAAGCCAGGGGACTATACGGTGATGACACGGGCGACGGATGAGAAGGGGAATACCCAGCCCGAAACGGTCCGATGGAACGAGCTGGGCTACGAATTCTCGGCCGTTATCCGCCACCCGGTCACGGTGACGTAGAGGCGAAAACACACCGCGGGTGCGGCTCCCCTGTGCGAGTCATGGCGGTGCGGGAACCCTGGGTCCTCGGGAGGGTGCTCGTCCTGTGCGTGGCGGTCGGTGTGGTTGCCGCTCACGCGATCGGGGAGCTGTGCACCGTTCCCGGTCCGATGTCGTCGGCACATGCCGCCTCTGACTCTGGAGATGGCCAAGTGGCGACCGGGCAAGCGGTGTATCTCAAGCACTGCGCGCGGTGTCACGGCGAGAAAGGGGAGGGCATCGAAGCCCCGGCCCTCATCGGCGAACCGGCGAATCGGTTGCAAAGCTACCCGACAGCCGCCATCCTCTACCGCTACGTCCGCTTACTCATGCCGCTCGATGCGCCCGACAGCCTTCCCGAAAGGGACTACTGGGCTGTCGTCGCCTACCTCCTCGTCCGCAATGGTGTGATCCAGGAAAATGTCCCCGTGGGGCCTGAGACGGCGGAGAAGATCCTGATCAAGCGGTAGGCTGAATACCTCCCGCGGACACAGGGATGTTCCTTCGACTAGGCTAGCACAGCCGCTGTGTTCGGCTGGTCAAAAGTCACTCGGGCATGGAACCAGGAAGGAAAGGTATTTCGCGATGGCAAGATGGGTTTTTGAACCGGGACATACTGCAGCTGAGTTCTCTGTGCGGCACATGATGGTCACGAATGTTCGCGGTCACTTCAAGAATGTGCACGGTGTGCTCGAATTCGATCCAGAGAATCCGCGAAGCTCTCGGGTGGAGGCAACCATCACGGCTGGGGCCATCTGGACGGGGGAGAAGGATCGAGACGCCCATCTACGGAATTCCGATTTCCTGGACACCGAGAGCCATGCGGTGATCACTTTTCGAAGTACCAAGGTCGATCTAGTGGGCGATCACGACTATCAGGTCCGGGGGGACCTCACTATTCGGGGAATCACTTGTAAAGTTGTCTTGAATGTCAGGTACCTTGGACAGTGGCAAACCCCGTGGTGGGAGGATGGGGTAGACAAGGGACCGAAGACCCGAGCGGGGTTTGTTGCCACAACAACGATCAATCGGCATGATTTCGGCATCAGTTGGAATGCCGAACTGGAGAGCGGTGGCGTGGTGGTTGGAGATCTCGTAGAGATCACAATTGATGCGGAGGCGATTCTTGAACCACAGGTCGCCTAATCAAGAGTTAGGCATCCCGATCCCTTCGTGAGTGAGGGGTTACACGATGCAGCTGTCAAGGATCGGGCTTGTGGGATCACAGAACAATCCTGGTGCGCAATGAACGAACGCGTGGGGTCCCTCCTCCAGGAGATTGAAGCCTTTGGCAAGGCCAACGACGCGCGGGCCGCGGACCGCTCGCAAAAGATGCTCAACATCACACCTGAGACGGGTGAGTTCCTGTCCATACTCGTCCGCCACCAGCCCGCAAAGCGAGTCCTTGAGATCGGCACGTCCAACGGGTATTCGACCCTGTGGCTCGCGGATGCAGTATCCAGTACCGACGGCACCATAGAGACCGTCGAAATGAATCCAGAAAAGGCTCGATTGGCGCGAATCAACTTCGAGCGTGCTGGCCTCTCTCGTTTCATCCATTTGGTCGAGGCGGATGCCGCTGAGGTGCTTGCGGCGGCAGCCGACTCGATCTACGATTTTGTTTTCCTGGACTCCGAGCGCACCGAGTACCTATCGTGGTGGCCCCACATCCTGCGTGTACTCAGGCCGGGGGGCCTCATCGTATGCGACAACGCCATCTCCCACAAACACGAGCTCGAAGAGTTCACGGCCGCCGTCCGGCGAGCGCCGAACTGCTCGATGTGCCTCGTCCCGGTCGGAAAGGGTCAGCTGCTGATCCTGAAGCACCGCGAACCGGCGTGAGCCAGAGCTCTTCTTACAGCCTGCGGGGGCGGGAGGCGAGGAGGACGGCGATGATGGTCATGCCGTCCACGATCTCACCGGACAGGACCATCTCGAGCACCTGACGAAAGGGGAAGGGACGGACCTCGATGAATTCGGTCGCATCGCGGACCGTCTCCACTTTGACGAGATCCTCCGCCAGGAACAGGTGGGCCGTCTCGTCCACGACGCTCTTGCTCGTGTGGAAGGTGCTGACGGGGACCAGGCGGCCGGCCCGATAGCCGGCTTCCTCCGCCAGTTCCCGTTGGGCCGCCTGTTCGCGCGACTCCCCGGCATGGACCCCTCCCGTCGGCATCTCCCAGGTCACCCGCCGCGCCACGTACCGGTATTGCCGGATCAAGAGCACCGTATCGGGATCGACAAAGGGGAGGATCCCGACGCACTGGCCGCAGGTGACGACCCCGTAGATGGTGGTCCGTTTGTCGGGCAGTTCGACGAGGTCTTCCCGCAGGGAGATCCACCTATTGCTGTAGATGGACCGTGTCGAGAGGGTCTTCCAGGGTGTTTCCGACAGCCTGGTCATGTTGTCCGCTCCATGAAGAATCGGCGGGTGTGACGTGCCGCGTTCCCCGCAGGACCCGCCAGGGACGCCTTCAGGTGCGCGAGGTCCTCCGGGGTGTCGATGTCGAACCAGGGCGGAAGCGCCGCGACCTTGAGCCCTGTGCCCTCGGCCCGGCGGAACGTCTCCGGGACGACCTGGGCGGTGCTCCAGGGCATGTTCTCGAACAGCTCCCGGTGCAGGGTGCGGAGCCCGATCAGATAGTATCCGCCGTCCTTGCTGGGACCCAGGACGAGGTCGATCCCGGGAGTCGCAATCAGGTCAAGGGCCTGCTCCAGATAGGCGGTGGGCAGCGTGGGGGTATCGCTGTCGATGGCGAAGACCGCCGCATGTCCCAAGGTGAAAAGGTGCTCGAAGCTGTTGGCCAGCCTGGCCCCGAGGTCCGGCCCGCCCTGCGGGACAAGCAGGAAGTCGGGCGCCACCCCTTCGAAGAAGCCCCGCCCGTCCGGCGGCGTGTACGCGATGGCGGGGCTCGCGGCCGTGAGGGTTCTCACCTGTTCGATCTTGTCGAGCAGGAAGCAGCGGTATAGCTCGGCGGCATCTCTGGCCGATAGGGGAGGAGACAGTCTGGTCTTGACCTCACCCGCCCGCGGCGCCTTGGCCATGATCGTGACGGCGTGTCGTCTCATATCGCTGCCCGATCCCTCGCGGTCGGCTATCGCGTCCAGGCCAGCCACAGGCTGAACAGTTTCTTGATCCACGGGGTGAGCCGCGTCCGGTTGTACGCATCCGCCGCCTGCCGGATGGCCTCGGCCTGGGTCGGGTAGGGATGGATGACGTTTGCAATCACCTTCAGGCCGAGATTCCCCACCATGGCGAGGGTGATTTCGCTGAGCATCTCGCCGGCATGGCGGGCGACGATGGTGGCCCCGAGGATCCGGTCGGTCCCTTTCTTGACATGCACCTTGACGAAGCCGTCTTCCTCCCCGTCGGCGATGGCTCGGTCCACCTCTTTCAGGGGTCTGACGAAGGTATCGACCGCTATCCCCCTGTGTAATGCATCCCCTTCATGCATCCCGACGTGCGCGATCTCCGGGTCGGTGTACGTGCACCAGGGAATGACCAGCGCGCTCACCTTCTTCCGCCCGAGAAAGAGGGCGTTCTGGAGCACGATGCGCGCTGTGGCATCGGCGGTGTGCGTGAACTTGTGCGGCAGGCAGATATCCCCGGCGGCGTAGATGCGGGGATTGGTGGTCTGGAGGTAGTCGTTCACCTCGACCCCATGCGTGGTGTAGGCGACTCCCGCGACCTCCAGGTTCAGCCCTTCCACATTGGGCGCACGGCCGGCCCCCACGAGGATCTCATCGACCGACACGTCGGCGCAGCTGGCGTTCCCTTCGAACTGGATAACCTTCTCCCGCCCGCGGGCCTCCACCGTGAGGATTGTGCAGCCGAGGACGAGGTGGATGCCCTCGCGAACGAAGGCCCGCTGGAGGATTTCGGCCGCGTCGCGGTCCTCGCGGGTCAGGATCTGGTCCTGGGCCTCAAGGAGCCAAACCTCGGCCCCGAGGCGGCGGAAGGCCTGGGCCATCTCGCAGCCGATCGGTCCCGCGCCGATCACGGCCAGGCGTCTCGGCAACTCGGTGAGGGAGAAGACGGTCTCGTTCGTAAGATAGCCGGTCTCGGCGAGTCCCGGAATCGGCGGCGCGGCCGGACGCGCCCCCGTGGCGATGACCGCCCTGCTGAACCGGAGCGTCTTGCCATTCACCGCGGCGGTGTCCCGGCCGGTGAACTGGGCGTCCCCGAGAAAGACGTCCACGCCCAGCCCTTGGAATCGGCGAACCGAATCATGATGGCTGATGCGCGCGCGCAGACGGCGCATCCGCTCCATGACGGCCGGAAAGTCCGCCGCCGTCCCTGGGGGGACGCGCACCCCCAACTCGGGGGCCCTGTCGATCTCACCGGTGACGCGGGAGGATCGGATCACGCACTTCGAGGGGACGCAGCCGACGTTGAGGCAGTCGCCCCCCAGCAGGTGCTTCTCAATCAAGGCCACACGGGCGCCGAGGCCTGCCCCTCCCGCTGCCGTCACCAGGCCGGCAGTGCCTGCTCCGATCACGACGAGGTTGTATCCCGGTGCCGGTTCCGGGTCTTCCCAGTCCGGGGGATGGACATTGGAAAGCAACGCCCTATTGTGTTCGTCTTTCGGCAGGATCTCTGGTACGTGCCTCACGGGGGCGCTCCTACGTAATCGATGATCTTATTCCATCTTCGCTCTGACTTCCCTCTCTGTCAGTTTTCGGCGTGCGTATCGGATCAGGAACGCCAGGACCAGCCCTACGGCAACCAGGACACCCATCAGGGCCCAGGGGACCCGGCCTTGGGTCAGGCCCTCGGTGAATGCGTCTGCTCCAACGACGAAAAGGATGGTCGCGGGCAGCATGCAGACCCAGGACCAGATCACGTAGGTCCAGAAGGGGATCCGCGTGAGGCCGAAGCCATAATTGAGGAGGTTAAAGGGGAAAAGGGGGACCAGCCGAGTGAGGGCCACGATGATGGCTCCATGTTCTTCGGTGAGCCGATCCAGCCTTTGGAATTTTTCATTGGCGGCAAGGCGACGGGCCACCGCATCGCGGGCAAAGTAGCGCGCGATGAGGAACGCCAGGCCGGCCCCCAGCGTGGCCGCATTGATCACGACCACGACCCCGAGTACGGATCCGAAGAGGGTC
>Ga0209751_10001147_pt1 | contig 27500 bp, 22 predicted proteins | sample RifCSP13_1_FD_184019 | JGI IMG/M metagenome (GOLD analysis project Ga0209751, IMG submission 184019) | Soil microbial communities from Rifle, Colorado - Rifle CSP2_sed 13_1 (SPAdes) (version 2) | ecosystem: Environmental > Terrestrial > Deep subsurface > Rock core/Sediment | place: Rifle...
CTCAATGGCCTGTGAAATGCCAGTGTGCCAAAGTCACATACAGTTTCCCCAGCCGCAAGTATAATGGGCCCGTAGAAACCGGGTCAAAAAGGGGCTTACAGTAGTGATAATTTTGGCCTAAAACCTTGATTTTTACTGGTTTTCAGGAGGTACACCGGGCAGGCATTTTCCTTGACACTGGTATGGTCTGCGGGTAAGATATTCAGCATTCCAGTGGAAAAGGATGCCTGATGAGAAAGATAGTCTTTATTGAGCCGAACCCGCCGGATTTCCACATCTTTTCAAGGATGCCTCTGCCCAGGCTGGGAACAGCGCTCCTGGGCACAAGGCTTAAGGAGCACGGCTACGATGTAAAAAGCTACGTCGAATCGGTAGGCGAGCTCGACCTTAAAGACGTCCTCTCCGCGGACATGGTCGGCATATCGACCATAACATCGACATCCTGCCGCTCTTATGAGATAGCGAAGCTCGTCAGGAAGGCCGGCATACCGGTCTTCATCGGCGGCCCGCACGTGACATACATGCCTGAAGAGGCCCTCCAGTACGCGGATTATGTGATGAGGGGCGAGGCGGACGACGTAATAGTCGATTTCGTGAAGGCCATCGAGACCGGGAAGGGCCTGGACAAGATACCCGGCCTCTCGTACATGAAAGACGGGCAGGTAAAGCACAACTCCACAGCCCCGTTTTGCAAGGACCTGGATACGATCCCTGCCCCTGACTTCGGCATAATACAGGGGCTGGAGCACGAGGGCGCAAGGCTTACGATCTCCCCGATAATGACTTCAAGGGGCTGCCCTTACGACTGCAGCTTCTGCTCGGTGACCGGGATGTTCGGCCAGAAGTACAGGTTCAGGAGCAAGGAAAAGGTCATAGAAGAGCTTCTGAACGTAAGGAAGTACAACGGCAACTGGGTATTCTTTTACGACGACAACTTCTGCGCGCACAAGAAGAGGACCAAAGAGCTTCTCTCGACGATGATAGAGAAGAAGATCACCCCGAAGTGGACCGCGCAGGTACGGGTAGAGGTAGCAAAGGACCAGGAACTCCTGGACCTGATGAAAAAATCGAACTGCCACACGGTCTACATAGGCCTTGAATCGATCAACCCTGCCACACTGAAGGCCTACAACAAGAAGCAGTCGGTCGAGGACATAACAACCGGCATAAGGACGCTCCACAAGAACGGGATAAGGATACACGGCATGTTCGTCTTCGGCTCTGACCAGGACACGACCGACACCATAGCCGAGACCGTCAGGTTCGCCAAGAAGAACGACCTTGAATCAGTGCAGTTCCTGATACTCACTCCCCTTCCCGGCACCCAGTGCTACAGGGACCTCGACAGGGAGGGCAGGATAATAACCAAGGACTGGAGCCTCTATGACGCGCACCATGTGGTATACGAGCCAAAGCTGATGAGCTATTACCAGCTGCAGTCCGAGACCATGAGGGCGACAAAGGAATTCTACTCCATCGGGGCCATAGTAAAAAGGGCCGTCCGTTTCGACACGTTCAACGTGGGCGTCAAGGCATACGGCCACAACCTTACGAAAAAGTGGATCAAGAAGAACCAGTACTTCCTTGAATATACGAAGGCGCTCACCGAAGCAGGCAAGAGAATAGAGCTTGCGGCAAAGACCACGGCCGAGGACGTAAAGCAGAAGTTCAGGGAATTAGAGCTCGCAGGCGCCATTCCAGAGCACAAGTGCCACTGAGCGCCAAACCAGGAGAGGGACTATGAAGAGGCTGTTCTCAACATTCGCACTCTGCGCCGCGTTCCTGGCAGCGCCCGTTTATGTCCACGCAGACGGCATGCCGCTTGAGCCTGGGGCAGAGCCCATGCAGCTCGCCCTTCTCCAGACGGCCCCTGTTGTCCAGCAGGCGAAGCCTGCCGCGGTAGCCGAGGGCAGCCCGTTCAGCAGCATAAAGGTATCTTCCGCGCCATCGGTCTGCGCCAGCGACGCAGAGGCCAGGGCGGTCTTCTATTCCTACACGGGCTCCGCGCCCGAAATGGTCCTTCCCTCGTGCAGGACAGAGGGTCAGTTGGCTACCGTTGAGCATGCGCTTCCCGTCATCACCGTTGCTGAAGCCTCGCTCGATGAAATGGTCCCCGATGCAGTTGCCATCGAGTCCGGCCTGCCCGATATCCCTATCGTCGTAAACAAGAACGTGGAATCGTTCATCAGGTACTTCCAGACGAGCGGACGCAAGTATTTCGAGAAGTGGCTGGGCAGGAGCGCCGATTACATGACGATGCTCCAGGGGATACTGCGCGAGAACGGACTACCCGAGGACCTTTCCTACATTGCATTCATAGAGAGCGGCCTTAACCCGACCGTCAGGTCCAGGGCAAACGCCGTGGGCATGTGGCAGTTCATAAAGGGCACGGCTACAAGGTACGGCCTCAGGGTCGACTGGTGGATAGACGAGCGCATGGACCCTGAGAAGGCCACCTACGCCGCGGCCAGGTACTTCAAGAACCTCTATGGCATGTTCGGCTCCTGGTATCTCGCGGCGGCCAGCTACAATGCCGGAGAGGGCAGGGTCTCCAGGGCCATTAAGAAGCACGGCACCGAGGACTTCTGGGAGCTTGCGAGCCAGAGAAAGCCGCTGCACAGGGAGACGAGGGACTATGTGCCCAAGTACCTTGCCGCGGTCACCATAGCAAAAAACCCTGAGCTCTACGGCTTCAGCACGATAGAATACGGAGAAGGCCTGCAATACGAGAAGGTGAAGGTCTCACAGGCGACCGACCTGCGCGTGATAGCGGAGGCCGCAGGCACCAGCGTCGAAGAGATAAAGAAGCTCAACCCGGAGCTCCTGCGCTGGTTTACGCCTCCCAATTACCCGAACTACCAGGTAAAGATCCCCGCAGGCAGCGCCGAGCTGTTCAAGGACAACATGACCAAGCTCCCGCCCGCAAAGAGGATAGCCTTTGTCCAGCACAAGGTAAAGCGCGGCGAGACGCTCTCGAAGGTCGCGAAGAAATACGGGATACAAAGCGGCGCGATAGTCTATCTCAACAATATATCGTCCACGAAGAAGCTCAAACCCGGTACCATGCTGATGATACCCGTGAGGGCCGATAACTATGCCAAGAAGAAGAGGCATAGCGTCGCCGAGGTCGTCACGAGGATGAACATCCAGAGCTGACATAATCAGACTTACAAAAGGGCGGCATCCATGGATGCCGCCCTTTTTTTATTAATCAAAAAAAACGAGCCCCTTCCCCTCCTCTTCCCCATTTACACCGCCGGTCTATAATGGTAATCTTTACTTGAATCTTGGACCTGATAAAACAAATCACATGGTGCCTGCATGATATCTGTCGAAGAAGCGCTTCAAACCATATTGAAGGAAATAAAGCCCCTTGGCCTTGAGAGCGTGCCAATAAACTCAGCCCTCGGGCGGGTGCTCGGAGAGGATATCGCCGCACGGGGCAACAACCCTCCGTGGGACAACTCCGCGATGGACGGTTATGCCCTGAAGGCGGCCGACACCGATGGGGCAACTCCAGAGAAACCCGCGCGCCTCAAGGTGATCTACGACCTTCCAGCCGGACAGACGCCGAAAGCGCCTATCAACAAGGGCGAGGCGGTACGCATAATGACGGGCGCGCCTGTGCCCGAGGGCGCTGACGCCATAGTCATGGTCGAGAGGACTTCAACCGAAGAAGGTTCTGTTCTTGTCAAGACAGCCGCGAAGTCAGGCGACCACATAAGGCGAGGCGGCGAGGACTTCAAGGCCGGAGAGACAGTCATCGGCAATGGCGCGCTTGTGCGCCCTGCCGAGGTCAGCATGCTCGCGACCTGCGGCGTGCCCTTCGTCTTTGTGCACAAGAGGCCGAGGGTGGCGGTGATATCCACTGGTGACGAGCTCTGCGACCTCAACGAGGTCCCTCCGATGGGCAAGATAACCAACTCAAACGGCTACGCCCTTGCCGCCCTCGTGGCAGCCGCTGGTGCGACGCCGATCCAGCTTGGCATAGCACGGGACAACAGGGATAGCCTCAAGGAAAAACTGACGCTTGCCATGTCCGCGGACTGCATAGTCTCTTCGGGTGGCGTCTCCGTGGGGGATTATGACTTTGTAAAGGATGTATTGAAGGAGCTCGGCTCTTCCATGAAGTTCTGGAAGGTGGCGATAAAACCAGGCAAGCCCCTGGCCTTCGGCGTCATCGGCGGCAAACCCGCCTTCGGCCTTCCGGGGAACCCGGTCTCGTCGATGGTAGTGTTCGAGCAGTTCGTGAGGCCCTCGCTCCTTAAAATGGCGGGAAGAAAAGATCTCTTCCGCAAATCGTTCCCGGCAAAGTTAACAAAGGACATACGCATAAAGCCCGGCAGGATGAACTTTCTCCGTGCCGAATTCCAGACAGACGGAGCTGAATTCTCAGTCACTCCCCTTGACGGCCAGGGCTCGGGCATGATCTCCACCATGGTCAGGGCCAATTCGTTCATCATAGTGCCGCAGGACTCCGAGGGCTTCAAGACCGGCGACATCGTAAAGGTCCAGCCCTTTGACGAGACGGTATTCACGGCTGCGGAGCCTTCTTACTGATTTCGGTCATACGCATCAGCCTTGTTCAAGGCTAATATTCCTTTTACGGAGAAAAAGATGTTCAAGACAGTCGAATGGAAGAACAATACTGTGGTTATGATAGACCAGCGCGTGCTGCCTGAAAAAGAGGTCTACAGGAGGTACAGGTCTTACAAGGAAGTAGCTGGCGCCATAAAGGACATGGTAGTCAGGGGGGCGCCGGCCATTGGAGTCGCGGCGGCGATGGGCGTGGCGCTCGGCTCGCTTTCAATAAAGGCCCGCGACATGAAGGGCTTTAAAAAAGAGTTCGACAGGATAGCCGCCCTTCTGGCCTCTACCAGGCCGACGGCTGTGAACCTCTTCTGGGCAATAGAGAGGATGAAAGGCATTGCGGCGGAAAACCCGACCCTCGATGTCCCGAAGCTCAAAAAGAGGCTCGTACAGGAAGCGCTCTCCATCCATAAAGAGGATATCGCGATGTGCCGCCTCATCGGCAAGCACGGCGGAAAGCTGATTAAAAGCGGCTCGACAGTGCTTACGCACTGCAACGCCGGGGCGCTTGCGACGGCAGGCTACGGCACTGCGCTCGGGGTCATAAGGGGCGCCATTGAGCAGGGCAAGCGCGTGAAGGTCTACGCGGACGAGACCAGGCCCTTTTTGCAGGGATCGAGGCTCACGGCATGGGAATTACAGAAGGACAAGATAGACGTGACCTTGATTACCGACAACATGGCCGGATACATGATGAAAAAGGGGCTCATAGACGCAGTCGTGGTCGGCGCGGACAGGATAGCCGCGAACGGCGATGTCGCGAACAAGATAGGCACCTACTCTGTCGCGGTGCTGGCGAGGGAGCACGGCATCCCGTTCTATGTGGCTGCCCCGCTATCGACAATCGACCTCAAGATAAAGCACGGGGACTTCATCCCGATCGAGGAGAGGGATATAAGGGAAGTCACCCACATGAAGGGCAAGAGGATAGCCCCGAAGGGCATCAATGTCAAAAACCCCGCCTTTGACGTGACGCCTTCAAGGCTCGTCACTGGCATAATAACCGAGAAGGGCGTTGTGAAGGCCCCCTACCTCAAGGGCCTGAAGGCGCTCTTCAGCAAGGAATAGAAAGATGTCATTCGCGAGTTTCGCGCTGGTAGTAGGCGTAGTCATAGCCCTGATACTGCTCTATAAATATGCCGACAGGTGGATAAAGCGCCTGGACCCGAAGACCGTAAAGACCGTGAACTGGGTGGGGTTCGTACTGGGTGTCGTGGGCGGCATACTCTGGTATCTATTCGCCCAGGGCATATTCATGATAATCACCCTCGTCGGCATCCTCCTGTACTTCCTCTTTTACGGCTATGACAAGATGGAGGAGGAACGCGAAAAACAGGACAATCAATAGCCGTCTTCTTGACGCCCTCCAATGCTGGTATATACTTTTCAGTATGGCGAAAAAAACCAGTAACCTTAAAAGGGGGGCATAAAAATGGGGAACAGCAGGCTCTTACAGACGGCTATTGCATTAGGTTTTGCCGTTGCCGTTGCCGCACCGTCCGCCTGGGCCGCCGGCGAGAAAAGCGGCGAATCAGCCGACATAAGCAAATTCAGGGACTCCATACAGAAGGAGACCAACCTTTCACAGTCAGATATCAGCGCGATAGAGCCCCAGCTCAACGAATTCGCGCAGAGGAACGCTGACCCTGACAAGGTCACCGAGCTTACAAAGGCCGCTGTGGATAACAACTGCACCGGTCCCTGCCTTAGAGACGTCCTCTCCAGCATGAGCAACGCAATGACAAAGGGCCTCTCTGACGATGACGCCCAGGACATGGTATCCACGGCATTGCGCGACCAGGTACAGGCCCGCGGAGGCCAGATAAGCGATCCTTCCGAGCTTGGCAGCCAGGTACGCGCCAGCGTTGACGCCCAGCTTGCGGGCAGGCCCGGCGCTGAGGCTCCCGGCACAACCGGCGGCGCTGACACCGGCACCACGGGCGGCATGTCCGGCCAGAGCGACGCGACCAGCGGTACTACCGGCGGCGCTTCCGGCGGTTCACGCGGCTACTGACAGAATGTTGAAAAAGTCCGTCCAGGGCTTTTTCAACTACGGTTTGGCCTAAGTGAATTCGGCCAAACCTCACAAATTGCTCGCCCTTCCAGGTCCTGCAATTTGGCAATCCATCCATGGATTGCCTTGGCAGGGTGTTTTTCAACGCCCTGCCGATAAGCGATAATTTACCAGGCGATCCAGCCCCGCCGTTTGGCGGGGCTTTTTTTATTTTTCAGGAGATAGGATTTTTTCGAACTCCGGAATGGCCTGACACATATTGGGCACCAGAGTGCCCTCGTTGCAGAGCCTCCTTAAATCGTCGAGAGAGTACCAGCCGAACGAAGGCAGCTTGTCCGGCTCCATCACCCTGGGCTCGCCGGATTCTATTTCACAGAAATACATCCTCACAAGGAATTCGCCCTCAGGCGAATGGGTCCTGTACTCGCCGAAAAGCCCCTTTACACTCACTTTTATCCCAAGTTCTTCTTTAAGCTCCCTCGCGACGGACTCTTCCCAGCCCTCATCCCCGTGCTTTTTACCGCCAGGCGGCTCAATCCTGAGCCCGTGCTTTGTGTTGTGGACGAGAAGCACCCTGTTATCTCTGATAATTATGCCTGCTGACATCTCGCGCATGGGGGTATTATGCTATTGAGCGCTGAAGAAAAACAATGCATTTGTTTTCCATTTGCCTTTGCAATACAGGCCTGCTATGATGCCTAATATTTAGGCAAACCTATGAAACAGAACCAGAACCCGCTCTCCTTCGAAGACATCCTCGAAAGCCTGGCCGAAGGCGTCGTCGCCGTTGATACGGAGATGAATGTGACCGTCTATAACCAGTCCGCCGAAAAAATAACCGAGATATCGAGGGCGCTTGTCCTCGGGAAGCCGTGCGATGCCTGTTTCAGGAGGAACCCGCGCATTGCCGAGATGCTCCGCAAGACGCTCACCGATGGCCGCCTCTTCACCGAGTACGACGAGAAGCTGTTCAGAAGGATAACCGGGGACACGATACCTATCGGCGTGACCACAAGCCAGGTGGTCGATGCCCAGGGCAACATGGCCGGCGCAGCCGCGCTCATAAGGGACCTCTCCGGGCTTAAATCCCTTGAGGAAGGCTCGCTCCGGAAAGAGCGGCTCGCCTACATAGGCACATTCGCCGCAAGCCTCGCGCATGAGATAAAGAACCCTTTGAGCGGCATACGGGGCGCTGCCCAGCTGTTGTCGCGCAAGGTAAAGGAACCGGGCCTGGGCGAGTACATGGATGTGATCATGAAAGAGGCCGACCGCCTCAATGTGATATTGAACGACATGCTCGATTTCGCCAGGCCCGCCAGGCTCAACCGCAAGCCCGCCAACATACACCAGGTGCTCGACTCCGTCGTGCTGCTGCTACAGGAAGGGGCAGGGCCGAATACATTCGTGAAGAGCTATGACCCGAGCATACCTGACGTATTCGGCGACGAGAACCAGCTTAAACAGGTATTCCTTAACCTCGTCAAGAACGCGAAAGAGGCGATAGCAGAGAACGGGACCATATACATAACCACAAGGGCGATAACCGAGTTCCACCTTGTCGAAGGCAGCGGCGCAGGCCGAATGGTCTCCATAGTCGTGAGCGACAACGGCTGCGGCATAAAAATAGAGGACCTCGAGCGTGTCTTCACGCCCTTTTTCACCACAAAGCCGAAGGGAAGCGGCCTTGGCATGGCCATAACCCTCAAGATCGTAAAAGAGCACGGGGGGCTGCTGAAGATTGACTCCGAACCCGGAAAAGGCACCTCGGTCGCGGTCTATCTCCCCGTAGCCGAGAGAGGCGCGCAATGATAAAGGTACTCATAGCCGACGACGACGAGAGCATACTCTGGGTGCTTGAGAAGCTCCTTACCGGGAAGGGGCTCGAAGTCATAAAGGCAAAAGACGGGACAGAGGCGGGAAAGGCCCTCGCGGACAATCCCGTATCCATTGCCGTCCTCGATATCAATATGCCGGGCAAGGACGGCCTCAAGCTCCTTACAGAGGCGAAAAAGACAGGCAGCGACGCCTCGTTCATCATAATGACCGCCGAGTCGAGCATGAAGAACACGCTGGAGGCGATGAAGCTCGGCGCGTTCGATTACATCACAAAGCCGTTCGACCTCAATGAAATGGAAATAGTCATCGAGCGCGCGATAGAGAACCTCAAGCTCAAGGAGAAGGTCTCTGCCCTTAAAGAGCGGCTCAGGGAGAGCCTCAGCCAGGAGACAGCCTTCATCGGAAAGAGCAAGGCAGTTGAAGATGTCTTCAAAAAGGCCGGGAAGATAGCCGCAAAGGATGTAACCGTTCTCATCCTTGGAGAGAGCGGCACAGGCAAGGAACTGCTCTCAAGACTCATCCACATGAACAGCCCGAGGGCAGAGGGGCCGTTCGTTGCCGTGAACTCGGCGGCAGTGCCCAGGGACCTGATGGAGAGCGAACTATTCGGATTTGAGAAAGGCGCGTTCACCGGAGCGGTCGAGGGCAAGAAGGGCAAGTTCGAGCTTGCGGAGGGCGGAACGCTCTTTCTGGACGAGGTCGGCGACATGAGCCCTGACCTGCAGGCGCGCCTCCTTCGAGCGATTCAGGAGAGGGAGTTCTACCGCGTAGGCGGCCACGAGCCGATAAAGGTGGACGTAAGGATAATAGCCGCCACTAACCAGGACCTTGAAAAGGCCGTCGCTGAAAAGAGGTTCAGGGAGGACCTCCTCTTCAGGCTCAACGGCATTACGCTCACGCTTCCTCCGCTGCGTGACAGGAAGGGCGACGTCGCGATACTCTCTCTTTTTTTCCTGGACCGGTTCAGGGCCGAGTTCGGCGCAGGCTCCAGGTCGTTCTCGCCAGCTGCCGTCGAGGCGCTTGAGACATACCAGTGGCCTGGCAACGTAAGGGAGCTCGAGAACGTAGTAAGGCGCTCTGTCCTCATGTCCCAGGGCGTGACCATAACTCCGCAGGACCTGAACCTGCCGCAGGGCCGTCATAAAAAAGAGTCCCTGGAAGATATAATATCCGCGCGGCTCAAACCCTTCATAGACAAGACAGACCACCATTCCCGGCAGGAGCTCTATGCCTTTATCATGCCGTTCATGGAGAGGCCCTTGATAAAGCTCGTACTCGAGAAGACCAGGGGCAACCAGGTGCAGGCCGCCGACATGCTCGGCATTAACAGGAACACCCTGCGTAAAAAGATAAGGGAGCTCAATATAAACGTAGGGAAGCTCAAGGAGTGAAGGATACGACCCTGATATCGGGCCTCTACGCCATAATCGATTCAAGCTATATAAGCCTGGAAGCGGCAGGCGAATGCGCGGAGCTTCTCGCCGCGGGCGGGGCAAGGCTCGTACAGCTCAGGGCAAAGGGCTCGGGCAGCGCGGCAATGCTCAAGGCTGCCCAGAATATCAGGAAGGCCCTTAGCGGCAAGGCCGTCTTCATGGTCAACGACAGGGTCGATATAGCCCTCCTCTCCGGCGCGGAAGGCGTTCACCTTGGCCAGGAGGACATCCCCCTGAAAGAGGCGAGGAGGCTCATGCCCTCCTCCATAATAGGCGTATCCACTCATAACATCGAAGAGGCAAAACGGGCCGAAGGCGAAGGCGCCGACTATATCTCCTTCGGCCCGATATTCCCCACCGTCACAAAAAAGGACGCAGACGCGCCTAAGGGCGTCAAAAGGCTCCGGGAGGTAGCTTCAAAGGTTGACCTGCCCGTTGTCGCCATAGGCGGCATCACCATTGAAAACGCCCGTCAGGTCATGGAAACAGGCGCGTCATCCGTCGCGGTCATCTCGGAAATCCTCCTTGCCCCGGATATAAGGGGCAAGGTATCGGAAATTTCAGCCCTGATAAGTATGCGATGAGGCCTTCTACGCCCCTTTTCTCATAAGCAAGTCCCTCTTGCTCTGCCAGGGGTCCTTTACCGCTTCCGCGGCTTCGAGAAGCCTGGCGCATAGCTCCGTTCTTCTCCGTATGTCTTCGAGAGCCTCTTTTTTTATGTTTTCAACGCCCCTGCGGACTATCCACTTGAAAGTCCGCTCGCCGTAAAGAGCGTCCTCCCTGTAGAGCTGAAGGAGCGCGGATACGGCTTCTATCACCTCAGCCCCGTTCTTGAACGCCCCGATCCTTTGCGCGGCCTTTACCTCTATCCCGCCGCACCCTCCGGCATAGACCTCCCAGCCGCCGGCCACGCCCACCACGCCGATGTCTTTCACCCCGCTCTCGGCGCAATTTCGCGGGCAGCCGCTCACGCCGAGCTTCACCTTTGCCGGCATTGGTATGCCGGCCAGCTTCTTCTCCAGCTCCACGCCCAGTCCGATCGCGTCCTGCGTTCCATAGCGGCATAATCTCTCGCCTACGCACGTCTTCACGGTCCTTACGGACTTGGCGTAAGCGTGTCCGGAGGGCATATCAAGCTCGCCCCATATATCTTCAAGCTCCTCTCTGGCCACGCCTATGAGAGCTATCCTCTGCCCGCCGGTGAGCTTGACCAGAGGCACGCTGTGCCTCTCGGCCACTTCTGCTATTTTTCTGAGTTCGGCCGGCGTCGTCACGCCTCCGTACATCCTCGGCACCACCGAGAAAGTCCCGTCCTTCTGTATATTGGCGTGCGCGCGCTCGTTTATAAGCCTTGACGTCAGGTCGTCGTCCGCCTCATCAGGCCATACCATCGAGATATAATAATTTATGGCCGGCCTGCATTTGTCGCACCCTACCCCTTCCCATCCGAGAGTTTCCATTACATCGCTTACGGATTTCAGCCCTTTTTCCCTTATGTTTCTCAGGACGTCCTCCCTTGCGTAGCTCGTGCACGCGCAGAGGGCCTGGCTGGAAGAGGCCTGGAAAGCAGCGCCGAGCGTCTCTTCGAGCACCATATCCACCAATGGGGCGCACCCTCCGCAGGAAGACGAAGCCCCTGTCTCCTTCTTCACTTCCTCTCTCGTGAAAAGCCCTTTGGACTTTATCGCGGCCGCTATCGTGCCCTTCGTGATCCCCTTGCATCCGCACACGATCGTGTCTTCCGCCATCCGGCCGGCCGCTTTTCTTTGAATCCGTTCCCCCGAGAGGAGTTCCTGTCTTCTGTGGCTTACATCCTCTCCGGAGGAAAGCAGGCCGAAGAGTTCAGGGCCGGCTGAGCTCTCTCCGAAAAGGATGAAGCTCTTTATCCTGCCTTCTTCGAGCATGACTTTTTTGTATATGCCGGACCTCCTGTCCAGGTACTCGATCGTGTCATCGCCGCCGCAGGGATGGCCTGCCGAATAGAGGTCGATACCGGGCACCTTGAGCCTGGCCGAAGCGGGGGAATTCCTGAATGAACTCCTGCCGTCCCCGGCGAGCTGGTTCGCGGCCACCCTCGCCTGCTCGAATACCGGAGCTGCCAGCCCGAACGTGGCGCCCCTGTGCTGTACGCATTCGCCTATGGCATAGACGCTCGGGTCAAAGGCCTGCATGGTGTCGCTCACGACTATTCCTCTTTCCGTATATATGCCTGAGGCCCTTGCAAGCTCGATATTCGGACGTATGCCCGTTGAAATGACCGCCAGACCCGCATCCATTGCCGAGCCGTCCCTGAATATTACCCTTTCCAGCGCGCCCTGGCCCTCATAGGCGACGACCTCTGTCCTCAAAAGGACCTTGATCCCCATACCTTCAAGGGCTTCCTTCAGGAGCGCGGCAGAGCTCATGTCCAGCTGCCTTTCCATGAGCTTGTCCATTATGTGGACTACCGTTACTTCCATTCCGAGAGAACGCAGCGCCCCGGCGGCTTCGAGCCCCAGAAGCCCTCCCCCGACCACGACCGCCTGCTTGCCGCTGACGGCGAACCTCTTTATCCTGGCGCAGTCCTCGAGGTCCCTGAAGCTTACGACGCCATCCAGATCCGTTCCCGTCGCGTCCGGCATGAGCGGGAGAGCGCCGGTCGCGAGGACGAGCCTGTCGTATTCCGCCTCGCGGCCGCAATCCGTCAATGCCCGGCGGTTCTTCCTGTCGATGGAAATGATCTTTTCGGACGCGCGCACCTCTACGCCGCGCTCCCTGTACCATTCGGGGCCGTGCATAGCCAGGTCACCAGGCCTTTTCTCTCCTGTCAGCACATGTGAGAGGAGCACCCTGTTATAGCTCGGGTGAGCCTCTTTGCCGAATACAGTCAGGCTGTAGAGCTCAGGGTTTATCCTGCATATCTCCTCTATAAAGGCGTTCGCGGCCATCCCGTTGCCGACCACGACAAGGCGCTGTCTCCCTTTCTTTCCCATTGTCCCCTCCCTTAAAAGTGCAAAGGCGCCCGAAGAGTTACAGGCGCCTTTGCCTTTTTTTCATTTTTTTGTAGGCAGCTTGCTGAAAGACCGGCCGTATTATACAGGCTGCTCAAAATGCGAGGCGTCGAAGACAACGAAGCAAATGGGCCTATTTAATGACCGTCAGAGCGAATACCCGCTTTCGCTGTGCTGCGTTATATCCAGCCCCCTCAGCTCGTCCTCGTCGCAGACACGGAGGCCGACTGTCCAGTCTATTACCTTGAGTATTCCGAAAGTGACCAGGAACGAGTAAGCCGCGCTCGCGCCTATGGCAATGAACTGCTTGAGGATCAGTTCCGAGTTTCCGAAGAAGAGGCCGTCCGCGCCGGCAGCGTTCACCGCCGTCGTCGCAAAAAGGCCTGTTGCGATCGCGCCCCAAATGCCGCCCACGCCGTGTATGCCGAAGGCGTCGAGCGAATCGTCATATCCCAGGAGCGGCTTTATATAGCTTACCGCGGCGTAGCAGACCACCCCCGCCGCGAGGCCCAGTATTATCGAAGAGACCGGGCCGACAAAGCCCGCTGCCGGAGTTATGGCGACCAGCCCGGCCACAAGACCCGAGGCCAGCCCCAGCATCGTGGGCTTGCCCCTGTGCAGCCACTCCGCCCCCATCCAGGATAGCGCGGCGGCGGCTGCCGCCGTATTGGTCACAAGGAAGGCCGTTGCCGCCAACCCGTTGGCGCCCAGCGCGCTCCCGGCATTGAAGCCGAACCACCCGAACCAGAGAAGCCCTGCTCCCAGCACGGTAAGCGGCAGGTTATGCGGCATCATGACGTCCGTCTTATAACCTTTTCTCCTGCCGACCACGAGGGCCGTTGCCAGGGCAGCCGCGCCTGAGCTTATGTGGACCACGGTGCCGCCCGCAAAGTCCAGCGCGCCGAGTTCACGGAGCCAGCCGCCCACGCCCCAGACCCAGTGCGCAAGCGGGTCATAGACGATCGTCGTCCAGAGCAGCGTGAAGATGATGAAGGCGGAGAACTTCATCCTTTCCGCAAACGCCCCGGTAATGAGCGCCGGCGTTATGACCGCGAACATCATCTGGAAGATCATGAAGGCCTGATGCGGTATGGTGGCGGCGTAGTCGGCATTCGGCTCTTGTCCGACGCCCGAGAGCCCCACCCACTCAAGGCCGCCGATGAGGCCCCAGTTGTCAGGCCCGAATGCCAGGCTGTAGCCCAATAGCACCCATTGTATGCTAACGACGCAGAGCACGGCGAAGCTCTGCATTATCGTGCCGAGCACGTTCTTTCTCCTCACCATGCCCGCGTAGAAGAGAGCGAGCCCCGGCGCGGTCATGAGGAACACAAAGGCCGTCGATATGAGCACCCATGCGGTGTCCCCGGTATCCACCGCGGGAGGGCCCTCCGCAAAGGCAACGAACGGCAAAAACAACAAAATGGCTATAGCGTATATAATGGACTTCATCTCTTATCCTCCGTTGAATTCGTAGTCAAAGCGCGTCGCTTCCGTGTTCGCCTGTCCTTATCCTTATGCTGTCCTCGACCACGCTTATGAATATCTTGCCGTCGCCTATCTTGCCTGTCCTCGCCGCATTCATGATGGCCTCAGCCAGTTTCGCGGCAAGATCGTCCGTCGTGACCACCTCTACCTTTATCTTGGGCAGGAAATCCACCTGGTATTCGGCCCCCCTGTAGACCTCGGAATGCCCCTTCTGCCTGCCGAACCCCTTTACCTCAGTTACCGTCATCCCCTCGATATTGAGCTCGCCAAGTACGCTCTTCACCTCGTCGAGCTTGTGCGGCTTGATGATCGCCTCTACTTTCTTCATCGCTCCACCTCCTGGGTTTAAAAAACAAAAGGGCGCCCGGATACCGATAACCAGTATCCAAAGGCGCCCTTGCCTTTAAATTGGCACAGCCCTGTGCCGTTAAACTTAATTAAAAACTGTACAAATAGACTCCGCCGAGTTCAGGCTTCAAATAAGCTCCATATGCGAGGCCCCGGTTAAATCGGGGAGCGAGGAATGAGGCGTACTCTTTCCGTACGCCGCAGTAACGAGCGACGCTGACAACAAAGCAGATGGACTTATTGCATGCCGATTACATGGAGTACCCGCTCTCCTCGTGTTGCGTAATGTCCAGTCCTTGAATCTCTTCTTCGTTTGTGACCCTCAGGCCGACTATCATGTCGACTACCTTCAGTATTACGAGCGTGCCTACGACCGAGAGGACTATCGTCACGCCCACGCCCAAGGCCTGCTTTGTAAGCTGTGCAGGGTTGCCGTAGAAGAGCCCTGTTGCGTTTATCGACGCGAAGAGGCCTACGGAGAGTGTCCCCCACGTGCCCGCCACTCCGTGTATGCCGAAGACGTCGAGCGTGTCGTCGTACCTGAGCCTGGGCTTCGCCATTGTGACGGCTATGTAGCAGAGCGCGCCTCCGACGACGCCGATGAGAAGGGCCGCCTGGGGGCTGACGAAGCCCGCTGCGGGCGTTATCGAGCCGAGGCCCGCGACAGTGCCTGACATGGCGCCGAGCATGGTCGGCTTGCCCCTGTGCACCCACTCGATAAAGGCCCATGTAAGGGTGCCTATGGCGGCCGCGGCGTTAGTCGCTACAAAGGCGTTTACCGCGACTCCATCGCTTGCCAGGGCGCTGCCCGCGTTGAAGCCGAACCAGCCGAACCAGAGCACGCCCATGCCGATTACCGTAAGGGTCAGGTTGTGAGGGGGCATAAGCTCCCTGGGCCAGCCCCTTCTCCTGCCTATGTATATGGCCGCGACAAGTGCCGAGATGCCCGAGCTCATGTGCACTACGATGCCGCCCGCGAAATCCAACACGCCGAGGCTCTGAAGCCAGCCCCCTCCCCAGACCCAGTGGCAGAGCGGGTCATATACCAGAAATGCCCACAGAAGGCTGAAGAGCACGACCGCCGAAAATTTTATCCTCTCTGCGAACGCCCCTGTTATGAGCGCGACCGTTATGGCCGCGAACATGCCCTGGAACGCCATGAAAAGGAGATGCGGTATCGTGCCCTTCGGCTCTATGCCTACCCCTGAGAGGCCCGTGAAATCCAGCGCCCCCAATACGCCGCCGAGGTCAGGCCCGAACGAGAGCGTGTAGCCCATCACCATCCACTGTACCGTTATGAGGCAGAGTATGAAGAAGCTCTGCATTATGGTGGAGAGCACGTTTTTCTTCCTCGCCATGCCCGCGTAGAATATCGCCAGCCCCGGGACCATGAACATGACCATTGCCGTAGACACCATCATCCAGGCCGTATCGGCCTTGTCTATCTCGGCGGCATCGGCGGCAAGCGCTCCGGATGCCCAACCGAACAGGGCTGCCAGAAAAATCCCGGCGTACAGAAACGTCTTCATCTTTTTCCATCCTCCTGATCTTCTTTGATCCTTCAAGCCCCCTTGCGGGCGCGGGCGTCTTCGCCGGCTTCATTGTGCGCTCAATCAAAAATGGTATATCGCGTTGATGCCTATGGTGTCCTGGCTTTCGGATGTGCCGCCGCCCTCGCCAAAGGCCTCCTGGTCAGATTCGTCGTGGCGGTACTCGCCCCTTATGAGGAGGTTTTCGTTGAGCGTGTACTCGGGCGTCAGCGTTACTTCCCAGAGGTCCTGCTCCGTGCCGGTCCTCGCGCCGTCGTCGTCGTAGAAGACCTCAGCCCTCGCGTTTATCGCGAACTTCTCGGTGATCGGGAACCTCAGATATCCGGCCAGCGCCTTCCATGTGCTGTCTCCGATTCCCGGCACATCTTCCTCTTTGCCGTAGGCAAGGTCAGCCCGCAAAAGGAGCTTGTCAATGGCGGTCGAGAGATTGACGTTTACAAGGTGCCTGAGGTTGCCGTTATTATCGGTCTGCTCCGCGCCGACCATGTATTTAACCCCGATGGTCGTACCCTCGACAGGGGTTATGTAGGCGAAGATGTGCCCTGACTTGCTGGTGTTGTTGTCGGTCACGTTGTCCCAGCCGTTGACGATAGCGCCGGAGAGCGTGAGCTTGTCGTTTACCGCATACGTTCCCCTTACGCCCGTGTGGGTAAAAGGTATCGCGAAGTAAAAGAGCAGGGAGCGCGAGTAGTTCCAGTTCCAGTCCTCGTAGCCCTCTATGACCTCCATGCCGTGGTCTGTCACGAACTTGCCGAAGTCTATTTTGAGGCCGCTCCCGACAGGGGCGATATAAGAAATGAAGGCCTGTCTTACATCGAGATCATCGGAGCTCGACGCGCCTGTCGAATGGATTGTCTTTGGCACCGTGTAGCCGAAGTTGAGATCAAGCCTGAAACCGGCCTGTTCCGGCTCTGTCGCGTCCTTGTGAAAGACGAGCTGGGCAAGTTCCAGCGTAAAGCTGTCGTGCTTGTCATTGAACGGCCTCAGGTCTATGCCCCTGTCATGCGGCTCGTTCCAGTTATAGTTGTAGCCTGCTGAAAGGAGGCCGTTTATCTGCGTCTCCTTCAATACGTCTGCCACCTTCAGTTCCTCTGCCCTTGCGACCCCGGCAAACAGGACCAGTGTCCATGCCGTCAACATCAGTACCGCCCTTACCATCGTCTTCCTCCTTTTTTTGGCGGCGCCAAAAAATAAAAAGGCGCCTCTTCTCGCTTCCGAGAACAAGGCGCCATTGCCTTCTTCTTTTATTAAGGACTACTCCCTTGTAGCCCCGCAGGCATGAAATAAGTCCATCTGCTTTGTTGTCTTCGTCGCGGCAAAAGCGACGTACATGAAGAGTACGCCTCATTCCTCGCTCCCCGATTTAACCGGGGCCTCGCATATGGAGCTTTTTGAGCAGCCTGGAAAAAATCAAGTTTTCAGCACATTGCTGTATTTCACATCATGCAACCCTTATGCCGTTGCTGATTCCTTTAAAATCAGCCCTCGCCATTATCCCCCTGCACACATTGCGTGCAGCGCCTGCCTATTTTTCAGCCATCCTCAGGAACCTTGCCACAAGGGCCTTGCCCATGCTGTGCAGCCCTTCTATATTGGCGGGGGTCTCCTTTAATATGGCCTCAGGGTCAATCTTGCCTTTTAGCGCGCGCAGCTCGTCGTTGTTTATCCAGACCCATTCCCTTATCATCTCTTCCGTGACCTCGAGATGGAACTGGATGCCGTATGCGGACGGCCCGACCTTTATGACCTGGTTTGGAAAGAGCTCTGAAGAGACAAGCCTCACACTGTCCTTTGGAAGATCGAATGTATCCCCGTGCCACTGGAATACCATGAACTCATCCGGGAAGCCGAGGAAGAGCCAATCTTCCTTTATCTCCCTCTCGATCTCTACCTTGTACCAGCCTATCTCCTTGTCTTTGCCTTTATAGACTTCCGCGCCGGCGGCCTTTGCCAGGAGCTGAGAGCCGAGGCAGATGCCCAGGGTCGGGACCCTCGATTTCAAGGCCGACTCGATGAGGCGGAGCTCGTGCTTTATGAACGGGTATCTGTCTTCTTCATAGACGCCCATCGGCCCGCCCATGACTATAAGGGCGTCGTAGCCTTCAATCGCAGGCGGCAGGGCCGCGCCCCTGTACATATCAAAGTACTCGACTATGAAGTCCCTCTCAAGCGGCCTTTTTATTATTCCAAGCCCCTCGTGCGGGACATGCCTTATTACCAGGGCCTTTGCCATATCTATGCCTTGCTCCCCTTCTCAAGCGCCATTATGAGCACCTCCGCTATCTCGGACATGCTCTTTCTCTTGTCCATGCTTATTTTTCTTATCCTTGAAAAAGCCTCGCCTTCGCTGAGGTTCTCTTTCTCCATCAGAAGGCCCTTTGCCTTCTCGATGGATTTACGCGCCTCAAGCGCCTTCTTGAGGTCCGAGTTCTCCTTGCGGAGCGCCTCAAACTCGTTGAACCTGGATATGGCGAGCTCTATTGCCGGACAGAGTTCCTCCGCCCTCAGAGGTTTCATGAGATATGCCATGACCCCTGCCTCCGCGGCCCTTCTTATAGTCTCCTCGTCGTCGCTCCCGGTAAGGAGCACTATGGGCTTGGGGCAGAAGCTGTTGATCTCGGCAGCGGCCTCGATGCCATCCTTCACAGGCATCTTTACGTCCATTATAATGAGGTCCGGGTCATTCTTCCTGCATATCTCGAGCGCCTCGGAGCCGTCAGTGCCTTCGGCAACAAGCGAGTGGCCCGCGTCTTCGATGAAGCCCTTCAGGACGAGTCTTTCAGATGCGTTGTCGTCTATAATCGCTATTTTTCTCATGTCTCAAGAGAAAAGCAATTTGAGTGCCAATCGAATTTTTAATGATTATATCAGTTTACGGCGGGTATCTTTACTTCTTTCAGACAGGGTTGTGCGTCTTTTTGAGGCTTGGATGATTAAGATTTGTGCAGTCTTGCCTTGGCAGCCTTGTAGACATCCATATATTTTTTGGCGGCATCATTCCAGGAGAAGCTCTCTTTCATGCCCCGCATCTGGATTTCCGTCCAGGCCTTTTTATTGTTGAAGACCTGCAAGGCCTCGGCGACCTTCTCCACCAGGGCATCGGCGGAGTATTCTTTGAATTTGAACCCTGTGCCGCCCTCTTCAGAGCAGTCTTTTACTGTATCGTCAAGGCCGCCCGTTGCGCGCACTATCGGAACGGTCCCGTATTTCAGGCTGTATATCTGGTTCAAGCCGCAGGGCTCGTAGCGCGACGGCATGAGGAACATGTCAGCCCCTGCCTCCATGAGGTGCGAAAGATGGCTGTTGAAGGCAATCCTTACCGAGAGCCTGCCGGGGTAGTGGCTTGCAAGGTCTGCAAGGAGCTCCTGGTATCTCCTGTCGCCTGAGCCGAGTATGGCGATCGCCAGCTCCATCTTCATGAGCTCTGGCATTGCCTCGGCGAGTATGTCGATGCCCTTCTGGTCGGCGAGCCTCGTTATCATGCCGATAAGGGGCGTTTTGATTTTGAGCTTCAACCCAAAGGCCTTCAGGAGCTTCTTCCTGCACGCGGCCTTGCCCTTGAGGTCTTCCGCCGAATAATTATGCGGCAGGGTCGAATCTGTCTCAGGGTCCCATTCAGTGTAATCGACGCCGTTCAGTATGCCGAAGAGGTCGGCCTTGCGCTTTTTCAATATCCCTTCAAGCCCGTAGCCGTAATCGGGCGTCTGTATCTCTTTGCTGTAGGCCTCGCTCACTGTAGTTAGGGCCTCCGAGAAGACTATCCCGGACTTCAAGAGGTTTATATTCCCCCAGAATTCAAGCGCCTCGGGGTTGAAGAGGTAAAATCCCAGCCCTGTCGTGTCGTAGAGATTCGCAGGAAACTGCCCCTGGTAGGCAATATTATGGATGGTGAATACGGTCGCGGTCTTCTCAAAGGCAGGGTCGCCCCTGTAGATGTCGTTAAGGTATGCCGGAATGAGGCCTGTCTGCCAGTCATTGCAGTGTATGATGTCGGGTTTGAGGTCCCTTAACTTTATGATCTCCAGCACTGCCCGTGAGAAGAAGGCATATCGTTCTAAATTGTCAAAATAATCGCCCTCTGGCGTGCCGTAGAGGTAAGTCCTGTCAAAGAACTCGTCCCTCTTTATGAAATAGACAGGTACGCCGTGGAGGTGGCCCAGGAGCACCTCTGCCCTTACAGTTCTCCTGCCCATGTTGACCGGCACCTCAAGGCCGGTCGGTTCGACCTCAAAGCCCTTTTCGGCAACATCCCTGTAATAGGGCATGAACAGGAGGACCCTGCACCCGAGGTGCTTCAAGGCAACGGGCAGGGAGCCGGCTACGTCAGCCAGCCCGCCGGTCTTGGCAAAAGGCGCGGCCTCGGATGCCGCGATAACGACAGTCAAACCCATAGATGGAGAACTTAGCAGAAAAATGGCGGGGTTTCAAGTGAGGGGTGTCTTTTTTATTCGACAAATGCATAAACCGGCCACTTCTTCCCATTGCCACTAGACTCCCCTTTATGTTACTTTGAATGATGTCATTCTTGAGAAAGCCTGATTAATTCTGGTTTCTGCTGTCATTGCGAGGAGCTTTAGCGACGAAGTAATCTCACGGCGAGCGGAAGACCTGAGATTGCTTCGCTTCGCTCGCAATGACGAATAAATTAATTCAAATTCAACCGTGATCCACCCATAGCCCCCTTTATAAGGAGGGGCATGTCATTCTGAGGAGCCGAAGGCGACGAAGAATCTCAGCGTAACGCATACCCCCAGATTCTTCGCTTCGCTCAGAATGACATCTAAAATTGAAGTAAACCCCTATGCCCTATTTAAAATCCCTGAACCCGACACAGCATGAGGCCGTTACCTTCGGCGACGGGCCGCTCCTTATACTCGCAGGCGCGGGCAGCGGGAAGACGCGCGTCCTCACTTCCAGGATAGCCCACCTCGTCCTCAAGAACGGCATATTGCCTGAAAGCATACTTGCCGTTACCTTCACCAACAAAGCAGCTGGAGAGATGAGGGAGAGGCTCTACTCCATAATAGGCGAGAACGCGAAATCGGTCTGGCTCGGCACCTTCCATTCTCTCGGATTGAGGATATTACGAAGAGAATCAAGGTCAACCGGCCTCAAGGGCGACCTCACGGTCTATAATGACGACGACCAGCTCGCGCTCATAAAGCAGGTCCTGAGCGAGCTTAACATCAGCGACAAGGTGCTGGCGCCAAAGGCAGTGCTGGGCCGTATAAACCAGGCAAAGAACGAGAACATCGGCCCTTCTGCATACGCGGGTCATGTAAACGACTTCTTCTCCGAGAGGGTGGCAAAGGTCTACGGCCTGTACCAGAAGAAGCTAAGGGAGATGGGCTGCCTTGACTTCGGAGACCTCATCTGCGAGCCCATAAACCTCATGCGCCAGCACCAGCACATAATGGACGCATACAGAAACCGCTTCCAGTACATACTGGTTGACGAGTACCAGGACACGAACAAGGCCCAGTACCTGCTCACCGGAATCCTGGCGTCAGGCTCAAGGAACCTCCTTGCCGTGGGCGACCCTGACCAGTCTATCTATGCGTGGCGCGGCGCGGACATCGCAAACATACTCGATTTCGAAAAGGACTACCCGGACGCGACGGTATTGCGACTTGAGCAGAACTACCGCTCGACCAGGAACATCCTCTCTGCCGCGAACTCCGTAATCGTGCGCAACGAGCGGCGCATGGAGAAGACCCTCTGGACAGAGAACCGCGACGGACACCAGCTCATACACGAGCAGGCAAAGGACGAGTACGACGAGGCGAGAAGGGTATTGACGCGCCTCAAGGCCAGGATGGACGACGACAGGTCGCTCAAGTACAGGGACGCAGCCGTATTCTACAGGACCAACGCCCAGTCCAGGGTATTTGAGGAGCTCTTCATAAGAGAAGGCATACCCTACACAATAGTCGGCGGCACAAGATTCTACGACAGGATGGAGATAAAGGACGCGCTCGCATATCTCCGCATAATATCCAACCCGAACGACTCAATAAGCCTGCAACGGATCATAAACCGTCCTGCCAGGGGAATAGGCAAGGTCACGCTCGATAAGGTTCTGTCCATAAGCAACGACTTGAGCATACCGCTCCTGGAGGCCTTCAGGGAGGCCCAGGACAGGACCCTTCTTGGGAAGACAAAGGCCAGGCAGTTCCTCGAGGCATACGACAGCTTTAAAATCGATATCGAAAAGCTCGCCCTGCATGAGTTGTGTTTGAGGCTCCTTGAGGACTCGGGCTACATGATGATGTGGCAGGAGGAGAATACAGAGGAATCCGCCGAGCGGATGGAGAACCTCTTCGAGCTCATCTCTGCCATAAAGGACTACGAGACCGCAAACCCCGGCTCTGCCCTGTCCGACTTCCTCGACCATGTCGCCTTGATAAGCGACCTCGACGCGTATCAGGAGAACTCCGACAGGCTCACGCTGATGACCTTACATTCGGCAAAGGGCCTTGAGTTCAGGATGGTCTTCCTCGCCGGCGTGGAAGAGGGCATATTCCCGCACTCTCGGAGCGCCGAGGACCCGGAAGAGCTCGAAGAGGAGAGAAGGCTCTGCTATGTCGGCATGACCAGGGCAAAGGAAGAACTTTACCTCTTCTCCGCCACTACAAGGTCGCTCTACGGAGAGACGCGTTACCAGATGCGCTCGCGCTTCATAGACGAGGTAGAGCCGGGCCTCATAAAATTCATAAATCATCAGGAAAGCCTCCAGACCCGAAAGCCGGCATTCGCCGCGCCCTTACAGGAGGTCTATTATTCTCCCGAAGACATGCCCTCTTCCGGCGGCGAACCCCTCTCTGACGGCCAGCCCTGGAGGGTGGGCATGAAGGTATCGCACCCAATATTCGGCATCGGCATAATCAAGGAGAGGGCCGGGGCAGGCCAGGATATAAAGGTAACTGTCAACTTCAAGGATGTCGGCAACAAAAAGCTCGCGGTCAGGTACGCCGGGCTCACCCCCCTGTCTTGATGGTAAATCATTGCTTTTCTTTGCTTACTTCCTTTTTCCCGAAAAAGAAAGTAGCCCCCCCCTCGCTTGACTTATAGGAAAAAACTTATTATTATCCTTTCTGGCACCCCTATTTCCAAATCTTCACTGCTACCCTGAAAAGCGTTATAATTTTAAGTCCTGATATCTATCGGGTTGTTGAAAATTTTGATTTTGTTCAGGCTGCTCAAAAAGCGCCATATGCAAGGCGTCGAGGAGTGAGGAACGAGTCGTACTCCTCATGTACGTCGCTTCTGACTCGCTTTGATGCCAACGCAGCAGATGGACTTTTTCAGCAGCCTGGTCTGGAAGAGGGATAATGAAGATAAAAAAGGCGGTCTTCCCTGCCGCAGGCTTCGGGACAAGGTTCCTCCCTGCGACCAAGGCTATTCCAAAGGAAATGCTCCCCCTTGTGGATAAGCCCCTTATCCAGTACGGAGTCGAAGAGGCAAAGTCATCCGGCCTCTCCGAGATAATAATAGTAACCGGAATGGGCAAGACCGCGATCGAGGACCACTTCGATACCTCCTTCGAGCTCGAGAAGCTGCTGCAGGAGCGCGGCAAGACAGAGCTCTTGAGGATGATAGAGAACGTCTCCGGCATGGTCCACTTCGCCTATACGAGGCAGAAGAAGCCGTTGGGTCTGGGCCACGCCATAGGCATAACCAGAAACCTCATAAATAACGAGCCCTTTGCCGTTTTCCTCGGAGACGATATAATAGACTCCGAGGTACCGGTGATGCGCCAGATGATGGAAGTGCACAAGCGCTTCGGCACAACGGTCCTTGCGGTACAGAAGGTGCCAAAGAGCCAGGCCCATCTGTACGGGGTGATAAAAGGTCAGAAGATCGGGGATGGCATATACAGGGTGCTTGATCTCGTCGAGAAGCCCCAGTCCAACCCGCCTTCCAACCTCGCGATAATCGGAAGATATATCCTCTCTCCGGGCATATTCAACGCCCTCGAAGAGACAAAGCCCGGCAAGGGCGGGGAGATACAGCTTACAGACGCCCTCAGGATACTTCTGCGCACCCAGGAGATATACGCCCTCGAATTCGAAGGCACGAGGTACGACGCCGGAGACAAGCTCGGGTTCCTCAAGGCAAACGTATCCCTGGCGTTAAAGCGCCCTGAGCTCAGGGCAGAGTTCAGAAAATTCCTCAAGGACCTCAAAATCTGATATCCTTGTAAGGTTTTAAAGGCCCTTGCGCCTGGTGAGACTATGGCGAAGATATCCAGAAAACCTCCAAAGCCGACAGTCAGGATCGAACCGCTGAACGAGTTCATGTTCGAATGCGGGGTGGACGCCTCTGGCCTGCTCGCGCCTGAGCCGATAACGCACATCCCGACCCTCGATATGTTCGCCACCCCCTCAGAGCTTGTCATAGAGATGGAACTGCCGGGCGTGAGGCGCGAAGACATCGATATAACCCTCTCCAAGGACGCCCTCACTGTAAGGGCCGTCAAGTTTGAATGCTTTGAGGAGGACAAGATAAACTACGTGTGCATGGAAAGGTCTTTCGGCAGGCTCTTCAGGGCCATAGACCTGCCCTGCCCGGTCGATACGGCCAGGGTAAAGGCCAGCCACGCAAACGGCATACTTACGATCACGCTGCCCAGGGTCGAGGACAAACGAAACTCGACCAAGAAGGTTCAAATAGAATCTGTTTAGGCTGCAAAAACAATCACAGGAGAACGACCCTAAATGTCAGAAGAGAAAAAAGAAGAGGGAGAACTCGAGATACCTGATGTCCTGCCGCTTCTGCCCGTAAGGGACGTTGTCATATTCCCGTTCATGATAGTGCCTCTTTTCGTCGGCAGGGAGCGCTCGATAAACGCCGTTGACGCGGCGCTTACAAAGGACAGGCTCGTCTTCACGGCCACGCAGAAGGACATAATCAAGGAAGACCCCGAGCCCGAGGACCTCTACAAATCAGGCACCGTCTGCATGATAATGAGGATGTTGAAGCTCCCGGACGGCAGGGTAAAGATACTGGTGCAGGGCCTGAGCAGGGCCAACATAGCCAGCTTTGCCCAGACCAAGCCCCATTATATGGCCGCGATAGACAAGGTGAAGGAGCCGCCTGCGGTCGGCCCTTCTCTCGAGATAGAGGCCCTCATGAGGACGGTGCGGGAGCAGCTCGAGAAGCTCGCCTCCTTCGGCAAGGTCGTATTCCAGGAAGTCATGATGGTCCTGGACAATATCATCGACCCGGGCAGGATGGCCGACCTTGTTGCGGCCAACCTCGGCCTCAAGATAGAAGAGGCGCAGTCCGTGCTTGAGACGCTCGACCCTGTAAAGAGGCTCGAGAAGGTAAACGAGTACCTGGTAAAAGAGCTCCAGGTCGCCCAGATGCAGGTGAAAATCCAGTCCCAGGCCAAAGAGGAGATGGACAAGAGCCAGCGGGAGTACTATCTGCGAGAGCAGATGAGGGCGATAAAGAACGAGCTTGGCGACATAGAAGAGCCGACTGAAGAGCTCGACGAGTTCAGGGACAAGCTCAAGAAGGCAAAGATGCCCCCTGACGTCGAAAAGGAGGCCAACAAGCAGCTCGACCGTCTCGAGATGATGCACCCGGACGCGGCAGAGGCGGCGCTCATCCGCACCTATCTTGAATGGCTCGTGGACCTGCCGTGGGCAAAGCAGACAAAGGACACGCTCGACATAGAAAAGGCCAGGAAGGTGCTCGACACCGACCACTATAACCTTGAGAAGGTCAAGGAAAGGATACTGGAGTACCTTGCCGTAAGGAAACTCCAGCCTAAGACAAAGGGGCCGATACTCTGCTTTGTCGGCCCTCCGGGAGTGGGCAAGACATCCCTTGGCCGCTCCATTGCAAAGGCAATGGGCAGGAACTTCGTCAGGATCTCGCTGGGCGGAATAAAGGACGAGGCAGAGATAAGGGGCCACAGGCGAACCTATGTCGGCGCGCTGCCCGGCCGCATCATACAGGGGATAAAGCAGGCCGGCACCAACAACCCCGTATTCATGATGGACGAGATAGACAAGATAGGCATGGACTTCAGGGGAGACCCGTCGTCCGCGCTGCTCGAGGTCCTGGACCCTGAGCAGAACTACGCCTTCAGCGACCATTATCTGAACCTGCCCTTCGACCTCTCGAAGGTCATGTTCATAACTACGGCCAACATGACCGACCCGATACCCGAGCCGCTACTCGACAGGATGGAGCTTCTGAACCTGCCCGGCTATACCGAGGAGGAGAAGCTCGAAATAGCGCGCAAGTTCATCGTCCCGCGGCAGGTAAAGGAGCATGGCCTCACAAAGAAGCACCTGACCTTTCAGGACGACTCGATAAAGAAGATAATCTCTCAGTATACGAGGGAAGCGGGGCTTAGAAACCTCGAGCGCGAGATAGCGTCCATCTGCAGGAAGGTCGCCAAGAGGGTCGCGTCTGGAAAATCCACTCAGACCGCCGTTTCTCCAAAGACGGTGCAGGAGCTCCTTGGCATACCCAAGTACATACCGGAGACCGAGCAGGAGCTCGACGAGATAGGCGTGGCAACGGGCCTTGCCTGGACCCCTGTGGGCGGCGAGATACTCTACATCGAGGCCACCATAATGAACGGCAAGGGGCAGCTTACCCTTACCGGGCATCTTGGCGACGTCATGAAGGAGAGCGCGCACGCGGCCCTCTCCTACGCCAGGTCAAGGGCCGACCTCTTTGATCTCAAGCCGGATTTTTATAAAGACCTCGACATACACATACACGTGCCTTCAGGCGCCATCCCCAAGGACGGCCCCTCGGCTGGCATAACTATGGCCACGGCGCTGATATCGGCGCTGACGCAGACGCCGATCGACAAGGACATCGCGATGACCGGCGAAATAACTCTCCGGGGAAGGGTCCTGCCCATTGGCGGCGTAAAGGAGAAGTGCCTTGCCGCGCTCAGGGCAAAGATAACCAACATCATCCTGCCTGAGAGGAACAAGAAGGACATAGAGGACATACCCAAGGACATAAGGAAGAAGATAAACTTCATCTTCGTCAAGCACATGGACGACGTCTTGAAGGTCATATTCAAGAAGCACAGGCTGCCCAAGGGTAGGAAGCCCACGCCCAGGAGCCTCAAGAAGCACTCTGCCGGCCGCAAGCACATAAGGCCCTAAGGCCTTTTATGCGGCTCAAGCGTATCGGAGAGGACGCGCTCATAGCGGGCCTTGCCGTGAAATTCGGCGCAAGGCACCCCCGCCTCATAAAGGGCATCGGCGACGACACAAGC
>Ga0209751_10001149_pt1 | contig 27495 bp, 26 predicted proteins | sample RifCSP13_1_FD_184019 | JGI IMG/M metagenome (GOLD analysis project Ga0209751, IMG submission 184019) | Soil microbial communities from Rifle, Colorado - Rifle CSP2_sed 13_1 (SPAdes) (version 2) | ecosystem: Environmental > Terrestrial > Deep subsurface > Rock core/Sediment | place: Rifle...
CGGCATTGTCCAAAAAGAGGCCAAGCTCGCTGCCCTTGCCGTGCAATATATCTCTGGTGAAATCAGATGGGATGATGAGCACTGCCTTGAAAACGCCTTCCTTTAACCCTTTTATGGCTGAGCCCTGGTCAGAGAGGTGATATACGCTTACTGTCCTGGGTCCTGCCTCAATGGTGTGGAGCATCTGAATCATTCTGCGGGAATAAGGCCCGCCGTCAATATCCACAACAGCAATAGAGAGGTGTTTAAGCTCTCCCTGAAAGGAATTGCCGAGGATTACCAGGTACAGTATTGGCATGAGGACGCTGGCAGCAATCACTATTGGATTTCTGACAAATCTTCTTAAGTCTCTTTCAAGAACTGCAAAAAAACGAGTCATGTCGCGTTGCTCCATTGCAAAATGCAAAGTGCAAATTGCAGAATGCAAAATGATGGTTCATTTTCTATTATTTTTTGCAGTAATTACTGATTTGGCAATTATGTTAATCAACTCTGTCGCCTCATTGAGCAATGCATTTAAATCATCACCATGATATATATCAGATTTTCCAATCAGTCTTATCCAGTATTGTGATTCTCTGAGCTCTTTGAGCACTATTTGCATCTTATGTATAAAATCATTTCTGCTTTCCGCGCCGCAGGCTTCTTCATAATTTGCACCAGCCGATGTAGCGGATTCTATTAACTGATTGGCGATATGGCGTCCTGCATCAGTTTTATTAAGTCTTGTAGCCAGCTTTATGCTTAGAGAGGCAAAATCCAACAATCTTTCTGAAAGCTCATTCCTTTTATTTTCCATTTTCTATTCTCACTTTGCACTTTGCATTTTGCAGCCTGCGATTTACGTTTTTCCATTCTTCAATCTGCACTTTGCACTTTGCATTTTACGTCTTTTCATTCTGCATTTTGCAATCTGCAATTTGCAATAATAACTACCTTCCCCACTTTGTTGGTATGCCTGCGCCGATAAAGAAGCTCACCTTTTTTGCCTCTTCTTCCCTGATAGGCCTTCCTGTAAAGTGGATAAACACATCCTCAAGGGTCTGCTGTTTTAAGGTGACGGATGCAATCTTTGCCCCAAGCCTTTCTAACCCAGCCATCAACGCAGGGATTGCCTGAGCTCCGTTATCTGCAGACACCCGCAATATGCTGTCAGTTGTGACTGCTGTATGCACAGAAGGGACAGCCTTTACCTCCTCAACTGCCCTACCAGCACCCACGCCGCTGAAGGCAAGCTCTACTATATCCTTTTGAGGTATCTGTTTTTTAAGCCCTGCCACGGTATCCATTGCAACTATCTTTCCATAATCTATTATAGCAACCCTGTTGCACAACATCTCTGCCTCATCCATATAATGGGTTGTCAATAGTATGGTCAGCGTATCTTCTTTACGGAATTTCTGCAAAAGTTCCCATACAACATGCCTGCTCTGAGGGTCAAGGCCGATGGTGGGTTCGTCAAGTATAAGTAAGGCTGGTTTATGTATAAGCCCTCTTGCTATCTCCAGCCTCCTTCTCATTCCGCCTGAATATGTTGCAACCAGCTCCTTTGCCCTTTCTTTCAAGCCGACCATCCCAAGGAGATAATCTATCCGCTCCTTACGCTCCTTTTTAGGCATATCATAAAATCTGCCGTAGATGTCCATATTCTCATTACCTGTTAAATCCATATCGCTGGTCATTGCCTGCGGCACAACACCGATGGCCTTTCTAACAGCGTTCTGCTCTTTCACGCAATCAAAGCCCATTACCTTTGCAGCGCCGCTTGTGGGTTTAATAAGCGTAGATAGTATCCTTATGAGCGTAGTTTTGCCGGCGCCATTCGGACCCAGAAGTCCAAAGGTTTCTCCCTCTGCGATACCAAATGAAACATCATTGAGCGCAGCGAGGGTGCCGTATTTTTTGATGAGGTTAGATATTTCTACAGATGGGGGCATAAGTATTGTTTCCCCCTCCCTTAACAAAAGAGGATAGAGGAAAAATATGATTATATAGCACGCAACATAATATTCAACTGAAAATTAATTGCTTTATTTTTCAATGAGTTAAACAGTTACAGTTTAGCCCAAAAATAGACATTGATTTTTGGGAAACCTGCAAGTTGGCTGCCAGACGAGGCAGAGGCCATTTTTGCGACGAGGCGTATATCACCAATACGTTGAGGAGCAAAAATGCGCCGATAACGAAGTATGGCAGTCAAATCGTAGGTTTGTAAAATAGCGAGATTTTTAATCGCTATTTTACGGTTAGCTATTACTATTGACAGAACCCATACTTTCTCCTAAAATCATAACAAAAATACGCATGCGACATAAAATATAATGTTATGCTCACTAATATGGAGAGATAAAATATAATGACACCAACAGAAATCGTAGCATATATTGGAGCCGCAGCGTGGTTGCCACAGATCGCAACTTGGATTTACAGAAGAGTAGTGCAACCAATAGTTACCATTGTTCCTGATAAATACGCAGAAGTTGGCTTTACATCCTATGGACCAATTTTCAATATGAGAATGGCTTTTTCAGTCGAGAATAAAGACATAATCATAGACGGTTTTGAATTACTCCTTCAACACTCAGACGGCGATACTTACACTTTGCGGTGGGCAGGTCTAAAAGAGACCTTTAGTGAAATAACTGATGCATCAGGAAATCGTCAAGTTATAGAACGAGACCAAACACCTATTGCTTTAAAAATTGGCACGGAATCACTTATTGAAAAGTTTGTTCGTTTCCAGGAGCCACGCTACCATGAGACTGACCGTCCTGTGTTTTCAAGTTTAATTGCTCATTTTAATTTCTTAAAGCGGAGCAATCCAGAAAACTACGTTTCCCAAGCACTCTCAAGCAAAGAATTATTTTCGGTTCTTGAAACTCGTCAAAAAGCATTTTTGTGGAAACCGGGTCACTATCAAATTACATTGAGGCTGAGTTCACCGAAGAAATTTAAGCTTACACAGTCGCAATTTGACTTCGAACTTACTTCCATTGATACTGATCGTTTGAAAGAAAATCTTAATAATCTTGAGATAGAGCTGAAAGATATTATTAAATCAAATCTTCCAGATTTTAAAAGTGAAACTATAAATTGGAATTGGGCGAACGTTAATGTTCAAAAATCGGACACAGCATAACAACGGCATTAAGAGCGACGGAAAAAGCCGCCGCGCCTTATGCCGGGCGTTGAGGCTGCAGGAAAAGTCATTTTTTGTAAATTTGTTATCAATAAAATCAAATAGTTACGAGTCGGAAAACAGCCCTAATCGGGCTTTTTCTACAGACTCGTTAGTTGTCACCGCTATAAAGACACGATGAATGCAAAAAGGTTGCTGAAATATGAAAACAGAAGTTAAGCAAATTATAGCAAAAGAATGGTTGTTTTTTATATTATGTTTAATAATAGGCTTAACTGTTTTTCCTGTTATACTTATTTATATTTTTGAAGGTAACCTTAAGTATTTATCTTCTTTTTATGAGCACTTATTAAGCGATATTGTGGCATGGATAGTTATCATGATTCCCTATCTTCTTTTTCAAGTTATTAGATTAACCATTTGGGCAATAACAATTTTGCAAATAAATTTGCTGGATTCTTACCCTAATTTGTCTAAAAAAATACACAATTGGCTTATTCCACCATAAATGGTCATCGGTCATCATCGGTCATCGGGGTCAAGTCTTTCTCCAGGGAAATAAATGGGACGGTTGTTCATGCTCACGGGAGAAAAAGGGAGAAAAGGGGGTCTGATTTATTTATCCGCTGATTTTAGACTTTCACCTGCAATATATCTTCGCCTTCACCGTCATCCCTGATTTCAATAACCCATTCGGTTCTTTTATGCCTATCTTTAGGAAATAAAAAGTGTCAGGCCTTGACACTTGACATTACGATAGGATAGAAAAGGTGATGGCTGGAAACAAACAACTTTCGGAGATGGTTGAGTATATTAATTCAAAATTCAAGGCCTGACACTGTACTCTGTACTCACGCTCACTGTTAGCCAAAATAGAAAGGAGAACAACTATGGCAAACACGATTTTCGTATCCGGAGCTACCGGAACCGTTGGAAGGGAGGTTGTTAAGCAGCTCATTAACAAGGGAGCAAGTGTGCGCGCTGGCGTTCATTCGGAACAGAAAGCCGGCATTTTGAAAAAGCTCGGGGCAGAAGTTGTCGCTGTTGATTTTAACGATATCAAAAGCATTCAAACTGCGTTGACTGGTGTGGAAAAAGCGTTTTCACTCAGCCCATTGGTCCCTAATCTTGCCGAACTAGGCGTCAATTTTGTCAAGGCAGCCAAGCTGGCTGGGGTCAAGTACATTGTGCGGGCATCGGGGTTGGGGGCTGACTCTCCGCAAGCCATCACTCTGGGCAGATGGCACCGTGAGGCTGAAAAAGCTGTGGAAGCTTCCGGAATTCCATACACTTTAGTCCGCCCCAATTCTTTTATGCAAAACTATGTCAACTTTGCCGGCCACACCATTAAGACCCAGAATGCGTTCTATTTTCCACATGGAAATGGCACGATATCGTTAATCGACGTGCGAGACATCGCCACGATAGTGGCCACTGTGCTCACTGAAAAAGGACATGAAGGGAAGGCATATGAACTCACGGGTTCGGAAGCCATTTCCAATTATCAAATAGCAAAAATTCTATCCAGGTTAACAGGACGCGCGATCAATTATGTGGATGTGCCGGAAGATACTGCACGGCAGAGTATGAAGGATATGGGAACGCCAGAGTCCATAGTTGAAGCCCTCATGGAGCTTGCAGCTATTATTAAAGCAGGCTACACCTCGGCAGTATCCCCTGCAGTAAAGCAGATTACAGGCAAACAGCCTATTTCGTTTGAACAGTTTGCGAAAGACTATCTTCAGTTCTTCAAATAGGGCTTTTTGCGATGAGGTGATGAAATGGGCAAGAAAGAAAAAGAGATTGTAACAGCTCCGGATTTTTAAAAATGTTTCGCTGATTTTAGGCTTTCACCTGCAATATATCTTCGCCCTTACAGTCATTCCTGGCTTTGGGAGACCTTTGGAGGGACAACCTCCATATTTTTAGCCTCCACCTCTGTACTTCCCGCCTTGCCCTGCAAAGGGCAAAAAATCTGAAAGAGCTTTTTCTCGAAACTGAGCCTGAATGGCTGTTTTAAGAGCAAAAAAATGGTCTGATTTATTTATTGCACTATGTCATTTTGTGCTTCGCAAATTGCGCTATTCTTCTTTATCTCCTTCTAAAACCTCTTGATAATACATTTTTATTTAAGAGTTTTATAATTGACAATCTGCGTTGCAGAATGTTAATATGGTCTAAATTTTGGTCAACTTGAATGGAGGACTAAAACGATGAAGACTATGCCATTATCAGAGGTAAAAACAAAATTGAGCGGACTTGTAAATAAAGTAGGCGCCACCGATGAAGAGATAGTTATTACAAAGAATGGCCGTCCTGCCGCAATTTTAATCAGCCCGGACGAGTTTGAGAGTTTAAAGGAGACTATAGCTGTCCGTTCAGACCTGTCACTTATGAAAGAGATAAAAAAGGGGCTTGCAGCGCTGAAAAGTAAAAACGTCAAGATATATAGCCTTGAGGAATTGTTCAAATAATATCGTCAGGCGCTGCGTATATGCATAAGCTTAAAATCCCTCCTGAAACAGCAGAATTTATCAGGAACCTGCACCCTCATCTAAAAAAGAAGATGAAATCTTCTTTGCACTCCATACTATCTGAACCATATTCAGGCAAGGCTTTAAGAGATGAACTCGCTGGGCTGTGGAGTTTTAAGGTAAGCCGTTTCAGGATAATTTACAGGATTGCAGATAACAAAATAATTGAAATTATTGCCATAGGTCCAAGGGAGGTAATATATGAAGAAACATTCAAATTGATTAAAAAAGGAAAGGGTAATTGATTTTTCACCTGCAATATATCTTCGCCTTTACAGTCATCCCCGTTTTCAGCAATCCGTTGGAATCCTTTATCCCTATCTTTACACGGAATGTCCTTATGTCAGACCGGCCTCTGGTTACATCCCTCTGGGTGGCAAATTCGCCTTCTCTTCCGATTTCAATGACCTCGCCGGCAAATTCTCTATCAGGCAGTGATGATGTTGTTACCTTTGCTGAATTGCCGAGCCGTATCTCTCCTACGATGGTCTCTTCAATATCAACCCTTGCCCAGATGTTTTTTAAATCATGGACCGTGTAAATAGGCGCGCCGGCATTGACTACCTCTCCTGTCTCAAACGCCTTATATACAACAACGCCGTCTATGGGCGAGATTATCTCTGTATCTTTAAGCTGTGTTTCTATCACACTCAGCGCTGCATGTGACTCCTGCATCTTTGCCTTTTCAGAGGCTACCTGCGCTTCAGCAGACTTGATATTGGATATAGAAGTTTTCAATTTCACATCACCAGCCCTTTTGCGCGCCTTCGCAGAATCAAGCTGGGCATGATTGGCATCATAACTTGTCTTTGCTGCATCCATTTCTCTTTCAGATGTCAGACCTTCCTTAAAAAGGCCGGAGACCCTGTTCAGATTCCTTTTTGCATCTTCTGTCAGGACATTTATTCTCGCAACCTCTGCCTCTACTGCCTGAACCTCTGCCTTGACAGCATCCACCTCAAGTCTTGTGTTTTCTAAATTGGCTTCGCTTATCTTGAGAGAGGCTAAAGCAGCCTGCAATGCCTTTCTACCCTGTTCAACCCGCGCCTTAAGTTCCTTATCATCTAATCTTATGGCTAATGTGCCTGCCTTTATCGCGTCTCCTTCTTTGCAGCAAAGCCATTCAATCCTTCCCGGAATCTTTGAGGCAAGCCCTACCTCAGTGGCCTCAATAAGTCCTGTGGTCTCAATGCAGTCAGAAGGCGTTTCAGTCCGTATGAACTTGAATAATGCCAATCCTAAAATGACGAGGCTGATTGCAGCAATAATGAGGGCGGTCTTTTTCATTTTACTTGTCTGACAGCGGATTTTTTATAACATGAATGTAGCAGAAGTAATGGCAGCAGTCAAAGTGATTATGAAATATCTATTTGACTATTGTCACTTTTTATGATATTTGAATGAGCATAAGCAGTGTAGCTTTTTGTGTTTTCTGTGCAACAAGGGATTGCCGGTTTTAAGCGGTCTCAGTGGCCTTAAAGGCCATATTTTTTTCTTTCTGCTATGTCAACAGCAAAGATGCCAAAGAAGGTGTTTGAAAACAATCATAGGGTCCTCATTGCAGAGGACCATGCGGCAACAAGAAAGTGCCTGAAGGACCAGCTTGAGTCCATTGGGTTTGATGTGGTTGCAGCAGCAGCCACAGGGGAAGAGGCCATCACCCTTTACAAGGAACTCAAGCCAGATCTTGTCGTAATGGATATCAAGATGCCTAAGGTTGACGGCATACAGGCGGCAAAGGCGATTACCAGCGAGAGGCCGGTCCCCATAATACTTATAACAGGCCATTCCACAAAGACGCTGGTTGACAAGGCAATAGAGAGCGGTGTATTTTCCTACCTCATGAAGCCAGTGGCAAAGAAAGAACTCCTTCCCGCCATAAAACTCGCCGTTGCCAGGTACAGCGAATTTCAGGCTCTGAAGACAGAGGTAAGCGACCTTAAGGAGGCCATCGAGACCCGTAAACTTGTTGAGAGGGCAAAGGGCATACTCATGAAGCGTATGAACCTCCATGAAGACGATGCCTTCAAACTTCTACAGACTCAATCCCAGAAGGAAAACAAAAAGCTGAAAGAAATAGCAGAGATGGTGGTGACAGCGAGTAAGCTGATATAACAGCAGTAATGCGCGAATAAATTCGTGCCTACATTTTTGCAGGCACGGTTTCAACCGTGCTTTAACCTCGCCCTTGTCTCTTACTTCTGACCCCCGATAGATACATTCGAGGGCAGGCTTCTTGCCTCTTGTTAAATATGGGGGTTGTTTCTATATTATTTCCCTGGGATTTTCTGCTGCTTGACAAGATGAGTTTCCATATAGTAATTTTAAAAAGAGGTTTTGGAGTGTGGAAAATTTATTTAAAGCAGTTTGTTGTCGTATTTATATTAATAGGGATGCCATTGCTGGCTGGATGCGGCATAGATAGAATTGTGAACAGCCTATCTCTTGAACCGCAGAAAACCACTAAACCGCTTACCATGCGTGAGGCAGAGGACTTATATGAAAAGTTTTATAAGGTAGTGATTGAGACAGGGAAGGTGAGGGATGTTAGCGGGGTGCTGCCGGCTTTACGGCATCTGCCAAAGGATGGAGGAGGACAGGTTAACTGGACAACTGCGGTTATGGGAGGCTATCTGGCCCCGAGGGGTTCATTAGACCCTGCCGCAGAAGAGGAAAAGCCTCTCAATCTCAATATCTTTATAGAGGCAAAGGTGCCACTTATGGCAAATGTGGTCTTTCCTCACTCTATTCACACATACTGGCTGAACTGCAATAACTGTCATCCAAAGATATTTATACCGGAGGCAGGCGCAAATCCCATCACCATGGACGAGATATTTAAGGGGCAGTGGTGCGGCCGTTGCCACGGGAAAGTTGCCTTTGCCTTCTGGCCTGAATCAAACTGCAGGAGATGCCACATGGTGCCCAAGAAGATGTCGGGCCAGAAAGAGAATTTTTAGGAGGGAACACACTATAATGTCAAAAATATTTTTAAAGGTATTTTCATTCATGATTCTGGCGCTGTTTTTTACAGGCTGTGCGCCAAAAAAACTGCCTGATTTATACTGGCCGTCGCCGCCGGACATACCGCGGGTAAGATTTGATAAAAGCTTTAACGGGGCAAAGGCATTTTACGGGACCTCTGCATTAGATATTATCCTCGGAGAAAATATCCTATCCAGTTTTTCCAAGCCTAATGGTGTTCACGCAGACAGGGAAGGGCGGATATATATTACAGATACAGGTTTCGGTATGGTTATGATATTTGACCAAAAGGAAAAGGGCCCTGTAACGCTGCAGGCAGGCGGAAGGTCGCCTTTTATAAAGCCTGTGGGTGTAACCACAGACCCCGTGGGCAACATATATATATCTGATACTGCTAACGACAAGATATTGGTTTTTGATAAAGAGAGGAATTTCGTGAAGGGCTTAGGCATGAAGGGCGAATTCAAACAGCCGGCAGGCATTGCAGTTGACCCGTCCGGTAAGAGGCTATATGTTGTAGACACCCATAAAAACCAGATAGCTGTCCTGGATTTGGAGAGCGGAGAAGTTGTTAGGACCATAGGCAAGCGCGGCAGAGAAGAAGGCGAATTTAACTTCCCCTCTCATATAACGGTTGACCCCAAGGGCAATCTCTATGTTGTTGACACCATGAACGGCCGGGTGCAGATATTTGACCAGTCAGGCAGGTTTATACGGTCATTTGGCAGGCTCGGCGACGGTCCCGGCATGTTTGCCAGGCCAAAAGGCATCGCACTGGACAGCGAGGGCCATATATATGTAATTGACTCGGCATTCAACAACATACAGATATTTAATAGCGATGGGGAGATACTTATGGCATTCGGCGAGTTTGGAGAAGGCCGGGGGCAGCAGATATTGCCTGCAGGGCTCTCCATAGACAGCGAAGATAAAATATATGTGATTGACCAGTGGAATGCGCGGGTGAATGTCTATGAATACATGGGCGAGAAGTATAAGGCAAGGAAAGGGAAGAAATAGTAAGCTTTTTTGAGGTCTCTCGTAAAAAAGTTGATAATGGACTGCAGTATTATTAATTTCTAAATCCTAATTCCTAATGACAAATAGAACTTCAAAGTTGGATTTTGGAATTTTATTAGAAATTAGATATTAGAGCTTAGGAATTGTAACTGAGCTTGTTTTTATACAAGGAGGTTTATCAGCAATAATGAGTGGAATTGCAATTGCAATAGTGCTGTTTTTGGGTTTTGGCCTGTCCCTTTCCTGGGTTGTAGGGCATGAAGAAAAGGTAGAACTGACAGGAAAGCTGGCTGAAAAGACCGTTGTGGAAAAAAAGCTTAAGACAGACCTGGAAAAGACGCAGACCGAGGCTGAAAAAAGCAAAGACGTGTTAAAGGAAACAGAGGAAAGGCTCGCCTTAGAGGCCGAGGAGCGGAAAAAGGCTGAAGAGGCAAGGCTCCTTACAGAGAACAGGCTGCAATTAACTGAGGAGGAAAAAAAGAAGATAGAAGAAGAGGCGCAAAGCGAGATAGATGAACTTAAAGCTGTAGTTATGGCCACAGAGGAAGGCAGAAAAAGGCTTGAGGTTGAACAACGGTTAAAGGCTGAGGTTGAGGCGAGAAAGAAGGCAGAGGAGAAATGGCTGGAGGCAGAAACAGCGCGCTCTATCGCGGAGAAGGAGGCAAGAGAGAGGTTAAAGATAGAATACAGCCTTAAGACCGAGTCAGAGATCAATGAGGAGATTGAGAGGCTGCGCAAAGAGATGACTCTGGCAAAGCAGGAGGAGGCCAAGCTGTCAGCCGAGGCTGAACAGCTTAAGACTGATGTTAAAAAGGCTGCTCTGGAAAAAACAGCTATTGAAGAAGAACTGGCGCAAAAAAGGCAGGTTGTAAATCAGGCTGAAGGAATCCTGTCCAATGTAGGGCTCGGTGACAAGTTGAGGAAAGAATTGAGCGAGGCACAGAAGACGCCTATGGAGGAGGTTGCCCCTGATAAGCCGCCTTATGAATTAAAGAGCGGGGATAGCTGGTGGACCGAGGAGGTCATACGCTATAGGATTAAGCAGGGCGACACGCTTTCAAATATTGCTGCCAATGACTATATCTATAATGATTGGAGGCTTTGGATAGTAATCTATAAGCACAACATGCACAGGATTGGTGACCCACACCTTATTTACCCCGGTCAGATCCTTCTCATTCCAAAGATTACAACGCTCGGCAAAAGCGAGATAAAGAAGATATTGCAGGAATACAATAAGGGCAATGTCAACCCACGATAGATTCACTCTGAGGCAAAATCCAAAGTTCAAAGCTCAAATGTCAAACAAAGTCCAAAATCCAGACATTAAAATTCTATTAAAATTCTCTTGACATGAATTAATAATTTTGATATATTTGCAATCAAATGGAATCTAACCCGCTGATGGCGGCGGGTAAAAGAGATTTGAGGTGATGGCGCCTCTGGGTCGTAGGGAAGCGTCTATCACCTTTTTTTTTACCTGTCCCTGTAGGCTTCAAACAGGGGATAGACTCAACTCAAAAGCTTCAGGGCCTTAAGGTCCTGAGATTCAGATTAAAGCAGTATAAAGAAAATTCAGGAGGAAAAAATGAAGAAAGTACTTTTAACCCTTGCTCTGGTAATAGCGATGAGCACCACAGCATTCTCCGCTACTACAATCGGAGACTGGGAAGGTGTAGAAAGCGGAACAACTCAGTATGAAGGAACACAGGAAGGCACAGCTGCTGCAGGTATGTCAGCAAACGGTATTGTGTATTCAAGGCATAACCTGTCAAGCTATGGTGAGCACTATCAGGCAACCACATCGGTGGATGGTACATCAACAGCTACCGGCATTGACCCACTCACCGTCATCACCACAGAGATATGCGTATTCTGTCATACCCCGCACTTTGGTAGGACAGATACTGCTCCGTTGTGGAACAGGGGTTCTTCTGCAACAGGCTATGTTCCCTATGGTACGACAGTTGGCGGAACAGTCATCAGCAGCGTTGGCGGTTCAAGCCTTGCATGTCTTTCATGCCATGACGGCGTAACAACACTTGATAACCTGATTAACAAGCCAGGCAAAGGCTCCAGGACAAACGGGACCGGCGCAGATGCGGGCTGGGTATTCGGTGAAGTCGGAACAGGCGATACCATTGGCGATACCACAGCAGGTGGAAACATACCAGGTGGCGCTACAAAGGGCAACAGCAGGCTCAACATCGGTGCTGACAATGCTGGTTCAAGGAATGTGGCAGCGGTTGACCTTTCCAATGACCATCCGATTAACGTTGATTACGCTGCAGTCCCAACCGTAGCATCACTCAGACCTACATCTACTGTTATAAGCTCCCTTACAATGGACAATGCAAGGTCTAACCCAAGTGATCCTGGGGATACTTATGGTAGAAGCGACAACCTCTGGGCTTCAAGGGGTTTTATAAGCTCCAGCGCAACAATAAGTGAGCTTCTGAGGGATTCAGGTAAGGTGCAGTGCGCATCATGCCATGACCCGCACTACAAGAACCAGACAAATAGTGACCCGGCAGTCGTGGCTGCTTCTGGTGGATTTATTACCAGCGTAGAGAATGACGGCCTGTTCTTGAGAAGGGTTGGCGGAAACTCCAACTCTGGCGTTTGCAGGACATGTCACGGCAAGTAAGAAGTTAATAAGCAAGAAAAAGAAACAGCCCTCTCTTTTTCCCTCCTCCCTTGCGGGGGAGGGAAAGGATGGGGGGAAATAATAGCAATGGTGGTTTCAGGTGATATGATGAAATCAAATCCAAATGTCAAAGCTCAAATGACAAAAAGAAGCAGTTTTGCGCCTTGTCATTTGAGCTTTATTTGACATTTGGATTTTATTTTACCACAAAAACCAATTAGGAGGCGACAGCATGCCGACAGATAAGCGCATTGTTTGTTTCAGGGTAGCAATCTGGTTTGTGTTATTATTAATGTGCGCATCACCTTCCTTTGCTACAACAACAATTACTGACTGGGCTACTGCACAGACCGACTATCCTGGTTCAACAGCAGGTGATGTTAACGATGCAGCAGGAGGCATTGTCTGGTCAAGGCATAATCTGTCAGCGTATGGATGGCCTCTTCAGGCAGTAACTGTAGGGCCGATTCCTGTTTTTCCTTTCATTGGTATTTCAGTTGCAACAACAGAGATATGCGTATTCTGCCATACCCCGCACTTTGGTCAGACAACTACGGCCCCTCTGTGGAACAGGGGTTCATCTGCAACAGGCTATGTTGCCTACGGGACAACCCTTGGCGGGACAGCAATTACCAGCGTTGGCGGTTCAAGCCTCGCATGCCTTTCATGCCACGATGGTGTTACAACCTTTGACAACCTGATTAACAAGCCAGGCAAAGGCTCCAGGACAGACGGGACCGGCATTGATCAGGGGTGGAGGTTTTATATGGCCACGGCAGTAGGTATACCAGTAACACTTGAGCACTTTGATGCTACAGCAGGAAGCTGCGATTTATGCCACTCCCAAGAGGAATCGAACAGGCTTAATATCGGTCTGAGCCCAGCCGGTACAGTATCCACGGGAGCAGTTGACCTGTCTAACGACCATCCGATAAATGTGGCATACAACGGCGGCGCAGTGGCATCACTCAGGGATTCAGCCACAGTTATAAGCTCCATAACAATGGACAATGCAAGGTCTAATCCAAGTGACCCTGGGGATACTTATGGCAGAAGCGATAATCTCTGGGCTGTAAAAGGCTTCATCAGCGATACAGCAACAATTCAGGATATTTTAAGGGATGGAGGCAAGGTGCAGTGCACATCCTGCCATGATCCACACTACAAGAATCAGACAAATAACGATCCGGCAGTGATAGACAGCTACAATAGGACTGGATACGGAGTAACGTATAACTATACAGTCTCCGGCCAGTATGACAAGGTTATTGATGGCCTGTTCTTAAGAAGGGTTGGCGGCAACTCCAACTCAGGTGTTTGTAGGACATGCCACAATAAGTAAGAGGCAAGAGGCCAGAAGTTGGAAAAATAGGGACAGATACTATTTATCTTGAATTTGGATGAACAATTGATATCCCTTGCACATCCCTATTTTTACAGAGATAAATGGTATCTGTCCCTATTTTTCCTGCAGCCCCTTAATCTTTTCTATAAGAGGTTCCCATTCCGGGTTTAGTTCCAGTGCCATCTTGTAGTACCTTACTGCTTCTTCCTTTAATCCCTTTCTTTCGTAAGAGATGCCCAGAAGTGAGAAGGCCATTGCATTTTTAGGTTCAAGCACAAGCACACTATTTGCTATATCAATTACCTTGTTGACCTCTCCTGTCTTTGCCAAAAAGGATGCCAGTTTAAGCAACGGTTCCGGGTTTGATGGTTCAAGATTTACCGCTGTCTGCAATTCCATTATTGCCTCATTCATGAGTCCAGCCTGATTATATGCATTCCCGAGATGCATATAAAACAGATAGTACCGGGGCCTAAGACGAATTGCCTCTTTATAATATTTTATGGCTGACGTCAGGTCGCCCTTTTTCTCATATATTAGCCCCATATTGTTGTATCCAATTGCGTCATCCGGGAAACGGTTTAAAAAATCATTATAAAGAAACTCTGCCTTTTTCATGTCGCCGGCCTCAAAATATGCAAATGCCCTGTTGCCCAGCACCCTTGCCTTGTTTGGCGCTTTTATAGCAGTATCTTCCCAGAGCGTAATCTCATTTTTCCATACAAAATTTGTCTTTATGGTTATGCCAATTAACAAGATAGGAACAAGGTACGGGATGAATCTCATATTAGAAGGGAGCAATGTTTTAACCTTAAGAAGAAAATACGAGGATAGAAGTGCAAAACCTATAGACGGCAGATACACATGGCGCTCTACAGCCACATCAGCAATTGGAAAGATGCTGGAAGTGGGAATTAATGTGATGAAATACCAGAGAATGGCAAATGAGACAATAGGTTTGCCTTTCACCCCGTTAGAAAGAACTGCTGTCCGTAGGGGCGGGGATGGAATTTCGCTATACTTTCTAAGAGAGTTCACAGAGCGGATTGAAAAGTATATAAGGCCTAAAATTATGAGGGATGCAGATATTGTTGATATGTCCATGAAGGATGTTTCAGCAGGTATATCAGGGTCTGCGTGTGGGCTGTTAATAGGCATGAAAAGCCACTTAAGGTAATAAAACACCACCACATTCAGTTCTGTAAGCAGGTATTGATAAGGGGGGAGAATCGCGCCCGGCCCAAATCTTGTATCTACAGGTATCACATACTGTATAGAGGCATACTTAATCAATGCATACACAGGCAGTGTCAATAACCACAGACTGCATACAATAACATCATCTCTATTAAAACTTTTACCCTGAACCGTAGTTAGATAGAAAGTCAGAAGCGTTATTATGAATGGTACCGTAAGAATTATCTCCTTAACGCCTATTCCAAGGAAAAAACTGAAAAATGCCCCGAGATAAAGATATATCTTCCGCAGCCCTTCCTTTTCAAAACCAATTATAAAGAGGATGATGGCAAGCGTATAAAACAGTGTAGCAAGTACAGCAGACCTGCTGGCTATATATGTGACAGAACCGGTTTGAAGGGGATGCAATGCAAATATAAGCGCGGACATCAATGAAAATACCCCTAAATCCCTTTCAGCGCCAGCAAATCTTTTAAACAAAAGCCGTGATAGGAAATACACACATATACTGACAGTTATATGAAGGAGAAGATTTGTAAGATGATAGACAAAGACATCGACTTCACCGAAGTAATAGTTCAGTGCGAATGTTATTCTGAGGAGAGGCCTGCTGAATACATCTTTAAGAATAGCAGGGATATTGCCGATATCCCTGATTGCCCTGTCCTCAAAGATTACATACCTGTCATCAAAATGAAAGGAATTTGAGAATGAGTTGGAGTACGAGACTGCAGTCAGCAGTATGATGGTGAATATATGAGCTAAATACTGGGGCAACCCCCATATTATTTTGCCCATCTTACCTTCCTTAAAAATATAGGGACAACCCCAGTATTAAACCCCATAGTAATTTAAATCTTAAGTTCAAAGCTCAAATGTCAAATAAAATCCAAAGCCCAAATATCAAAATAAAGGTCCCAATTTTATTGTCATTTGGATTTTCTTGTCATCTTACCTCTTGCCTCTATTTTGCGCACCTAAACCCCACATCATTAAATCTGCCATCCGGCGGGGCAGTATTTCTATGGGATGTCCTTAGATAGACCTGCAGGCTGTAATGCCCCATACCACCCCATCCCCCTCCCCTTACAACCTTGAATTGTTCGCCATAGTCCTTATCTTTAAAATCATTGCCGGGATAAGGCTTATACCAGTCCTCCACCCATTCCTGGACATTTCCAGCCATATCATAAACGCCGTACGGGCTTTTGCCGTCTTCAAACCTGCCCGCAGACATAAGTCCGCCGTATGCGCCGAGCGCATTTGCCTTTTTGATGTCAAATTCATTGCCCCATGGGAAATTCCTGCTGTCTTGGCCCCTTGCTGCCTTTTCCCACTCGGCCTCTGAAGGGAGTCTTTTCCCCTTCCATTCGCAGTATGCCTTTGCGTCATACCAGTCAACCATTACAACAGGAACATTATCTGTGTTTGGCGGATAATTCCCTGCCTGATAGTAATCAGGCTGTCTGTGCTTTGTAGCCTTTATAAATTCCATATACCGGGCATTGGTCACCTCAAATCTGTCAATATAAAATTTCTTTAGATTTACCCTTCTCTCAGGCCTTTCATTTGCATACCAGGGCCTCTTATCGCCATACTGGAGGGCCTTTACCTCTGTATCAACCTCATTGCTGCCCATTATAAACTCGCCTGCTGGCACGAGAACCATATCCTCAGGAGGTTTGGCGCAGCCGCCTACGGCGGAGGCAAAAAGCAAGAGGCAGATGATGAGAGATGTGAGATGAGAGATGTGAGATATGCGATGTATGATGTGTGAAATATTACGGATCATCTAATATATCCCTCCTTTACACAATTTCTAAATCCTAATGTCTAATTTCTAATAAAATGTCCAATGACTAAATTTCCAATTTGTTTTTTTTTGCGCGATTTATTAACAATTGAAGAAAAAATCAGGTTTAATTCATTTGCTTCTCGCCAAAGAATTATAGCTTCATCTTTGAGTTCAGGCACAGCTATAGAGATCATTCTTAACCAATGTTTAGATTCCTTAGATTCTTTTTTGCAAATACCTAATTTATGTTCAAAATCTTTTTTAGATTCGGCGCAATCCGCTTCACAATAATTTGCACCGACACTTGTGCCAGCTTTAACCAATTGACTTATTAAAGGAATCGTTATGGGGCTTTTGGGTATCTTTTTTGCGAATTTAATAATATTTTCGCCAAATCTTGCTGTTCTATCTTCTAAATCATATTTTGTGTTTTTGATATTTGACATTTTATTAGGAATTAGGATTTAGAAATTAGAATTTATTGAAATCTAATATCCCACATCCCAATCACTTAGCGCATCTGAACCCGAAGTTATTGTTACGGGTCTGAGGATTAAAGAATATGCGGTTATATGATGGGGCGCTTATGCCGCACCTGTAGTATGTGCAGTCATACCATGAACCGCCTCTGACTACCCTGTATTTTTCTCCGTAGTTTTCGTCAGGATGGGTATTCATAGGATATGGTTTAAACCAGTCTGCTGTCCATTCCCATACATTTCCAGCCATGTCATATACACCATAAGGGCTTTTACCATTTTCAAAGCTCCCGACAGGCATTGTATCCTCTTTTCCATACTGGGGCGTGTTTGCCTTGTCCCTGCTAAACTTATCCCCCCATGGGAATGTCCTTTTGTCAGTGCCTCTTGCAGCCTTTTCCCATTCTGCCTCAGTAGGAAGCCTTTTATTTTCCCATCTGCAATATGCCTCAGCATCAAACCAGCTTACATATACAACAGGGTGATTTGCCTTTCCTTCAGGGACTTTATTGTTTTCCCAGTTGTCTGGCGGGTTGTATCTTGCTGCATCAACGAATACCTTATATTTTTTATTTGTCACCTCATATTTATCAATGTAAAATGTGCTTATATTCCTTTTATGTTCAGGTCCGCTCTTTGGCCACCAGTCATTAGAGCCCATAGTAAATTCGCCTGCAGGTATTAAAACCATATCCTTTGGTATATCCTTTGCTTCCTGCATCTTGCCCCCGATAGATACATTCGGGGGCAGGCTTCTTGTCTCTTGCTTCTGGTTTCTTGCTTCTGGCTTCTCGTTTCTTGCTTCTTGTATTTCGCCTCTTGCCTCTTGCTTGTGTCCTCTATCTGCCTCTTTATACCTGATATCTATTGCAGTATATCTTTCACTTAAGAAAGGGCCATGACATTCTCCGCAGCTTTCCTCTCGCATATAATCAATGGAATATTTCCTGTCAGGGGTATGACAAATAAGGCAATTAGGTTCGCCTGTTACAGGGTGGTAATCGTTTGTGGAGGCATAAGCGGTGTCAACAAAAAAGATTGACAGCAGACAGCAGACGCATGTGAAGATAAGTCTCATAAAATTCCTAAATCCTAATGTCTAATTTCTAATGAAACATTAGAAGTCAATTCCTAAGCTCTAATATCTAATTTCTAATAAAATTCCAAAATCCAACTTTGAAGTTTTATTTGTCATTAGGAGTTAGGATTTAGAAATTAGAAATTTAAATCTCACATCCCACCTTTTGACAACTGCCGGATATATGCAAGCACATTCCGCAGGTCTTCTTCGTTAAGTATATCCTTCCATCTTGGCATTGCCATCTCCTCGCCCCCGACATCCCTGTGTATGCCTCCTGAGATGGATTTAAGCAGCTCATCATCCGATTTTGCCATCCTCTTTTTATCTCCTACAAAATCAGCCGGATGTGGAGATACAGCCATGCCAATAGCCCCATCCCCCCTGCCTTCTCTGCCATGGCAGTAGAAACAGTATTTTTCATATATGCCCTTTCCTTTTTCAGGGTCGCCCATTTTGGTCAGAACGGCCGTTTTTTCTGAAGAAGGCGGTGCAGTAGTTTTTTGGCTGTTACTGTCCCGGCTGCATGATGATGGCAGTAAGATAATCATGAGCAAAAGGCCGGCATTTATATATTTTTTAAGGGGTAGAACAGTTCTATGCACTTTATTTTAGCTTTTTCCGGATTCTCTAATTTTTCTTATCTTTATCATCTGCTTTTTTCTCTGCTTCTTCCATCATCTTTTTGTCTTCTTCGTTCAGGTACTCTATCTTTGCCTCTTTCTTTAACTCCTCAATCCATTGTATCTTCATTTTTTTGAATTCAGCCTCTTCACGCTCTTTTTTGAGATTTCCCTTTACCTCGGCAAATGTCCTCTGAATCGGCGACGCCTTCTCTTCCAGTTTGATGATATGGTATCCGTATATTGACCAGATAGGTCCTGCCACTTCTCCGGTTTGCAGTTTTTCCGCCACCATCTCTATCTCGGGTATAATACTTCCTTTATGGCCGAATCCCATATCACCTCCTTTGGAGGCATATATGTCCTGTGAAAACTCCTTTGCAAGCTTTGCAAAGTCCTTTCCTGCCTTAATCTCTTTCAGAATCTCCTCTGAGCGGGCCCTTGCCTCATCCCAGACCTTCTGTCCGCCGCTTGGGTCTGCTCTGATGAGTATCTCTCTGAGTCGTGTACGTTCCGGTTCTTTGAATTTTTCCTTATTATTATTGTAGTGTTCCTCTAGATAGGCCTCTGTCACCTTTTCAGCTGCCTTTGCCTTTGTTTCTTTATTCTTATTATCATTAATCTTATTTACAGCGAGATTCTTTTCTATCTCCCTTTCCAGTTCCTCCATGCTAAGTCTACTCTTTTTTAATGTATCCTCAAGGGTTGTTTTGTTTTTTTTCAAGCGTTTTTTTAATTCCTTTATCTCCTTTTCTATTTCCTTCTTTTTAATCTTTATGCCCTGTTTTTTTGCCTCCTGAAATAAGAGTTCAGCAGTAATAAGCCGCTCAATGGCACTTTTCCGTATCTCTCTCTGTTTCTTTGCTGATACTGAACCGTGCACAACGGCTCCGGGAATCAGCGTGTTGACCATACCAAGCATAGCAAGTTCATCAATCTCTTTGCCGTTTACCTTTATTACAACCTTTGGCGGCTCTTTTTTTTCTTCTTCAGCAGATGCTTTTTTGTCTGTTGTGCCCTGTATCTGGGGTTGTGCAGCCTCCTTACAATAACCATTCCATGTGTAAATAAAAATAATACCTATAACCGGAACGAGAATTTTTTTAAAGCCCATAAATTGTATTTAACCTCCTTCTGAATAAAATCCAAATGTCAAATTAAGTTCAAAGTCCAAATGCCAAAATCCAAATTTGAATTAGAAATCAGGATTTAGAAAAATCCTTTCCTGTTTTCTGTTTTCTCTTTCCTGTTTCTTTTTGAGTTTTGGATTTTTTGACCTGCTTGGCTTCCAAGCTTTTTGGGAAAGAACCAAGTTTTATATTATTATATCTCTGCCATACCTGTCAAGGGCTTCCTACATTTCTACATTTCAACGGTCATCAAGCTTGGCGGCGCGCTCCTTTGCCGCCATGATGGAATCATCATACCCTTTTGGATTAATTGAAATAAACCGTTTATAGAACTCAACTGCCCTCCGGGTGTCACCAAGTCTTTCATAGGCCATTGCCGTGTTAAAGACCGGTTCAGGTCCGCCCGCTGGTGCCTCAGCTGCCTTGATGTAAAATTTTAAGGCCTCTCCATGCAGGCCCTTCATCATATAAACGTTACCGAGGCTGTTATTCACAGACGGGTCTTCAGGGTCCATCACATTGGCCTGTCTAAGTGATGATTCGGCCTTGTCGAGGTCCCCTGAGCGGGCGTAGGCGATGCCAAGGTTCAGATGCACCCAGATGGCCTGCGGCCAGATTCTCATGGCATCAAGAAGGTATCTGGCAGCTATCCCGTACTGGCCAGTTTCCAGATAAATGTTTGTAATCCCTTTGTAGGATTCCGGTAGGTCGGGTCTTATGGAGATGGCCTTTTTGAACTCGGAAGCAGCCTTTTCGTATTGGCCGGTTTTCAAATAGAGGACCCCGAGGTTATAGCGGGCCTCTACATTCAAAGGGTCTATGGCCACGGCTATTCCAAACTCCGCTAAAGCCGCATCAAATAGCTCGTCCTTCGCGTTGGCAAGGGCAAGGTATGTGTGCGGCCTTGACTTTGACGGTGATTTGGTAATAGTATTTTCCCAGAGTGTAAACGCGTTAGACCATGCGCTGTTCCTATGAAAAGTCAGAAAGGCAAAAACGAGGGTAATGAGCGCAAATACTGCTGTCCTGTCAGATTTTAACATTTTACACTTCTTAAAAATCTTTTCCATTTTGTGCAGGATTTTATTAGGAACTAACAGGTTGCTGAAAAAGACCGTATTGCACCCCAAATTTGTCATTCCCGCGAAAGCGGGAATCCATAACTTGTTGAATTTACAAAAGCTGGCTTCCCGATAAAAACCTCGGGAATGACATAAAAAGAGTTTTTCAGCAACCTGCTAATACTCCCTTTTGTCCCTATTAAAAACGCTGAGCCTGGCTTTCACCTGTTCAATAATGTCCTGATATTTTGGAGACGCCCTTCTTATAAATTCTCTGTAATGAGATACTGCCTCATCTGCATCTCCGAGCCTTTCCAGCGCCAGGGCAATATTATAATGTGATTCAGGATTCTCCGGCCTCCCTTGTATTGCAATCTTATATCTGCGAACTGCCTCAGGATAATTGCCCTGAATTAGCGCAACATTTGCAAGGCTGTTATTTGCCTCAGGGTGAAGGGGGTAAAGCTGTATTGCCGCCTGCCACTCTTTTATTGCATTATCCATATTCCCTGCCTTTCTATATGTCTCGCCCAGGTTGTGATGCGCATAGGTATTTTGAGGGGCATCCTCTGCCATTTTTGCGAAGTATGTTGCCTCATCTTTCCATAATCTATTCCGTTGAAGGGTAATGGCTGAAAGGATGATAAATAGTAAGAATATTAAGACCTTGAGATAAGGGGATAATAAAAAGCCTGTTTGATATATCTTATAAAAGACAAGTCCTCCGAGCAGGCAGATGCCAACAGACGGGATATAGAGATACCGTTCTGCCATCATTGTTGGCCTGAGCGGCACTATATTTGAAACAGGCAATATCGTGATAAAAAACCACGCGGCGGCAAAAAATACCATTTGGTCTTTCCTGTATGTTAAGAGGGTTGCAATAAAAACAGCACAAAGGAGGAGCAGGGAAGAGATAACCTGCAAGTCAAAAATAGATTCCCTGAGAGGGATATCATACAGCAGTTTCAGATTAACAGGCAACACCATGATGCGAATATAGTCTAATATAACCCCAAAAGATGTATATATCCGTTTTTCAAGTGGCGGTGATGCTGAGAACTCTCCTATTGCCTCCCCGAGTACCAGAGCCCTCATATAAAGGTATACAAGTGAAATTATCAGATAAACTCCTACAACCTTTAAGTATTTTATTCTATAGTATTTTGGTTCAGCTTGAGGCTTAAATGAAAGTTCATATACAAGGAGCAAAAGCGGAAGGGTGATGCCTATCTCTTTAGATAGGAGAGAAAAGAGATATGCAGTGAGAGAAAGTACCAGCATTACAAAACCCTTTCCATTCTTAAAGAGCATGTAAAGATAGAAGGAAAGGAGAAAAAAGAGAGCAGCCATTGGGTCGGTCCTGCCTGATATCCATGCTACGGATTCCACATGGACCGGATGGACGGCAAAGAGCATACTGCCCCAAAAGGCAGGCGTACTATTTAGAAACAGCCTCCTTCCAATCTGATAAATCAGGAAGGAGGCGAGTGCATGTAATATAAGATTGGTTATATGATAACCAAAAGGGTTTAATTCCCACAGATTATAGTCCACAGCCAATGAGAGGAGAAAAAACGGCCTGTAGTAATATGAACCTATTGTGGGATTGCTGATAAGCCTCCAGAGGTCTGAGGTAAAAAAGGAGGGGATATTGCCGATGTCTTTTATGGCAGGATTTTCTACAATCTGCTCTATATCATCCCAGATAAAATCCCCGCTTAATGAGTTTGTATAAATGGCAAGGCTTGAAAATATAACAAAAAGGCTCAATACAGCAGGTTTTTTATACCATTCTTTAGCTGCCACAGCTCGCCATAAGCCCTGTTTTGTAGGCAGGGTTGAGGTGAGCAAATGGAAATTAAAGTTTTGTTTTCCTTTGCAGTCAAGAAGCCCCGCCCTGTGGGCGAGGTTCTTCACTATCCTTTCCCCGATAGAAACATTTGGGGACATGTTTTCATATTTCATAAGCCCCCTTCCAGCCCCGGATTCGAATCCTGATTAGATCAATCATCATCTGCAAGGAATGTATGATGGGGTTGACCTTAGACTCTTTTCTGTTCAGCCATCGGATAGGAACCTCTTTTATCTTGTATCCGAATTTTCCGGCAATATAGAGAACTTCCACATCAAAGCTGAAGCCGTTAATAGTTTGCCTTGCAAAAACCTTTTGCATAGCCTCTTTTTTAAAACCCTTGAAGCCACACTGGGTGTCTTTTATGCCCTTAATAGCAATAGCCTGCACGAATAGGTTAAATGTCTTGCCCATAATTTCTCTGTACCAGGCCTGGTGGATTTGTATATCCGATTCTTTAAGCGCCCTCGAGCCTATAGCAATGTCATAGCCTTCCTGCAGCCACTTCAGGAGTTTTTCAATTTCATCTATTGGCGTGGAAAGGTCTGCATCGGTAAAAATGACATAATCGCCACTTGCATCAAGACACCCTTGCTTCACAGAATAACCTTTTCCCCTATTGACCTTCCTGTCAATAACACTTACCCTATTGTTTTTTTTTGCAATCTCTCCTGCCAACAGGGCAGTTTTATCCTTGCATCCATCGCATACAACAATTATCTCGTAAGAAAAACCGCTTTTTTCCAGATACAGAGTAACATCATTTAATGTCTTTTCTATAAGCGCCTCTTCATTATAGGCAGGGATGACAATTGAAAGATAAGGTTCATTGGTTTTTTTATTCAACTATTTTATCCTCTCTTGTCTTTAAAACACTGCCCATCTGTTTCTTTGCAGGCTTCCTCGACTCTGATTTTAAGAAGGTTAAAATATCATTTATAAATATTCCAGCGGTAAAAATTAAAAAAGGAATAATCTGGAGAAGGGCCCTATTTATAACCGTTATATCTTGTAAATAGATAAAATAATGGGAAAAAATATAAGGAAATAGTGCAACTACAAAAGATAACAATGCCGGTGGGAAAAAGATCGTCCTTCCATTTATCGATTTTTTGAATCCAACAATATAAACTATAAATAAAGTAACCCATATTATATTAAAAGTACCAAATGCAAAAAAATTTTTTAAAAGTATTCCAATCACCTCTGGATGAAACTCAATTAAACTGCCCTTATTTTCTGCAGGAGATATTGTTTTAAAGGTCGACGAAAAGGTTATTATGGTCCAAAAAATTAGCCATGGTCCAGTCAAGAACAATACAATGGCCAGATACTCAAGGAGATATTTGACTTTCTTCCCCCAATTAAATTTGTTTTTCATTAGATAGAATGACAGTGTTAAAGTTATAATTGGTAAGTATAGTGCAATCCCCTCTCGCTTTACAAATATCCCTATAGCTATTAGGATTGCAGACAAACTGAAGGCAGCTCTATTTTCAAAAGAAAACCAAATCCCCAAGAATAGTAAGCTGGCGGTGAAATAATATCCCACAATAATATCTGAATAACCACCGTAAACATGAAAAGGTATGAATGGCAGGCTTACTATAAGGTAGCAAGAGAGAAGCGGCACAAAGTAGGTAGATGTATAACGCTTGATGGTTGAATAAATTATTATTATAAGGGATACAAATATAAGAAAAGAATAAAGGTTGACATATAGGTCAACCCATTGTCCCATGACTAACGCAATCCAAGCCTTAAAAATAGGAACACCGAGAGGATAACTTATAACTCCGGAACTAAGAGAATCTTTACTATTTGGATAACCATTCAGTCCATTGTTGAAAAATATAACCTTGGCCATGTAGTTCCAGTGTGTTATCGCATCTGCAAAATAGGTCGGAGAAGCAATTAGGGCTATAAATATAAAAATTATCTTCCAAATAATCAATATGAGAAGTGTAATAGTTACCGCCCATTGCCACTGAGGATACTTAAGAGGAGAACCGCTGATACCACGTTTAGAGATTAAAAGATTTTTTAGGCGACGAGGTTTTGCAAAAACGGCTAAGAGGACAAAAAACGGGGCTATATTAAAGCCAGAAAATGAAAGCCCTAAGATACCAATAAGAAACAGGTAAAAAGATAATAGCCCCGCCCCTACGCTAAAAGAAAGAGCAAGACTTTCAGTGGGTCTAAAAAAATTCTCTCTATCCACACGGTTTACTATAATTAGCCCTGCAAGTGTAGGTAATAAAATAGCTATGCTGAATAAGAATATTCTCATCTTGCCTTGAATATGAAGGAGCTATTATCGTAAACTGCTATTAAATCTCCTTGCGCCACAACTTCGCCTTTTTGATATAGTTTCCCATCCTTAAAATAGAAAGAAGGGCTTTTATAGATAACATATATAGCTGTCTCACTTTTATTGGCTCTGATGCGAATGGGGTACAGAGAGTATTTTGTGTATTCAATATAGGGGATTGAATCTGTATAGAAGTTAAACTCTGTTATTTTCTCTTTTAGTAAAAGGTCTTTTAAGAATTGTATAAATCTATAGAAATCTTTTATCTCATAATATTCTACAAGTCTCAGATGATCAATTCTTGCTGTTTTAGCTATACGATATTCATTATAAGAGTTTCTTATATCGTAACTTATCCAAGCAAAAAATAGTATTGCCAATATGATAGATATGCCTCTGTTTTTAGTTCTTATCTTTTTTGACATAATAGTATAAAGTCCGACCATTATTGTCAAAATGATAACCAAACTATTTAGTAGCAAGATAAAAGAGAAACCAAACACAAAAGGAGAATGGATATAATTAATAGTTGTAGGATAGATAGGGATTGCTCTCCAGAAGTTGGCCCATCCTATAGACAACACTTCTAAATAACTTTGTGGATGGCTCAATTTAATTTCCTCCACAAATATGTCCTTTTCACAACCAACAAATTTAATACCTATACTGCCAATCTGCAGTTTCCATTCTGAAGATTCTCTAAGATCTATTATGTAAGTGTTAAACCCGCCTTTACTTAAAAGTGGAATAGGGGGAAGTAGACCGTTACTCTGAGAGTAGGAAAACCACCATATGCCCATAAAACAAAGATCCTCCTCAGTCCTAGTCCTTACGGTCAGGATATAATCCTTTTCAGCCTCTATAGCAAGATTGTAGATAATGATAGATGGATTATCCCCCCTTATTCGAAGTAATCCATCTTGCTGTTTCTGTTGTTCTCCCTCTACTATAAGAAACGGCCAGCTTTCTAAAGAAGACGGTGCTGTGGCCCAAGAATATTTAGGAAATAAGAGTAATAAAATAATAATAAATAGCATAACAACCTTCATATTTTTCATCTTCTTTAACTGCCACAGCTCGCCGTAAGCCCTGCCTTGTAGGCAGGGATGACAATTGAGATATATGGTTCCTTGTATGTTTTATTCAACTCCGGCGCTGGTTTTCGTCCTTTTTCATAACGGAAAATAGGCTTTAGTATACCATGACTTCTTGCCCTTGACAAATTAGAAGGTTTAGTCTTTGACTAAACCTCATTTCTGATTTTATCATTGATAAAATCAGCTAATTTGTCAAGGGCTTGCCATTACAGGATTAAAGTAGTGCTGCTTATTAGGACCATTTACATAGAATGTACGCCGTAAGCCCCACTTTGAAGTCTATCCTTGGCATATAAAAGCTTGACTACTGCAGGCAAATTCTGATAGCCTTTGTATTAACGAGCTTTGTTTACCCCGCACCAAAATCTTTGCTGTGGGGGGCTTATATACTCTTCAGAATATAACTGCCACAGCCCGCCGTATGCCCCATCCTGTGGACGGGGATGAAGGCGGGCGCATGGAAATTGAGATTTATCTTCCTATGCAGTCAATAAGCCCCGCCCTGTGGGCGGGGTTATTAACTTTAAGGAGAATATTATGAAATTTGGCCAAGATGAAAGAGGGCAGTCCAAGAGTACAGGACTTTTGTTGTTGATTGCCATCATAGGCACGACTGTTGCCATAGCAGGCGGAGTATATTACGCCAAGATAAAAAACGGTTCCAAAACAGATGTTGCCAGTGTGGGGGGTACAATGCAGGGTGATGCCCCTCAGAACCAGACAAGGGCAAAGGAGCACTTTGAAAATGGGGTTAATTATTCCCTAAAAAAGGAATATGATAAGGCAATTGCAGAATATTTAGAATCATTAAAATATAATCCAAATGCGGCTGCTGTGCATAGCAATCTTGCATTTGCCTATTTTGACAAGGGTAATCCGGATATGGCCATTCAGGAGCATAAGAAGGCTATAGAACTTGACTCCGAACATGCCAATGCCTATTATGGCATGGCGCTGATATATGAGGCTAAGGGTAATAATGCGGAGGCTATTAAAAACTGGGAAGCGTTCTTAAAGCTAACACAGCCCCACAGTTTGTGGTGGAATAAGGCGCAGGAAAGACTGGAAATGTTAAAAGGAGATAAGAGCAAGAGGTAGGCGGTAAATCAGAACGGCGGAGGAGGGATTGTCTGCCGGTTTGAATGGCATCTGAAGCAGTCTTCAAACGGAAATGCAACCCGCCCGTGACATACACCGCA
>Ga0209751_10001150_pt1 | contig 27487 bp, 22 predicted proteins | sample RifCSP13_1_FD_184019 | JGI IMG/M metagenome (GOLD analysis project Ga0209751, IMG submission 184019) | Soil microbial communities from Rifle, Colorado - Rifle CSP2_sed 13_1 (SPAdes) (version 2) | ecosystem: Environmental > Terrestrial > Deep subsurface > Rock core/Sediment | place: Rifle...
GAACCTTGGATTGGCCTACCAGGAGTTCGCGCCGCTTTATCACTCGTGGGAGAACGGGTACAAAGTACGGAATATACAGATCGCCCGCGACAGCGATCAGGTCATCTGCATCACCGTGCGCGAACTCCCCCCGAGCTACTCCGGGATGCGCTTCGGCTACTGCTACCACTGCCGCACCAATGAGCATGTGAAATCTGGTGGATGTTGGACGGTCAAGTACGCCAAGTCGATTGGAAAGGAAGGCTATGTCCGCATCGTCTGAGCCTACCTGGGTCGTAATCCCTGTCCTAAATAATCTGGAGATGTCCCTCGACGCCATCGGTGACGCCCTCAACCAATCCGTTCCGACCCGCGTGCTGATCGTCAACCAAGGCTCGGACGACGACACCCGGCGGGCGTTGGAGCGGGAGAGCGAGCAACGAGCGGATCGACTCTATGTGTGGAGCCATGTTCCTCCACTGCTCAGTTTGTCGGCGACGTGGAACCGAGCACTCATGTTCTGCTGGGAGACGGGAGCGGACCGGGCGCTGGTGATCAATAACGATCTTCATATCCACCGGCATACTGCTGAGGTCCTGAATCTCGCCTTGGATAAGCTAGATGCTTTGTTTGTTTCGGCTGTTGCAGTCACGCAGGAACAGTTCGACGCGGCACCGAGCATGACTAGTGAGGAATGGCTTGCACAATGGGATGGATCGAAGGGTGGGCCGGACTTCTCCTGCTTTCTGATCTCCAAGCGGTGTCATGATCAGTTTCCCTTCGACCAAGGCTACATTCCAGCCTACGGAGAAGACGTGTGCTATCACCGAGAACTGATGTTGGCTGGGCTTGGAGGTAAGATTTTCTCGATCAATTTACCCTACTGGCATTATGCGTCCGGGACACTAAAGACGCTACCGCCTGATAAGCGAGTGGCATTTGAACGACGCGTGGCTCAGAGTCGGCGGTACCACGAACAGATCTGGGGTGGCCCAATTAACGCTGAGAGGTTTGCACGGAAGAGCGATCCTTCCTCGGTAGCTGAGGGAGTTTCGACACCAGAGCTTCAGCGATTGGTGCAAGCATGTGATGTTGCCGATGATGCTTTACACAAAGCCACATCAGGTTCGACTGAACCAAATTCTTAGGATTAGCGTCCCGGTGGTGACATTCCACTTTCCCTTTGTGTACTCCAGGTACCTCACAGGCTGGTAGACGAATCTTGAGTAGAACTTTACGTGAGGCTACCCTTGCACGACGGTCACTTTCTCGCCAGCGGTTGCGAAGATAAATTTCTCGACTATGCTTCCGCTGATAGCGTAGGTAAATTGCGCGGCGCTTCCGAGGATGAGCTTTAGCCCAAGCTCTGCTGTTAGCGTTGTGCTCAGTTTTGTTGCGTGCGTAATGTGTAGCGTTGCAGTGAATGACGCAACACGTTCTGGAGCAATACTTTTGGATCCAAGGAACTACCGGCTTGAAGCGTTTTCCACAGTGCTGACAATTCATACGATGTAATGCTACATTATATCACCTAAATCATGTACCTAGAGCAACCTCCGCGCTTACCTAATACGCTGATCGTGGCGCTGCTCGGCATCGCATCGACATTAGATCTTGCCCCTGGCCCTGGCGGATCGCGCATGTCCGATCTCAAGGACACACAGATCTTCTACCAGCGTCCGCCCTTGAGCGATCTGCTTCCGGGCACTTGGACGTACTGCACCGTCATCGCCCTCTACCCCAGCGCCCAGCTCGTCGCACACCAGGATCGCTATGAGATCAAAGGGATTCGCCACCACCTTCCTCTCCAGGTGAATGACGGGTGCTGGTCGTTCCACGAGGGCGTCTGGCAGCAGCTTGAGGTAGGCAAGGTCTACACGATGGACCCGAAGGGCGTGCATGGGGCGGTGAACTGGGGAGCGACACTGAGACTACACCTGATCGTGGATGTGCTCTATGCCTGATCGCTACCAAGTCCCCTCGCTCGCCAAGCCCGAACCGCCCTCGGACGTGCGGCAGCTTCTGGAGCAGATCGACGAAATGACTGACTCCGGCAAGTACGGCTGGGCCGAGGACACGCTGTCAGGCATTCGAGAGTCGGTCGAGCGCACCCAGCGTGTCACGGAGGGGCAGCAGCGCGCGGTCAACAATATCGAAGCGGCTCGCCAGTCAGATCGGGCACCGTCTGAACGGACGTTTCGGCGGCGGTACGAAGGCTATCGGCGGTGAATCCTGCCTACTCGTGGCAACGCTACGGTGGCTACGAATGTAGCAGCCGAGGCGATCGGCGCTTTAGTGCCTTCTACGCCAAATTGCCTGACGGACGCACGATCGAGGAGCACTACCAGTGTGATGTGAAGGGCTACGATCCTGGAGGGCAGAACTGGCGTCTGGGCAAGGGTAAGCCCGCTCTTGACCCAAACGTCGATCTCTGGGCTGAGTACTTAATGCTGTGGCGGATCTGGGCCGATCAGCACACGGATCTCCTGACGATGCTGGCCGCTCTTGCCTCAAGGGGCGTACTCAGTGATAGCTTCGCGACAACGCCCGTCAATCAAGCCCATGCCCTTGCGACGCTCCTAAATGAGCGCACATGAAGTTAGTACGCCCCTCTGCATGTCGTTCGTGCGTGCTAGACGACAAAGCCGAGGGCTTCGCGCTGCCAGAAGGTCCAATCGGCTCATGGCTCTGCCTCATGGGCGAGGCATTGGGCAAGACTGAAGCGGCGACTGGCCGTCCATTTGTTGGGGACGCGGGCGGAATGCTCGCCAGAGTCTTGAATCTGCTCGGCTGGGACCGCTCCTCCATACGAATCGCAAACTGTATAAGTTGCCGTCCTCCAGGCGATTGGCTCGACGGAGCACCGTGGCAGCATGAGGCGATTCGGCACTGCCAGGTCCACCGCGACCCTGTCCTCAATTCAGGCCATGAAGTCGTCGTGCCGATGGGCGGAATAGCTCTGAGGACACTACTTGGGTTAGAGCACCACAAAAAGATCAGGGTAGGTGATTTTCATGGCTGCACGATCCGCGATCCCCAGGATCGGTTCTGGATTGTTCCGACCTATCACCCGAGCTTCCTCCAGCGTGGCGCGCATAACCTGATCGGGACCGTGCTGTGGGATCTTCAGCAAGCGCAGAATGCGAGGGAACATGGACAACCAGCGGACACTGGAACTCTGGTACTCGACCCTCCACTTGAGTGGTTCACTGCGTGGATCGAAAGCGTCCTTAGTGCTGTTCGACAAGATCCTACCGCCTACCCGATCTCCATCGATGTGGAAACCCCCGACAAAGCGCACGGCAAAGACGAAGGCGAGATCACCACGGATGATCGCAGCTTCCAGATCCTCCGCGTCAACCTCTCCTGCAATCAGGACGAAGGTCTCACGATCCCGTTCCAAGAACCGTACATCACAGAGCTGAAACGCCTGCTGGCTCCGCCGACCAACCTCTGGCTGTGGAACAAAGAATATGACATCCCTCGACTGGTTGCGGCTGGACTGTTGCAACAAGAGGATCAGCACCGATGTATAGATTTAATGTGGTGCCTAGCTGGACATACACAGCTCATGCTCTGGGGTGGAGGAGAACGAAAGCTGGCGGATGTCGTTGAAAACAAGGAAGCTCCGACACTCGTTGGAATGGACGAGGACGGCAATCGCATTCCGGTACGAATCGTAGGGTGGTACAAGCACAAGACAAGAGGTCAGCGTTGGGTACGAATTAAAGCATGGGGAACACGCTACAACATCATCTGTACACCAGAGCATAAGGTGTGGACTAAGTCTGGATGGAAACGAGCGGATGAACTCTCGGTGGATGATTCAATAGCCCTGCACAAAATTGGCTCGGATGATCTGATTCACGGAACGATACTTGGTGACGGGTATGTAGATGATCACGGAACACTACAACTTTGTCATGGAGCACCACAACAAGCATGGATTGAACTAAAGGCTGGGCATTTAGGGACACGATCCTTTCCTAGAAGTCATGGCTGGTTCGCTGCAATGACGCCTATAGGTAGAGACTGGCGAAGTCGCTTCTACGCAGTCGATCGATCTAAACGATTCGTGCCGCCACCGTCAGACGCCGCTACCGCCGTGTGGTTCTGCGACGATGGGAGTTGGCATAGAAACAAAGGGCAACGAGGAACTGGCCGAGCGCACTTCTCGCTAGATGCTTTTTCTGAATCCGACAGGACAATGGCGCTTCAGTGGGCCAAGATAAAATTTGGAAGTAACTGCAAACTATATAAGCAAGCTGCCCGAGGATATGTACGACTCAATCTTGGAAGGATTGCGGCGAAGAATTTCTTCTCTGCTGTTGCCCCCTGGGTACCACCGTGCATGGAGTACAAGCTACCAGAATCTTATCGAGGGCGTTACAACGGCTGGTTGGAGCAGGCTACACCTCGTTGGTCGCTGGTTCAGGAAGTCGCCACTACACGACATTATGGAAATCGCTATTGCATCTCCATTGATCACCCAACACATAGATTCTTTGTTCGTGGCGGGCTTGTCAGCAATTGTTGGCATTACCTTCAGTCTGACCTCCCACGAGGGTTGGGCTTCGCCGCGCCGTTCTATTCGAGTTATGGCCCGTGGAAGCACACGGCTGACTCGGATCCTGCTCGCTATGGCGCAGTAGATGGGCTGCAAACTCATCGTGTCGGTTTTGGAGTTCTAAGTGATCTGATTAAGCTCGGCATGTACGAGGGGGCCAAACGCCACGTCCATGCTCTCCACCACCTTGCGCTGAAGCCTGCTCAGCAGATCGGGGTGAAGATCGACCGGGAGCGTCTCCTGATCTTCAAAGCCGAGCTGACCGAGAAAGCGACGATTCGCCTCGATACACTTCAGGAGATCTACCCCGAGGATCTCGCGCCACTCTCGCCGAAGCAGGGCCTGACTGCACCCCCTGCTGCCGACCTGCTCCACGTCAAGGCTACGGCCTTCACTCGGAAGGGCAAGCTGCGCGCCGGCAAACCGGTCTCAGAAGTCAAGCTCGATCTCTACAAGCGCGCGCGAATCGTGGAGAAGATCGTCCTCAAGGAGATCCTTATCTGTCAAAGCTGTGGCGAGAAGGAAGTCCACCGAAAGCACCGCTGCCAAGTGCCCTACTCGAAGAAGGACGGGACGACCGGGTGGAAGCCGGCTGACTATTCGGCTGAACTCAAGCTCTCTGTCGCCTCAGTCACCCGTTGGTACTGGCAGGAACCCTTCAACCCGGACTCGTGGCAGCAGGTCCTCGCCTACCTGAAGTTCAAGGGACACCCGGCGGGGAAGGCGAAAAAGACACACAAGGACACGACCAACCGGGAGACCTTGGAGCGGCTGGAGAAGCGCACAGGCGATCCGTTCTACCGAACATTATTGGATTACCGGGCGGTGCAGAAGGTCAAGGGGACCTACGTCGATGGAACAGAGAGGAGGCTCGACGAACAGGATCGTGTCCACCCAGTACCGACCTTCAAACCCTCGACCATGCGGCTCAGCTACGTCGATCCCAACATCACGAACGTCGTCGCAGACAAGGAGGGGACGGAAACGCTCGCTGCGGGATTCCGCAAGTGTGTGGTGTCTGAGGTGGGATGTCGCCTACTCGAAGTGGACTTCAGCGCGATCGAGGCGATCGAGATGGGGTGGTTGGGCCATGACGCCAATCAGATTCGGCTCGCTAAGCTCGGGATTCACGCGGCGCTGGCGAGTCATGTTCTTGGGCGCCCCTACGATCCAGAGGAGTCGGACACTGATCTTGGCCGCTACTTCAAGGAGATTAAGAAGTCTGAGTTTCTTACCTACGACCGAAGTAAGCGGTTCATCTATGCCAAGAGCTTTGGCATGACGCCGTACGGGATGGTGCTTCAGTTTCCACAGTTGTTTCCGACGATGAAAGTTGCCGAACAGTACGAGGAGATTTTCCGACAACTCGCCCCGAGCGTGAACGGCTTTCAGCGATCCGTCCGCGAGTTCGCCTTCAAGCACCACTACCTCGGCGGACCGGGACTCCATCCCTTCGGCTACAAGCACTGGTTCTGGTCGGTCTTCACGTACAAGAAGATCACCCCAGGGCAGTACTACCGGATCTTGAACAAGTACAAAGATCACCCGGATGAGGCTCCGCTTGCGGTGATCAACGGCCAATATTTTCAAGTACGCTTGGGCGAAGATGGCAAGCGTGCAGTGGCGTACTATCCCCAGAGTACCGCCGCAGGCGTGCTGAAGGAAGCCATGCTCCGCCTGTTCGACCCGGACTTACCGAGCTATATTGGCGACGCCTACTACGGCCAGACACCGCTTCGCGCGCCGATCCATGACTCCCTACTCTTAGAGGTACCTGATCGCCAATGGGATCGAGTCTGTGAGAAGGTGTTCTTAGAGATGCAGCGCCCCATCATCCAGCAGCCCCTCACTGGTGAGCTCGCGGTGCTCGGCGACTATCTCTCGATTGGCGTCGCGGCGACGGTAGGGCACGACTGGGCGACGACCGAGGATCTGCCGGTACCAGGATTTGCTGAGCTGGGAGTGGGGAGTGATCGGATCTATGAGTCGGTGGAGGAGGAGGACCAAGAGGATCTCGCAGATTTCGGACGGAGTGTCGCATGATCCTAAGCCCGATGCCTACGCGGAAGCGGCAGGGTCGTACTGTTCATCATGGAAGCCGCCGGCGCTTGACTGAGCGAGAATGCCCCCAGTGTGGAGAATGGTTTCAGCCCTCGCGCGATCGACAGCAGTTCTGTAGCCGCCGTTGCGGATCCGTCGAGGCAGGACGAATCGTGGGGCTCTCGGCTGGTCGTGCGGCCCTAGCGCGGTGGCGCGCTGCCCACCCCGGTGAGCGGCCGGGCTGGAGCGGGCGGCGGTTGGCCGATCGTCGCTGAGGTTGGCATCTCCTCATCATCGACGAGCACTTCAAGGAATCCCGGTGTGCGGAGCAGATCCGCGAAGGCTTCACCCGGCTGTGGAGAGGCAAGCAATCGTACCAATCGTTGCGTGCCTTGAGAGGAGAAGGCCGCCCACTGAATCAACTCAGGTACTTTAGGTCCGTGAATGAATAGGCGAATCATCGACACGTTCTGCCACGCTGACTGTGGTGCAAGGAGCGTCGCTCTGGCCGCGTCGGTGATCGTATTCTCTATTGTGTACGGACGGCCAAGCGATGAGGCCCTGAACGCCGCCGCTGTCTGTCGAATCTGCCGCATTCCCTCCTGTTGAGCGCCGACGGCTGCCGCTCCCGCGCGCTTGGCCCCTTCGAGGCTCGCCTTACTCCGGGTAATCGCCTGCTCGTACGCGTGCGCGATTGATTGGAGGTTCCCGAGTACCTGCTGTCCCGCCTGATCATCATAGAAGACCTGCGCAAAGGGGCCTTGGACCTTAGCCAGCCGATCGCCGAGCTTCTCGACCGACCCCTTGATCACACGCTGGTAGGTCCACTCAGACCTGAGCGCATCCCATGCAGCTTTGCCTTCAGCTTCTCCGCCACCTTTAGGCGCTTGTGTCAGGAGGAGATCCTTGATGAACTGGACTTCGGTCGGCTTGTGCGCCTTGATCGCGTTCACGAGGATCTCAGGGTTCTCGGCAATCTGCGTGCGGAGCTTCGGCGCGAGGCCCTTGCGATAGAGTGGAATCAGATCAGCGTAGGCTTTGGTCGCCTCCTCATACGGCGTGTGACCCGACATCGCTTCACGCAAACTCTGCCGGACCCCCTTGGTCGCCTGCTGCACAAGCTTCCGAGCGGGGGAGGCCCAGTTGACCGTCTCGTCGAGCAGGCGCTTGATCCGATGCGCCTCAGCAAAGGGGATCTGGTCAGGGATCTCCTGAAGCTGCCCGAGTAGGCCCCTGACCGGGTGGGCTTCTTCGACCGCCGCAAGCTGCTGGAGCATCTCGGGCGACATGAGTGCGCGGGACCTGGCCCCGATAACGGAGGGTTGTGCGGGACCGGGCGGGCGGAACTGCGCGACGACCTCGGTGAGCTTCTGCTTGACCGGCGTCAGATCGACTGGTGGGCCAGTCTCGGCCGATCGCTCAACCAACTCGCCCGCCTGATCGAGTGCGGACTTGGCTGGTCCTTGCACCACCTTGTTGACCAGTCGCCCGACAGTCGGTGCAGGAGGCCCACCGGGGACTTGGGCGAGCTGCCGTTCGAGGCCGCCGACCGCCGCCTCGGTGCCTGCTTTGATGCCCGCAGTCCTCGCGGTCGTCTGAAGGTGGATCGTTCGGATGGCGTCAGAGGCTCGTTCCAGTGCTCCACGCAGCGTCTCACGGACGTGCTGCCCGATGCGTGGGGTGATCAATCGCCGCCACGTAGCACGCAGAGGCCACACGATCGCGCGCCCACCCGCCTCGTAGAGTCCCTGCTCCGTCATCGCCTTGCCTGTCTGCGCCACAATCGACTGGCCCGGAGGGGCGGTACCCACCAGCCGATCGATCAGGGCTTCTCCGCCCTCCACCAGTCCACCCGCAGCCATCGCGCCGAGTGTTGCGCCTAGTGCTGGCCCAACCGGACCTGAGAGAGCAGCCGTGGGCGCGGCAAGGATACCGCCTGCCAGTCCCCCGATCGCCCCCGCGATGTTCCGCCGCCCCTCCCGTCGAGCGGGGTTGAAGCCCTGAACGAGCTGAGCAGTCAGGGACGGTGTGGGGGCTGGGGATGGCGCCGCAGCCCTGGGAGGCGGTGGAGCTGGCGGGGGTGCTCCTACTTGAGCCACTGGTGCGACAGTAAATTTCTTGACCCGCCCGAGCACCCCCGGCACATAAGTCGTGTTGGTCTTGACGCCTCCGTACTCGCTCAGGACTTTGTTCAGATCTCCGTTGTGTCGATCAAGCAGCTCACGCAGGTAGCCCACGCCCCCCCGAATGTTCTCGACTGGGTCATGCGGATCAAACCCTCGGGCTTTCGCGACGGACGGTAAGAACTGAAATGTCCCGACCGCTCCACTACTCTCGCCCTCGACGATGGTCGGATTGATCTGCGTGGGATCGAAGCCAGACTCCTGCTCAGCGACCGCTAAGGCCAACTCGGGCGGCACCCCGCGCGCTTGGGCCTCGCGTCGAATGAGATCCTGAACGGTGATCTGCTCAGGCATGGACTAGGGGATGTTGATGATCCAGTTCCCGTTGGCGTCGCGCGTCGCAGAGGGCAGATTCGTCGGCTGAGCAGTGAGAGCACCGGGAGCTGGTGGAGCCGTACCTACACCGGGGACTGGCTGCGCAGGGAGGCGAGAGAGGATCTGATCGAGTACTGCCATCGTCTCATCAATACGTGCTGCGGCTGATTCCTGTGTATCGCCTCGGAGGAACGTCTCCCGGAGATTGACAATCGCCGCCTCTGCTCGGAGTGCGTCCTGCTCCGTTTGCGTACCTCGCTGCTCCCCCACCGATCGAGCGACGACGTTCACCACGTTATTGAGCGCCGCTTCGAGTCGAGCCACTTGCGTTCGGTACTGCGGAAGTCGCCGACGCACCATCAGGACAGCTCCGGGGGCAAGGCCGCCAAGCTCGCCGCTCTTGGGTAGCACCCCAAGCAAATCAGCCTTGATGTGTATCAGCTCCGTCTTCAGTGTATCGACTGAGCGACGCCGATCCTGCTGGGGCATGGTTGGGACCGCTTGGCCCACGAACGCCGTGCCCGGCGCACCGATCGGCAAGCCGGTTTGCTGGGAGACACTCGGCGTAATCGGAGCTTCAAGCGCGCCCTGCCCAGTGCCCAGCCTCCGCTGCACCGCTTCCAAGCGGAGTTGCTCCTGCTCTGTCGTAATGACCTGTTGCGCCTCGGCCTGCGAGAGATCCTTGAAGTCCCGCCCAAACTGTGCGCGGGCAATCGCCTCTCGGTCTACGCCGAACCGCAGCATATTCGTCGAGGTGCGTGGGCGGAATCCGGCGAGCGGACGCATGGTACTTGGATCAACGTAGGATGCGGTGAAGCGGTCGAACACCCCGAAGGCCGGATCCCATCCGCCTTGTGCGTTGGGGACCTCGCCCGCGATCGACTGGAACGGCAGCGCAGAGGTCCGCCGGAGATAGTTCTGCTTAACGAGCTCACGTGCTTCCGGCTCCGAGAACCCAGAGGCGATCAGACCGGTGACTTCACCCTCCACGTCGCCACGCGCTTTGCCCCGTGCTCCGGCAATTGCCAGATCCTCCGGTGTCGGGAAGATCTTCCGTGGCACCTGCCTAGTCTCCATCCGCCCGATGGCCGGTGGTGGGACCGCACGGCTGGTGATCATCGCCGGAGGTGGCGCACCGACTCCCGTCAGTGCAGTCGCAGGCTGTGCAGCCGCTTGAGGGCCGGGTGGCTCGGTGATCTGCTCCTGGAGGTTGGGCGCGAGCGGACCATAGCCACCGAACTGTGTACTGGGCAGCCCCGGTACCGCTTGCTCCTCAGCGATGGTGGGTGAGAGTTCCCGAATCCGCTGGAGGATTGGACTCGACTCCATCTCCCCAACCCACCCACGCAGGCCACCTTTGCGGCGCTTCGGCTGGGCGGATTCAAGGAGTCCCGCCAAGGCGAGATCGCGTGTTTCTTTGTCGCCGGAGTTCAGGAGCGCCGTGAAGATCGATTGCTCACGCGCGGCCGCCAGCTCGCCTTGGCGCAGGTTCTCCTGCTCGATTTCGGACTTTCGAGAAATAAAGCCGCCGAGCAAGCCTTCGAGGTAGCCCAATTTGTGCCTTTAGTAGGATCCCAATATCGGCCCGTAACGATTTCTCGGCAGCCAGTCCCATTCACCCTCTCGTATACCTTGTCCGCCCATGCCACCAAATCCAGTAGGACGACCTCCGCTCGGTAGACTCGGTGCTCCACTCGTCGGATATTGTGATCCCCACGGCGCGCGGCTGGGAAGTTTAGCCTTGAACTTGCCTGTACTATTCAGAATATCGAAGATGAGTCCACCAAATCCTGCCCCGAACTTTTCACCTTCCCCCCGTGCGTAGTACCGATTCCCCGCGCCCTGCCCAAGTAAATTCCCATAGAGTCCACCGCCCGCCTGCATGGCCCCCAGCCCGAGCTGCGTCGTCCCGCCACCGAGATCCGCCAAGGCCGCTGCCGCTGAGGGCTGAACACCCGTGGTTAGGCCAGCAATCCGTGAGGCCCGGTCCCGCCCGAGTTCCGCTTCGGCGAGTTCCCGTGTGGCCCCGCGCACGCCCGAACGCTCAAGCCCACGCTCAGCCCCTCGGTACACGTCCGTGAGTGCCGCCCGTGGCCCGGCGACCGCCTGAGACATGGCCGCCCGGTTCCCACCGAGCAGCGTCGAGTAGTAGCCCCCAGCCTTCTGGAGATACGGAGCCCCCTGTTGCACGAGCCCAGTTCCCGCTTGCTGAAGTCCACCTGCGGCGCCCTGTGCCCCGGTAAGGGCTTGCCTCTCCTCGGGTGAGCGTTTCATGGCGGCGGAGGTCGCCTTCTTGCCAGCGAAGATGCCACCGATGGCCCCAGCGATCGTAGGAATAAACGGCGCGATGAAACCCATGTCAGGTACCCCTCGTGTTCAGAATATACAACTTTCCTGGGGCTTCCTCGAAGCCAAATCGCTTGACCAACGCTTGCTGATCGGCTAACAGATCTGGCACAACCGCATGGACGAACTGAACATCGTAGTCCCGGAGGACCGCGAACATTTCTCGAAGCAGGCCACGGAGCAGACTTGGGTTCTTTCGGTGATCCTCTCGGACCCACCAGGGATCGTTATGTACCGTTTCGTAGAGGCACGTGAAGCCCACGATCTCACCCGCCTCTTCAGCAACGATGACACGCCAATGCTCAGGATTGAGGGTCGCGTCCGCTGGAAAGGGGCCGAGTCCGCAGAGCCGGTGCCACTCGTCAGGCGGCAGTTGGCGATGGCTGATCATGGCACCTCTGGCACAATCGGCACCCGGTACCGATCCGGATCGACCTGCCCGGCAAAGTTCCACTGCGGCGTGTTCGCGCCCCCGGCATCCTGGAGGATATCGAAGATGATCCCGTCGGTATAGCAGATGATGTCCCCGGAGTAGCCCCCGCAGTTCGTTCCACTGGGCTTGCTAAGCAGGCCAATCGTGGGGTCGGAGAAGCGCAGCCGCCACGCGGTCGTCTTCACGATCTTGAACGCCCCACACACGCCCGCAATGCTCTCGCCTGCCGCCACGACATCGGCTTTGGCTTGCGTCACCTCGGCGAAGTGATTCGGATGGTCGTCCCCGCTCGGCCCCTCGTCTCCTCCATCACTCGGAGTGCCCGTGGCCGCGTCGATCGCTTGGCCGGCGGTGATGAGGGCTTGCGAGGCGGTGCGCCCGGACTTGGCGAGGTCGGCCTGTAAGGTCGTGATGGTGGTTGCCTGCTGCGTGATTGTCGCTTGGGCAGTCGTCAGGAGTCCTTCGATGGCGAAGATACGATCCCAAATTAACCGCAAGTTTTGTGGTGTCGGATCGGTGGGATATTGACGACGACCGGTGGGCACTAGCTTGTCCCCCCTCCCGATCGCCCAGCCGCGATGGACGAGATGATCATACTCCGTGTGCGATCCACGTCTGCGTTCCCGAACGGCCTGACCACGATGGGCTGATCAGACCCCCACGGGAGAATGACGACCGAGCTTTCCTCTTGGTAGAGCCAGAACGGATCCTCACTGGTCAGCAAATATTTTATGAGTACTCCCTTACGCGCCTTGAATGGCACAAAGCACTTCTGTTTGATCCCGACCGTGGGTGGGATTAGATACTCTTGAGAGAGGACCGTACCCGTTTGGTTGACGTGGATGAACAGGGTCAACACCACGTCCTTAGTAGACTTGAGTGTCACCTGCGCTTCGATTGGTAGCAGGAACCCGTGCTGATCGTGCGTACTCTCCTGAGACTCCCACCTGTCTAAGGCAAGTGGCTCCTCATCAAAGACCGGTTGAGCCGAGTACAGTCGTCCGGGGTTGCCGTCCACCGGGAACATGCGCCACACCCGACCGAGCTTCTGCTCCGCAAGCGCGATCTGGACGACCCGGCGCCCGTTGGCGACCACTGAGAGCGTCTCCGCGATAGTGCCATCGACCTCGACTTGTACCGACTTGGACTGATTGAAGGTGTCACACTCAAAAATGATCGCTTTGAGATACTTGTCCGCCCGCGACCCGTAAATACTGAAGTTTTGCGCCCAATTTTGTAGTTCTGTGGGTTCCGCGTCCAAGTACCACTTGTGCTTATAGAGGAGTCCGGGGTTGTCGTCGCTCGCCGTGAAGTGAAACACATGGCCTCGCCCCCACGGCAGCGTTAGATGGACCCACTGCCGTCCGTTTGTGGTGATCGGCCAATAGGCGAGGTTCAGCCCGCCGTGCGTGTTCTGAAGCTGCACGTTGTCCACGGTAATGACAATCCGCTTCTCCAAGCCGTTGGTGTCGCAGTAGAGATCGACGCCGGTGTAGTACTGATCGCCGTCCGCCTCAAAGTGAATGTCCCAGCGCGCGATCCTCGGCGGCTCAGGCAGCGCGATCCAGTCCGCACGCCACAAGATCCACGCGAGGCACTCACCCGTCGGACGGATACGGACCTTGTGCGCAGGGACAGCTGGCCACGAGAACTTCAGCTTGTGCCGGCCATTGGCTGTGACGGAGAGGGTCGCCACGGTTGAGATCACGCCGCCAAAATCTCGTTCGATGATGATCGTCCTGGCTACGTTCCCGGTGTCGCAGTCAAAGGTCACACCTGTGAGGTAGCTCTCGTCAGGGTGCCCCAGATCGTCCCACTGCGTCACCCGGTTGATAGTGACATCGGGTTCCTGGATGATCGACTGGCCTAAGAAGTACAGGGTTGGGCGCACCGTCGCCGAGGACCAGGTGATTTCAGTGGAGATGTTCCGAGCGCGCTGAGGCGTCGTGTCAGGCGGAGTCGCACCAAAGCTGTCGAGAATGTAGCGCCGCCGGCCGGTCGTCACGTCCAAGGCTTGCAGGCCATTGACGATGGTTTCATTATTCAGCCGATTGCGGAGCGTGGCGTTGGTGACGCCTTGGAGATCGACATCGAGGATCTGATCGCCCAGCAGCTTATCCTCGCGCGGACGCCCGAGATCCCAAGTCCCAGTCCGTACCGTGCAGATGATCGCCGTGCCTGCATCGGAGAAGCCGTCGTGCGTGTAGGAGGCCCCGGTCGTCAGTCCACCCACGAGCAAGCTGGCGATCGGCGAGTCGTCATCCGGGAGGAGGTAGGCCGTGTCGATCGCAAAGTCGTAGTCCGACCAGAATTTGTAGAGGAGCGAATAGGCGAGGACATGCCGAGACCCATCGGTGCCTTGGTACTGGAAGTACAAGGTATCCTGGTGAATGGAGAGGCGAATCGCCGTAGGAAAGCTAAAATTGACCGGCGAGTAGCCGTTCCAGGTCTCGCCCCGGAAGAGGCGCTGGATCTCCTGCGACATGATCTCTTCCTGACCACCTCCGGTGACGAAGATCCCATCCTTGGCCACGCCGTAGATCCCACCCAGCCCAATCGTCCACGCCCACCGTGACACGAGCCCTCGACGACAGGCGGTCGTCGTCACCGTCACCTCGACCGTCCCTGACAGATTGGGGTAGATCGCATAGAGCCGCTCTCGGCTGAAGCACAACGGTTGCGATCCGTACATCAGCCCCGCCATCAGCTCTTCAGATGGTGGGCAGACTTCCAGGTTGCTCTCGGCGGGCCAATGGTCAGGCTCGTCGGGAATACACCAGTAGAGATGCCCTGGCCTGAACCGATCACCCAACGCGAACAGTAGACCATTGGCAGGGCCAAAGAGGACGGGGACGTTCTCGGCCAGCACCGTCGCCCCAGCGTCATTGATCGTCGGCACCGGCTGAAAGTGATCGAGGTTGACCGTGCCCGCGGCCACGATTGCGTCATCGGTGAGGGTGTCGGCAAACAGCACGCCGTCCGCGCTCGTCACGCCGACAAAGTACCAATCGTCGATCAGCGATCCGCCTCGCCGGTAGATCCGTTGCCGCACGGCACTATCCCCAAACGGCGCCGCTGGAGTAATGAAGATCTCACGCCGAGCAGCGTCGAGGAAATTTGCTTCAGTCATGACCGGCGAGGGATTGCCTTCCGCGCCCGTCCGCGTGTCGTAGTGCGTGTAGCGGTAGTCGTAGGGCTGCGCGCCCGGCTCGGTTGAATCCGCCCCTGATCCGCCGTACAGGAAAAAGTCGTCAAGGCGGATCGCGACTTGGGCCGGATCGCTGGTGGAGAGGTAGATGATGATCCCCGTGACCGTATTCCAGTCCCGCCCCACCGTCGAGCCGATACGCTGAAAGTCGCCACGGCGGATCGGCACGCCGACCACCCCAAACTCGACCCACTCCTCCGCGCCGGCTTGGGCCTGTTCGGAGATAGTCCGCGCAGGATCCCGGCGGGCGAGGGTCTGGCGTACGCCACTGGTCACGGTCGTGCGGGCGGTCGGCCCTTGGAACCCCTGGGTCTCCGCCGTGTCCGCGAGGGATTGATCGCGCAGGGCACGAATCCGTGCGGTTTCGGCGGCATCGACTTGGGCCTCACGCGCCTGGATGAACTGGGCGAGATCGTTCTGGCGGAAACTTTTCACGTAGGCGTCGATATTCCGCCCTAGATGATCGGTCCCTGGGAGGATCGTGGGCGCGAACGCCGCGGAACAGACGAGGTAAATCCGTAGTTCCTCGATCAGGTGCGGGTGACTCATGTTGAGCCACGTGTGCAGCAGATCATCATCAGAGGCTTGGACTGCCCCGCCTTGGAGCACCGAGAGATCGATCGCCTTGGCAATGCCCCCCCAGGAGTTGTAGCCGTTCACGACGGCGCCGGGAGTGGTGGTGAAGGCGACGGCGCTGCCTGAGAGTCCCACCGTGTCTTGGATGAGGGGGAGTCCGGTGGGGATCGGCGGCTCCGATCGATCCTGACCGGCTGTCGGTATCCAGTTCACCGCTTGAGTTCCATCGGTGGCGTCAAAGGCGGCGATCCCGGTCGTGTACAGATTGCCGGGAACGACGGTTGGGGCCGCACTAGGAGCGGGCAGGCCGATCTGAAGATCCAGCCCGTCCGCGCGCACCTTCCGCATCCGCGAGCGATCCGCCACGAACATCCACGGATCACCCGACAACGGTGGGCGGTGTGGCACAAGGTACAGCGGATCGCCCGAATAGCCTGAGTCAATGACACTCAAGGCTCCGGACAACCCTCGGCGGAGATCCTGGTCGGTGCCCCAGATCCGGGTATCGGTCCCGGCTTCTGGGTCGTGCAGCCGCCTGACTGAATGATGCGCAGTGCCACCGGTGGCGAGACTGGTCAGGCCTGGCCGCGCGGTCAGCCCACGATCTTGGCTATGGGTGAGGTTAGTCAGCCGTGGAAATTGGCCAACCGGGATCAGATCGAACTGATCCTTGAGATTAAGGCCGCCCACGCCGAATGGGTAGATCTCCGTGGTAAAAGGCGCGTCGAAGACACTGCTAGTAACCGGGAGGTGCCGACTTGATTGTTGCTCAGGCACGACTGTCCTCTGGGAAATTCAAGGGTGCGTAAGGCCCGAGTATCTCCTTAGCTATCCGATCGTAGGCGTGTGCCGCATCTTCGGCAGAATTAAAAGTACCGATGTACTTCCGTCCAGTTTGTGCTGTGAATTTATTGGGGTACCTCTTGAGCCGATACACACCTTTGTACCCGCTGTTTGATCTGCGCCACATATTGAGGGAATTCTGGCCAGGAGTACACCAACGCAGATTCTCTCGCCGATTATCCAGCTTAATTCGATTGATGTGATCGGCCTGCATATCTATAGGACGAGGACCGTGCGCACGCTCTAACACAACCTCATGAAGTAATAGGGTTTTACGCTTCCCATTCCGTCCAGTCCCAAGACGATAGCGGCTTGCATAACCGTGTGTACCCCTACGCCAACCCCAGCTAACTAGATCAGTGTCCGCCTCACTGAGGAACGCCGTTTCTCCGTGCTTCAGATGAAACGTAATCATCTACGCCCATCCCCCGAGGAGGATCTTCCCAATCTCCACCCCGAGCCGGAAGCGCATCTCACAATACGCCGCCCTGGTCAGATCGCGCCCTCGTCCATCCTTCCCTAGTGCATCGGCGAGTGCCCCGTACTTGTAGAGGTGCGCGAGTTCGTCCGGGCCAATCGCGACCACACCATCCCCCGTGAGGATTGTGCCGGTTGAAACGTAGAGGAGCTCAAGATTCCCGTCGAGACTCGGGGCTGGACCGAGTTGCAGCGTCTGGGTCGGTACGTCAAACTCGGTATAGACTTGTGGCACGCCTTCGACCGTGGGCCACGTCGGGAGGCCATGATCCAGTTCCCACACATCGGATCTGACGAGTGGGACATGATTGGTCGTATCGCGCCAGACGGCACTGAGCGTCAGGAGCCAATCGGAAGGAAGTGCCACGCGGGCGGTCCCAGCGAACACCTCGATATGGGGCGGATCGGTGGACTTGACGATGAGCTGCGCGTCTTTCTGGAGTCGATCCTGTCGTTGATTCAGATAGCCGAGGATCTCCTCCCTCGTCCAGAGGCCCGAGGGCCACGCCGCTCCACCATCGGGAGGCTCCACCAAGCTATATTGCAGCTCAGTCATCAGATCTTGATCGGTCATCCTTGTGTCACCTGTGCCGCCAACCGATCAATCTGGGTCGGGACGCCCGTGAGCGGCTTCAGCCAGCGGTAGTCCTGGCCGAGCGCGCGACGATAGATCTGCGAGGTCTTGATCTGACTGTTCTGCTCACCCGCCAGCTTCAGAAAATCGACAAAGTAGGAGAACGTCCCAGCGAACCACGGCCCCGGCCGCTTGAACGCCAGCACGTGCAGGGCATAGCCGAGGAGCGCCGTCAGCAGATCGTCCCCCACGTCGATGGTGTCCGGATCGTCTACGAGGATCGGCGTTGCGCTTACCCCGTCAAGAATCAGCGATCCGCTTCCCACCGCGTGCGCGGGCCAAAGATAGATCGATTGTAGGCTCACGGGTACCCAGACAGCCGGTGCTGTAGGGACACTGCCCCCGGACGCCGTGGTCTCCTGTCGCCACCGTGGCCGACCGTTATCCAGATCCTCACGCCCAGTTGATTCCACCACGGTGCCTGCACTCGCCCCCGACGAGGTGCTGAACTCCACCCGCATCCGATAGATGAGACTACTGGGGAGGCCATAGAGGTACTGATTGGGGATTGTCGCAATGGTGACTCGCTGCTTCCAGAACCCTGTGAACAGCCCCCATACAAGCAGTGCCTCGTTGATCGCTAAGCGAGCTTCTTCTTGATCCCAAAACGGAACTTGTTCATATTTATCCCGTAACCTTTCTCGGATCTCAGAGAGTGTTGTGGTAGTATACGGCATTCCAAGATCCTATGAACACTACATGCTGTGCTGTAAACTGCCAAAAACCCAGCAAGTGTAAAGGTTGGTGTTCAACCCACTATGAACGCTGGCGTAAAAACGGCACCCTACAACTAAAGAGAGCACCAAATGGGGCTGGCTGGATCGACACAAACGGTTATCGCCGATTCCAGATCGGTACAGGATATCAACTCCCTGAGCACCGCCTCGTCATGGAACGCATACTCGGCCGACCTCTTGAGCGTTGGGAGCACGTACATCACATCAATAAGAACCGGCTTGATAATAAACCGGAGAACCTTCTAGTAACAACAAGATATACACACAGGAAGCTGCACACTAAGTACTTCCGGAACGAAACACACAAAGAGTGTGCGCTTTGTCGGAATCTTCTTCCAAGGGCCGAATTTTACAAAAGGCGCAGAGATACTCCAGATCAAGATCCTCACTCATTCTACTGCCGACCTTGTGCACGCAAACAGGTCAGAAATTACCAACCACATTAGTCGGGGCTAATTTACTCCAAAACAGGCGGACAGCCTGGCGGAGGCGTCACGGCCGCGAGGAACTCCGGGGGAGGACAGCCCTCGGGCAGAGACGAGGCTGGCGGCAGTGCGCCACTGGGTTGATAGATCGCCATTTGTACCAAGGTGCCAGGACGCAGATAGGGCTGTACCGTCAGCGTCTCCAAGCCTGAGACAAGACTAAATCGAAACAAGCGCGTGGTGGGCTCATCGACTACCCAGAACCCGGTGCCATCCGCCGTCAGCTTCACGTCACAAAGCGATTGACTATCATCGGGGATGGAAGGCGTGAAGGTCTGGATCACCACGCCATTGGCGTCTAGGCGCTGCACGATCGTCGAGTTGCAGACCAACAGACTGCCATCCGGGAGGAACTGCAACCCTTTTAACCCTGGATTGTTCCCCGCCTGCAAGGCCAGCGTCGCAAAGTTCGCCAGTTGCGTACTTGTGTTCACGTTGAAGCGCCGAATCTGGGTCCCGCCCACCGGCTCATAGAATCCGCCCGAGGTGTAATACAGAATCCCAGTCGCCTCATCGAGTGTGATCGCCCACGGTGCGCAGACTTCGATCGTGGGGAATTGCAGCGCATCGGTGAAGGGCGCTCCAGGCTGAGAGTCCCCGCTCGTCGCGTCGATCGACTTGAGCGCCGAGAAGTTCGCATCATTACTGACCGTGTTCAGGATCGACGGTAATCCCGTGCCCAAGCCCACGATGTACAAGTACCCGTTGCCAAACCAGCCAACATACAAGAACCCAGCGGCGGTGATGTAGATCTGCGCAGGGTGAATACTGATCGTGGCGACGAACCAGGGATCACCGATGAAGTCCACCTCGAACTGGAAGTCGCCATAACTCAGGGTCGGCAGATCGAGCAGCTCCACCAGCTCGAAATCGTGCAGGGCCAGGAGGATTCGTTCCCCGCTGTGCGTCCCGCCGTTCAAATCATCGATCGTCCGCTTGGTATAGTCGATCGCCACCCCGGTGGGCGCGTCACTGGTGAAGCCCGCTGAGAAGTTGACGATCGCCCCATCGCGAATCTGTACCAGGTACCCGGCCGGGAGATAGAGATCATCGACCACCGGCGTGGTGACACGGTAGAAGGCTGATAAGCGGACTAGTCCCCCACTACTGGAGGCGTTCTCGGCCGAGGCGCTGTTTCGTACGCGGATCCAGTACTGCGTCCCGGCGACCGCGCTGAACATAATCGAGGACTGTGAACGATGCTGGGCGAGATCAGTTTCAGTCACCACCAGCCCGACCGGGGTCAGCACACCACACCCACCTGTGAAGGCGTTCAGGATGGTGCCGTAGTTTGCGCCGAAGGTGTGGAAGCACACTTTCCCGCTCGTCGGCGCCGTCCACGTCCACCAGACACCTCGCTCCGTATCGGTGGAGCCGGTCGTGTCGATGAAGGCAGAGACATACGGAAGGGTCGCCGGAATCACGATGGCATCGGCGCAGGCATCATTCGCGGGTGGAGGAGAGGCAGCCTGTTCGGTGAGGGTGCTCGAAAATTCGATCCACGGCGCGCGGCTCGTCGAGGTATCCCCGGCCACGGCATCGACAAAGGCCGCACTCGCTCCGGTGGCTCGCCAGTCGATTCGCGTCGCGCCGGTGTCAGTGGGGAAGTACTGGGGTGTGGGCGTAGGCGAGGACACGATCCTCATGCCAATTTCCACGACGATCACGTCCCCCGCCACCGCCGTTGCCGCCGCGAGACTCTGCGCGACCGCGAGCGAGCGCCACACCTGTCCGGTCGTACCGGGGAAGTTCACCGAATCGACGTGATTACTGACGAGCACCGTGCGGACGACATGGGACTGTCCGTTGGCGAGATAGGCGTGGATCTTGAACCGGACGAGTGAATCGTTGGTGAACCCCAGCGCCGGGTCGTCCCAGCGCGCTTGGACTCCGAAGGCGATCTGAAGCGTGCCGCCCAGGCTTTGAGCGTCCAGGGGCGGCGTCATCCATCGCGCGAGCAGCAGATCGTGGTCGCCTTGCTGGTTGGTCTGAATGATCCGCGTCGTCTGGGTCCCCGCGTCAGACTTGGACGCCGAGAGCCGCCACGTCCACTGCACCGGAGACCACGAGCGGCCAAACACCGACTGCTTAGCCCACGTGCCCTGCGCGCCGCCATGCACGAGGACATTGGGGGCCTTGACAGCGGGATAATACCTGGAAGGCATCGGTACAGTACTGTACTAGTACGTACTCAGTACGCTAGATCCCGACTTCCGGAGGTTCCGCCTCCGTCGCTTGTGTACGCACGCGCCAGACATCCGGTGGGGGCGCTGTCCGACGCTCGGTCCAGATATTCCCCTGCGCATCTCGCCACAAAATTTCGACCACTTCTCCCACCTGCGCACGTACCGGCCGAATAATCTGTTGGCTCATTAGATTCCCACTTCCGTCAGGTTCCGCACATTGAGCACCACTTCATGCTTGCCCACCCCCGTGCCTCCGACCGGTCTCGGCCACGTCCATTCAAACAGCGCAATGTGGCGCTCAAAGGGCAAGGCGTCAAAGAGCGTCGTGTCGCCGACCTGGATGCGCCAGCGCAGGTTATAGGTGAGGCCATCGGACCTGGTCTGGAGCGTGTTGAAGACCTCCACGTTGTTCGCGTTCAGGGCACTGAGATGATCGCGGCTGTTGAGAATCGCCACCGAGCCATCCGCGCGCACGACGTAGAGGGTCAGCGAGAGCGTGTTGAGCTGATTGCCGAAGATCGGCTGGGCTTCGTCGTCCAGGATCGTCGCCCAGTAGGTCCCACCCGCCTGCTCCAGGAGATCAAGAATCTCCGGACGTGAGAGTGTCGTGAGCATCAGCACCCCTCCTCCAAGAACTCACCGATCGTACCCGATTCTCGGCTGAAGATCGGAACTGACAGATCCTCATCGATCAGGGCCGCCGTCGTCAGATCCTGATCGAGCCACTCAATGCACTCCGGTGGGAGAATCGGGATCAGCATCGCGGCGCTGGACAGTGGATCCCACCCGAGGTGATCGCGAACGGGCTGAGGGGGCCACAGATAGTCGGGGTAGAACGCTTGGGCGGAGGTGGCCACCTCGACCGACGGAAGATCGGGCACGAGCGGCGTGACGACGACTCCTGTGGTCGTCAAGACAAGTCGCCCTCTCGCATCTGGATATATCGGTGCCCAGCGGAGATCGAGCGGGATGGTCGGGGCGATCGGGGTCGTGACACGCACGAGATCCACACGTACGGGCGGATGCCCAGGCAACCAATCCGGACCCTGCGTACGCCACGGGAGGCCATCGGGGACGGCCGGTCGGGGGATCGGGTTGATATTGATCGTGAAGACCTGCTGAAGATCCGCACGCAGACCTTTGGATGGCTCAATCCGCTCAGGAAAGGTCGGGTACCACGTGGTGGCTTCGGGCACCGGATCGGGCACCGGGTCAGGGTGGAAGGCCCACGCGACCTGCTGAGCGGGGCGGAGGCTCTCCAAGGCTGCGATCCAGTCGGGATAGATCGCGCGCCAGCTCAGATCCGGGGGCGGGATAAGGACACGGCCCTCGAAGAACCACGCCTGCTGCTGACTCGCATGGACCTGTACACGCGCGATCAGGTCCGGGTAGAGCGGGAAGGTTGTCAGCTCCGTCGCACGGAAGAACGGCAGCCGCGCTTGATTCGCCACGACGCTCGGATGGAGCCGCCGCCGATCGATCTGGTCCGGGTACTGCGCTCGCCACGACAGATCGGGCACGACGGCCGCTGGGAGGGAGGCTCGACCATCGAAGGCGAGCGTCTGCTGCCGACTGGCGTGGAACACACGCCGAGCCAGCCAATCCGGTTGCCATCCATGCCAGGAGAACTGCGCGAGGAATGGCTCGGGTTGACGCAGGAAGACCGGCGTCGGTTGCTGCCGTAGACGTGTGCCCAGCGCGAAGTCCGGGTACTCGGCGGCCCACGCGAGGGCTGGACTCTCAGGGTAGCTTGCGCCGGCATAGAAGGGCTGATAGCTCGCCCCGAGCAAGACGGCACCAGGGACTGTCGTCGGGTATTTCGGCAGCCAGGAGAGATCCTGGGGGATCGCCACCTAGTTCACCACCAGCAGGTTGTGAATGTTCAGCACCAGTTCATGCTTCCCGCGCCCGTTCGCCCAGACGTACTCCCAGAGGGCGACATGGCGTTCGTGCGCTTTGGTCGGATCGACCATCCCCGTATCCAAGGGATTGATCGCCCACCGGAGATTGTAGAGCAGCCCATCCGATCGCATCTGGATCGCATTGTAAACGGTGACGCCATTCGCGTTCAGGGCATCCTGGTGGTTGCGAAGATAGGTGATCGTGCCATCAGACGCTCGGACGTAGAGCGAGAGCACCAACGAGATCAGTGCGGTCCCCGGCACGACATGTTCCGCTTCGTCCTGAAGGAGCGCCCAGTAGATCGCCGAGGATCGCTCCTGGAGCTGCGCGACTGAGACGACCTCGCGTGGAGCGGGCGTGATCCTGAGCGGCACACGCGGGCGTGGAATCAGGAGTGGTCCTACCTCAACCGGCAGCGCCGCGACGGGAAGCGTGATCCGCCGTACCGACTCGGGGTAGGCCGGACCCCAACTCAGATCAGGCGCCGGTGTCGGGACAGGAAATGGATCGAGAACCACCCACGGCCAGAGCCACGGCGTTGCGACGAGGCGATCGATGCGATCGGCGAACTGCGCCTGCCACCGGAGATCGGTGATCGGGATCGTGGAGCCCGTCTGTCCTGTGAAGACCGCGGGGTACTCCGAGAGACGAGCCGCAACGAGGAACTGATCGGGGTATTCTGGCCGCCAGCCGAGATGCCCCAGATCACGCGGGCTGCTTGGCGGCTCGGTTACTCCCGAGGGCGGGACCGGAAGATGCGCCAGCCAGTCCGGGTAGACTGGGAGCCACTCGACCGTCGCGACTACTGCAGGCCGTGGGAAGGGATCGAAAGCCAGCGCGGGGAACTCTAGTAGCCGTGGCAGCCCCAGGACACGATCAGGATAGATTGCCTGCCAGCGCAGATCGGTGATGGGGATGACAGGACCCAGCTCAAGCGAGAGGAACGGCCAGAGCCACGGCGCCGCCTCACGTCGATCCGGGTGATCCGGCCACACACTCGCCCAGCGCAGATCGGTGAAGGGAATCGTAGAGCCGGTCTGCCCGGTCGCGAGAGCCTGCTGAAGCGCCGCCGGGAAGATCAGCCCCCGTGCGAAGTCTGGATAGATGGGCGCCCAGCGGAGATCGGCGAGTGGCAGGAACCGGGGATCGAAGAAGGCACGCTGATCCGCCGCTTGCACGAGGAGCCGATCAATCGCATCAGGATAGACGGCGCGCCAGCGCAGATCGGCGAGCGGAAGAAAGTCCGGGACAAAGGCCGCACGCTGATCCGAGACTCGGACAGAGCGACGATCAATGGCATCGGGATACCACGGCAGCCACCCCACATGCCCCAGATCGCGCGCACTGGAGGCCGGCTCAACGAGGCCACCCACAGGAACAGGTAGATGCGCCAGAGTGTCCGGGTAGATCGGCAGCCACTCAACCGTCGTGACAGCCGCTGGACGCGGAAATGGATCGAGGACGGTCGCGCCTTCCAGCAGGCGAGGGAACGGGAGCCAGTCAGGATAGCGTGGCGTCCAGTCCAGCGCGGATCCTTCAGCCGCTTGATGTTCGGGCACCCAGACGGTTTGCGACAGTTCTGGTGTGCGCGGCGCTGCGAGGACGAAGTCAGGATAGACCTGGAGCAGCGCGGCACGCGGCTCTTGGATATCGGGCGGGCTTGTAGGTCCCTTCCAGCCGCTGGCTTCAAGCGTGGCGTGCAGGGAGAAGGGGACGTAGGGCTGACTCGGCGGCTGGCCCCACTCGTCGATATTCCTCGGCGTCGGCGCAATAGGCTGCACAGGCCGCGCAAGGGCTTGGTACTGAATCTGGCGTCCGGCGTAGACTTGCGCGAGGATCGGATCGCCAGCGGGTGGAGCCGCCAAGGCGACGGGCGCACAGACCAGTGACCCAGCCAGCATCACCGCCGGGAGGCTCACCCCCCCATGTCCCATGTACTGCGGCATCCACGTCAGGGACGGGGTGGGCTCAGCCATCTCAGTGGTCACTCCCCGAGGAGACGATCTGATCTGGAGCGAGCGTGAACGTGGGCAGGATCATCATCGGCGAAATCTCAGCCGTTCGGAGATCGCCAAACGTCACATACCCGAACAGCGTCGCTGTGCTCCCGCCCGCATCCGCCGTATCCACAATGACCCGGAATCCGTCGCTGGTGATGGCGTCGAGGTCCAGCTCGTGAATCGTCCCCCCCGCACTGCTGGGCACCGCGAGAATCTCATCGTACGAAATCGTCAGGTTGACTTCGGCATTCCCCGTCCCGTTATCGGTTCGGTACCCCTGAGATCGCCGATCCGTGGCCGAGACCCATGACCCCAAGACCAAGACCCCGGCTGCGTCAGACGTACCCGCCGTCTGCTGCAGCCGTCCCCGTCCGGCCATCACTCCGCCGATCGGCGTGAAGGCCAATCCAGCGATCGTCTGTGTATTGTTCACCGCCGTCACATCGATCGTCGCCGTGCTGACACTCCACTGGCCACCTTGAACCGCTAAATACATAAATCGACGCGTACTTGCGCGAGCAATCCAGTTGAGCTGAAAGCCGTCCGCATTGAACTGGACGAAGGTCGCGCGAGCCGTGGGGTTCCCCCCCGCGCCAGCCGGCATCGCGAGGATCTCATCTCCACGCATATAGCCGTCCGTATCCATCGTGGCTGCGCCCTCGTCAGAGTGCGTCATCACGACGAACTGCGCCGTCGCCCCTGTGGCCGCCCCATAACTGAGTGCTGCGGATTGGACCGCTTGAGTTGGCGGAGCCGCCGTCAGTTGCGTCCCGACGAGGAAGAGGACCGACGGCTGGAATGACCCGGTGACGACGTAGTCCTGATTGCCCGTCACGGCCGGCTCGATCAGTTCCCCTGTCGTGGCATTCAGAATGTCCGAACCGCCCCACGCTTCCCAGAAGACCCGCAGATCCACGGCTCCTTGGTCATCGACGACGAGCGTGAAGCCGTCACTGGTGATCGTGTTCAGATCGAGGAGGCCGGTGATCGCGCCCGCGCCATCGGTCGTCGCAAGGACCGCATCGTCCCGGTAGTGGGCATCCGTATCCGCAGCGGCGGCGGCGTCCACGTCGATGAACCCCATACAGCGACGATCAGACGTGCTGGTGGCGATCCCCACTGACACACGGCCGCTGTCCACCTCACTCGACGCATCGACCGCTGAGGCCAGTCCGAGGATGGAGAACTTGAGGACTTTCGGTTGGAAGGGGAGACCGCTAACGGTGTAGACCGTAGTCGCTACGTCAGCGGCGTTCCACGTCAGGGCACCGTGCGCAAACTGAAGAGCCACATCCTAGAGACCGAGCTTGAGGCGAACTTCAGCAGGCGTGGCATACCCCGCGTAGCGTCCTTCAGCGAGGAGAAAGATCGCGTGGATCTGTTCAATGAACAGGGCTTTCTGCGCCGTCGCAAGCGCGGAGGTTCCGGTGGGAGCTAAGGCAGCCAGCGCGTCATACTCTGCGATGGTCGCCGCGTCCATCGTCCAGAAGTCGATCACCTGCTGGCGCGTCAGGGCTCCGCCGATCCGCTCCCGGTTCGCCGCGAAGAAATCGTGCACGGGGATACGCGGACTTTCCAGGTTCATGAGCCGTTCCACGAGTGCCATCTCACCCCTGCGCCGTCGGGCGGATCAACAAGGCACCGGGACTCGAGAGCCCCCGGAGCAGCACCACATTGCGCACGTAGGCCACTCGTGCCCCGGCCGTGGTCGTCTGTTGCGACGTGTTGTACTCCAGCCAGAAGGACAGCCACCCCGTGGCACCCTTGTTGGTATTGGGCTTGATCAGCAACCGGTCGATCAGTTGGACCGGGTTCCGTGTCACGTCCGCCACCCACAGACTGAACTCGTAGAAGCCTCCACTCGCGGGCTTGAAGAAGGTCCAGTAGCGCGTCCAGATCTCCCCGACGACTGGAAACTGCGCGATCATCGGCGAGAGAGGGTTCAACTCCGTGACATTAGATCCGCCACCTCCGTACTGGCGAATCTCGGGGATTAGGAGCGATCCTGGCGTCAGGGCCGGGTCGTTGAAGTCTGAGCGTACTTCAGTCCAAATAGACCCCGCCGGACTGGCAATCTGGAAATTCTTGTAGTTCGCAATGCCGGTATTGGCGAAATTAAACTCTTGGCCGAACCACCCGTCCCACGTGAGAAATAGGCTCTCGCTCGCGGCGATGGAGGGAATCGGCACGCGGACCTGGTTCGTCAGGCTGACCGCCCCCGCTGGGATCACGACCTTGGCGGCGTCCTGCTTCCTCGGATCGGGATCGTTGGGAAACAGGTAGTTTACTGCGAAGGGCCGGTTCTGCGACTGCGCAAACTGTTGAAGCTGTGCCTGATCACGGAGGCTATAGTGTGCCAAGTGATCGGGCCGGGTGATCAAGCTGTTGTAGTAGGCGTGCGCGTTGGGATTCGGATCAGGTGGTGTCGTCGGGGTCGCACTCACCTGCGTGGAGTTGCCACTGGACCCCGCCGCGTTCACGGCTCGAACGACGTAGAAGTAGGTCGTCCCGTTGACGAGCCCGGTATTGAGGAACGAGAGCGCCGTCAGCCCGCTCGCGATCACCGTGTACGGCCC
>Ga0209751_10001151_pt1 | contig 27480 bp, 36 predicted proteins | sample RifCSP13_1_FD_184019 | JGI IMG/M metagenome (GOLD analysis project Ga0209751, IMG submission 184019) | Soil microbial communities from Rifle, Colorado - Rifle CSP2_sed 13_1 (SPAdes) (version 2) | ecosystem: Environmental > Terrestrial > Deep subsurface > Rock core/Sediment | place: Rifle...
ACTGGTGCGTAGAGTCCCATCAAGTACACGACGTACTCTGGCGAGGTCTGCTGCAAGCGCCGGGATTGTTTTGTAGCCTGTGCGTAGGACAGCAGCAGGGTGAAGTGTCGGTAAGATGTATTCAAGCGACGACGGGAGCGGAATCGCCTCCACGAGTTTGTGTTTGACAACTTTTGGGTCTCCCTTTTTGTGAAGCTTTGTAGTAGTCTTGTATTGCTCGTGCCGTACTACTTTACGCGTATGCGGGTGGCAATCAGCAGGGCGAACGAGATAGCCCCGCCAAGACTCAATGCCAGAACGACGCTTGGCGAGCCTCTCAGCAGAGATAATGTTAGTGAGCCGATCAAAAGCAATCCCCCCAAGACAAACAGCAACACGAGCAGAACTTCGAATAAGCGCATCATTAAATGTATCCCAATACCTTTCGAGTTGCTCTTGGGATGGATTACCGTCTGCCTTGGCAGGCCATTCGCCAATCACGTTAAGGATGTAGCAATCGTTTCTTGTCCAACCGCCACGCTTGGCTAGTGACCAAAGCAGGCGGCCGGAGCCGCCAATGAAAGGGCGGTCTTGAGCTAGTTCTTCACGCCCTGGAGCCATGCCAACTACTAGAATTGGCGCTTCAGGGCGGCCGTCAATCATGCAACTCACGTGCAGCCTCCTTAAACACACAGCCTGTAGTATGTTCGTGGTCTGTTTCACTACAAATAGTGCATGTTATCCTACCATAATCAGGCCCGACAATTGATGACGGCACAACGAAATAGTCATATATCTCTTTTAGTATCCTTCTTGTGCTCAATCGTGCCTCCGCTTTTCTCGGCGGCGCGGCCACTTCCCCCACGCCTTCGGTTTGGTTTCTCTGCGATAGCGCTTGGCTAGCTCCCTTCGACTAACCCAATTACGGAATTCATCGAATAAGAAGCCAATGTCGAGCACGTCAGTCTTGATGGGTGGCGCCGGGGACAAGGCTTAGCCTATCGTCTTTGACTTGAGCGAGTTTGGTGAGTAGAAGGTGGACGGCGCGTTGGGGGACGCTCTGCCCTGCACCCTTGGCGCTGTTCAAGTCCAAGGCCATCAGTTGCATATTGCCGTCCACATAGCCACGCGTGCTATCCTGACGATCCACTGATAGTCGCTGGCCAACTTTGCGTAGTGCCAAGAGTGATCGGCCCGTCACCTGACATCTGGCTTGCGGGTCGCAACTCAGTGTCATAAGGAGCGCATGCGCTTCTAAGTCGTGCTCCAGATGGGGTAAGGTACGCTCCCTCAAGTATGACATGCAACGCGCGCAGTGCCTCGTCTGCGGCAAGCTGTCCCTCGCGCCACACCGATAGCACAGCCCAGGCGAGCGGGACTTTCGCGCTTGCGCCTGCTGGGTTCTCTTCGTTTCTCTGCACTTCAAACATAATCTACCGTTATCCTCCCGCTCACGGTTGCACCGTGAGCATTTATTCACATGGGGTTCCCATGTCATCATAGCCGCAGATGGACTGGGTAGTTGTCGGCTTGGCTTGTGGTCCATAGGCATCCGGTCGCATTTGGGGTGGGCGCGGAACCTCTACAAGCGTTCTTCCGTCTGGCGGTGAGTCAGCTAGTGGCTTAGGCGCGTGGACGAGCCTGAGGGGCGCTCCACACGCCGGGCAGTTAGTGCTTGTGTGCATTATACGGCTTCTCCTGCGCTAAGATCATCGTACTGGCTGATGTCTTGGCGCTTCACGCCATCCTTGTCTGTGTAGTGCTTGATTATGCCATAGACCTTGGCGCCACGAACGGGCGGGTCTTCACCAAAGAAGAACTCCTTAAGGTCTAGGCTGTTAGCGCTAGTGGATTCGTCAATCAGGCCGGTCGCCCGGAGGAAGTTACCTAGGCGTCCGAGACTCATGAGGCTCATGGTGCGCTCTTTGTGGTTCTTCTCACGGAGTTTCGAGGGATTGATTAGGTAGCTGGCGGTGAAGGGCTTTCCAACGTTCGTAGGATCGACGCTCTCTGCCGCGACCCGAAGCTGAATTCGAATGAAGATGCGTTCGGGGTTGTTTTCTACCACTCCCATGTTCGCGCCTGTCACATCGAATAGCTCCGTCCAGAAGGTTGCCTTACCGCCCTTTCGTGCTCCCTCGGGCACCTTGAGCAGCCAAGAGGTAGCCTCGTTGGCTTCCTCCATGATTTGTGGATCAATCACCAATGAGGGGACTTCAAACTCAACCATTACTTAGCTCCCTTGTATTCGCCCCGTAGGACTTGGATTAGTGTCTGCCAGAATTCAACTGGGTTCTCGCTTAGCTCATTCTCGGGGATGGGGTTCTTGGGATATGGGCTGCGGAGCCCCCCGAGATAAAGCCCTTTCTTGTCTGTGTACAGCAAGCGCTTTGTAGTACGAGTTGGTGGGTTGCCCCGAACTAAGCGCTCTTGAACGTCGAGGGTAAACAGGTTGTCGAATAGCGAGGCTACCGGTTTAATCGCCGCCTTCCCAATAGTCGCTGGACCGAAAGTAACCTGTCCCGCACCCTCCGGCTCCATAAAGTCTGTGTGAAATAGAACGATGACGTTGACGGGTTGCTTGAGTAGGAACTTGAGGATATGAAGTACTGCACGCTGAGCGATTGCATAGTCCCCCATCATTGGTTGTGCCATGTAATATGGCGTTCCGAAATCACCTACTGCAACATGCTTGTCGCCTTTCTCGCCACTGAAGACCCCACTGTCCGCATATGCTGAGAGCAGATCACGCGCGGTAGCGGTCATGGTGTCCCAGATCAGTGTTTGGACCGGTGGAATTTCAACCTCTCCATCCTTGAACCCCTCTGCCCAAGGCTTCGTAGCGATAGTAATTGCTTCCCTATGCGGATCGAATACCACCTTGGTCCCCACGGTCTTAGATGATGGCTCCACCACCAGAATGTGCGCCCGGTTCTCAGGCAACACAGGGTCCAGCGACGCACTTCCTGGGTCCCAAGCCACATAGGCCGCGAGGTCCCCCAGTTCTTCCCAGGGTAGGCTCGTTGCCAGCCGCGTTTTTCCATATTTAGGTTCTCCGACTATCGCTGCCTTAATCAGTCTCTTCGGAGTTTCTACTGCTTTGACTTGGATGAGCACTGCCCCTCCCTACTACAATCTGGTTGTTTGACAGGAAGTTAGCTAGGCATGCGAAGTACACGATGCTAACTCCTGCGCCCCACGATGGTCGCGGCCATTTCAATGCTAGTGCTATTTGATCCCAGGCGAAGAACGAGAGGGTTCCAAGCACTAAAATAAGCACAATCATTTGAAGCAGCCCAACTGTATTGAACATATCACTCCTTCAGTGCCGTTTTGACACAATGTAGAGCGTCTCGTTTAGAAAGACGAGGACGGCAACGACTAGCCCCACGAAGAATCCAATAACGTATGCTAGTGCTGCCCATACCGACATCTGCAAGGCTCTTCGCAGCAGCATACGCAGCGTGGTGACGATCCCCTTCTTCGACGCCATTGTGTAGAAACTCCCTTGCGAGTCCATTTAGATGCGCGGACACGGTGATTAGGTTCGAGATATTTTTCGGCCGCTCAATCGCTTGGCTCGGTGGGTCGGTGTAGAATTTGTTTATGAAGGCTTCGGAGGCCAGGCGAGCGGCGGCGGGCCGGAGGAACGTAGCCATGAGGCCTGAGCGGGTGTTTCGGGTTCCGGGGCAACGAACGATCCGCCCGAGATCATAGCAGACTGAATCAATTCGGTATCCCGCGTTGTTGTCCCAGGCGGCTTTGAGTTGTTTGAGGAAGTTGGCTGTGGCACGTTCGGCTCTTTCCGGTGTATGTGGTTCGAATTCGACCCAGGCGTGCGCCCCGCGTCCAGTAAGTAGCGTGTGCGCTGCCATGTACGTTCCAGGTTGGATGGCATCAGCGACAGCTAGAATACTGAGGATTCCTTCGCTTGGATCGCACGCCGGGTCAACAGGGTCGAGGTCAATCAGGATGCGGTGAAAGGCCGTCACCTGCCGCGACGTGGCTTTGAGCCCGTTCCCAATCGACGGGTTTAGGTGCAGGTACACGTCGTACCCTAGGCTTTCGAGGTTTCGTGCGGCTCGTTCGAGGGCTTCCGGCGACTTCACTCTTCCCCCTACGGCCGATCCGTCGCTCCTTTTGGCGAAGTACCTCACGTTTCCGTCGTTCAGAATTTGCCAGGCCTGCCTTATGTTGCTTCTTCGGATGTTTTCGTCGCTCTGATTTGTCAGCATGGGCGAGGTCTCTGGCTGATTGTTCGCAGGCGGGGCAGGTTCGATTGCTCCAATCTTCATGTTCTCTGATTTCAAATTGCTTTCCACAGAAGTCACAGTGTACTACGAAACGGGTATCAAACATTGGTATATCTGGGCTCCAAATCCACAAAATGCTCGGACTCAATGCTAAGCTCTCTATCGCAGACTTGTTTATAAGGACAGAGCGAGTTCCGATATGGACCAGCGCATGCACTGCGCTGTTTATAGATTCTTCGCGTCCCATTGCTTCCAGCTTCGATGTCGTCAATAAGCTGCGACAGGTCTTTGAGAGCTTCAGATACCAGAGCATCTGTTCGTGGGAGATATTGGGGAGGGATGAGGGCGTCATGTGGTGACTCCGTTAGTCGCTTGGAGGACAGCTTTCGTATAATATTAAGAACTGTGCCTCCAACGATTTCGGTGGGCATAGCCTCCCTAAGCATAGCGTGATAAGCGATCTCATGCCAATCTGTTCGCTGCTGCTCACAAAACGTTGCCACTGGAACTCCTGCGGCGAGGGTTTTGTGTTGCAGATGCCAGAGAAGATCATTCCATCGAATTGGAGCGTCAAGTCGTCCGACGATGGTGTGGCGTCCACAGGGGATTTCAAGCTCTACCTCCGTCCCAAGTATTTCCCAGTCTTCAGGTGGTGTCCAAAGCGCAACCGATGGGGAAATCGTTCCCCATGCTTCTCCAACCTCGACTGCGGCCTCAGGCGGAAGTGTTGATAGGTAATCATCCACTGCCGCATAAGATTCTCGCCCTCGTAGCTTCGCTTCCAACGCCAGGTGGGCAAGTGCGCCAACATCAAGCGCCAATGGCCTGGATGGAACTCCACGTAGGAGCGTGTATTCATAGTGCGCCTTCATTGGGCACTCAACGTGCCGTTTAATTTGGCTTACGCTTATCTTCATCGCAACTCAGCAAGACTAGAACTATGATTGCTGCAAGTAGTATAACTACTCCTGTTACGAACATAGCTTCCAATGGCCTCTCTTTTCTTGTGTTGCTTTCCCCTCTGTCTTTAGGGCCTGAAGTGCGTTGTCTACCCACTTCGCTGCCCTCTGTACTCCTAGTCCTGGTTCTTCCTTCAGTATAGCAGCGATCGCGAGAGCACGAGTAGTTCCTTCGCCCAACGCCCCCTGTAGGACCGCCATTCGATCAATCTCGGTCGGAGCATCCAGACGTATGGCCGGTAGCCCGTCCACCAAAAACTCATTGATCGTGAACCCGGTTGGAGGCTCCATTCCCGAAGCACCCCGCCCTTTAGGCCAAAGCATGTCCACATGCTTCTTGCCTTGGCGTAGCTGAAAGTGAAAGTCTGAGCTTCCGGGGATGACAGTGGCCCCCCGAGATAGGTAGTTCGCACTACGCACATCCCCCAGCATGGGCTTTGCGGTATGATGGCTGAAGAGAATTGCACAGTTGAAGGTGTCCCGCAAAGTCTTCAGCAGCTTCATAACAACCCTCATCTGGGAGTTCGAATTCTCGTCCGCAGTGTGGACATCTAACAGTGTGTCCAACATCAGGACCTCGAACTTCGTCGCTTTGTACCATTCGTTAAGCCAGTCTAAGAACGTGGCATCGGTGATTACGATACCCTCGTTGAGTATTAAGTCTACCTCATAATGCTTGAGGTCTTCGGGTTTGATTCCATAGCCTCGGGCTAGCTTCATGGCTTGGCCAGCGTAGTCCCAGGTGGGTGCGTCCTGGCCAATAAACAAAACCCTCCTAAGTTCTTTTGGGGTGTAAGAACCTAGGAGGGGCTTTCCCGTTGCGAGTGCAAGTGCGGCTGCGAGAAGGAACAGAGTCTTTCCAGTATAGGGCTCTCCGCTGACCATTGTGAGAGTTTCATGTAGTAGCAGTCCTGGGAACAGTGGGTCAGGTGGTACGATTGAGCCATCTGCAAGTTTGGATAGCTGAAGCGCGCCACGCTTGGCGCGCAGCCATTCCTCATGCGCCGCAATTTCGATGGGTTCATGGTTCATTGCTCTTTAGATGCGCGCGGCGTCATTTGGATTCACAAATTCCGGTTGCGATAAGCCATGCCAAAAAGACCACGAGTGGAGCAATGGCTGCGCCTACGCCAACCGCTTGCCTATCAAAGAACCACACACAGAAGTCTATCCACTTGGAATAAAGCCAGATGATTCCAGCACACGCCCCTAGGACTCCTGCTAGTGCCCAATACAACAACGGCATTTTTGCCTCCTAAATGGCGGGGACCACGGGACTTGCGCCCGCAACCTTCTGCTTGACAGACAGGTGTTCGCCTATTCGAACTCCGTCCCCAAAAGTCTTGCGGTACTAAACTCTGTTTTTCCTTCTACTTCCTTAGGTACGTATATGACACGCCATCCAACACGAGAACGCCCGAATTGGACTCTCTCACAGGTGGTACACCAACGATAAGTTATCTTATAGTTTAATGTCGCCCAATCCGTCCAAGTGTGTCGCTCGTCTTTATACTCAGATTTTACGCAGTTATTCACTCTGCCCCCTAAATGGAGCCCACACGAGGATTCGAACCCCGGATGCGCGGGTACAGGCCGCGTGCATTTCCCCTTTGCTATGCGGGCAAAATGGAGCCGCGCTAAGGATTTGCACCTTAGACCCCGCTTTACGAGAGCGGTGCGTTGCTCCCTACGCTAGCGCGGCTTTATAATTCAGGCGGCCTGCACTCAGGGCAGACCGCATGTGGAAACATGGCTGCTCCCGGCCTCTGCCACTGTCGATCACAGTATGGGCACCTAGCCCATTCCTTAATGGAGCCCTTGGTGGGATTCGAACCCACGGCCTCTCCCGTACCGGGGGAGTGCTCTGCCGACTGAGCTTCGAGGGCTTTGGTCAGTCTATCTATGGCTGCGATAAGCTCTTTGTATTCAGAGCCCCTAGGCTTTCTGCAAGAACATTCTTCATCTATGACAGATAGCTTAGCACCGCATAGATAACAATAGATTTTCAACGTGCCTCCAAACTGGAAGCGTCAACGGGACTCGAACCCGCTAGGTTCAGGGTGAAGGCCTGATCGCTCGACTCTTTGCATTTGACGCTTTAAAAGAATACACTAAGCAGTTTTGCAAATCCCCACACTCCCACAGAACCAACAACCACCCATGCAAATATGCCCGTGGCTGCCGCCAAAATGAAGCTATGGTGCTCCAGCCGATCAAAAATTGAATCAGCGCACATGTAACAAGTAAGCAATGTAGCAAAGAATTCAAGAGCACACACTGCGCCCTTAAAAACATTAGTTACTGTGAAGTGTCCTGGTTCCACTCTGCCCCCTAAATGGTAGCCCAGGTGGGGATCGAACCCACATTCGCCACGGTTTGAGCGTGGTGCGTTAACGATGGTTTAAGCATCGCGCGTTTGCCTAGTTACGCCACTGGGCCAAAGATGGTCCGCTCGGCAGGACTCGCACCTGCACTACTCAGGCTCTCGACCTGACGACTCTGCATTGGTCTACGAGCGGATGGTAGCAGGGATGGGAGTTGCGCCCATCGGGCTGAGGTTATGAGCCTCTGCTGCACACTGGTGCCCCTGCAATTGGTACGCCCTGTAGGACTCGAACCTACAAGCAGCACGTTCTAAGCGTGCTAGGTATTCCTGATTCCCGTCAAGGGCGCTTATCTCGGGGTGATGGGCCAGCGGTAGAGCATAAACCCTTGGCCCACCACATTTAAGTAAAGCTCTCGCCTATCAACTGGATTCACGACCACTCTTCCAACCCCTTTGAGTGGGAAGCTCGCCATGAGTGCCTTCCAGTTAGTGCCTCCGTCCGTTGTGTAAAGCACGCCTTCAGACTTTGTATTATCTCCCCCACCTTTGATAAGTTCTGACGAAGCGATATATATAATGTTTGAGTTTATTGAGTCCACAGCGACGTGACGCCAACGATCTCCAGTTCGAATCTTAGTCCAGTCGGTCCCTGTATTCGTGCTCTTCCACACGCCTCGAAGTCCTGCACCACCAAAAGCGGCTACATAAACTGCATTCGCAAGCGTCGGATGTGTAATAATTGTGTGAACTCCATTCCAGACCTCGCCTTGGACCGATCCACTAGCTGCCCCTGCCATGTTCGTGGCACTGATGTTTGACCAAGCAGTTCCTCCATTAGTCGAGCGCCAAACCCCGGCGATTCCGCCAGCATACATCAAGTTTGCGTCAGCAGGATCAATTGCGGTGGTGTAAAGCGCACCACCTGCTGTAGCCTGTGTAAGCGTCACTGCCCAAGTCACACCGTCGTCAGTGCTTTTATATACGTCCCCACCGGCTGTCACTAACATCACACGGCTTCCGGCTGAGGAAGAGCGTGCTAATGAGATGCCTCGAACGAAGCCGTCTGTCATCCCTGTGGCTTTGGTCCAGTTCGCTCCGTCATTAGTGCTGTAGTAGACGTTAAGCCCCGTTCCACTTGGAGAACCGATACAAGCCCAGAGTTTTCCATCCGTGGTAGGGTCGCATACTATTGAATTGCAATTCCCCCCATGCGTCCCGTTGTCCCACTCGGTTGTGGTTCCGGCGTTTCGCATCACGCTGCTTTGACCTTTGTCAGTTGTGACCCAGAGCCCCAAGTCCCAATAACCTAGATAGACTTTACCGCTTGTGGTCTCGCTGGCTGCTAGACCGCCTCCCACTACGTTATCTAAGCCACGCCCCCGCCATGCGCTTCCTACTGCGTCTGTCCCAATCGTATCTACGATGGTCCCACCCGCACGACAGGTGTATGCGAATTGGGCGCCAATTAAAAAGAATGAATCTGGGTCGTTGTAGTTAGGGGCGGTGGACTTGGCGAATCCGTAGATGTTCTTGCCATGTGCGGCTGAGAGGTCGATGTCGGCTGTTCCTTGCCAATGACCACTGAAGGACATTCCTGAGAGCTTCTTGGTCCAAGTGCTCGCGGTCGAGTCATACTCCCAGACCCCTGATTTATGTGTGCCTCCTGAGGCTGGGAAGCGCTCTATGTCAATCGTGCGAATGATATTTGGTTGGTCCTCACGAATGAATAACGTTCCGGTGTGTACAGCGGAAGGAGTAACTCGGCTCCAGTTATCACCACCATCTGTAGTATGGCATAGCTCGCCGGTCCAGAAGCTTGGATTCCCTGGGTTTGCCGGATCGTCTTCACGAATAGTGATGTACGCTCTGCTTGTATCGGCGGGGTGGAAGGCGCAGTCCCAAATAAGGTCGCCTGCGTCACCAACTAACGATGCGGCCTGCTGTGCCCAAGAAGTTCCACCGTTTGTCGAGAGCCAGAGTGAAGAGTCTGTGACTGACACAAACCCGTCGTCTCCGTGAAGCGTCATGACGCGATTAGCGTCGAGGGGATGCACAATCACCTTCAGTAAGCGGAGACTGGCCGCTGGTGCCCCCATGCTACTGAAGGTGAGCCCCCCATCTGTGCTTTTGTAGATTGCGCCATCTAGTGTGGTGTTACTGGTGTGTACACAGGCATAAACTATTGTGGGGTTTGCCTTTGCGACAGCGATTGCAGTAGTGTAGTTATTCGTTACGTTGGTGATAATGAAGTTGTCACCGCCGTCGTTGCTACGGTAGATTGCGCGCTCGGTTCCTACGAACACAACATTTGAGTTTGTGGGATCGCAGGCCACCGCCGAGAAATGGGTGCGCGCCCCGAGACCGGCGTTGGCGGTCCCTAGGACTTCCCAGGTACGGCCTCGGTCCTTTGAGCGTGAAAGCCCTCCAAGGTCCCCGGTAATAAACCAAGTTCCAATAGGCGAGGCGGCGGCCGAAGTCCACGCACCTCCCTCGCCAGGGTTCATGTTGAATAGCCCGGAACGAGTTGCTGGAGTTAGAATAGTGATAGCAGGCGGCTTGACGGTCACTTCTTCTTTTTTCTTTCGACCTTGTTCATGGTCCCATATACGTAAGCATCCTTACGCTCTTGGGACCAGTTCGGATGTTCTTTCTCGACTTCGCGTTTTAGCTTGTCGTGGAGTTTTTTCGGCACTTTATTGTTCCTTCCCTCACCTTCGCGCACCACTCTCGTTCTTCCATGCGTACCTGCTCAACGTATTGCCCACTGACTTCAAGTTGTTCCAGTGACCCACGCTTGTACGCTTCAGCGGCGACGACGGCGAGCAGGCCGGCGAGCAAGGCCACATCTTCCTCGTTGGGTTGGGCTTGCATACCGGGATGTGGCCACGGTTCTATCCGCGCTCTCAGCCACTCCCGCGCGAGGGCGGCGTAGCGGTCGTCAGGCATGGAGAGCCTTGTTACACTGATGCGCTAGCGCCCACCTGCGCGCTTGAAAGCGATTCCAGGTGATTGGGCTCTCCCACTCACACTCCTGACACTCAGCTAGGTAGTGTTCACTGTCCTCTGACCACCACACCACCAGCGGATACTTCACTTGCTGGTGGGGCGACCAGCCGCACGCGGTTCTCACGTCGTCCTCTCTGGCGTCCCTGGCCTCCCCGCGCGCAGAGCGTCCACGAGCGCGGCGCCTGCGATGTTCTGAATCTCACGCAAGCTCGCCATCGGGTCATGGCCGTCAAGCTGGCCGTTGTATCCCTCCCCATTGCAATCTCTCAGCGCCGCCCGCAGCCGCTCGCAGCACTCGGCCAGGGCGTCGCGCTCGGCCACAAGGCGTCTGATTGTATCCTCTGCGTCTTGCATTACGAACTCGTACTTCACTCAGCCTCCTAGTGGTGCGTGATGCAGGGATCGAACCTGCCGTGAGCGTTGCTCGGAAGGGTTACAGCCTTCTGCACCGCCGTTGGTGCGTCTCACGCAAGTTGGTAGGTCAGTCGGGGATTGAACCCGAATCTCGCTGGTTAAGAGCCAGTGGCTCTGCTTTGAGCTACTGACCTGTCCCCCTAGTAGGACTCGAACCCACATGGGCCGGGTTAGAACTCCGGTGAGCGTCCATTCGCTCATTAGGGGGGAAAATGGATGCAGAGGTAGGATTCGAACCTACACCAGCGTGGTTCAGAGCCACGATGACTGCCGTTATCTACTCTGCAAATGGCGGAAGTGTCAGGAGTCGAACCTGAGCGTGCATGCACGGCCTCAGTTTAGCAAACTGGCCGATTACCACTCTCGCACACTTCCAAAGATGGATGCAGGAGTAGGACTCAAACCTACATTGGCCTCGTTCAAAGCGAGGGGACCTATCATTAGTCGATCCTGCAATGGAGACTGCGGCTGGATTCGAACCAGCGATACGAAGGTTGCAGCTTCGGGCCTTCGCCAACTTGGCTACGCAGTCAAATGGTGGACCCTGTGGGACTCGAACCCACATCAGCTTGCTTGCAAGGCAAGTGTGTTCCCATTAGCACCAAAGGCCCAAATGGTAGGGCATGGAAGATTCGAACTTCCGACCAGTCGCTTCCAAGGCGACTACGCTGTCCGCTGCGCTAATGCCCTATGTTTCTTCCTCATATGTGAAGTGGTTGACGCTCTCGGAATCGAACCGAGTTCTCATGCTCTTCAGGCACGCGCTGAATCACCAGACTAGCTCAGCGTCAATGTGCTTGTCTCGGCGGCCCGCTTCCAGTTGTGCGAAGCTGAGCGCACTCAGCAAGGCTGCTGACGGCCACCAGACGGAGGGGAACGCGCTCCCTGGTCCATCTGGGAATAAATGCACCTCTAACCTAGGACTGCGAGGTGGCGCACATACGCCTGCGCTGGCGTTTGAAGCGTCGGCCGCGACACGAGCGTACCGCCGACTCTAGAGGGAGCTACCCTCCAGCTTTGGTAGGCCCACCGGGACTCGAACCCGGATCACGCCCTAATCTAGGGCTCCCAGGGTATAAGCCTGGCGTTCTCCCATTGAACTATGGGCCGATTATCGCTTCTTTCCATGGCGCTTTAGATAAACACTATCAAGCACGCTTTTATCAGGACTCGCCCCCCCAGTCCATTCATTGCGTGGCTCGTCCCATAAATCCCCCCACATGCGCTTCATAGCCGCGCTATGATGAATTCCATTCCAATAATAATCGGGGGTGATGTTAGGAACACCATTACCAACACCACACCATCGACAGTTTGTACCTGGCCCTGCTGCTCCACCACCACACATGCACATTTTGTCTCCACTGGAGGAAGGTGTAGGATTCGAACCCACGTGTCCGAAGACTCACTAGTTTTCAAGACTAGCGCCTTACCACTCGGCCAACCTTCCAAAATCGAGGGTCTTTTGATGAGAGACCGGCAGAACTCAGCATGGTGTTTATCCCTAGGGCTAGGTGGTTCATGCTCACCCACTGGTGCCCAGCCTTGGCTATGCTCCAAGTACCTTTAGTTTGTAAGACTAACGCTCTTCTGATTGAGCTAGCCGGGCAATTGGTAGGTCACGCTGGGTTGACTACCAGCATCTCATCGGTTAAAAGCCGAGGGCTTTGCTTCGTTAAGCTAGTGACCTGAAATGGACTCCCCGACAGGATTCGAACCCGCATTATCCGGCGTTCGTAGCGCCGTGCATTTCCGTTTTGCTACGGGGAGATGGCACACGCACAGGGAATCGAACCCTACTCTTTGCAGTTTTGGAGACTGTCTCGGATGCCCAGCCCGCCTGCGTGCACAAGTCTATGTCATGCTGTATTACACCAAGCCTGCGGTTAACATTCTGTCTTTGGTAGTAGAGAAGTACCCACCTGGCACAACTGATGCAGCGTGTGTGAAGTAGTAACAAAGCTCTTCATTGAGTGGTATTTGGAAAGCTGGATCGGTAGGGTCTAGTGTACGCACCAAGTGCCAAGGAAGGTGCCGTGCTGTGTATGGACGCCCCGCGCTCATGCCATCTATCTTAGGCAATACCCCCGGACGATACAATGCAAAGGTGGTATCTGTGTTATGACCAAAGTACGAACATTTGCTACCTTCGAACTCTATTTCTGTCCTCCATCTATCAGGATGTCCGTTGGGATAATAGATAAAGCCGTCTGCCTTGGATGCAGGGTTTGCTGACGGAATCCCCGTATCATCTAAGGATAGTGCACACTTGGTATGCGTAGTCCATCTATCTAAGCCCTCTTTCAACACCGATGGCCAATCAACTGGGACCAAAGAGATGTCTAAGTCCGGGTCCGTTACTACATAGGGCTCAGTTAGGTGTTGAATGGATCGAAGGGTCCACGGTGCATACGCACCTATATTGCTCACTAACCTCCATACATAGAGGCCACACTTGTTATACCATTCTAGCAACGGGGGATAGCTGCTTGCGTTGTCTACAAATACAACCTCGTGTCCCTCATTTGCTAGCTTTGTTGCCATTTCTCTTGGCCACGTCAGCAGGTCACGGTTGTTTATGTAAATCTTCATGCGCGAGCGCCGGGCTGTATCCTAGCTGTTAGACGAGTGAGTAGAGTTGGGGCGTATCGTGCCCCCTATCTATACGATTTTCGGCAACCCGAAGGCCCTTTCGATTCGTATAGATGTACGGCTTAGCGTGACTACCCTTTTGCCCGCGCTAAGTTCGAGCGAAAATGGTCCGCCACCAAGGATTCGCACCCTGATACCCCGCTAATCGGGCGGGGGTCCTGCTATTGGACGAGCGGCGGATGGCTGCACAGGCGGGATTCGGACCCGCATCTCCCGACTTAACAGGTCGATGTTTTGCCAATTAAACTACCGGGCAGCATGTGGGGTGACAGGCTGGACTTCCACCAGCTTGGGGAGGGTCACAACCTCCAGGTTCGAGTCTTCACCATCTGCCACACTTGGAAGTGCTTGTCGCACTTGAACTTGGAGCGGATACAGGGACTCCAACCCTGACCTTCAGTTTGGAAGACTGAGGCGCTAGCATTACGCCATACCCGCGTCGAACCTTTAGATGCGGCTAGCGCCCCTGAGATTCAAACTTTCTACACTCCCCAGTCAGGATCGGGTGGGGCGAAGGTGTCGATTAGCAGCTTGTGCTCGCCTGCCTTGGCCGCGAGGGCCGCAAGCTCAGCCCGGAGATCATAGAGCCCGCACCTTGAATCAGCCATCAGGTGAACGAGTTCCCGAAGGATTGAAGGGCTCTTGGTGCGCCCGGACAACTGGAGCATCCCATTACGGAGGTCTTCCTTGGTGGCCTTGGACCAGTGCTCTGAGAGGTAGTACAGAGCCGTAGTCTTGTCCTGGCCCTTGAGCTTGAGGGCCTTCCTGAACAGGGTGTCGAGGCGGCAGGATTTGCTCTTGACGTGCTTATCCCAGAGCCGGACGCCCTCGGCGCAATGGGCGCGTGCGACTGCTTTGCGGGTGATGATTCGCATGGTTTTCACCTCCTTTCACTAACTTCACTTTTCACTTCACTATTTTTCGAATAGTGAAGTGGCCGCTAAGTTGTTGCGAATAGCGGACTTGGACTTCACTAGTGACGAACTTCACTAATCGTATTCTAATCGTTGCGGCACAACGACTTACGCCGTTCACTATTTCCCCTATATACATAGCACGCTAGTGAAGCGTTCGCTTTCACTACCGCGCCGCGCTCCGCTGAGGCTTCGCGCTTGCTGCGTGCTTGAGTATATAGCGCGCGAGGTAGTGCTTGTCTCGGGGGGATGGTGTTAAGGGATGGGCTTCGAAGGCTTAATAACGCCGGAGGCTATTAAGACTTCATTTATTGGGGTCATCCTCGGCAGAGCGGCCTATGATGAGGACTAGGAGTAGGATTAGTAGGATAGCGCCTAGGGCGCTCACTCGATTTTCACCTCGTTATTCTCATCCCTGAGCTTGGTTAGGGCGTCGATGCACATGTCGATGACCGCCCGCTGTTGGACGGCATCGTTCTTGGCCTTGGCCATGAGGTGCTCGCAGGCAAAGGCCGCACCCACCCATCTCGTTTGATTGCGGGGACTTAGGGCCTCGATGGGCGGGACTTTGCCCTTGCCCCCGTCAAGCCGCCAGCCCGTTCCATAGAGGGCTTGGGCGATTTGGAGGATGGAAGCCCGCCGTTCGGCCGGCAGGGCCTCCCAGGCTGCGGTGAAGGATTTCATGCATGCCTCGGGATGATCTTCGTCCAGCCGGCGCGCTGGAGGGCTTTAGCGACGTTTTTGGCGTGGTGCTCGACGTACTTCTGGAAGGGCGCAACGGTGTGGCGGTAGCGCAGTCGGGATTGGAGGGCGAGCAGGGACGAGTTTTCGAGCAGGGCCGCGACGTGATCGGCGATGTCTTCCTCGATTCGCTCGCAGGAGCGGGACAACATGTAGCGCCGGCCGAGCTTGGGGTTTTTCATGTAGCGCCAAGCGTGGCAGAGTTCGTGGGCGAGGATGGCCCGGCGCTCGGCGATGGTCCGATTGAAAAACCCTTGGCAGAGGAAGATTTTGCCCTTCCCTGCCCCGGTGTGGTAGGCTATGAAGGGCGTGGTCCGGTCGAGCACCTCAACGGGCGGGGGGTCTATGGCCATACGGTGTCCTCCCACACAGCGGCTTTGACATGGCGTTCCGCGTCCCCGAGCCGGGCGAGTTCGCGGATTGAGATGGGGATGTGGTGCCAGAGACGCGCGAGGTCGTAGGCGATTTTGTGGTGGTCGATGATAACCACACCACTGATCCCTGAGTATGTCTCGCCGTCGTTCAGCACAACGAGTTCGGGCATTAGACCTCCCGGTTCCGCCCGTGCGATAGGATTTTTGCGGCGCCGGCCTGGGCCTTGAGGGGCCACAGGGCACAGAGGGCACGGGCTTCCGCGACTGTGGGCGCCGAGACAAGCCACCACTCACGGCAGGCGGTGACGGCATCGGGGATTTTGGCTTTGGGAATGCGGATTGCGAGCCGCCTGCGCGCGAACAGGGCCATGAAGTATTCCCTATTCGGCTTCGTCATCGTCTTCCTCCAAGTCGGAGGGGTCGGGCTCTTGCTCGTCTTCGAGCACTATGAGTTCGAGATCGAGTTGTTCGAGGTCATCGAGCAGCTTATCGGCGGCCTCGACGGTGGACGAGATGCTTGTGCGAACGTCTTCGATGGATTCATGGAGACGGAGATTCGGGGGCAATGATATTCACCTCCTTGAGATGGGCTAGGAGCTTTCTGAGGCGTTCTAGCGTGAGATCGGGAATGAAGCGGAAGGAAAAGCCCTTCGTGCTGTGTGGGGGGACGATGGGCGTGTTGATGCCCCACGCACTCCAAGACCCACCTGCCTCAGTGAGTTCGATTACGCCTGGGTAGAAGTGCTTTCCACCTTTGGGGTCGGTGACTTCGAGCACGAATAAGGGAAGGGCTGTGGGTGGGATGCTAGCGAGCACCTTGAGCATGCTGATGGCGAGTTGGGCAGCGGTGGTGTGGTGTAGAAACCCACGCTGGCAGCCCGCCTCGACGAAGAGATCATGGGGTGCCCAGGTGGAGTTCTCGATTGTGATGGCTGCGTCGTCTGCGCCGGGGCGAGTGCCGCCCACGCCTCGGGAGGCGGGTGCCCAGGGGCCGCGAAACTGGATTCTCATGGTGTGGCCTCGAAGAACGGCTCGATGCGCCAGTCGAGTGCGGGTAGAGCTTCGGAGATTGCGTCGCCGTCCGGGTTCTGGACTACGAAGCTATCGCCTAGGAGGACTACCTTACCCTCGACCTTGCGGGATTCGCCGGTTGTGGTGTTGATGAGCCGCCAGCCTTGGGGCTTGAAACGCTCGGAGTTGTAGGCGGTCCATTCGAGGATGAATGCAGCGAGACGCTTGGCGGCATTGAGTTCGAGGTTGATCCAGTAGTCGTTGGGGGTGTAGAGAAGCAGGCCGGAGTCTGAGGCGTGAGGACGGATGTGGAAGTTGACTTGGGACCGCTTCGTGGTGCTCGAACTGTTCACATCTCCCGTGATGGTGATATGCTCTGCGGGCTTGTCCATGCTTTCACCTCCTTTCGAGTGGAGTAGGCAGGTTCCAGTGGACCTGGAGCTTACGGTGCTTAGCACCAGCCTGCCTTGGGACTACTCCGCTACGAATCGGGGCTCGTAGTTGAACTGGGCCTGGACCACGCCCAGATGGTCACAGAGGGCCATGCCGTCCGTGTTCTCCTTGATGTACCACCCGGCAGGAACAGAGAAGGTGGCAGGAGACTCGGAGCGCGGGGCAAAGCCCGCAGCGCCGAGGATGGCCTGGCCGAGTGCGACGGCTGAGGCGGCGTCGATGACGCCCTCGGTACGGGGAAGAGCAAGAAACACATTGGGGCCGTCTGAGTCAACGATGGCCGACTGAGACGAGAAGGGCGCTTGCCCTCTCGCCTGAGCAGCGCGAAGTGTGATGTTCATTGGGTTTTCACCTCCCTTCGAGGGGATTTTTGAGGCGTGGATGATGCAATCTCCCGTGGGTAGTGACGTGGCCCTCAACGCCTACCCTGTCGGCATGCCCTTGCCTATGCGCTAAGTCAGGGTGCTGACCAGTGTGCCCCTGGGAGACTATGCCCGTGCGCCTAGCACAGCCCTTTTGTGCCCGTGCCCACCCTTCTATCCTGAGCGCTCGGAATCCTCGGGCGGGCTGGCCTTCACTGATGGGATGAGGCTAGACCGTTGCGAGTCTCAGATGGGTGCGGAGTTCACATATTCGCGTGTGCCGTTCGCGGGGACGCCCGTGCGTGTCGGGGTGCGGTGCTATGGGACACCGCGCGTCACGTATGGCGCGCTGGCCCCGTCGCCCTCGTCTCATATCCTCGCCCATTTGGCCCGATGCGCCGACTCTACGGTACGCATTGGCGTTTGGGGGGCGGACCCCGGCTCAGTTACCTGAGCACCGGGCGTGTGTTCCCGGCCCCTTCTGCTAGGCGTTCACTCGCTTCCCGAGCTAAGCCATCGCTTGGGTAGCGGCAGGTTTCGCGCTGCCGCCTTGCGCCGCGTTAGATGCGCCGAAGCGCTACGCGGATTTGTTAAGTTACTGTCACGGCGCCCCGAGGCTGGCCGGTCGCCAGATGGAACGGTCGCCGGTACGGAGTGAGTCTGCCGGACTCATCGGGCAGGGGGCTCACCCTGCGACGTGCGCCACGCGGCGCACGTTTCGTCCTAGGCGGATTCGTAGGCGTTGAAGCCCACGACGATGGCTGCCATTCCTGGTAGCCGCTTGTTGCCCTCGGTGGATGCCACGCGGATGGTCTTGCCGGACTTGGAACGCCCGCCCCGATGCTTGAGGTCGATTCGGAGCGTAAGCGTGTCTTCGGAGACCTCGGCCGTGACGTTCTCGCCGATGGGCACTCCCTTGAGTGCCATGTGTGTGCCCTCCCGACTGCGATGCACGGATGCGCCGTGCGCGCTTGCAAAGATGGGGGCAGGGCCGCTGGCCTTCGTGGGGCGGACTGCCCTTGGGACATTGGCCCCCACAGTCACATGGGTACTTGCTTGGCCTCGTGGCAGCTTGCAGCCAGCCCGTAGGTGCTGCGTGACCGGTACACTGTGTTGCCCCCGAAGCGTGCCCCGGATTTATCGGCCGCTCTCGGGTTGCCGTGCTAGTGCGCGTCTAGCACACGGGGCGTTAGTTCTGCTCACCTGACGCGTGGGGCCGCTGGAGCATGGTCTTGAGCTTGTCCACGATGCTGCCCGGCTCTTTGGCCAGAGCTTCGGAGATGATGAGGCGCTGAAGCCCTCGAAGTTCTCCAAGCTCCGTCATGTAGTGGCCGAGAAGGTTCGTGAGCGTGTCTCGGGCGTTGCGAAAGGCGCTGATGTCTGCCGACGTGGAGCAGTCGGAGACTGCCGCTACCGCTTCGCCGAGAGCTTCGGACAGTTCCTCGCCCACTTGCGTCAGGTGAGACAGCGTGTATCTGTGAAGTGCTCGCAGTTCCATGCTGCCTCCCTTGTACCGTGGGACCATTCCCACGAAGCCGGGCACCGTGGCATCATGCCGGTAGGGTGGGAGCAGGGAGCGAAGACCGATTGCCTGCTCCGTGGTGCCCGGCTTTGTGAGAACGCGCCCCCTTTCAATCTGCGAACGAGAGCAGTCCCGCTCGTGCGAGTCGTTCGCGCTGCTCGCGGAGCACTTGCGCTTCAGCATGCTCGCGTGATAGCCTGTCGGCCATGCGCGAGATATGCGTTGGCGCGGAGTCTTGCGCCCGTGCCTTGCGGCTCTTGCGACGGCGGCGGAGATGTTCAAACGTTAGCACGTCGCGCGGCCCGTCCTGACCTTGGATGGTAACAAGGCGGGCGGGAGCGCTCGAACCTACGCCAACGGCGCGCACGAATATGTGCGGCGCTGCGACCGCGAGTAAGAGCGCATCGGCTTGGGCGCGCATCTCGCTGCGCGTCATGTTGTGGCCCTCCAGGCCGGTCGCACCATGCGACGCGGCGCGACGGCCTAGTGCGAATCGCGTGCCAAAAAGCTAACTCGTTTGAGCGCAACGAGTTGACATTTGCTTGACTGCTGACTTCCGCAAAGTGTGCGGAAATAAGATGCGGAAAGCGTGTAAGGCGTTGGCGCGCAGCATGTTGTGCGATCGGAAGAAGGATTCGCACGGGCGCGCGGCGCGTTGCAAGGGCCGTGCCAGTGAAGAATCCCCCCTCGCGCGAGCGAGCGTAGCAAGGCCGATGCCAAGCCGGGATTGGCATGGAACTTGCACTCCGCACCCGATGCAAGAAGTGTGCCAGCGGCGCGGCACAGAGCGTGCTACGCGTAGCAAGAGGCGTGCCAGTGCGCTACCCCTTTGCGGCGCAAAGCACTCTGCCGCATAAAGTAAGGCCCCCGGAGCCCCCCCTTGACCGCGCCGAGACGCACCTAGGAGCGCCCCAAAATTTTTGTAAAAATCCCTTGACAATCCCCATAGCTGTGTGCTACACTTCCAACATCGGAGGTTCATCCACCCCTTATGGCTTATAAATCTATACGTACCTTAATCTTAGAGAATGCGGTATGTGAAAAGCCGCTCAGCGCCCGCGATCTCGCAAATTTACATAGAATTAAGCCCTCAACGGTTCATCGCCAAATGACGCGGCTCCGAGCCCAGGGACTAATACCCAAGAGCAACTTCCAGCGTAAGCGTGGGGGAGAGTATTCTACAGCCTCAGGCTATGATAACGTACCTCCACCACCGCCCCCACCACAGCACCCAATTTGGAAGCAGCAAGATGTAGACGCGATTGTAAATAGCGAGGTCATGCCAGAGCTTGAACGGCTCCAAAAGCTCTCGCACATGGCCCGAAATGGCCCCGATGCCATCTCAATAGCCGCAATCAAGGCCATCGAAGACCTCTCACGCGCTCGTGGCTCCACGGTCGGTCCCCAAAAGCCACTCACGGAGGAAGAAGCGGTCGCACGTCTCGTGCGCTTATGCATGGCCCTCGGCCGCGAGCTAAGCGAGAAGGCACTTTCAGTAGCGTTCCCAACCCAGGAGGCGGGTTCAGATGAACTTTCGACGCAAACCGGTGAAAAACACCAAGGACCTCCCTCTAGTTCTAGTCTCGTGGATTGATTCAGTCCTCGAATCCAGCCACGAAGTAGCCCTCGAAGACGATATTTCAGGCTTTGGGAAGCTCTTAGAACGTGAAGACATCGGTTATTTGGTCCGAATCGACCGAAAAGAGGTCGTTTTGGCCATTTCTCGCTGCCACGGAGACAACACTGTTTCATATTCGAACACCATCCCGCGTGGATGGGTCAAAAAAATCACTTTTCTAGTCGAAAAACTGGAGGAAACCGATGGAGAACCAGGAAACCCAAGTAAAGCAGCCTGACACAACCGAAACTTATACAGGTTTCGGCCCAATAACACACTTTCCAATTAACCAAGGCGCTTGCCCTAATTGCGGCTACTGCCCCCATTGTGGACGCGGTGGATTCCACACTTATCCCTGGTGGCCACAACAGCCTTGGATCACTTATACCGCTGGAACGCAACTTTAATGCATGAACTGGGACCTCGATGCTGAACGCGAACTCTGGGCACACATCTGCACACAATCATTCTGGTGGTTCTTTCGCACCGCCTGGGGAATCGACTTCAATCCCAAGGCCCGCTCCTTCACTCCGCGCATCCACAAACCCGTTTGTGACTGGCTGGACCAAAAAGGCCGAGAATGGATTGCTAGCCGCCGAGAAAAGCGCCCTTCAAGCAAGTACCTTGCCCTCCTTGTTCCACGCGAGTTCTGGAAAACCACAATCGTCGGCGCATGGCTCGCATGGCTCCACATCCAAGACCCGGACCTCTCCACATACATCGGCTCCGAAACACTCACCCAAGCCGAAATGTGGTTCCTCCCCGTCAAAGAAACCGTCAAAGGAGCCAACCCCTATGCCTGGTTCCCGTGGCTCTATGGAAACTGGGAATCCAAAGACCGGAAGTTCACGGCCTCCGAAGTCATTACCGCCGCCCGTCGCGACGCCTCGATCAAAGAGCCGTCTTTCGGGACCTGGGGCGTTGTTACTGGCCTTACTGGTTGCCATCCTGACGTACTTGATTTTGACGACCCGATAAGCTACGACAGGCTCGAAAAAGACTCAGGTTGGTTCGACACCGTAAACGCACACGTCGATTCCCTAATCCCCGTGCTCAAGGCCGATGGCCTTATGATCTGGCCAGGAACCCGCTACGGCGATGGCGACCATTATGGTAAAGGATTCGAAAAGCATGGTGTAAAAAGCGTCTCGGGGATGCCTTTTCCAGACCACGCAACAGACTGCATTCGTCCAGACGGCAAATTCGAGGTCTACTTCCTTCAAGGGCGCACAGTCGATAGAGTTCCGGTCTTCCCAGAGCAGTGGCCGGAATCACGCCTGATTGAACAGGAAGCCGCCAGTTCCCTCAAGTACGCCGCCCAAATCATGAACGATCCTTCCAGCAGCGTCTACAACCCCCTCACCATGAAGCAAATCAGGGACCTATGGATCGACAAACAGTTCGTACCACTTGCCGCACTCCGCTACACTATCCACTGCGATACGGCATTCTGGTTTCAGGAACGTCAGGCAAGAGGGGACGAATCTGTTATTGTCGTATTCGGCCACTTGCCGGGTACTGGCGACGTTTACTATATCGAGGGGCACGGCTCGCGCCTTTGGCGCGCTGAGCACTTCGTCGAGAAGCTAGTCCAGATCGTCCAGCGTCTTCGTGGCCGACGCCATCGCGTCTCACTCATCACTGACGAGCGTGAGATGTTCGGCAAATCCGGCGCCTGGGAGACCCTGCTTCGAAATGGCTTTCACGATGCCAATATGCCGATGCCGCCCTTCCTCCAAATCCAGCGCAGCGGCCAGGCAAAAATCGCGCGTATTACCAACGCAGCCGGTTATTGGACAGACGGCCACGTGAAGCTAATCACGGACGCCCCAGGTGTCAATGAGCTAGTTAAGCAGATGACCACCATCGGTACTGGCGCCCACGACGACTGGGCAGACGCAGCCGCCGATGTGTTCCACAAAGATGTTTACGTCGGGATGCGGCGAATTGGCCGCGCCCCCGAGACAAGCGCTCCTGTGTATCCGGGGGATGAATGGCTCAAGACGGGCCAGATCACAGGCGGCGAGTTACTAAAGCTGTACGATAAACAGGTAGCGCAAGAGCAGGACCAGTCGCCATACGAAGCAATCGAGTAGGGGCGCGCTTGGTGCCTCCCCAAGCCGACTAACCGGGTGGGTCGCGCTCACCGCGTCCCTATTACTGGAGGCATATGTCAATCATCATTTACGATTTAGAAATCGCAACTCCTATTAAGGACGATGACTGGGGTGCAGCAAAGCGGGGAGAAAATGGTATCTCTAGTTTGGTTTTGTACGATAGTTCTAGTGAGCGTTATCATCTATATGATCCTCACACTATTGAACGTGCCGTTGACCACCTTAACACGGCCGATCTACTCGTTAGCTTCAACGGTGTGGAATTCGATACGCCATGCCTTCAAGGCTACACTGGGATGGTTGTCGAGCCTGCACAATTCGATATTCTCCAAGCTATTTGGCAAGCGCTAGGAAAGCGCTCAAAGGGCTGGAAGCTAGGCGCAGTTTGCGAACGCACGCTCAAGCTCAATAAATCTGGAACAGGCGAATCCGCACCAAAGCTCTACGCTGAGGGCCGGTTCGGAGAACTATTCGACTACAATCTCAATGATGTGTACCTCACACGCAAGCTTTACAACCATATCGTTGACTTTGGAACAGTCATCGGCCCAGATAGCAAGGCTATCCAACTAATCGAGTACCCTGATGCTCGGGCGTAGAATATATACTGGTGGAACATTTGATATATTTCACTACGGACACGCAAGGTTCCTTAGAGGATAAGCACCTGCTCGAAAACTGGATGAACTCAAATTATCATATAGATCGAGCTAAGCTTAGACAAAAATGCCAAAGCTAATCCCAGTTCCAATCGAAACCTCAGATCAAGTAGAAGAAATGCGCTGCATCTTTGCAGAATGTATTGACGATATGAAAACCAAACCTATGGAAGTCCCTTCCGCAGACGAGCAGCAAGCTTGGTGGGCAAAAATGCGTGGCCAAAAGGGATTTTTATACTACACCCCTCAATTTAGTAAGGTGGCAGTTGCTTTCTCACTACTCAAGGATCGTGGCGACCACATGACCCCCATGTTTGCAATCCGCCGGGGCTGGTGGGGAAATCGCTTCGCAAGCCAGATCATCGCTCACTATCTCAAATCCGCCTATCCCAAACCCCTCAAGGGTAGTGATCTAGTGAAAAATACCGTAATCTGCAAACTCAATGATGAATTCGGCTGGCAGGTCGTAGAAGAAGACGAAGTTGCACGACAGCTTTATCACCCTAATGAAGCAAGGCAGCAAGAAATTTACGACGAGATTCTTCGTTATCATGACAACTAAGCTCTCGTGTATCTGCCCAACAATCGGTCGCATATCACTCGAAAAGGTATTGGAAATCATCGTCCCACAGCTTAAAGACGGTGATGAATTCATCGTAGTTGGCGACGGCTCCTACCCCGAGACACGCGAATTGGTGGCGAAGTACCCACCGGCACAATATATTGAACTTGAAACTGGTCCACATGGAGACTATGGTTGTACCGCACTCGACTTCGCCATGCCACAAGCCAAAGGCGATTTCATCTTCTTTATAGGCGATGATGACATCCCCACCTTTGGGGCCTTCGAGACTATTCGAGACGCAGTAGAAGGGACAGCAGAACCACACCTGTTTGCAGTACTGCATACTGGAAGAATGCTTCTTGGAGAATTTTCAGCAGGGGGAGTAACCGGACAGCAGATCGTATTCCCAAATATACCCTCCAAAATACCTAAAATGGCCATTGAAGAGAAACGCGACTGGCAGGTTTCAGATTGGGTATTCGTTAACGCCGTTAATACTGCTTGGGACTATAAAACTCACGTTCATAACGACTTGATTGCTACAATACCCATACAAAGGTATGGCTCTTAATGCCTGAACTACCTACTGGTGCGGCGCCTCGTCTTGGCCTAGCCTCAGACGAAAGCATAATCGACCTTGTGGTTTCGCGCTACAAAGGCAGCGCGAACCATCATCAGGCATTTTACGAAAAAATCAAGCGTTATTATGATCTCTTTCGCGGCGTGACTTCAACTCGACACCAAGACCATCGTAACAATATCCACGTCCCATTCGCGCTCTCTGTCCTTGAATCTGATGTCTCTCGCAAGGTCCAGGCCCTTTTCGGTGCCTGGCCGCCAGTTATATTCGCAGGCTATTCAAAAGACGATGCCGGCCACGCTAAGCGTAATACCACACTCATCGCTGCACAAATGCGAGACGCTCGGTTCTTCGAGAAGTTCACAGACTTCTTCACTAACGCAGACATCTATGGCACGGCCTTTGCTCGGGTGGGATGGACTACGAAGGTAGAGCTTGAACGCTACCGTGAACCAAATGAGGTCCTCGGCCTAGAAGAAATCAAAACCCGTGATCTAATCACCTTCGATGGTCCAGACCTCGAAGTGCTAGACATACTTGATTGCTTCCCACAGCCAAACGCAAAGACAATCGAAGACTCAGCTTATTTTATCTTCCGTTACCATCTCGATCTTGATGAACTAGAACGTCGTGCAATGCTCGGCATCTACGACATGCGTGGAATTCGTGATCTTCGTGCGAACTTTGGCACAGATGCACAACAGCAGATCATTAGTGGGCGTGAGCCGCTCTATCGCTCTATGCGTGATTACGAGGCACGGCAGTCTGAACGCTTCGCCAAGCCGGTCGAGGTTATCGAATATTGGGGCGTTGTTCCGAATGAATTCGCCAGTGATAAAATCGTAAATCGCGTAATAAGCGTCGCTAATGGTAGAATTCTACTTCGCAATCGCCCCTTCCCCTTCTGGATCAAAGACAAGCCGTTCTTCGCATACAGCCCAATCCGCGATCCGCACTACCTATTCGGCATTGGAAAAATCGAGCCCATCGCTAAGCTGAACATGACTGCAAACAAGCTCGCGTCACAGAAGCTTGATGCGCTCGAAATCTTTATTGACCCAGTATTCCTCGCAACCGCTGACTCAGGACTCGACAAGCAGAACCTCTTCATGCGTGCAGGCCGCGTATTCACAGCGGATAGCATTAGTGTAGGCGAAGATAAGGTTCGCGCTCTCTTCCCTGACCTCCGAGGAATCCAAGGAAGCTACACTGAAATTGAGCAGCTTTGGCGCTGGTCACAGCAGGCCACAGGGATCATCGAAGACACCATCATGGGTGGCAAGGGCCAGAGCCGCGAGACCGCAACCAGTGTCCAGGCGCGTCTCGAAGGCGTAGCAAACAGGCTGATTCTCGAAATCATGCTTGCAGAACGTACAGTAGTCGAGCCGGTCGCAGACTACATGCGCGCGTTGAACCGCCAGTTCCTCAAACTCCCGAAACTTGTCCGTATGCTCGGAAGCGATGCTGAAGTTGATCCGCTCTCCGGCTTCAAACTCCCACAAGAGCCAACGGAAATCAGCCACGAAGACGTTAACATGGACTATCGTGCGCGCGCGACCGGCGCCACGAACCTGCTTAGCAAGGCTATGCGCCGCCAGGATGTACTTGCGCTCTCTGGTCTCGTGGGACAGATTCCGGGGGCAATCCAGGCAATTAACTGGGTCGGCTATCTCAACTGGGTGCTTGATGTCTTCGACGCCCCGGCCGCACAGTTGCTCAACGAGCAACCAACCGCTCTAGGCATGATGGCAGCCCAGGCCGGCGAGACAGGCGGAATCTCACCGACTGCAACACCAATGCTCACTCCGCAAATGCTCAGTCTAGGAGGCTAAATGCAGCACCTAGGTTCACTACACGAAACACTCACTTCTGACGGCTGGCAACTCGCAGTCAAGCCATTAGTGAAGCAGCGCATGGACGCAGCAATGCTACAACTTGCGTCCGTAGACCGGCCAAAGGATGTTTCAGATGACATTCTTCGCGGCCATATTTCAGCCCTCAGTTGGGTACTCGAACTAGAAACGCGCGTCAACCGCGAGATAGCCGAGAAACTAACAGAGCAGGAGACGCCAACCGAATCCCCTGCTGTTGGTAGCCCACTTGAGCCAGAATCCACCGAGTAATTGGGACAACCCCAGGAGCTTCAAATGACAGACATAATTGATGCGGGAATCAACTTCACCCATCCAGACGTGCTTGCGAAGATGCAAGCGGAACAGGCAGCGCATGCTGCACAGCCGGTCAAGCCGGCAACGGAACCTTCACCAGCGACAACCGCTGCTCAGCCGGAGAAAGTCTACGCAGGGAAGTACAAGAGCGTAGAAGAACTCGAAAAGGGATACTGGAATAGCGCACAGGAAGCAAAGCGCATCGCAGACGAGAACAAGCAACTGAAGGAAATCCTTACTGCACATCAGCGTGTCAACCCCGCTGAACGTGCAGATGCTCGCCCGGATTTCGCTAAAGAGCTTGAAGACGCTGCAATCCCGGTCGAACCACTCATGAACCTCATCCGCGAGACTGCTCGACAGATCGTGAAGACCGAGGTGCTTGAACCTATCGTTCGGGGCAGTGAAGCGCGTGCTGCGGTGATGAGAGAGTTTCCAGACTTCACACAACGTGAAGCGTCGCTACAAGCATTTTTGTCAGCTAATCCAGCAGTCGATGAGAAGTACCAGAGGATGTTGAAAGCGGGCCTGGAGCAAGAAGCTCTGGAGTTCGTGTTTATGACATCTGAGAGATTATCTACTAAGCCTGTTGCTGACGCAAGTGGTCAGGAACAAGCAGTCGCACGAGCAACCGCTGCCCTGAGTGGTACACAGGTCGGTGGTCGTGGGACAGAGGATACATTCTCTCAGCGTCTTAAGGTTGCGAATGAAGCCTTCCTCCGTGGAGAGCTCGCTGGGGTAGGCGCGCGCCTCGGAGTCCGTGTAACAATGGATGCAGCGCAGGTTGCAGGTGCGGGTGATGTTCCA
>Ga0209751_10001153_pt1 | contig 27472 bp, 18 predicted proteins | sample RifCSP13_1_FD_184019 | JGI IMG/M metagenome (GOLD analysis project Ga0209751, IMG submission 184019) | Soil microbial communities from Rifle, Colorado - Rifle CSP2_sed 13_1 (SPAdes) (version 2) | ecosystem: Environmental > Terrestrial > Deep subsurface > Rock core/Sediment | place: Rifle...
AAGCTCACGCCGGCCTCGGCTTCGGCCGGCCGGCCGTCGACCGTGAAGCGCACCCGCTCAGCCATGCGCCGGCAGGCTCCTGCGCGGATCGAACGGCGTGGGATCGATCGCCGGCGCCCTGCCGAGGACGAGGTCGGCGAGAAGACGCGCCGTGCCCGGCGCCGTAGTCACGCCCAGGCCCTCGTGTCCGGCCGCGATCCACAGACCCTTCTCCCACATCCCGACGAGCGGCAGCTTGTCGGGCGTGGCCGGACGGAAGCCGGTCCAGGTCCGCAGCGCGTCGAGCCGCGGCAGGCCCGGGATGAACTCCGCTGCGCGCCGGAGCATGCGTGAGAGCAGCGCGCGGTTGAGCGACGCGTCCCAGCCCACGAGCTCGCGCGACGAGCCGACCAGCAGCTGGCCGGTCTTGCGCGGCTGCACGTTCATCGCCACCGACTCGCGCGTGAGCGTGTGCGCGCTCTTGAGATATCCGAGCTCCACGACCTGGTGGTGCAGGAAGCCGGGGTAGCGGTCGGTGATCACGAGGTGTCCCTTGCGCGGCACGATCGGGAGGCCCGGGGTCAGACGCGGCGCTTCGGGTCCCGCGGCGTTGACGACGAGGTCGGCCTCGCGCCACCCGCCCGCGCACCGGACTCGCCCCGGCGCGAGCTCTTCCACGTGCGCGCCGGACTCCACGGCGGCGCCCCTGGCGCGAGCGCGCTCCAGGAAGTGCCGTGCCGCCGCCGGCGGGTACACGACGCGGTCGTCGGGTACCCGCAACGCCCCCACGAGGCCGGCGCGCAGCTGCGGCTCGGCCTGACGCAGCGTGTGGCTATCGAGCACCTCGACCGCTTCGCCACGCTCGCTGTAGTAGGCCGCCTTCTTGTGAACGTGCGCCATCTCCTCGTCGTCCACCGCGACCCAGAGCGTTCCGCAAGCCTCGTCCTCGAGCTCCGGCGGCAGCGTCGTGGCGCGCTCGCTCCACAGGTGCCGCGAGTAGGAGGTGAGCGCGAACTGCGCGTCCGAGTCGTCCATCACCACCAGGTGACCCATGGCGGCCCCGGTCACGCCGGCCCCGGGGAAGGCCGCGTCGAGGACACTCACGCGACAGCCCGCCTCGGCCAGGGCCTCGGCGCACGCGCTCCCGACTACGCCGGCGCCCACGACGATGACCGACGGCGAGGAGCTCACCGTGCGGCCGTGAAGCCCTCGCGAAAGGGATCGGACGGGTCGAAGAAGAGCGCCGAGCGCCCCGTGACGTAGGCGCGGCCGCGGATGCGCGGGACGAGCGCGCCTTCCTTCTCTTCGAGCCAGCCCTCGAAGAGCGAGCCGGTGATGCTCTCCTGCCGCCAGCGCGCCCCGGGCGCGAGTGTCCCGCGCGCCGCGAGCACGGCCAGCTTGGCCGAGGTCCCGGTGCCGCAGGGCGAGCGGTCGTAGGCGAGGCCGGGACAGAGGACGAAGTTGCGCGAGTCGGCGTCCCTCCGGTGCGGCGGGCCGGAGAGCTCGACGTGGTCGATCGGGGCCGCGTCCCGGCCCGTGACGCCCTGCGCGCGCAGCGCCGCGAGGATGCGCGACGTCAGGTCGGTGAGGGTCGCCACGTTCGCGAGCTCGAGCGGCGGTCCCGCGAGCTCGGTCAGGAAGAACCAGTTGCCGCCCCAGGCGACGTCGCCCGTGACGCGCCCGAGGCCGGGCACGTCCAGCGCGACGTCCCGTGCGTGGCAGTAGGCCGGGACGTTCTCGATCGTGACCGCGCCTTCGCCATCGAGCTCGGCGCCGACCGTGCCGACGGGCGTGTCGACGCGGAGCCAGCCGCGGCCGAGGCGCCCCAGGTGTTCGAGCGTGCGCACCACGCCGATCAGCCCGTGGCCGCACATGCCGAGGGCGCCCGCATTGTTGAAGAAGACGACGCCCGCCGCCGAGCCCGTCTCGACCGGCGGTGTCAGGAGGGCGCCGACGACGGCGTCGTGGCCGCGCGGCTCGCACACGACCGCCTGCCGCAGGTGGTCCTGGCTCCGGAGCAGGAACGACCGCCGCTCGGCCATCGAGTCTCCGGCCGGTTGCGGCCAGCCCTCGACGACGACGCGCGTCGGCTCGCCCTCCGTGTGCGAGTCGACGACCTCGATGCGCTCGGGCCAGGCCGGAGTCACGCGGCCCCCGCCACTGCCGCCCGCGCTACACCTTCTCCGGGATCACGTAGGGCGCGCGGTACGCGCGCGTCAGCAGCTTGTCCGCCTCGGCGTCGCTCACGAACTTCTCCGCCTTGCCGTCGAACTTCAGCTTGCGGCCGACCCGATAGGCGATGTTCGCCAGGTGGGGAAGCGTCGACGAGAGGTGCCCGTCCTCGATGCCGCAGGTGAGCCGCTTCGGGTCGTTCGCGCGGATCGCTTCGACGAAGTTCTTGTAGTGCGGCCGCTCCTCGCTCGTGAGCACGTTCGGGTCGCTGCCCCCCGCCGCGGGCGCCGCCGCGTCCGATCCCGGGCCTTTCTCCTCCTTGCGCCCCAGGTAGCTCTGCCACTTGCGGCCGTCACCGTCGATCCAGACCCAGCCCTTCGTTCCGTAGAAGAGGTTGCCGATCCTCTGGGTGCCCTCTTCGTTCGTGTACTGGCCGCGCGTCGCGAACTCGAACAGCGTCCCGTCCGCGTACTCGAAGATCGAGGTGTGCGTGTCGGGCGTCTCCTGCGAGGCGGGCGGTCCGAAGTAGCCGCCGACGGAGGCCACCGTCACCGGGTGCTCGTTCTTGGCGAGGCCCCAGCGCGCGATGTCGAACTGGTGCGGCCCCTGGTTGCCGGTGTCGCCGTTGCCGTAGGGCCAGTGCCAGTGCCAGTTGTAGTGGAAGTGGTTGCGGTTGAACGGGCGCGCTGGCGCCGGGCCGAGCCAGAGGTCGTAGTCGACCTTCGCCAGGTACGCGGCGTCCCACACCCCGTCGGGCACGGGCCCGCCCTCGACGTTCAGGTGGTGCGGCTTGCCATCCGTGATCGGACCGTCCGGGTACTGGCCGATGCCGGGGCGCGACTTGAAGCACAGCCCGCGCGCCATGTAGACCTTGCCGATGCCGCCGTCGTGGATGAACTGGATCGCCTGGCGCACGGCCGGGCGGCTGCGATTCATCGTGCCGACCTGGACGATTTTGCCGTAGCGGTCCTTGGCCTCGACCATCTTGCGGCCTTCCCAGACCGTGTGGGAGGCGGGCTTCTCGACGTAGACGTGCTTGCCGGCCTGGAGCGCCCAGATCGTGGCGAGCGCGTGCCAGTGGTTCGGAGTCGCGATCATCACGCCGTCGATGTCCTTGTCGTCGAAGACGCGGCGCATGTCCTGCACGTATCCCGGCTTGAAGGTCGCGATGTCCTTGAGCGAGGCGTCGGCGGCGCGGCTCGCGAACAGGTTCTCGTCGATGTCGCAGAGCGTCTTGATCTCGACGCCCTGGATCTTCGCGAAGCCGCGCTTGAGCGCGTTGCCCTGGCCGCGGATGCCGATCGAGGCGAGCACCACGCGCTCGTTCGCCCCGAGCACGCGCCTCGCGTCGCCGGCCACCACCGCCGCCGCGGCCAGCGAGGTCGCTGCCGTGAAACGACGCCGGCTCATCTCGTTCCGATCCGTTGTCATGGGAGGCCCTCCTTGATCCGACGGCGCATTCTATCCCGCTCGGGGCCGTGCGCCGTCATCCGACGCAGGGTCCAAGTCGATGGACGTGTTCGCGCCGGGTGCAACCCGCGAACGACGGCGTCGACTCCAACAGCCTGGTTCGACGCGACGGCGATTTGGATCAGCGAGGTGGATCTGAGCAGCTCGCAGCGTTCGCCTCTGGTGTAGCCACTCAGCTTGACACGACTTGACGAACGGTGACGACGGGGTGCGGAAGTTGCACTGAGAAGAGTCCAGATCATCACGACCGCATCGGGACCCCAGCGGTGTCAGCCAAGAGTTTGGACGTCGTGGCATTGCGACGGTGCTGCGAGCAAGGAGATTCACGAGAATGCGAACGACTAGATGGACCTTGTGGAGTGTCCTGGTGTCGGCGCTGCTGGCCAGTCAGGCAGGCGTCGCGCAGGAGCGATTCAGCACCATCACGGGAACCGTGGTGGATGAGAGCGGGGCCGCCGTTCCTGGCGTCACCGTGACGCTCACCCACCTCGACACGAAGCGCACGATCGTGCGCACGACGGACACGGACGGCAGCTACAACGCCCGTGAGATCGAGCCGGGTCGCTACTCGATCCGCTGCGAGCTCGCCGGCTTCTCGACCACCGAGGTGGCGGACGTCAACCTCCTGCTCGGCAAGACCCTGAAGATCCCGGCCACGCTCAAGGTGGGGACGGTCACGGAGACCGTGCAGGTGGTGGGCGAGAGCCCGCTGATCGACGTCGCCAGCACGGCGCGCGGCAACAACATCCCCGCCGAGGAGTTCGACAACCTGCCCAAGGGTCGCAGCTTCGAGTCGCTGGCCTCCGCCGCTCCGTCCGTGAACATGGGCTCGCTCGAGGGCGGGATCCAGGTGAACGGCGCCTCGGCCGGTGAGAACAACTTCACCGTGGACAGCGTCTCGGTCAACAGCCTGGTCCACGGGCACCAGCGCCAGGAGGCGGTCTTCGAGCACCTGCAGGAAGTGCAGGTCAAGACCTCCGGCCTCTCGGCCGAGTACGGCGGTGCGCTGGGCGGTGTGATCAGCGCGGTCACCAAGTCGGGCGGCAACGACTTCAAGGGCTCGGTCTTCTACTACTACAGCAGCGACGCGCTCGCCTCCACGAGCGGCCTCGACCAACGGCTGACCCTGGATCCGATCACCCAGAACAGCGCCTCCACGCTCCAGGACAGCGCGCAGAGCTTCGACCGGCACGACCTGGGCGCATCGCTGGGCGGCCCGATCATCAAGAACAAGCTCTTCTTCTTCGCCTCGACCTCGCAGGTGTTCGAGGACCGCAGCCGCGATTACCAGCTCGGCAGCGGCTCCAGCGCCGGCAAGCGGGACCTCCGGGTGCAGAGCAACTTCGGCAAGCTGACGTGGGAGGCCAGCAACCGGCTTCGCTTCAACGTCTCCGCGCTCCACACCCCCACGAAGTCCGAGGGGACGCTCGCCGCGTTCGACGGTGCCGCCGCCAACGGCAGCACACAGACGGCCGAGGGCGTTGCGGCCAACAACGCTCGGGGCTTCAAGATCCCGCAGTGGCAGGCCGCCGGCACCCTGGATTACGTGTTCTCCAACTCGACGATCTTCTCCGTGCGCGCCGGCTACTTCAACGACAGCTTCGAAGACACCGGCATCAATACCAACCAGACCTACGAGTACGCCGCGTCTTCGGTGGGGCTCGCCGGAGTGCCGTCCCCGTACCAGCAGCCGGCCGGCTACTCGAACCTCCCGCGCGCTCGGGTGAACGACCACGACCTCACCACGCGCAAGTACGTCAACCTGGAGTTGACAACCGTCCTGCAGGGGGCCGGCACCCACAGCCTCAAGTTCGGCGGGGGCTGGTCGCGCGCCACCAACGACGTGGAGCTCGCGTACCCCAACCAGGGCTTCGTCACCGTCTTCTGGGACCAGAGCTTCACCAGCCAGGCCACCGGCCAGACCGGCCGGGGCGCCTATGGCTACTACACGATCGACGACCAGGGGACGATCGGCGAGACCGGCTCCAACATCCTGCACCTGTTCGTGCAGGACTCCTGGAGGGTGACGCCGCGGCTGACCCTCGACCTCGGGCTTCGCGCGGAGCACGAGCAGATCCCGACCTTCCGGCCCGACATCCAGGAGTACGCGTTCGAATTCGGCTGGGGTGAGAAGCTGGCCCCGCGCCTCGGCCTCGCGTACGACGTCAGGGGCGACGGGAAGCTCAAGCTCTCCGCGTCCTACGGCCGGTACTTCGACTGGACCAAGTACGAGCTCGCCCGCGGCTCGTTCGGCGGCGACACCTGGACCACCCGTTACCGTACGCTCGACAATCCCGATCCGACCCTGCTGAGCCGCAGCGCGCTCACGGGCACCAACCTGTGGACGGCCGAGGCGGATTCCTACCAGGACCACCGGATCCCGAGCTTCGGCGACGACTCGATCGACCCCGACATCAAGCCCATGAGCCAGGACGTCTGGAACGCGGGCGTCGAGTACCAGGTCGCGAACAACACGGTGGTCGGCGTGAACTACATCCACACCGACCTCAACCGGACGATCGAGGACGTCGGCAGCCTGGTGAACGGCAGCGAGGTCTACCTGTACTGCAACCCGGGCGAGGGCCTGTGCGCGACGGCGTTCACCACCGGTGCGACCGCGCCTTTCCCGAATCCCAAGGCGATGCGGAAGTACGACGCGCTCGAGCTGTCGATCAACCGCCGCTTCAGCAACAACTGGTTCCTGGGCGGCAGCTACGTCCTGAGCCGTCTCTACGGAAACTACGCGGGTACGGTCAGCACCGACGAGGTGGCGGTCGGCGGACGCGTCAGTACGGTGGCGCAGCAGCAGTCCGGCCAGACCACCCGCCCGGGCAGCAACGTGACCCGCTCGTGGGACCTCGACGAGCTTCTGTTCGACTCCCACGGCAACTTCATCGAGGGCAACCTGGCGACGGACCGGCCGCACGTCTTCAAGCTGTACGGCAACTACCGGTTCGACTTCGGCACCAACGTCGGCGTGAACTTCTACGCCGGCAGCGGCACGCCGATCAGCAAGACCGTCTTCACTCGCTTCGGTGTTTCACCCTTCGTCGACGGGCGCGGGTCGGAGGGCCGCACGGACTTCCTGAGCAACACCGACCTGTTCCTGAGCCACGACATCAAGCTGGGCGACCGCGGTCGTCTGGTCCGGTTGGAGCTCAACGTGCTCAACGTCTTCAACCAGAAGCAGGAGCGGCACGTCTTCGACTACGTGAATCGGGTCGGCGCCAACGGCCGCTCGGTGAACAGCTCGAGGATCAACACCGCCGGCGTGGATCTGACCCAGGGATACGACTACAACGCGCTCCTGGCCCAGTCGCCCGACGCGGCCAAGCCGGCCAGCCAGAACGCCAGCGGCTACGCCGACCCGCGCTACCTCATGGCGGATCAATGGAACCCCGGCTTCCGGGCGCGGTTCTCGGTGCGGTTCCTGTTCTGATACGGAGCGACCCGCCGAGCAGCGCGACTGCTCGCGGGTGACCGGGGGGTGGCGAGCGAGAGCTCGTCACCCCCGGCTTCTCTCGCATGCGGAGAGCGCGGGCGCCTCGAGGGCGCCACCGTTGTCGGTCGGCGAGCTGGACGAGGAGATCCAGGCCTCGCCGGCCATCGGCGACGGCCGCCTCTACGTGCGCACGCGCTCACGGCTCCACGCGTTCGGACCCGCGAACTGACGGGCGCCCGAGGTCGGCCTCGACATGCCGCTTCGACCGCTGACAGGAGCCCTGGCCGGTCCGGGTTCCGAAACGACGCCGTGACGTGTTTCCGGACGCGCCCGGCCACGGCGGCGTTTCCGCTGACGCGCTGCAAGGACGGGGGTTAGCCCGTCGCCGGGTTGCGTGCGAGCCCGGCATCGGATTTGCGTCTTTCGGCGGCCCAGGGGGTGGGGGGGGCGACTCGCGCGTGAGCTGGTTCTAGTCGGGGTGATCCTGGGGGCCGCGGCTGCCCCCGGGACGATAGCCGCCACCACCACCACGCCGGAATTCCAGGTGGTCGTCCATCCGAGCGTGAAGGGGACGTGGATCTCCCGGGCCAGCCTGCAGGCCCTCTTCACCGGCCAGACGGACCGCTGGGGAGACAAGGCCGTGGCGAAGCCGGTCGACCAGTCCATGAAGACCCCGGTGCGGCATGCTTTCACGTCCTCGGTGCTCGGCCTCTCGATCGGCGGGATCCAGCGCCTGTGGCAGGACCGCGTGGCCGCCCAGCGCGTTTTCCCTCCTCCCATCAAGTCCTCGGATGCAGAGGTGCTCGCATTCGTGGCCGGCACCACCGGCGCCGTCGGCTACGTCGGCCCGGACACCGCGATTCCCGAGGGTGTGAAGGTCATCTCAGTCGTCGACTGAGCGCCGACGTCTCCGTCCGGCATTCGGCGCGCAGGGCGCTTCCGCACGCTATAGTCGGAGTTCGGGCCGCAGGCCTTTCACCGACATGCCCAAGCGCAAGGCCGAGACCGTAGCATCCAGCTTCGTCTCCCCCTACCAGCAGACCCTCGAAGAGCTCCGGCGCGCGAGCGCCGACGGCGACGAGAGGCTGGACGCGGCCCTCGGGGTCGTCCTGCGAGCACTGCGGGCCGAGCGAGGGGCGCTCTTCGTGCGGGACGATGACGGGGTCCTGGCGTTGCGAGCATCACGCGCGCTCCCGCCGGCCGCCCCGTCCAAGCTCGACGGCGCGGCGCCTCGCGACGACGTGATGACTCTCGGGCCGGGGGACGAGGCTCACGACCGTCACGGTCTCGTGTTGTTGGTGCGGATCGATCAACAGGACCGCCTGCTCGCCGTGCTCGGCCTGGGGCCCCGCGAGGGAAGGCTGACGTACGGGACGCAGGAGCACGCCTTCCTGCGCAGCGTCGCTGCCGGCGCGGCCGCTCCGATCGAGAGCAGCCAGTTGCGCGCCGAGCTGCGGCGGGTCCGCCAGAAGCTGTCCGTCAAGGTGTTCGAGCTCAGAAACCTGTTCGACATCGGCCGCGACCTCTCGGGGAGCTCCGTGGAAGAGGCGATCCAGAACCTCGTCATCACGACCGTGATGGGTCATTTCGTCGTGTCGCGTTGCGGCCTGTACCTGCTCGGGCCGCGAGGGCTCTTCCTCAGTCACGAGCGTGGGCTGCGGCGCGACGGCGAGCGCGCGCCCATTCCACCCGACGAGGCGCGGGAAGGGCTCGCGGGCTTCAACCGGCCGACGACGGTGGGCGAGTTGCCACAAGGCCCGCTCCGCCGGCGGCTCGAGCGGGACCGCCTGGTCCTCGCCGTGCCCGTGTCCACAGGTGAGCGCGTGGACGGGATCCTGGCCATCGGGGAGCGCGCCTCCGGGACGGCCTTCTCCGCCGAGGACGGGGAGCTTGCGGAAGCCCTGGCCCGCCAGGCGGCGACCGCTCTCGAGAACGTCCGTCTGCAGCGCATCCGCGACGAGAAGCAGCGCCAGGACCGCGAGCTGCAGATCGCCCGCGAGATCCAGCGAAGCCTCTTGCCGCCGGAGCCACCCCAGATCGCCGGCATCGACGTGGCGGGAGAGAGCCGTCCGTGCTACGAGGTGGGCGGCGACTCTTACGATTGGATTCCTTTGGGTGGCGAGCGGCTGGCCCTCGTCGTCGCCGACGTCTCGGGGAAGGGGACACCGGCCAGCCTGCTCATGGCTTCGGTCCACGCGTTCGTGCACGCGCTTGCGGGCACGGCCGCCCCAGCCCAGCTGATCGAGCGGCTGAACCGGTTCCTGTTCGCGCGCACCCAGGCCAGCCGGTTCGTCACGTTGTTCTACGGCGAGCTGGACGCGGCAGAGCATCGTCTCGTCTACGTCAACGCCGGTCACGTCCCTCCCATCCGCGTCGCCCGGGACGGGACGGTGAGCCGGCTCTCGCAGGGCGGCGGGCCTGCGCTGGGGCTGCTCCCTGACGAGGCGTACCAGGTCGGGGAGGTGGCGCTCGGGTCGGGAGACGTGGTGGCCATGGTTACGGACGGCGTGACCGAAGCGATGTCTCCCGACGAACGCGAGTTCGGCGACGCTCGGGTGAGCGACGTGCTGCGCAGGCTGTCGGGGGAGGACTCGTCCTCGATCCTGTCCGGCCTCGTCGCCGCCGTCCACGACTGGGCCGACGCCCCGAGCTTCAGCGACGACCTGACCGCCCTCGTCCTCAAGGCACGCTGAAGCAGACGACTAGCCGGCGTGTCGAACGAGCTCGCCCACCACCGCGAACCACGACCGGAGCTCCCCGGCCGTCGGCCCGAGCTCGTAGGCGTGGTGGTGGCAGGCGCGGCTCAGGGCCGACCAGGCGTGGCCGGCGCGGGCGGCGAGCCTCGCGTCCTCCAGGTAGCTCCGCAGGCAGATGAGCTGGGTTCGCATCGAGCAGCCCTGGAGATCGAGTGCGCGGCGCTGCCACAGCCGGAGCACGCTCGCCTCCAGGGCCGCAAGCGCGAGCAGGGCCGAGGCGCGGGGCCACAGGCCGGCCGTGGTCGGGTCCGCGCGGCGGAGCAGGCCGTCGGCCAGGGCCAGGAGTTGGCGGGGCTCGTCGTCGTGGCTCCTCAAGCCAGCCCCCGGAGCCACGCCGCGAGCTTGCTGGACTGACGCACGAGCTCGAGCGCGGCCGCCGCGTCCGCCTCGCCTGCCCCCTCATCACACTGCTTGAGGGCCTCGGCCAGGGGCGGTCCGGCTTCGCGCTTCAGGCGGGGGAGCACGTCCCCGCTCCGCTCGACGTCGTCGAAGAGCGCGAGGGCCGCCAGCTGCATGAGGCGCTCCGCGTCGCCCAGCGCCCGCTCGACCTCGGCGTATGGCTCCCCGCGGCCGAGCCGACGGCGACGCACCACCTCCATGCACGCAGCTTCCAGACCGAGACGACACAGCCCCGGTACGACCCGGGCCGCCGCCGCCGACGGGAGGTCGGCCGTGCCGGCCACCGCGAGGGCGTCCTCGAGATAGCGGCCCACGGGATCGAGGGCCCGCCGCAGCTCCACCACCGACGCGTCCCTCCGCGTCACCTCGATGATCTCGGCGGCGATGTCGAGGCGGCGCACGGCTTCCGGGAGCCGGTCGTCGTGGGTGAAGACCACGACCTGGCGGTCGGCGGAGGCATTCTCGAGCACGCGGGCCAGGCCGTCGACCCGGGACGGGTCCATCGACTGCACCGGGTCGTCGACGACGATGAAGCGGAAGGGGCTCTCGGGGAGCGTGGCGCGCGGGACGAAGAGGCTGAGGGCGAGCGAGTGCAGCTCGCCCTGGCTCATGACCCCCAGGGCCGCGCCTTCGACGCCGTCGACGGTGACCTCGAGAGCCACGCGCCGCCGCGTGCCCTCTCCCGTCAGCTGGATCCGCCCCAGCTCCACATGGCTCTGCTGGCGGAGGTGCTCCCAGATCGCGGCCGCCTTCTCGGCGATGGGAGCGAAGCGGTCGTCGCGGATCCCGGCCGCCGCCTTCTTGAACCAGGTCTCCGCGGACTTGAGGCGCTTCAAGTCGGAAGCTCCGCGCACGGCTTCGCGGGCACCCTTCAACCACGCCGCGACCTCGACCGCGGCCGGGCGCCACGCGTCCTCCTTGCGCCCGAGCTCGGCCCGCGCGGAGTCTCGCAGGCGGACGACCGCCTCGCGCAGCGGCCCGCTCGCCGACTCGACATGGTCGGCGAGCGCGCCGAGGTCGTCGATCGCTCCCGCCTTGACCCAGGTCCCGAGCGTTTCGACGAGCTCGCCCAGGTCGAGCCCCACTTCGGCCGCGCGCGTGAAGGCGTCGGCCTTCAGGGCCACCAGGCCCTCCCACTGGCGCCGCGCGGCTTCCGCTCGTTGGTGAACGGCTTCCGCCTCCTGCGCCGCCTCGCGGAGGCGCGCCGCGGCGTCGCGTTGCTTCTTGCTCCAGGCGCTGTCGAGGGCACCCTTGCGACCGCACACCGGGCAATCGCCGTCGCCGTGGGCGGCGTGATACGAAAGCGCGCTCTCGAGAAGCGCCGCCGCGTCGCGAGACCGGGCCGCTGCCGTCTCCTGTGCGGATCGGACGGCCGCGGCCGCTCCGCGCATCTCCGCGACGACGGCTTGGACCCGCGCCGGGTCGGGCGGCTCCAGGCTCGCGATCCCCCTGAGCACGTCGACCTCGGCCGCGCCCGCCCCCGAGGACGCGGTCACGCCGAGCGCTTCGTCGACGGCGCCCAGGTCCCACTCCTTGCCTTCGAGGGCGGCCGCCACCTGCCGCGCCCGCGCGTCGTCGACACCACGCAGTCGCTCGAGCAGGGGCCCTCGCGCGTCGGTGGCGTCCTTGTGGGCTTTCTCACGGGAGCGCCGCGCCTCCTGAAGGGCGCCCAGCGCCTCGACGAGATCCTCGAGACCCAGGATCGAGGACAGCGCGTCGTAGAGCTTCGAGGGCCCTTCGTCGAGGAGCGAGCCCAGCTCGTTGTAGGACAGGAAGGGGCGATGAGTGCGCAGGGCCGCGCTCCAGCCGAGAGAGTCGATGTCCGAGCTCGGCTTGTCGTGGACCTGGGCCGAAGCCGCTCCGGCTTCGAACGCCGCCTCCGGCTCCCAGCGGCGCGACACCACACAAGGCCCGCGCTCGCCCTCGACGAGAAACGTCCCGCTGAGCGACGCCGCGGGATGGTGGAGGTTCCGCCAGCCCTCACGCCAGACGGCGGCGCGCTCCTTCCAGCGCAGGCTGTCGCCGGTGAGGAGGACCTCGAGCCCCTCGGCGAAGCTCGACTTGCCGGAGCCATTGCGCCCGACGACGAGCGTCAGGCCCGGACCCGGCCGCAGCTCCAGCGTCTGCACGGGACCGATCCCGCGAAATCCCTCGATGGAAACCGTGCGGATGAAGGCGCCGACCATGGCCGGAGAGGTTCGCGACGCGTCGGCTCGGGGTGCTTTGGCGTTGCCCAGGAGCTCCGCCTCGAGCGCGCCTTGGCCTTCGAGGGCCGCGAGGAGGAGTCCGCTCCACGCGCCGGAGGCCGAGGCGTCGGCCTCGAGTCGCGACAGGACGAGACTTCGGACGCCGGGGTCCATGAGCCTAAGCCTGACCGATCAACGCCACGAGCCCGTTCGCGTTCAGCAGCATGCAGCCTCCGGTGAGAAGACGGGGTTGAATCAGTAGACGGAGCAGGCGCCCTCGGAGTTCGAACCGATCCGAAGCAGGCTCCCCCAGGCGGTCAGGGCCCAAGCCGGCCGGGCATGTCGGCCAGCAGGTAGCCCATCACGGCCAGCATTCCCGTCGCTCGCCGCAGGTCGTCCGGCTGCACCTTGTCGAGCGTGTCGCCGTGGCTGTGGTGCCAGTCGAAGTAGTGCTCGCCCACCGTGTTGAGCGACAGGCCGGGAACTCCCTCGCGCATGAGCGGCCCGATGTCGGCCCCGCCGCCGCCCCAGCGGACGGTGGTGGCGTCGATCGACTCGAAGAGCGCTCCGATCTCGCGCAGTGTCGCGAGCGCTGCGACGGCCTTTGGATCCGTCGGCTCGGACGGACGCGACTCTCCCCGGCGCGCGCGCGGCTCGCCCGGCTTCAAGAGCGAGAAGCCGAAGCCCACGGGACGCTCGCAACCGCCGTCCATCTCGATCGCGGCCACGTGGCTCGTGAAGTCGCCGCCAAGGCCCGCGTGGTAGGCGCGGCCTCCCCCGAGGCCGTTCTCCTCGTTTGTCCACAGCACCAGCCGCAGCGTGCGGCGCGGCCGCAGGCCCATCTCCTTCAGCAGCGTGAGCGCCTGCCAGGCGGCCATGCTCGCGCAGCCGTCGTCGTGGGCGCCCTGGCCGACGTCCCAGGAGTCGTAGTGGCCGCCCATCACGACGATCTCGTCCGGTTGCTCGCGCCCGCGGATCTCGGCGATCACGTTGGCGGAGTCGCCCTCGCCCTCGAGGCGGGCCTCCATCGCGAGCGCGACCGTAACAGTCTCTCCGGCCGCCGCCATCCGCCGCAGCCACTCCGCGTCCTCGACCGTGATCGCCGCCGCGGGAATCCTGGGGACCCCTTCGGCGTAGGTCAGCGAGCCGGTGTGGGGCGAGCCGATCGAGCGGCCTGTGGCCGATCGCACGAGCGCGGCCACGGCTCCGAGCCTCGCGGCGAGCGACGCGCCGGCGCTCCGGAAGCGAACGGTACGCCCGTAGCCCTCCCAGTCGGGTGTGAAGGCGACGATCTTGCCCGCGACCTTCTCCCGCCCGAGTGCGGCAAGCTCGTCCTCGTGGCGAACCACCACCACCGGAGCGGTGATTCCCTGCACCGGCGTTCCGACGCTCATGCCGAGCCCGAGCACCGGAAGCTCGCGCGGGACCGGTGAAACGACCCGCAGCGACTCCCGCCCGCGCACCCAGCGCGGCACCCTGACCGGCTGGAGTCGGACACCCTCGAGCCCCTCGGCTTTCATGCTCTCGTGTGCCCAGGCGATCGCCTTCTCGAGCCCGGGAGAGCCGCTCAGCCGGTGGCCGATGCGCGTCGTGAGGTGATCGAGCTTCTTCCAGCCAGCCTCGTCCACCAGGGCGCGAGCCAGGACCTGCCGGCTGGTCTCGCCGTAGGAGGCCGGGAGGTCCTGGGCTCGCCCTCGCTCCGCGTCGGCGTCGAGCAGGAGGCCCAGCATGACGAGTGCCTTGCCCCTCATCGGGCGCGGACACTATCACGGAAAAGCGGGCCTCCGGGGCCCTCTGGTACGCCTCTGTCGAATCCGGCCGTGCTAGGATCCCAGTTCGCCGAACGTTGACCCACCGCCGATGAGCCCGCCTCCCATCCGCCTCCGCGTCACGCCCCCGATCGGCGAGCCGTTCGACCACTTGTGCGAGAGCGACTCGCTCACCGTCGGGCGTTCGTCGAAGGCCGACCTCGTGCTCTCGGACCGGTTTCTTTCCCGGCAGCACGCGCGCTTCTACCGGGAAGGCGACGCCTGGGTGGTCGAGGATCTCGGCTCGCGCAACACGACGCTGCTCAACGGCCGGCCGCTCGCGACACCGGCCCGCCTGAGCGCCGGCGACCTCGTGAAGCTGTCCGAGACCGTGATCTCGATCGAGGGCTTCGACGCCACCGCGTCGAAGCCGAAGACGGACGCGATCTCCAAGTCGAGCTCCTCGGACACGATCGTGCTGCGCTCGGCCTCGGAGCTGGTCGCGACCGCGGAGCGCGAGTCGGCGGGACGGCTGAAGCTGCTGAACGAGGTCCACCGCGCGCTCGCGGTATCGTTGACGCTCGAGGAGCTGCTGGAGGCAGTGCTCGACCGCACCTTCGTGCACCTGGGGCCCGAGGAGGCCGTGATCTTCCTCAAGAAGCCCCACGGCGGGCTCGATCGCGTGGCGAGCCGCCGCCTGCCGAGCGCGCGCGGGGACTTCTTCTTCTCCCGCAGCCTGGAGCTGGAGGTGGCCGAGAAGGGCCAGGTGGCGCTGGTGCTCGACGCACAGACGGACCAGCGATTCGCGGCCGCCGAGAGCATCATGAGCTCCGGCGTGCGCAGCCTGATCGCCGCTCCGCTGATCGACTCGGCCGGCACCCACGGCATGATCGTGCTGAGCTCGCGGGTGCACGTGCGCCGCTTCTCGGAGCAGGACATGGAGCTGCTCGCGGCGCTCGGCTCGGTGGCGGCGCTGCGCCTGCGCAACCTCTCGCTCGCCGAGGAGGGCGCGCGCCGCCGCGAGCTCGAGAAGGAGATGGCGCTCGCACGCCAGATCCAGCTCACGCTGCTGCCCGAGCACCTGCCCGAGATCCCGGGCTACTCGGTGTTCGCCGCCAACGACGCCTCGCGCGCGGTCTCGGGCGATTTCTACGAGTTCCAGGGCCGCGACGAGGGCGACGAGCAGGTGATCGTGATCGCCGACGTGTCGGGCAAGGGGATGGCGGCGTCTCTGCTGGCCGCCTCGTTCGACGCGCTGCTGATGGGGCCGATCGAGGTCGGCCACCCGACCGACGAGATCTGCTCGAAGATCTCGCGGCGTCTCTACATGAAGACGCCGCCCGAGCGCTACGTGACGGCATTCATCGCCGCTCTCGATCCCGTGCCCGGACGGCTCACCTACACCAACGCCGGGCACAACCCGGGCCTGCTGTTCCGCGCCGACGGGACCGTCGAGCGGCTCGAGGCGAACGGCATGCCGCTCGGGCTCTTCCCGATCGTGGAGTACGAGAGAGGCGAGACGACGCTCGCTCCCGGCGAGCTGCTTCTGCTCTACACCGACGGCATCACCGAGGCGGCGAACCCGAAGGGCGACGAGTTCGGGCTCGAGCGCCTCCAGGCCGTGGCGGGGAAGTACACCCAGGAGCCGCTGGTGGCGATCGCCGTGGCGATCGAGGCGGCCGTCGAGGTGTTCGCGGACGGCACGCCCTTCGGCGACGACCGGACGATGGTGCTGCTCCGCCGCGAAGCCTAGCGGATTGTCAAGAAACGCAAAGCGTGAGCCTCGTCACGGCCTGCGGCGCGTTCGCGGCGCAGCTTTGAGCTAGACGGTCCGCGCTGAGCCGCCACTCAGCAACCCCGGGGGCGACCCGCAGACGCACCCCTCGGCCCGTACGGCGGGCGTGCCGGTGCCTCTCGGGAGCCCTCACGCACCCCGGGCGTTTCGGGCGATAGCGCCCGGGCCTTGGAGGAGGAGCACATGAGGAATCGTGTCGCCGTTCTTCCGATCGTACTCGCCGTCGCACTCGTCGCAGGCCCCGGCCTCGCGGCGGCCGCCCCGGGCGAGGTCGTCAAAGGAGGGGTCGATCTCGTGGCGACGGGCAAGGTCGTCGCGAAGACCTCCGACTCGCTCGTGGTCCGCACCGACGACCACGGCCACCGGATCGCGTTCGACATCGACAGGAGTACCGCCCTGCCGGACGGCCTCGCGGTCGGCCGTCACGTCCGCATCCTGTACCGCGCCAACGGATCCACCGGACAGACCGCAGAGCGGGTGAGCCTCCTCTAAGCAGTCGCACCCAGGGGCGGCCGCCAGTCTGATCGCGGCGGCCCGGGCGTCGCCGTGACGCCCGGGCCGTCCGCCGAGCCACAATGGCCGCGTGAGCGCGCCAGGACCCGCCCGTCTCAACGGGGCCTTCCTGCTTCTGACGTTGATCTGGGGCACGACCTGGGCGGTCATTCGCCTGGGCCTCGAGGGGCTGCCGCCCTTAACCGGGGTCGCGCTGCGCTTTCTCGTCGCGGGGACGCTGCTGCTCGCCCTCGTTCCGGTTTTCCGCGTGCGCTTCACCTGGAGCGGGTGCGCCCCAGCGCTTGACCGCCACGGTCGCGATCGCCGAGACGACAGGCGAGGCGAGAAACAGGAGCGCCATACCCCCTGTCGCTGACGGCGGTGCCGATGCTTTTCACCGGGATCGTCGTGGGCAGTCTCGCGCTCGCCTTCGAGCGCCGCGTGCCGCTCGTGCTCGATCTACACTCGCTCGGCGCCCTGCTCTACCTGGCGGTAATGGGCTCGTCCGTCAGCTTCACCGTCTACTACTGGACGCTGGCGCATGCCCCCGCGACCCGCGTCGCGATGATCGCCTACACCATCCCGATCGTGGCCGTCGTGGTCGGTGCCGTCGCCTTCGGGGAGCCCTTGCGCCTCAGGCTCCTGCTCGCAGGTGCTTTCGTGCTGGCGGGGGTCGCCTGGGTCAACCGGGCGCGCCATCCGCCCAAAGCCTGAGTTACACGACCACGCGCTCCTGGCGGCCCATGGTGGATCACGTCAGGGCCGCGATTCGTTCTCCCTCTCGCGCCGCAGCAGGCTGACGCTTCGCGCCCTGAGGTACACCTGGGTGGCCGCCTCCTCGAACGCGACGAGCATCTCCTCCACCGGCGTGAGCACGAGACAGCTGCGTTCGAGGCAGATCCTGTAGATGGCGTAGGGTGGATTGTCGTAGTCCCCCGCGCGACCAGCGGCCGCCCGGGGATCTCTGCCTCTGTTGCCGGCACCGGACCGGCTGTCGTCCTTCTGACCCGGCGATGCCTCCCCGCTCTTTCCCCGCCCGGGGATCCGCTCCAGCCGCCCGAGCGTCCGGATCGCTCGCAGCGGTGGCCAGGGCTTCCCGCTCCCTTCGTCGAGCGAGCGGAACTCGGGCCGGCCGTAGAGCGCCTCGTAACGCGCGATCTCGGCGCCGAGCGCAGGCAGCCCCCCGACCGGCGCCGGGGCCTGGCGTGGGTGGGCCTGGGCAGCCGCGGCGACGAAGGCCGCCGCGAGAGACGGGCCCGCAAGAGAATCGAGAGCATGCTTAGGGACGCTCCTCTGCATCGGCACGAGGAGCCGGTCCCTGCCCTCCCCTCAGAAGACGATGCTCACGATAGAACGCCCACATCAGGCTCGTGGCGTCAATGCTGCGGCTCGTGGGCCCGACCAGCCATTCCGGCAACGGCCCGCCGCCCGGCCAGGAATGCCCTCCTCCCTTCACGGTGTAGAGCACCACCGCCGTGTCGTCGGCGCAGTTCGTGTATTCGAGGCGAGTGACGTCAGCCGCCACCGCCGATTCGACCGGGTCGGAGCCGCATCGGTTTCTTCGAGCCCAGTCGGCCGCCCATGTCGGCATGCCCGGAAACGCTACGGGAGCCACCCACGACTTGCCACCGTGGTACGGAACGGTCCGATCGGCTGTCCCGTGAAACGCGATCATCGGAACCGCTCGTCGATCAGTGCACCAGTCGAACGGCAGGAACTGGGCGGACGCCACCATCCCGACGGCCGCGATCCGGTCGGACAGAGTGCAGGACAGCACGAAGGCCATGCCTCCGCCATTGGACAGCCCGTCCGCGTAAACCCTCGTCGAGTCGACGTTGTAGGCCGCCTTCAAGGTGTCGATCAGATCCGAGATGAATCGAACGTCTTTCGCGAGACCGGAGGGGTTCATGTGCCAGGCCCTGGGCCCTCGGCCGCTGATCCCCGACGGGTAGACCACGATGAACCCCTGACTCTCGGAGAGGGTGTTCCACCGGCTCGTTTCCTTCTGCATGGCCGGCCAGCCCGCCCCGCCGTGCAGGCTGATGATGAGCGGCGTCGGCTTCGCGGGGTCGTAGCTCTTTGGGACATGCAGCAGGTACTCGCGCTCCTGGCCCGAGGAGACGACGCTGCCGTTCGTTCGGTTCCGGACCTCGTAGGACACGGCCTCGACCAGGACCAACACCAGCGGCAAGCCGAGGAGTACGCCTACGGCGCGCATGACCATCGGCCTGTCCTTCAGGGTCGTCCTCGACTCCGAGTCCGCGCGACCTTGCGCGCCGCCCCGATGCCGGCTCCAGGCGAGGGCCAGCGGTGCGGCGGAGAGTCGTGTCAGGGGAACGGCCAGGATCGCGACGAGCGCAGGAAGGTAGTGCGGGATGAGCGGCGTCGAGACGAGCCACACGAGCACGGCGTAGACGGCTAGCACGACGGCCAACCACGAGGCGGCTCCGGCCACCAGGCTCCGGTCGCTCACCAGCCGACTTCGATGGAGGCGCTGGACCACCCAGGCGGCAGCGGACAGCTTGAGGCAGACCAGCATGGCCAGAACCCAGGGCCAGGCGTCCCACAGCGCCGCGAGCACCACCTTCCAGTTCCCGATCGCCCAATCGCCGATGGGCCAGACGATGACGAGCAGCGACAGGCGAACCAGCACGCTGGTCCTGACGACCCATGCGCGGCCGGTGAGACCGATGCACAGGCTCTGCACGAGCTGCTTCCAGGTCGAGGCCAGCAGTCCCGTGAATCCCAGGAGCGCGATCACGATCGCGCGCGGTCTTCCGAGGACTTCGATGACCTCGATGACCCCATCGGTAACCACTGGCCAGGTGCCCGACAGGGCGAGGGCGATCGGAACGGCCACGAGGACCAGTAGCCACGCGACGAGCGTGCTCCAGATCGCCGCCTGCAGCTTGGCGGCGACGAGCGCGGCGCTGGTGAGCGGCCGTGTCGCCGTGAGCGTCACGCCGGAGGAATCGCCCCCATCGCGACCCGGCTGGCCCGCGGTCACGGCCGTGAAGCCGGCCATCAAGGGAGGGGTGAGCAGCACGCCCAGGAGCGTGAGTTCGACGAGCACGGGCGGCTCGTCGCGGGCGAGGTAGAGCAGGCCCAGCTCGAACGGCAGCAGGATTCCGACGAGCGCCGGCAGGACCCGGCCCTGCTGCCGCCACTCGAACCACAATTGAGCACGGGTCGGCGAAGGAAAGCGGTCCGGCCGAGGCGACAGCACATGCGCGATCCGGGAGGCCCGGGCGAACACTCCCCGCCAATCGGGCACCTCGCCACGGCGCGCTCGCGCCACGACGAAGCAGGCGGCGAGATACGCGAGCGGAAGCTGCGGCGCCAGCATGGCGACCAGCCCGGGCTCGGGAACTTCCAGCTGGACCGCCAGAATGACGGCGGCGTCGAGCGCCGCCAGCCACAGCACGGTGACCATGATGCGCAGCCCTGGCAGGCCGTATGCCGTCCACGTCAACACCTGCGTCCAGGCGAGGAACACCGAGCCCAGCAGCGCCGGCCAGATCAGGGGCAGCTCGAGTCCCCACGACCAGCGGACGAAGGGCGCCGCGACCAGCCACAGGCTCGCCACGGCCGCCGTGCCGAAGAGCATGGGCCAGCCCGCGAGCGCCCTGGTCGTCACCGGCAGCGTGAACATGCGGGCGGGAAATGGCGACTGGCGTGCGACCAGGTCGCCGCCCAGGCCGAAGCTGAACACTGCGAGGAAGTACATGAACGCCGTCGAAAGCGGCGCGATCACCGCGCCGGCAATGCCATTCGGGGGATCCAGCCTGAGCGGCTGCCCGGGCCCGGGGAAGAGGAGCCGGACGGCCACGAAGGCCAGCGCGTAGGTCGCGAGTGCTATGAGCGCGAAGCGATGTCGCTGGCGAAACTCCCAGGCGATGGCGAGAGCGGGCGAGCGCACGGTTCACGCGTCCGGGGCGGACGCGGGCGTCCCGACGTGGGCGACGAAGATCTCGTCCAGGGACGGGACGCGGCTCGCGACGATGCGCGCTCCCCAGGCAGCGACGGCGGCCTGCAGCTCGCCCGAATCGCCGCAGTAGACCGCCGTCCACTCCTCGCCTCCACCATCCCAGCGCAGAACGCCGGCCACGCCCGGGGGCTGTGGCCGCGGCTCCGCGAGGCGCACGGTCACGTGCCGGTGGGATTCCTTGACGTCCTCGAGCGGCGCGCTGAGAGCGATCCTGCCGTGGCTGATCATCGTGATGTGGTCGGCGACCCGCTCCACTTCCTCCAGCAGGTGCGACGAGAAGAGCACCGTCCGGCCTTCATGGGCGATGGTGCGCATGATGGCTTCCAGAATGTCGCGGCGCACGACTGGATCGAGGCCGGACGACGGTTCATCCAGCAGCAGGAGCTCCGGACGATGCGCGAGCGCGACGAGCAGTCCTGCGCGCGCCTTCTGCCCCCTGGAGAGGTCCTTGATCCTCGCCGTCGGGTGAAGAGCGAACGCCTGACGCAGCTCCTCCGAGTAGGCATCGTCCCAGGCCGGATAGAACGCGCGCGAGTAGCGAACGAGCTCGTCGACGCGCATCCAGCCCGGGAGATCGTTCTCCTCGGAGAGATAGCCGATCCGCGACAGCACGCCGACCGGAAAGGCGACGGGATCGAGGCCGAAGACGCGCACCGTGCCGCTTTCCGCTCGCAGCAGGCCCAGAAGGTGCCTGATCAAAGTCGTCTTGCCCGCGCCATTCGCGCCGACGAGGCCGTAGACCGCTCCTCGCGGCATGGACAGGCTCACCGAGGCCAGGGCCGTCGTGGCTCCGAATCGGCGCGTCAGCCCCGACACGTCGATGACCGGCTCACTCACGCTCGAACTCTAGCGTCTCGCCGTGTGCCATCGGAAACCCTCTTGAAGGGCGCCGCCTCCGACAAGGGCAGAAGTCTACGACGGGACGTTCGAAGGAAGACGAGGCCGATCCCATGAAAGAAGGTCGGAGGCGACGGGAGCCGCTCTCACACCACTGCCGGCTCCTCTGGGCTTCCCGACCACCTGGGGGCGAGGTTCTCGCAGCCGGATTCGGTCACCACGACGGCGTCTTCGTGACGGATTCCCAGCTCGCCGGGGATGTAGATTCCGGGCTCGTCCGTGAAAGTCATTCCCGCCGCGAGCTTCGTCGCGTTGCCGCGCACCATGTACGGCCACTCGTGGCCGTCGAGGCCGATGCCGTGGCCGAGCCGGTGCGTGAGGTACTTGTAGCCCGGGCCGAAGCCGCCCGCTTCGATCACCTGGCGGGCCGCAGCGTCGACCGCCTGGCACTCCACGCCCGGCCGGGCCGCCGCGAATGCCGCCTGCTGTGCCTTGCGCACGAGGTCCCAGATCCGCCGCTGGCGGTCGCTCGGCGGCGCCCCGAAGACAGCCGTCCGCGTGATGTCGCTGGAATAGCCGAGGAGCCGACAGCCGCCGTCGATCAGCACGACGTCGCCGGCGCGGAGCGTGCGCGGCGTCTCGGTGCCGTGGGGGAAAGCCGCGTCCGGTCCGAAAAGGACGAGCGATCCGCCACGGACGCCCAGCCGCCGATGGGCGGCCGCGCTCCAGCCAGAGACCGCTGCGCCGCTGGCGCCCTCCTGGAGCGACTCGAAGACCGCGCGATGGGCCCGCAGCGTGATCTCGGCGGCGCGGCGCATGAGCGTGAGCTCGTGGGCGTCCTTGACCATGCGGCACCCCGCGCTCACTGGAGTCGCACTCGCGAGGCGCACGAGCGGGGCGGCTTGCGCGATCCCGTCCGAGAAGGCGAAGGGCAGCGTTTCTTCGACGCCCACGCGGCCGCTGCCACCCGCTTCCTTGAGGGCCTGCGCCACCAGGGCGTAGGGCGATTCGTCCTCCTCCCACGTGCGCACGTCCGTGCCCACGTGGATCTGCTGGTGCGCGCGGTCGCGCTCGAATGCCGGCGCGATCCAGACAGGGTCGCCCGTGCGCCGGAGCACGCAGCCCAGGAAGCGCTCGGACAGACTCCACTCCGCGCCCGTGAAGTAGCGCAGGCTCGAGCCGGGGCCGACCACGATGGCGTCGAGGCCCGCTCCCGCGAGCAGGGCCTGCGCGCGCGCGAGGCGGCCCCGGTGCTCGTCGGCGCCGATGGGCGCGACACCGTCGGTCATCGGCGTGAGGGCGCGGATCGGAGCCGGCAGCTCGTCGGCGGCGGGAGCCTGGCTTCGGGCGGCGCGCGGAGCGAGCGTGGCCATGGCCAGCGCGCTGCCCGAGAGCTGGAGCATGCGGCGGCGGGGGAGTGGCGACTCGTGCTTCATGGCGCGCATGTTCTCACGCACGTCGAGCTCCCGTGCTAACCTGCCGTTCAGATGCTGCGTGCCGCGGGCCGCCCCCTCCCGTTGATGGCGGCGGTTCTCCTGCTGGCGCTCCTCGCCTGGGCCGGGCCGCTGGCTGCGGCTATCTATCCGCCGAGCTACCGCTTCCGCACCGTGTCGAACGAACGCGTGTCGGTGCACTTTCACGACCCGCTCGAGCCGATGGCGCGCGAGGCTGCCGCGATCGCCAGCGAGATCCTGTCGAGCCATGAGCGGCGTTACGGCCAGCGCGTGGGCCGGGTTCAGCTGGTGCTGGTCGACGTCGACGACCAGCCGAACGGCTACGCCTCGCCCCTGCCCTTCCCGCTCGTGAACGTGCGCGCCGTCGCTCCCGACGGCTCTGACGGCTTCGGCAACCACGAAGGCTGGTTGCGCCTGGTGCTGGCCCACGAGCTCGCGCACACCGTGCATCTCGAGCAGGCAGGGGGTCTGTGGCGCCTCGGCCGCAGGCTGCTGGGCCGAGCGCCGTTTCTCTTCCCCAACACCTTCGCGATGTCGTGGATGATCGAGGGGCTCGCGACCTACGAGGAGACCGAGCTCACCGCCTTCGGCCGCGGCCGCAATCCCGACTCGCGGATGGTGCTGCGCATGGCGGCTCTCGAGGGACGCTTTCCGAAGGAAGACCGCGCGATCTACGCGCTCGACGCCTGGCCGGGCGGACAGACGCCGTACCTGTTCGGCGAGGCATTCCTGCGCCACGTGAGCGAGCAGACGGGAGACGACGCTCTGCCGCGACTGGCCCGACAGCACGCGGTCCAGTTCCCGCCGTGGCTCGACGGTCGCACGCTCGACAAGGTCACGGGGACCGGCCTCGACGCACAGTGGGCCGCCTGGGCCGCGCAGGCAGGCCAGGAGTTCGCCCGCGAGGCCGAGGCGCGCGCGCTGGCCGGCCCGACGCAGGCGCGGCCGCTCACCGCTCGCGGCATTCGTCAGGCGGCGCCTCGCTTCAGCCCCGACGGATCCACGCTCGCGTACACGAGCCAGACGCTCACGCGCTTTCCCGAGATCCGGCTCGCGCAGGCGGACGGCAGCGGCGACCGCAAGCTGGCGCTGCGGAACGGGGGCACGGGCATCGCGTGGACCCCCGACGGGAAGTCGCTCGTCGTCTCGGAGCTGCAGGTGCACGGCACCTACAGCGTGTTCGGGGACCTGAGCCAGGTCACGGTCGAGAGCGCAAAGTCGCGGCGCCTCACGCGCGGCGCACGGGCGTACGACCCCGACGTGTCTCCCGACGGACGCACGATCGTGTTCGCACGCAAGCTCGGCGACCGCTCCGAGCTGTGCCTGGTCGGAATCGACGGGCGCGACCTGCGAACGCTCACGGCCTCGGCGCTGGGCGTCGAGTGGGGCGGCCCGCGTTTCAGCCCGACTGGTGCTTCGATCGTGGCGTCGCGCCTGCTGCCCGGCGGCTGGCTCGACCTCGTGCTCGTCGACCCGGCGACGGGTGCCGTCGAGCATCTCACCCACGACCGCGCCAAGGACGTGGAGCCTACCTGGATGCCGGACGGCCAGGCCGTCGTGTTTCGCTCCGACCGGGACGGCGTGTCGAACCTGTATGCGGTGCGCCTCGCCGACCGCGAAGTCGTGCGCGTGACCAACGTCCTCGGCGGAGCCTTCCAGCCGTCGGTCGGCCCCGAGGGGCGCTCCGTCGCCTACTCCGACTACTCCTCGCGCGGCTACGACGTGCGGATCGCACCCCTCGATCTCGGCCAAGCACCCCCTGCCCCCGTGTTCGTCGACGAGCTGCCGGCACCCCGAGCCGATCCCACGCCCATCGAGACGCCCACGCGCCCGTACCGCCCGGGATCGATGCTGTGGCCCCGCTTCTGGACCCCGTGGCTGGATCTCGACGACGACGACAGCCGCATCGGCATCGCGACGGGCGGCTCCGACGCGCTCTTCCGTCACGCCTGGGGCGCGCGCGCGACGTACGGCACCGGCACCGAGCGGGTCAACGCGAGCGGCTTCTACCTCTACGATCGCTTCCGGCCGACGCTGGTGGTGAGCGGGCAGGACACCACCAGCCTGTTCAGCGACGGGCGCTCGCGCACGCGCCAGCTGAACCTGCAGGCCGCCCTCCCGCTGCGCCGCACGATCCGGCAGGTGCAGACGCTCTCGCTCAGCTGGCGCCGCGAGCGCGAGGAGATCCTGGGGAGCGCCGATCCCGCGGACCGCATCGAGCTCGGGGGTCTTCAGACCGCCTGGACGCTGAGCTCGGCGCGCAGCTACCCGATGTCGATCTCGCCGAGCGAAGGGACGCGCCTGCGGGTGGCGTGGCTTCGCGAGGCGCCATGGCTTGGGAGCGACTTGTCGCTCGACAAGGCCACCTTCGACGCGAGGCTGTATCAGCGGGTCTTCGGCGCGCGTGACGTGCTCGCGCTGCGGGCAGGCGGAGGCACCACCTGGGGCGAGCCGCAGTTCCAGAGGTCCTTCGCCGTGGGCGGCTATCCGGACGCGAACCTCTTCGACATCGTGCGCACGAACGACGCGATCTTGCGCGGCTACCCGGACAACGCGTTCACCGGACGCCGTTACGCCGTGCTCAACGCCGAGTACCGCTTCCCGATCATCTCGCCGCAGCGTGGCTGGCGCTCGCTGCCGCTGTTCCTGCGCCACTTCCGGGGCAGCGTGTTCTTCGACGCGGCGCACGCGTGGTCGGGCCCCTTCGAGCTGTCGGACGTCAAGACCGGGGCAGGCGCCGCGCTCGGTCTCGACTCGGCGATCGGCTTCGTGCTGCCGCTCCGCGCCGAGGTCTCGGTCGCACACGGGTTCGAAGACCGGGGTGACACCCGCGTGTACTTCAAGTTCGGGATGTCGTTCTAGACGGGGGGTGCTGCGCCGCACCCCCCATACCCCCCCGTTCGCTTCGCGGGAATCCCGCTGCGCTCGCAGCCCGTTGTGGCAGCTCAGGCCAGGTTGTGTTCGTACCAGGCGAGCGACTCGTCGAGGCCGCGCTCGATCCCGTGGGTCGGCTCGTAGCCCAGCAGGCGGCGGGCTTTGCCGATGTCGGCGAGCGAGTGCAGAACGTCTCCGGTACGGAACGGACCGTGCTCCGGCTCCTGCCCCGCGAGCCGCGGGTGGCGTGCGACTAACCGGTCGCGGAGCAGACGGTGGAGCTCGACGAGCGTCGTGCGGTGGCCGGCGGCGACGTTGTAGGCCTGATTCAGGACGTCCTTCGAGGAGGCCGTGGCCGCCAGCAGGTTCGCCTGGACGACGTTCGCCACGTAGCAGAAGTCCCGGCTCGTCTCGCCGGTGCCATGGATCAGGACCCGCTCGCCCCGGATCATCGCGGCCACCCACTTCGGGATCACGGCGGCGTAGGCTCCTTCCGGGTCCTGTCGCGGGCCGAAGACGTTGAAGTAGCGAAGGCCGACCGTCTCCATCCCGTGCAGCTCGCCGTAGACGCCGGCGTAGAGCTCGTTGGCCAGCTTCGTGACCGCGTAGGGCGAAAGCGGCCGGCCCAGGTCGGGCTCCAGTTTCGGCAGCGCCTCGCTGTCGCCGTAGACCGAGCTGCTGGACGCATAGACGAAGCGGCGGATGCCCGCCTGGCGCGCCGCCTCCAGCAGAGCGAGGTGGCCGGTGACGTTGGCCGCATTCGACTCGAGCGGCGCCTGGATCGAGCGCGGCACCGACCCGAGCGCGGCCTGGTGGAGAACGAGCTCTGCGCCGGAGACCGCCTCGCGACAGATGTCCGCCGAGGCGACGTCGCCCTCGACCATGCGGAAGCGCGAGAACCGCTCCGCCCCGACCCGCTCACGCACTTCGTCCAGGTTGGCGCGGCGGCCGGTCGAAAAGTCGTCGATTCCGGTCACCATCTGGTCGAGCTCGAGCAGCGCCTCGAGCAGCGAAGAGCCGATGAAGCCCGCCACACCGGTGACGAGCCAGCGTCGCGGCGTCGCCTTGAGCTCCACCTGGACCTGCTCGAAACGCCTCATCAACCCATCCTCTCCCGTGCGGCGAGAGGCTAACCGAGGGCCGCGCTTTTTACCAACTGCCGCAGAGGCGTCCGGACGCCCGCAACAGGATCCGGAATGCGATGCCTTGGGTAACTCGGCCCGGAATGTTGCGTTTTTGAGACGCCGTTTCGCGGCAAAACACTGAAAAGGGTTGACTTCGGGTTCCCTGGGATTGAGAATCCTGTCCTACTCGAAGCGGCATCTGCCGCGTCGTTCTCCCACCCCTCCCAAGAGTGACGACGAGCAAGGAGCAGGGCGTGAGCCCCAGGCTCCGCTGGCTTTGGAGAAGAGGGGAATGTCCGAATCCGGCTCCGTACACGGCATCGTCATTGCTGGAACCTATCCCGCGGCCGGGTCGGCGCTCGACGCGCTCGTGCCGCGGCCCCTGCTGCCGGTGGCGCAACAGCCGCTCATCACGTACGCGCTGCGCTGGATGCGGAACGGCGGCGTGGCGCGCGCCACGATCTGCGCGAACAGCGCGGCGCGCTCGATCCGCACGCGCCTCGACGCCGCGACGGACGGCATGGGACTCGACTACCTCGAAGACTGGAACCCGCGTGGTGCCGCGGGCTGCGTGCGTGACGCCGGCTCGAAGGTGGGGGCGCAGACCTTCGTGGTGGCAGACGGAACAGCCGTGCCGGTGGTCGACGTCGCCGAGCTTCTCGAGGGCCACACCGACTCGGGGGCGGTACTGACGGTCGTGGTGGGCGCCGACCCGACCGGGCGGCTCTGCCCGAGCGGCGTCTACGTGTTCGACCG
>Ga0209751_10001154_pt1 | contig 27459 bp, 26 predicted proteins | sample RifCSP13_1_FD_184019 | JGI IMG/M metagenome (GOLD analysis project Ga0209751, IMG submission 184019) | Soil microbial communities from Rifle, Colorado - Rifle CSP2_sed 13_1 (SPAdes) (version 2) | ecosystem: Environmental > Terrestrial > Deep subsurface > Rock core/Sediment | place: Rifle...
CCACGCTCGGGCGCTGGCCTTTATGGCCTTGGAGATGTGTGCCGCGACCAATAATCCATCGATCCAGACAGGAAGAAGGCTCCAATTTCGCATCGGTTTGAATTGCGGCCCCGTGGTAGCAGGCGTGATCGGTCGCCAGAAGTTCCATTACGACATATGGGGAGATGCAGTGAACATCGCCAGCCGCATGGAATCCCACGGCGTGCCGGGGAAAATTCAGATCACCCGCGCCATCTATGATCTGCTCAAAGATGAATTTGTCTGTGTACCGCGTGGAAAGATCAAGGTGAAGGGCAAGGGCGAGATGGAAACCTGGTATTTGGAAGGGATAAAACCGCCCTAATTTGTGAAGGCCTGATTCCATTTCTCAACCAAGGCTCGGTGTTCTGGCACATTCTCCAGAAAGGATTTGCGCCAGGCGGGGTCGCTGATCCTATCGGCGCGCTCCATCAGCGTTTGATAGCCGGCTTGCAGAGCCATAACCGCCTTTTCGGAATCGCCTGATTTATCAAATACATCGGCACAGGTCTGATAATCCAATATGGGGAACTCCATGCCTTGCGAACTGGTTTGCAAGTAATTCCACACTTCGCCTACGTGCTGGAGAGCCTCAGCGATCCGCCCTTGCGCCAACCGACAGCGCGCCAGTCCCGCCAAAGCATCACAGGTGTAACCCCGGGCGCCGATCTGGTCGAATAAATGCCTGGCTTGCTCAAATGAACTCATCGCGCCCATTATGTCCCCAATTTTCTCCAGAATATGGCCGAGATACGAATAACAGAATCCTTGATTGTAGATATCGCCAATCTCACTAAATACCGGCAAAGTTGTTTCCACGATCTCCCGCGCGGCGAGATATTCACCGCTGCGATAATAAGCCAATCCAAGATTCAAGCGATCCAGGGCGCTGGCTGGCCGGTTTCCCGTCGTTTCGGCCAGCTCCAGCGACCTTTCTAAGCTCGCGCGACCGACATCGGGGAGACCAAGCAAAATGTAGATATAACCAATATTGGCAAGTCCGAACACTACTATCTTCAAATTATTTAGCCTTTGAATGATCTCCACTTCCTGGTTATGGAGGTTCAACGCTCTGGAAAGATCGCCGACATCAATGTAATGCGTGGCTACATTGTGAAGCGTCCTGGCGAGCGTCTCATCGTCGCCCACTTCCTGTGCGCAGGCAAGGGCTTCATCGGCCGTGGTGGATGCTGCCTGCATATCTCCGAGTGTGCTCAGATAAATGATCTTCAAGCCGAGCGCTAAGGCTTCCATCTTGCGATCTCCGGCGCTCCTGGCCGTCGCCACAGCCAGGTCGTTCACTTCCAACGCCGACCGGAATTGTCCATTCATACTAAGAGCATAGGCCTGCCGGTAATAAGCCTCAGCTAAGCGGCGATCGTCGCCTATTTCCTGTGCCAGGGCGACCAGCCTCCTATCCTCGACCTTCCTGGCCTCGATCTCACCCAAAACGCCCAAGACTTCATCCCTACCCAGAAGAATGCGCCAGCGCGCTTCTCGATCTTCAGGCGGAAGCAATTCAACGGCACGGTCGAAGAACCGGCGTGCTTCTATTGGTGCACCCTGCGCCCTGGCGCGTTCGCCCGCCTTCTCTAAATAAAGGCAGGCTCGGTCGGTGAGACCGGACTGATCGTAATGGAAAGCCAGCTCCCCGTAGTGGGGCGCCAGGTCAACTGCATAAAGACTTTCAATCCCTTCGGCGGCCAGCTGGTGCAGTTCCTGCCGTCGGGCGCGTAGCTGCATGGTATAGGCCGCATCCCGCAACAACATGTGCTTGAACATGTAACGCAGCTCGCTGAGGGCAGACCAGATAGTTGCATCTTCTGCCTGGCGTACTTTTTGCTGAAGGTTGTCATCGTCCCGCAGCATTTGGGCCAGGAGCTGCACTTCGAATTCTCGGCCCAACACCGCCGCCGTCTGCACAACCGATCTTACTTCCTGAGTCAGGCGGTCCAGGCGAGCCACCAGCAATGCGCTCACATCGGTGGGCAATTCCCGTTCTAGCAGGGAAGTTACCCCCAACGGCCCGGTTCCATCGCGAGTGAGCAGCTTCTGCTCTTTTAAGTAGAGCAGGATCTGCTCGGCAAAGAAAGGATTGCCCTCCGCGCGATTAACCAGCAACTCGACCAATGAAGGCGCGGCTGGCGCTCCTAGCACATCTTCAGCCAGAGAGGCGAGGTCCTGCCGGGAAAATTGTGCCAGGTCGATCTCCTGGTAGGCCACATCTTCACCCAGCAAACCCCGTCCGGTGCCCAGTTCAGCCAGGGATGGCTCCGGCCGGGAAGTGAGCAGCAGGGCGATCGGGCAGCTCGCTGCACCAGTTTGAAGGTGGCGGGTCAATTGTTGAAGGAAAGTGATGGTATCGGCCTCTAACCAGTTCGCATCTTCCAGGTAAAGGATCAGCGGTTGGCGCAGGCTTTCGGCTTTAATCAGTGCTTTCAAGCCCTCCAAGGCGTTCTCAAAACGCCCTTTTGGATCGAGCTGCTCGTAAAGCGAGTCGGGCCAGTACAGGTCGATCAGGGCGCCCAAAAACGAGCGCGTGCGGTCCAATTCCTGAGCCAGAGCCGAATTATCAGTCTCAGCGATCAGGTTATCCAGCTGGTGGTTGAAACTGCGTTTGTTACGGGCTTCGGATTGCGTATGGGATTGATTAAAGTAATGGTTCAACCAGTAACGAAAAGGATTTAGCGATGTTCGCAAGATTTGATCGGTCTGGCACAGAGCCCACAGAACTTCCGTAGTTTCAAACAGCTCCGAATGCTGAAAAGCATGCACCAGGCGGCTCTTCCCCAAGCCCGCTTCTCCCCAAACGACCAGGGTCCCAGCATACTGTCCATCCCACAGTGGGGCAACAAACTCCCTCAGGTGGGCCAGCTCTTCTTGTCGCCCAACCATCCTCCCCCGGTAGAACGCCTCTGTCTCCTCCTTGCGCTCTAAAACCGCATATACCGGTTGCTTTTCACTAAAGCCTTTGAAGCCCATCTCCCCCTCCAGTTCAACCTCGAACTTCCCTCCAGCGCGTTTTGCCACCTCCACATCCACCCAAATTTCACCGCGTGGCGCGGCCATCATAAACCGCGCCGCCAGGTTTACCCCCTGGCCGAAACAGGTGTACTCCTCACGCAGTGCGGAACCGATGAAGCCGGCATGGGCAATGCGGTAAGTGATACCGGAGTGCAGCGGGATACTGGTCTGCGTCTGTAACCCCAGGACAAAGTTAAGCGCCCGAGCGATGTCGTTTTCGTAACTGCTGGGCGCCCCCCAGAAGAGTAAAAGGTTGGTACCTTTATCGCCAAAGTCCAGGCGGTTCAGCAATCCACCATATTGATCTTGCAGGGCAAAAAAGGAACGCATAAAGATAATTAGCTGTGCCTCAGTGCGTACGGTAGGCAGGCTGATGAAAACATTGACGATATGTCGAAACTCGCCGCTGATCTCCTGCTCAAGTAAACTGCGTGGGAAAAAGCGCGCCATTAATTCCAGGTCTGGTGGCGGCACGGCAATAGCCTTTGGGGAAGGCAGAGAGGTATTGATACCTGTAAGCCGGTAATGATCGGATGTTAGGATGGCCTCTACTCGGCCAGATAGACGGATGTAAAGGTCTGGGCTGAGAATGATCTCCCCAGAGCCTGCCAGGTGTTCCGCAGCAGCGCAACTGTCAATCGCCGCCCCTTGGAAGTAATCGATAGCTCTCGCCCGGCTTTCTGAGGTAAGAATCCCCCAAGTGGTCTCACCACAGGCCAGCCCCACCTTAGCAGCAAAAATAAATTCTCCGTAAGGCGTGGTCTGGTGGGCGTTAGCGGTCATGTGGCTTTGCATCCTCCAGGCAGCCGCCAGGCCGCGCAATGCGTCCATCGCCTCTTCCCCAGGAAAGAAGGCCATAAAGGCATCGCCAGCCAGTGTGGCGATGAATCCATCTTGTTCGTAAACGCTTAGCACCAATGGCTCGAAGATAGCGCGCATGACGCCTGCCAGCACTTCTGCCCCGTGCTGGCCATGTTGCATTAGCGTGCTGGTAACGGTGGAGAAGCCGGATATGTCTATAAACAGAGCCGTGCATGGAAAACGACCACCCGACTCTCCAGACGCAAATTTGTTGAGGATAAAATGCGAGACGAGATTGTGAATCATTAGTTCAATCAGTCATAAACACAACCCACAGCGCGATCGCTAAAAAATGCAAAACCTGGTCCGCCCAAACCGCTGTAACCACGGCATAGGGACCATCGCTGGTTTGCCGGAAAAATCCCCGCCACCAGTTTAGCGGCACCCGGGTGTCAATCAGGATATGCACGATGGTCAGCACGAGGCCGCCCAGCCACCCCAAAGCAATACCGAGCAGGATGGCGTGGATCAGGGCATGCACCCAGGTCGCAGGGTGTCGAAGGTTGAATTTGTTTGTGGCCATCCAGTCGTTTTGCAACAACCAGTCAGCGACAAGATGAGCGAGGAAACCACGTTCGAAAGGGGTTAACATCAGCTGTTCACCAATAAAGATCTTCTATTTCTTCCCATTGCACCGTTACCTTAACGCAGGATAGTCGTCAGCTCAGGTTGTCATTCAAAGCGTACTGGACAGCTTGCTCCAGCGTCATACTTCTCCCCTGGCCCATCGCCCTGGCCTGAGCCGATTCGTCGAGCAGTCGATGGGCGAGCTCCAACATGCTTTCGATCTTTTTCATTTCCGTAGCGGAGAGCGGCGAACCGACCGCCTCGCGTAAGTTAGACGCGCTGCCGATCGGGCATAGCGCACGCTCCGGCTGATTCTGTAGAGAGGCCATGCATCCCATATCTTCCAGCACATAGGCCAGTGCCCGCTTGTCGCCAAATTCCTGATAGATCGCCATGCTCTCATGATATAACGCGCGCGCGGTGCGATAATCACCTTGGGCGCGAGCCAGGTTCCCAAGATTGTTGAGCGCATTGGCGACCGACCAGCGGTCTCCTACTTCTCGCTGGAGGGCCAGGGCTTCCTCGAGCCATATCCCGGGCGTCTGCCAGGTTGTTTTGATCTAGAGCGACATTGCCCAGGTTATTTACCGAGACTGCAATCCCCCATTTATCTCGCAATGCTCGCCGGATCGCTAAGCCTTCCTCATGCAAGATACGGGCCGTGTCATAATCCCCGCGGAAACGGGCTATTATTCCGAGATTGCTGAGCAAGCTGGCGGTTTGAGGCGTGTCTCCCAACTCTCGCCGGATCGTCAGGCTTCGCTCATCGAGAAGGCGTGCCTGTTCGTAATCGCCCTGCTGGGCTGCCAGTGTGCCGGCGTAATGCAGTACCTGGCTCATTCCGGCCTGATCTCTCATATCCTCAAAGTCGAACACCTGGTTCAGGTGCAAGGTGAGCTCTTCTGCCCCTCTTTGTGAACCAAGCTCGCGCGCCAACGCCTCCGTGAGTGACGTAAATCCGGGGGCATCTGCAAATAAGGCAGCGCCATGCATCCGATCGGGCAAGGTCACCCCCTCCGCCAGCGCAAAGCGTCGATCCAATGGCAGATAGAAGGTCAATAAATCCATACTTTAATTCTTTAGGAGTTACGCAGATGTGGGGATTGGGGGGGTGTTTGGGCGGGCGTTGCCCGCCCAAACACCCCCCATCCTCATTCCAACTGCGTAAGTCCTATTCTTAATAGTTTGAGAAGGAAGCGCCAGTTTATCCAGTTAATATCTTGGCAACCTGACGGTAGGCTGCGGTTACCGGGTGATCCGGATAGTGCAGGGCGAAAATGCCGGAGCTGGCCAAGGTCATCATCTCGTCCGAATGGGGCAGCACGGCGATCACATCGCAGTGATAGGTTTGTTCAACGCGCGCTTTGACTTCATCTGGGTCGAAAACCTCGGGCGTCTTATTGACAATCAACGCCATGCGTGGCACGTCCAATTTGCGTGCGACTTCCACTGTTACACCGGTGCCTTGATAATCCTGCGAATCTGGGCGCATAATGATCACCAGCATATCTGAGATGGCGATTGAAAGCAGAGTCTCTTCGTTCAGGCCAGGATGCGTATCAATGATCAATAAGTCCAGGTTTAACCGGTCAACCAGGCTGTGAAAGCCATCGTTGAGCAGACCGACATCATAGCCCTCCCGCAGGATGCGGGCGATCTCACCCGCCTTGATGCTGGAAGGGATCAGGAACACTCGCCCCGGAATGCTGGCGTCCAATCGGGGGGTCACATCGTAAGCGGCCTGGGTGATGTCACATTTCCCCCACAGGTAATCGTTGAGGGAATAGGTCATCTCACCTTCATCCAGACCAAACAACACGTGAATGCCCGGCGAAAGGATGTCGGTGTCGATCACCCCGACCCGCTGATTTTCTACTGCGAGTAAGGTGGCAATATTGGCAACCGTGTTCGATTTGCCCGTGCCCCCTCGGAAGGAATGGATTGAAAGGATTTTTGACATACATAATCTCCTGAATACAGGCAATCTGTCGCGCCAAATACCCAGGGATGGCGCCTAATCTTCTCTTTCGGATCGCCCAGCGCGCAATTGGCGGGCTTTATTGCGCAATTCTTTAAAATATTCTGTCTCGGTAATATCCGCTACCTGGCGGGTTTTCTTAACCTCGTCAATCTCGATGCGCAGCTCTGCAACTTGCTGTTTCAAGCGTTTTTCCCGCGTATCGACCTCGCGCACCATGCGTTGGAAGACGCGCGCCAGCTGACCTAATTCATCGCTGCGCGCTGCAACTTCATTCAAACTTTCCGGTACATAGACCCCTGCTTCGACCGCCACGGCTGCTGCAGTGACGCGCGCAAATTGCTGCATGTATTCAAAATCTTCGACCATATCGCGCATGCGCGCCCTTAAACGCTGGCAAAGGATCTGGATGATTCTACGTGAGACTCCTGTCCGCCTGTTCATTAGCTCATACAGGTCCGCCTGTCCAAGGCGTAACAGGTAAGTATCCTCGACAGCTGTCACAGTTGCACTGCGCGGTTCGGGGTCCAGGGCAGCCATCTCACCAAACACATCCCACTTCCCCAAGTAATTAAGGATCAGCTCGCCGTCGTGAACCTTAACCTTGCCATGTACAATAATGTACATGCAATCCCCAGGATCGCCCTTGTCGAAGATCTTTTGGCCCGCCTTGAATTCGATTTTCTTGAGCAAGCCGGCCGCGTCCAACAGGCTTTCTTCCGGGGTCTCGGTAAAGATGCTCACGGATCTTAAGATATTTAACCGTTCAGCAGTCGATTGGTCCATTTACAATTTTATTCTTGAACTCGGCTCCCCAAAATGATCCGGACAGAATGCTTGTGTTCAGCCCAGCTGCTTACCGAAGGGATCAGCGCCTGCCCTTGGGTCAAATCCAAGTCAATTTGCTTTACCTCCTCACCCAATTCTACTTCTACTCGGGCCGGCAGCACTTCTGCTTCTCCTTGGGAAGTGATCCTGTGCGCCCAAACCTTGAGGTCGCGATAATGACCAGGGGGGACGAAGAAATGAGCATAACTCAGCCTGGAAATCTCTGGTATCTCTCCCTGGGCTGCTTGGTGGTGATGCTCGCCATCCGGGTATCCCAATTGTACATCAGCCGGCGTGAGACTACCATCCGTGACAACCGAAAATTCACACTTTCCGTTATCGGTCTGATCTTGACGGAGTTCTACCACTGCCCGAGGAGCGAAAACACCCCGCCGGAGCATGGCAATGGTCATGATAAGAATTAGTATCCCGGTGGCTAAAGCAACTGCACGTTGGATGGGGTTTTGCCAGATGATCAAGCCGTGCAGGAAGAGCCCGCTCAGGCTCAACAAGTATATCCCAATCACCAGGATCGGGTGCCCCAGATAGCGATAGACCTTCCCAGGGACACACTCGCCTTTTCTACGGCTGGAAAGCAGCAAGAGCACGGGGAAAATACCGCCCAACAACGAAACCACGATCACGCCCAGGAAGCCGATCAATCCGCTGAACGATTCGGAATCAGTCAGCAGCAACCATTCAGTCAGCAAGAAGGTGAATGCCACTGGAATTAACCCAAGAAGGAAGCGGATGCGCCCGCCCTGCATTTTCTCCCAGGCGCGCTGCAAAGCTCCGCACAACCCGCCCAGACGTTCATATTGACCAGGTTGGGGCTCAGGCTCTCCTTCGAGCGCCCGCCAGATTTCCTTGGGAAGTTCCCGGCCGCGCTTTGGCATTAACTGGGCCCGGTAACGTTTTCCACCCGCTGTTTCCACCACTCGCACAAACCCTTGCGCGGTCAGTGCCTTCAGGACCACCTGCAAGGCCTGTTCGTCTTTCCTGGTACGTTGCACCAGGTCGGAATAGCTCGCTTCTCCCCGGCGGATGATCTGTTCCATGACCTGTCGTTGGGCCGGAGGCAGGTCGAGCAAGCTAGATAAACCTAATCCAGTCCGGTCCCATTCCCCAGAGTAGGTCACTATCATAGATGTGGTCACTCGCAAACGAACGCCCTCCGCGCCAGCCTCCAGAATATCGGCGGTGAAGCCTGCTCCGCGCTGACGAGGCAGGGGAGTCTGGGCGAGTAACCCGCTCCCATTCAACTGGAATTCTGGAGTGGCTTCCAGATAGTAGGTTTTATCGCTGCTCTGCACGTCCAACCGAAAGCTGGGTTGGCCGCCCTCCAGTCCGAGGTATACCAATCCAAGCCTTAATTCGTTTTTAGGACTACCTGGAGTATGGAAGATTAATGTTCCGCGCCGCCGGGGTAGCAGAATGAGCGATTGGCGTTTTTGGGGGAGCCACTCCTCGACCTGGTTGAAGAAGCCGAGGGAGAAATGAATAGACCCCATCCCCATGCTCAGGATGACGAAGATCGCTCCGAATACGTCCACGAATGGGCCAACTTGGGCTGCCAATGGGATCAAAGCAGTCCCTGATTGGCTGGCCAACTCGCTGGGTGTAATCGTCCCGTTAACGACCAGCACCCAGATTGCATAAATCGCGATGGCTGTAGCCATCGCCGCTGTGCTCCCTTTCATGAGCGAACGGCCGCTCGGATCGCGTCGCAAGACAACCTTGGCGCAGTTCCCCATCGAGGTATGCCCAAAGAACGCCGTCAGGATGACGCCGAACACCAATTGCACCATAGCTGGCTCAAAAGGACGCCCTTTGATCAAGGGTATATTCAAGTAAGCGAGTCTCTGCAGCTGTACACTTGGAATGGTGATGGCTGCCAGGGACAAGATCAGGCCGATGTTGACGGCTCCAACCACCAAGGCGGCAGAGACGGTCGCATTGAGCGACTTACGCTGCAGAAAATAGATATCGACCAGAAAAAGCAGGACAACCCAGGCAGGTGCTGGGAGCCATAAGGCATCTTCCAGAGTGGTTGAGAATCCAATGTAATAAGCCAACAGCGCTAGGAAATTGATCATCAAGAGTGCCAGGGAGAGGAGCAAAGAGCCATCCCTCCCCAGGAAATCGGCCACGAACCTTCCGAAATAAGCATTCCCATAACGAATAATGCCGCTGCGTGAGACAGATTCCGCCATGTAGGCGATCGTTGCCAGGTTCACCAGGCCTAAAACGATAAGCAGCGCTCCGCCTGCCAGTGGGCCGATCCCGGCCAAGGCGATCGGTAGCGCCAAAATCCCGGCGCCAACGGTTTCGGTCAAGGTTAGCGCGAAAGCTGTCCAGAAGGGAGGCAAAGCCTCGATCCATTTGGCCAGTCTGGCCCAGCCCCAGCGCATCCGCTCTCCCAGGCTGGGGTTGGAGAAGTAAATCGTCGCCAGCGCTTCCTTATAGGTACGTTGGAACGCCCGCTGGACTGCTTCTTCATCGAAACCTAACGCCCTGCGGATGCCAGGCACGGCCTGGGATGTGAAAGCATATTTCTCGCCGAGCAAGTGGGCGAGAGCGGCTTTTGCCCCAGGATTATCTGGCACCAAAGATGCCCACTGCCGGGCAAAATGTTCGAGATCCTGGATGGTGGGGCGGAGGGGTGGGTCTTTGCCGGCGGTGAAGGCCTCCAGGAAATCCAGGTCTCGCTCTTCGCCAGCCCGCTCGCTGCTGAAACGCTCCATGGCGCGCCGTGAGCGCGCTACCAGGTGCGCAGTGCGGCTCTCGATCAGAAAGAGCAGGGTTCTGGCGCGATGGGCTGGCATCCCCCCAAGCACTTCTTCACGGGAGAAAAGAGTATCAACCATTAGGCTAGAAGGACATGGCTGTGGTGGTTTGTGTGCGAGGTTATCACGCATACCCCCGCAGCACCCTCATTTCCCCCTTCGCTCGGGAAGGAGGGATGGGAGATTAACCTCTTTATGGGCTGGGGACGGTCGAGTCATAGAGCGGCCCGCCGTCAACTGCATCCAGATTGCCTCCTTGGTCATGCGTGACGATCCCTGTACGCACTTCACCATTGCAGGCACCTCCCTGGCGTCATCAGCCAGGAAGAAGATATCCGGCACTGCTTCCCGTCGGGCATTCGCCGGGGCCGCCGCCTGAAGCGGTATTTTTATTGGCTGCGATGACCGCTTCGCGCAGCGTGCAGAAGCCGTCGGTGTTGATTTTGTCCTCGAAACTGGTCACCCGGATCTCCGTCGCAGCCCTCCCCAGGGTGGCTGTCCAGGCGGACAGGGCCGACCCAACCAGCAAAGCGATGATGAAGGTGGCCTGCAAGGGCTGGCTCAAACTTATGAAGATATTTTTCTCGCTCATGTATTCCCTTCAGTTATCCGTTCTTTGGCAAATATATGATCAAGGCATTACTCTATCTCTGGTGAGGCAGCTCTCCTGAGAGCCAGCATCGTGATGTCATCAAATTGCTCTTTTCCGGCCATGTGTTCATTAAGGCTCACATGAATCGCCTCCAGCAAGGCGGACGCTGAGGCCGCCGGTTGCTGGACCAGCCAGGCCAGCCGTTTTTCGCCGAAGGATTCTCCCTCCGGGCTGCGCGCGTCGAGAACGCCGTCGGTGTAAGCGACCAGCAGATCGCCTGGTTCGAGTTCGACTACCTCGATATTGAAATCCAGGTCAGGAAACAAACCCACGGCCGGGCCGGTGGGATTCAGGCGCGCCTTGATCCCCGCCTGACCGACCAGCATGGGCGGTTCATGGCCGCCATTGATATAAGTCAGTATGCCGGTCGCCGGATCGAGTACGCCAAAGAACATGGTAGCAAACATGTTGGCCTTGCCATGATTGCGAGTGATGTAATTGTTGGTCAGTTCGATAGCTTTTTTAAGGGCAGTCGTCCCGGGAGAGAGTAGTTCACGGCGGCGGCCCACAGAGGGTTCTGGCTGGGCATCTAACGCACGGCTCGTCAAAAGGTCCATCCACCCCAGCGAGTAGTGTTGGTCGGCAAAAGCCCTGATTAAGCTGCGGAATAAAGCCATAAAGAGCGCCGCGCCGACGCCTTTATCGCACACATCGGCCACCACCAGGCCAATCCGTTTGCCTCCCACCAGGGCGAAGGCGTCGTAAAAGTCGCCGGCAACAATCCGCGCCGCCTTAAATTGGCTGGCGATCTGCCAGCCAGCTGGCTGCGGCAGCTCTTCTGGCAGGAAACTGGCCTGGATCTTGCGGCCGATCTCCAATTCGCGCTCGGCTGCCCATTGATTCTTTTCCGGTTTTTCGTAAGAGTGAGTTTCAGCGAGGGTCATACACAAATATCATCCATGTTTCTCGACCAGGTTGGGTTAAGCACCAAGGTCAGCGATGGCTTCCTTGACAGTAACATAAGCCTTCAGGATGTTGGTAAACCCCGACATCTTCAAGATTTTTTCCACGCCTGGTTGTGCACCAGCCAGAGAAAGGTCGCCTCCTTGTTGGCGGCTTGCTTTGAGCGCAGTCAAGATTGCGCGCAGGCCAGCGCTGCTCATGAAATCCACCTGGCTCAGATCGACGATGACACGCTTCTTCCCCTCCTCGATTTGCTGGCTGAGGAAATTGGTGACCTCGCCGGATGTCAGGGCGTCAACACTGCCGGTGATGGCGACGATCGCCAATTGTTTCTCCAATCTAACATTAATTTCCATCTTATTCCTCGATAATTAACACTTTTACGCTCTTAAGATTATAACCTCTTGATGAGCGTCAAATGATTGCCATCCTCTGTGCATTCGTAATCGACTTCGTCCATGGTCTGGTAGATAAAGAAAAGCCCGAATCCACCCGTATCCCGATCCTCCAACCCGGCTTCCACATTGGGCATGGGCGTCTCGCTGGGCTCGAAGGCCTGGCCGAAATCGGTGATGGTCATCGTAACCTGTTGGGGGCTCAGGTCGATCGCCAGGATGATCGATCCTGGGTTCATACCAGCGTAACCGTGGGTGATGATATTCGTGCAGGCCTCGTCCACGGCCAGTTTCAAGTCGTAAAGCACCTGATCGTCCACGCCTGGGTAGCCTTTACAGGTAGCTTCGATGAAATCGCGCAATGTGGCCAGAGATTGGTATTCCGCAGCGCGCGTGATCTGGTGTTTTTGATTCAATCTTAACTCCACAAAGTCTGGATCAATATTGCGCCTGCGGAAAGGTCTCGACCCTGGCGTGCCGGCCGATTTGCTTGACCATGCGCAACCCGTCCCAACGGGCGCCAATAGCTTCGAGAATACCATCCTGGATCGCCCAAGCCCGGCCACGCACTGTACGCCACTGCTCTGGCTGGCGGAAGAGTGTGCTGCCGTCGAGGGCGCCGTGTAATCGTCCACCAGGCTGGAACTCGGCATGGATGTCGTCCATCAGCTTGTGGCCGCGCACGTAGGCGAAGCCGCGCTGTTCGAATACCCAGGCAGAAGCATAAGTGAGCGGTTCGAGAAAGTAGGCGCGATGACCCAGGATCGCCAGGAATGTCTCCAAGTGTTCGAATACCAGACGAGAAGCGTGCAGGCTGGCGCGCGTCTGGGCAGGCGCCAATCCAGCCTGCATGGCGCTTTCTTCCTCGCCTTGGTTGCGGCGCGCCGTCCCAAATAAGGTGGGCTGGCCTTGCTCGTCCTGGTCAGTGCAGAACCGAGGACTCTCTGGATCGTTGATCACGAGCAGGTTGAGGTCGATCCCATTCATGGCGTTATCAGCCAGTTCGAGAAAGAGAATGTCATCGGGATCGTCGGACGCCTTGCGCGCTGCGATGCTTATCGAGTTTTTTTCAGGCAGGGCTTTCAACCGGATGTGCTGGTCTCCATCCGGTCCTTTCCAGGTGATCGGATCGATCCCGAATTGCACCAAAAGGCTCGCGGGGAGGAGGGGGCGGTAGATCCTACGCTTCGCGTTTTCCGGCAGGGAGTTAATCTGCCGTAGGGTGATCGGGATGGCGGCATCCCGGCTAAGCTGCTCGGCCGAAATTGACGGCGAATCAGGAACGATCTTAACCAGTTGTTGCTTAACGCGTAACGATCGAAACATGTGAAATCAAACCGAGGTAGAAATCCGTCGATTACCCCTCTAAGTTCCCGTGGTGTTGATTTGGATCTGGCTGAGCGGTAAGGTTGAGATTATTGCCGATTATAACACCAAATTAGGACATTATAGGTATTTTTGGTAAGAAAATTGACGAAATATGGATATTTTGGCGAGAACATGATCGATTCCTGATCTTTGTCACTTGCATTTCAATCGATTTCTCTATACTCTATAGACGCATCTCGACTCTCTATTCTCGGCTCGAGCAAGGATTGTAGTTATGAACCTCACTGGCCTTCACTTTCTCTTAAGCTATCAATGTAACTTCGAATGCGACCACTGCTTCGTTTGGGGCAGCCCGTGGCAGACCGGGACCATGACCCTGCGCGACATCCGCCACGCCCTCCAGCAGGCGAAGGACCTGGATTCTATCGAATGGATCTACTTCGAAGGGGGAGAGCCTTTTCTCTATCACGCCATCTTGCTCAAAAGCGTGCAGGAGGCAGCCAATCTCGGTTTCCGCGTCGGGATCGTTTCGAACGCCTATTGGGCGACTGAAGTGGAAGACGCCCTGGAATGGCTGCATCCTTTTGCCGGTCTGGTCGAGGATCTCTCGGTCAGCAGCGATTTATTTCACTACGCTGAATCGCTCAGCCAGCAGGTAAAAAATGCCTGCCAGGCTGCTGAAAGCCTGGGGATCCCCATCGGAACGATCAGTATCGCCCAACCCGAAGCCGCGGACGCCGCCCGGGTGACCGGACAGCTACCCAGCGACGAGTCAGGCGTCATGTACCGCGGCCGGGCAGCCGAGAAACTCGCCGCGTGCACTGCCTGGAAACCCTGGGCTACGTTCGATGAGTGTCCCTACGAAGACCTGCGTCAGCCGGGGCGGGTACACCTGGACCCCTTCGGGGAGCTGCACATCTGCCAGGGCATCTCGATCGGCAACCTGTTCCGGTCTTCCTTACGCGAGATATGCTTGGCATACGACCCCGATGCGCACCCGGTCACCAGCCCATTGCTGGCAGGCGGCCCGGCCGAGCTGGTGCGCCGCTACGATTTGTCCCATGAAGAAGATTACGCCGATGCTTGCCATCTGTGCTATACTGCGCGTAAAGCCCTACGCCAGAGATTCCCTACCACCCTGTTGCCCGAACAGATGTACGGTGTCGTTGAAGAATGATAGAAAGCCTGGATATCCTGGCTGCATACATACCGGATTTACGCCAGGGAGGCTGGCTGATCACTACGTTGGTTGCCCTGGCTTGTTTTGGCCTTTATGGGCCACACAAAATGACCGTTTAAATGAGTAATCAGTGAAATCTGAGCAATCCGTGTCCCAATCAAAAAAGGAGGATTTCAACCATGACTGGAACTCGTATTGGTGAAGTGACCCATTTTTACGACCGGATCGGCGTGGCGGTGATCATCCTCACAGGTGCGATTCGCCTGGGGGACCAGGTGCATTTCCTGGGCCGGTCGACCGACTTCGAGCAAGAAGTCAAGTCAATTCAGATCGAGCACCAACCGATCTCGGAAGCTGGCTCAGGCCAGGAAATAGCGCTGAAAGTCGAGCGCCGCGTGCACCCGCACGACAAGCTGTTCAGGATCACGCGCGCAGAGTAAGTATGGTTTTTTTTCAATCCAATCGTATGGCGTAACTGCCGAGGTTTTTACCCCGTCAGCCCTTTGAAGTTATCGCCTGATTAGGAAGGATGATTAAGATGAACCCCTTACTTCCTCGCAATAGAGGTTATCTCCTGGCTGGGATTCTGGGCGCGATTGGGGGCAGCCTCATCACAGTGCTTGCTACCAAAGCTGTTCCAAAGATAATGTCTCAAATGATGTCAGAGATGATGAAGAGCATGATGGCTCAAATGGGAGCAGGCTGTACTGATCCTGCGGAGATGTGACGGCGAATGATGGGGAGCTTCGGTGAAGCTCGATAAATTTGAACACACTCTTACTTCCCTCAATCGCACCTTAGGCGACGCGACGGCGTTCTTCGCCCAGGTGGACGAAACCCTGAGCGACGGCCACCAGACTGCTCGCCAGTGCCTATCGCACTTGGTCTTCTGGCATCGCGAGTATGTGAACATTGCGCGTGACCTGGCCGCCAGCCGCCAGCCTGGGCTCAGGCACGGCACCTTTAAATCGCTGAACGCTCAGGCATCCCAGGAATTCCAGGACGAATCCCTGCCAGAACTGGCTGGGTTACTGGATGAATTCCAACGCCAGCTTGACCCCTTGTTGCGTGCTTTGCCGGACATTGAAGCGCCTTTTTCACTGAAACAAGGAGGGCATCCCTGGCGAGTCGCCGATCTCGTGCCGCGCATCGAGACCCACGTCCGCAACCACGTAAACCGCATGAAACGCGCCAGGGTCGGGAGACGCTCCAAGGATTAATGCCAACAAATTGTCCCTGCTCGTCAGGAAATTTGGCTGCGGTGCCATGACCCACCTCTGGCTGGTGTTTGAAAACCTCGACGCCACTCCCCGGCGCAAACGATTCACGCTGCTAGCTGATCTGGAGTAAAGGCTAAGATTCTTTATTCACTGGAATCCAGGGTCGCCTGGCACTGGCAGCTTACAGATTTGTAAGTTCCCTCGCGGGTGACTTTTGTTACTTGATTTTCACTTCGTTTTTTTGTATTCTTGATATGCGAGTCTCTCGCACAGAGGGGAAACCTGCAAGATGTCTATCACCATAGTCCCCGTTGGTTTCTCGTTCTCCCGCAACTCGCAAGGTCAGCTGTTTTATTTACAGCTTGGTGATTTCATCATCGCCGTCGTTTCATGGAATTTTCGTCCACTTCAAATTAGGGAAAGGAGGGTATTCAAAAGCACCTGTGAGAGCAATCTTGTAAGGCATGTGTAAAGCAAAACGCAGTCTGAAGGAGTTTGAAATGAAAGACATTATATTCGCTGAATCTAAGCCAGGGCGAAAAATCCTCCGCCTGGGTGGATCCGCGATTCTGGCGGGGCTGTTGCTGTTGGTCTCCGGGTGGGCACCCCCGGGCAGAGCGCCCGCATTGGCCTCGCCGCCTGATGGTATTGCTGCCAGTCTACCCGGCAAAGCTCCATCTCAAACGATCAAGATCGGCGTGGCGGCTGCCCTTACCGGCGAAGTAGAATGGATGGGGTGGCCGGAGGCCAATTCCGCACAGCTGGCTGTCGACCAGGTCAACGCCGCCGGCGGGGTGGACATCGGCGGGACGCTCTACACCCTGGAACTGGTGGCCGAGGATGACGGCTGCAACCCGGCCATGGGCGAAGCGGCCGCTAATAACCTGGTGGCTGCGGGGGTCGCAGCGGTCATCGGCCATACCTGCAGCGGGGAGAGCGTCCCCGCCTCGGCGATTTACTTTAACGCCGGAATACCGATGGTAACGCCCTCCTCCACCGGCCCACAGGTGACCGAGCAGGGCTTTAACACCACCTTTCGCGTCACCTCCCGCGACGATTCACCGCCCATCATGCTCGCCAAGCTATTCCGCAACCAGTTGGGGGTGGAGAAAGCTGCCATCGTGGAGTTAAGCGACTTCTGGGGGAATTGGGCAGTTGACCTTGTCGAGAGTACGTTCATTGCCTCAGGCGGCACCATCACCAGCCGCCGCACCGCCAATTCCACCAGCGATTTCAACAGCATTCTGGCTGCGATCAAACCGGAGGGGCCACAGGCGATCTTCTACTTCGACGATAATCCTGGGAACGCCGCTCTGCTGAGCAGCACCGCCCACGGGCTGGGTATGCAAGACGTGGCCATCGGTTGGAGCACTTTCTCGGAAGATAAAACCAAGCTGGCTGATTACGCTGCTCAAGCCGGGGCAGCCGCCGAAGGGGACTACGCCGTCATGTTCTACCGCCATCCAGCCGACATGCCTGGCTATTCCAGCCTGTTGGCCGCTTACCAGGCGGCGGGCTTCCCCAACTATGGCGATGAGCCTACAATATGGGGCGCATATGCCTATGACGCTGCCCAGATTGTCATCGCCGCCATCGACGCCGCCGACAGCACCGATCCGGCGATGATCCGCCAGGCGATCGCCACGACGATCAATTACCCTGGCGTGGTGGGCGCGTATAAGGCTTTCAACGGCAAAGGCGACGTGATCCCCCAGTGGATGTGGTTGGTTCACTACCAGGGGGGTGAGTGGATCGAGGCTGAACCCAATATCATCACGATCGGCGTGGCACAGGCCTTGAGCAGTTCTTTTTCGTATCTGGGATGGCCTCAGGCCAACAGCGTCCAGCTGGCCGTCGACCAGGTCAACGCATCGGGCGGCGTGGAAATCGGAGGGACGAAATACACCGTGGAACTGGTCCCAGCCGATGGGGGCTGTGACGCGGAGATGGGCGTGGCAGCTGCCAACAATCTAATCAATGCAGGGGCTGTTGCCGTCGTCGGCCATTCATGCAGTGATTCGAGCGTACCCGCCTCGCAGGTCTATTACAACGCCGGAGTGGCCATGGTCAGCGCCTCCTCGACGCGCCCTTTATTGACTGACATGGGGTATAACACCACCTTCCGCGTCGGCACCCGCGACGATTCGCCGGCTGTCTTGCTGGCCACGCACTTCCGCCAGCATCTTGGCCTGCAGAGGGCCGCCATCGTGGGGTGGAGCGACTTTTGGGATAGTTGGGGGGTTGTCGGTGCGCTTGAGAACACCTTCACCAGTTTAGGAGGGACCATCACCAGCCGCCGCACCGCCAATTCGACTGATGAATTCGATGACATACTGACAGCCATCAAAGCGGAAGCTCCCCAGGCGATCTTCTATATCGACGAGAACCCAGGAAACGCGGCCTTGCTGAGCAGCACGGCGTACAATTTGGGCATGCAGCATGTGTACATTGGCTGGACCACCATTTGGCACGACGAGGCCTGGCTTGACGATTACGCCGCTCAGGCCGGGGCAGCCGCAGAGTGGGATTACGCCGCCATGTACTATCGCGATCCAGCCGACATGCCCGGCTATGCAGACCTATTGGCCGCCTACCAGGCGACGGGTTTCCCCAACTATGGCGATGAGCCTGGAATGTGGGGCGCATTCGCCTATGACGCTGCCCAGATCGTCATCTCAGCAATCGACTTTGCCGATAGCACAGACCCGGGCGATATCCGGAGTGCTATCGCTGCTACAGCGGATTATCCAGGCGTGGTGGGCACCTACAAAGGCTTCGATGCCAAGGGCGATGTGATCCCCCAGTGGCAATGGCTGGAGCGGTTCAGAGAAGGGCAATGGACCAGGCTCATTTTGGATACCTTCCTGCCGCTCACCCTTAAACCTTAGCGCTTTATTTGAGTCGTCCTAAATCTGTGACTTTCGTTACTTGCCTCCTGGCCGGTTTTGCTGTATCCTAAATGAACCACTGCCGGTCAACGAGGACAAGATCGCCAGGCGACCCAACTGATGCGCGGCATGCTCGCCGCCCTCTCTGCACTCGCAGGAGGGCGGTTTGCGTCTGAGTAAATCCGCGCAAATTCGTGTCTTATAATTGTTAAGAGGCTTTTGATGGATCAATCCCCCGTCTGGCTTCTTGGGGATCCGCCTTGGGTGGAATACCGCACCCGGCGGGATATGCTTGAGCAGCCCGAAGACGATCCCGTAGTGCAGGCCGCTCGGCATGCCATGCTGGGACATCCCCAAGTCCAGGCTCTTCTGGCCGAGCTCCAAGGCTGGCCGGGGTACGCCCTCACCAGCCATAAACAGGCCGGCCACCCGCTGCACAAGCTGGTCTTCCTGGCTGATCTGGGGCTGCGCGCTGGCGACCCCGGGATGGATACGATCATCGATCGAATCCTGGAGCACCGATCCAAAGTGGGACCATTTCAGATACTTATGAATATCCCACGCCATTTCGGCGGCAGCGGCGAGGATCAATGGGCCTGGGCGCTGTGCGACGCCCCCCTCCTGTTGTACGCCCTGCTCAAGTTCGGCCTGGGCGGAGACCCTCACGTCCAGCAAGCCATCGCCTATCTCGCTGGCCTGGTACGGGCTAATGGCTGGCCGTGCGCTGTCTCTCCCGAGCTGGGCCGTTTCCGCGGGCCAGGCCGCAAAGCAGACCCCTGTCCCTACGCCAACCTGCTCATGATAAAGGCCCTGGCGGAGACGGTTGATTGCCGCGATACCCTGGCCATTCGGACCGGCGCTGAGACTTTGCTTTTCCTTTGGGAGCACAGCCGGGAACAGCATCCTTATCTGTTCTATATGGGGAACGACTTCTCTAAGCTCAAGGCTCCTTTAGTCTGGTACGATATCCTACACGTGCTGGACGTGCTCAGCCGGTTTACCTGGCTACAAGGCGATTCCCGTCTGCAGGAAATGGGAGCCATCGTGCGCGCCAAAGCCGACGGCCAGGGGCGCTTCACTCCAGAATCAGTTTGGAAGGCCTGGGGAGAATGGGATTTCGGACAGAAAAGGGTCCCCTCCCCATGGTTAACCTTGGTCGCCCTGCGAATGCTAAAAAGGATGAATGCCTGATGCTAGATATCTCTATTTTAGGAGAACGCCTCTCCAGCCTCATTCGAGCCGGACAAATCCACTCTGCCTACGCCCTGTTGGCTCCTGTGCTCGCCGAGCGTACGCCGTTTACCACCCTGGATCGCATCGGAAAGGCCCTGGGTAGTAGCCCACTGGAGGAGATGAGCCCCTTTTTAGAGCACATCGCCGTTGAGAAGACGATGGGCGGGTGGGCGGTGATTGGCAGTGCATTAGGCACACAGTTGAGCCGTGACCCGGCTGGCGCCTTTGACTGCTGTCGCAGTTTTATACTCCTTGCCGGAGTCTGGTATGGGACAGACATCCTGGGAGAGCGCGTGCCGGGGCCGGCTTTAGTGACTGACTTCCAACCCTCGCTGGCCTTGCTCGCTCCATGGCGGGAAGATGCGAACCGCTGGGTGCGCCGGGTAGTGGGCGTCGCCGTTCATTTCTGGGCCAAGCGTTCACGAGGGAAGAAAGAGCTCTTGCCCCAGGGGGAAGTCTTGCTGACTTTTCTAGAGCCAATGTTCGAAGAGCGAGAGGTCGATGCTATCAAAGGCGTAGGTTGGGGGTTAAAAACATTGGGGAAATATTACCCTGATCGGGTTGCTGACTGGTTGGCAGAACAGATTGGCAACCGCCACAGAAAACCGAGGGCAATGATGGTACGCAAAGCCACCACCTACCTCTCCGGGGCGCAATATGTCCGCGCTCTGGGATTGGGGCGCTGATGAAACTGGAATTTCAGGAATACCGCCCGCGCAAAATCGTCAACGTACATCGTCACGTGGACGGTCCCTGGTTTTGGGGTAAGTACAGCGCTCATCCTTATATGGGCTGCAGGAGTGGCTGCGAGTTCTGTTATCTGCGCGGCGGCCGTTACCTGGGACGCCGCGACCCGGCGACATTCGACAACTTGATCCAGGTGAAAATCAACGCCGCTGACCTTTTACGGAAGGAACTCTCTCACCTGGAATCCGAGGTGATCGCTTGTGGCGACTGGCAGCAGCCAGCTGAAGACCGCTATCGTTTGTCGCACCAGATGTTGGAGGTGGTGCTTGATTTAAGATTCCCTTTGTTCATTGTCGAACGTAGCCCGTTGCTGATCCGCGATCTGGATCTGCTGGTGGAGATCAACCACCGCAGCTGGGTAGGAGTGATCTTCAGCCTCAGCAATGTCGATCCTGCCTTGAAACAGGCCTTCGAGCCGCGCAGCCCCGGCTTGAAGCGCCGCCTGCATGCGATGAAGACACTGGCAAAGGCTGGCATTCTGGTCGGCACTTCGCTGATGCCGATCCTCCCCCAGGTTGGCGACGACGAAAAGCATCTCGAAGATGCAGTGCTGGCTACACTAGACCACGGCGGTTCTTTTGTGATGGCGGGCGGGTTGACCATGGAAGGAGTCCAGGCTGAACGCACTTTGGCCGCTGCCCGGCGTTTTGACCCCCCTCTGGAAGGTCGCCTACGCAAGCTGTATCGTTGGCCATTGGGAGGAAAACCGGCCTATTCTCCCCCGCGCGCTTATCATGCCCGCCTGGGGCTGATGGTGCGCGAGTTGTGTTCCCGGCATTGCCTGGCCGATCGCATGCCGCGCTACATCTCTCCTGGCCCGTTGGCTGTCAACAAGCGCATCGCCGAGCGCTTGTTTCTCAAGACGTATGATCTGGAACTGGAACAGGCGGATGAGTATCGCCTGTGGGCCTATCGCAAAGCTGCCTGGACAGTCGACGAATTGCCGCAGAGCATTGCCGGGATTTACCAGGCCCGGGGGGCGGCAGGTCTGCAGGAACTGCCCGGGATCGGCCAGACGTTGGCTCAAGAAATTAGCAAATGGCTAAAAGACTTATCAGCCGAGGAGGTGCAAGTTGAAACCCAAAATTGATAAAACGAAGTTTGGCTCGATCGCTATCGCGGGAGAGCTTTATGAACACGATGTGCTCATCCGCCTGGATGGCAAAGTGGAAAAGCGCAAGAAGAAGTTATCCAAGGATGTTTACGGCACTTCTCATGTCGTTTCCTTGGCCGAAGCTGAGCATGTTTACCAGGCCGGGGCCGAAAAGCTGATCTTCGGCACCGGGCAATCCGGCATGGCCAGGCTCTCGGATGAGGCGGCGGACTACCTCCGGCGACAACACTGCCAGGCTGAATTGCTGACCACACCCAAGGCGATAAAAGCCTGGAACGAGGCTAAAGGGGCCGTGATCGGATTGTTTCATGTCACCTGTTAGGAAATCCTGGCCAAATGTGCGATTTTTTGAAGCCACCTCTGTCTTGCTGTTCTTCTTGCAGGCCTTGCGGGTCATCTTCTCGGTGCTGTTCGGCACCATCTACGACCAGGTCTTCCTGGGGCCGATCGATGCCTGGTTATTCGCCAGCAACTTTTTGGTCTTGGTGGCGCTGCTGGCACCCTCGCTGGCGCCGCGCCTGTCTGGCAGCAGCTGGCTGGCAGTCTTCGCAGTTCTCTCCGGGCTAGGCCGGGTGGCGCTCTCCATAAACGACCCTCAAGTCCGCTACTGGGGCGCGCTGGTTGTGCTGGCGTCTGGCGGGTTGTACCTGGCCGGCTCCCTGGCAGCGGTGCGGCGATTGGCCTTCGTCAGTTTAGTGGCCGCGCTGGCCCTCGATCAACTGCTCCGTGTCATGGGCCAGACGTATGACGTGACATTGCGGCCTGGCTGGCTGCCGGCCCAGATCGCCTGGGCGGTGATATTAGTCGCTCTGGCTGCCCGGCTCAGCCGGCAGGATTTCACGAGCCAGGAGGCCCTTGGAGCCCCCAGTATCGTGTGGGGTCTGGCTATTGGAGGGGTTCTGTTCCTGGAGACCTCCTTGCTCTCCCTGCCCAACGCTATCGCCCGCTGGAGCGGGTGGTCGTATACGGTCCTGGCTCCCTTATTGTTAGTGCTCACTTTGCTCCCTCTCTGGCCTGCCGGGCGGTTGAGCTTACTACGCATGGCTCGCCCGCGCCTGACCGCCCGGCTTGGCCTGGGGGGATTTCTCGTCTTGACCTTGTTGTCGGGTTACTTTCTTAAAGGTCTGGGGGCGGCCCTGGCGCTGTTGGTCGCACAAGGGTTGGTCCTTGCCAGCCTCGCCTGTTTGTTCGCCAGGGAATCCGAACAGCTCGGGTCCCCAGGGCCGCGGCTGGCGCTGGGGTTGCTTTTCTTCCTCCTGCTGAATTTTTTCAACGCGTTCGCTTTCACTTATCCTTATGTTCTGCCTTTTATGCGCGGGCTGGGGTGGGTTGTGTATCTGGTGGCGGCGCTCGCCATCGGGTGGGGTATCCTTACCCCGCCAACCCCGACGATGATCTCCTCCGAGCCAAATGGCAGGCCGGTCTGGCTTCTTTTTGGGGGAGCTACGGCGCTAGCGGTTACGGTGGTGGCCGTCTGGCCACGCCCGGTCGATCCGCTGCCCGAGACTGGCAGGTTGCGCGTGGCGACCTATAATATCCATTATGGTTACGATACCTTTTGGCACTTCACCCTGGAGGAGATCGCCCAGACGATCGAGAAGAATGGTGCCGACATCGTCGCCCTGCAAGAGGTGGATACCGGCCGTATGACCAGCTACGGCGTGGACGACGGCCTCTACCTCGCTAGACGATTGCGCATGAACGTCGCCTATCTCCCCACGGTCGAGCACCTGACCGGCATCGCCCTTCTTTTTCGCGGCCAAGCCGAATACACCGATTGGCGCCGGCTGACCAGCTTGCAAGAGCAGACCGGGATCGTGCATGCCCAGTTCCAGGTCAGTGACCAGGCATTGGATGCCTATGGCATCTGGATGGGCCTGGAAGACGAGGACACTCTGGCCCAGATCCGCGAAGCACTGGAATTCATTGGGGACCAGGCGCCGGCTACTTTCGGTGGCGATTTCAACACCGAACCGGGCAGCCCGGTGGCCCAGGCAATCGAAGCGGCCGGTTTTGTTGATCCGTTTATCGCCCTTGAGATCGACCCGCCACCTCTGACCGACCCGGCCATCCAGCCGGATAAACGCATCGATTTCGTCTGGATCCGAGGCCTAAAGCCGGTCCAGGCCTGGGTGCCAGATTCGCTGGCCTCTGACCACCGCATGGTGATTGTGGAATTTGAAATAAAGCCATAGTTCTGGATCGCCGGCTGGTTTTCAGGCGATTTTTCCTTTTCGTTGTACAGATATATAATTGATCCAGAGAGATGGAACACCTGCTGCTGAAAACAAAGCTGAACATGCCGGTCACGCAGGGCAATTTTGTCGTCCGACAGCGCCTGATCGACCAGTTGAATGACGATCTCTTGCAAGCGGAGGGTTTTACGCGTAAATTGACCCTGGTCTCCGCCCCGGCAGGATTCGGCAAGACCACGCTGGTAGCGCTATGGTTGGCGGGTGTCCAGTACCGGGCGGTGTGGCTGGCGCTGGATCAAGGCGACAATGACCCGGCGCGTTTCATGACCGGTTTGCTCGCCGCTCTGGGACAGGTACACCCCAGCATTGGCAGCGCAACGCAGGCTATGCTCCAGTCCCCGCAGCCTCCACCAGCAGAGACTTTAATTACTACCCTGATTAATGACCTGGCGATTGTGCCATACCCCTTTATCCTCGGGCTGGACGACTACCACATCATCCAAAACCCGCTGGTTCACCGCATGGTTGGCTTTTTACTGGAGAACCAACCAAGCCAGATGCACCTAGTCATCCTGACGCGGGAAGACCCATTGCTGCCAATTTCCCGGCTGCGCTCGCGCCGGCAGCTATACGAGGTCCGCCAGGCGAATTTAAGCTTCACCTTTGGCGAGACAGCTGAATTTTTTCGCCAGATCATCGGGCTTGACCTGGCCCAAGCCGACATCGAGGCGTTATGGCGGCGCAGCGAAGGCTGGGTGGTTGGCTTGCAACTGGCAGCCCTCTCCATGCAAGGATGTTCAGACCTGCACGAGTTCGTTGAGTCCTTTACTGGCAGCAATCGCTATGTTTTGGATTACCTATTTGAAGAAGTCTTTTCGAGGCAATCCTCTGACACGCGAGATTTCCTGATCAAGACTTCCATCCTCGACCGGCTGAGCGGCAGGCTGTGCGATGCAGTGGCTGGAAGGATTGGCAGCCAAAATTTGCTGGAGGCGCTCGAGCGATCGAACCTGTTTATCGTGCCGTTGGACCAATCCCGGGAGTGGTTTCGCTACCACCACCTCTTTGGAGACCTGCTGCACCACCGCCTGCACCTGCAGGGAGACACGTTGGAGGCGCACCTTCACCAGCGCGCCAGCGAATGGTTTGAGCAGCACGATTTCCAGACCGAAGCTGTGCAGCATGCCCTGGCCGCAAGAGATTGGGAACGGGCGGCAGCGCTGATCCACAATCTCAGCGCAACGATGCTGAAGCACGGGGAAGTTGTCACCTTGCTGGCCTGGTTCAAGCGATTTCCCGAGCCGTTTATCCGCGCCGATCCCGCTCTGTGCCTGGATTATAGCTGGCCGCTGGTCCTCTCCGGGCAGAGCGAGACGGCCGAATCCCTGCTGGCTCATGCCGAGCAGCTCGCCGCGGGCAACCGACCGCTCTTGGGTGCGATTGCCACTGCGCAAGCCTACCTGGCGCGTGGGCGCGGTGACATGCCGCGTACGATCGAGCTATCCCAACGGGCGTTATCACTCTTGCCGGAGACAGACTTGGCCTCCCGTGCAATCCTGGCGCTCAACCTGGGGATCGCCTTCTGGCACACTGGGCAGATGGGAGAAGCAACCCATGCGCTGGTCGAGGCCCAGCACGCCGCACAGGAATCGGGGAATTTCTACGCCCAACTGACTGGCGCGGTGTTCCTCAGCCGGGTGATGGCGGTGCGCGGGAAACTTCGCCAGGCTGCGAAAACATCTCAACAAGCGGTCCAGCAAGGTGCGAAAGCCCCCATCCTGGCGCTCGCCCAGCTCGACCTGGGTACTCTGCATTACGAATGGAACGATTTGCAGGCTTCCAGAGAACATTGCCTGCAGGGAATTGCGATCAGCGAATACAGTAACAATGTCGAGTTTCAAGTCGCAGGTTACATGCTGCTCGCGCGTCTGGAGGGCGCCCTGGGGAATCGGAAAGCTGCACACGAAGCGCTATACAAGGCTCAGGAATTGGTCCAGGCTGGGAAGGTTCCTGCTCCGACACGCGCCCGCTATCTGGCCTGCCAGGTGGAGATCGCCCTTGCGCAGGGGGATGTGGAAGAAGCCCAAAGCCGGGCAGAGCAAATGAGCCTTGACGTGGATGCCCACCCTTTCTACCGCTTTCTTGGCCTTGCCGGGGAGCGCCTGCTGATCGCCCAGGCTCGAAATGCAGAGGCTGCTCACCGGTTGGCCGCTAAGTTCGAGGTGGCAGACCGCGCCGGTTGGGCTTATGGGGCGATCGCAGTGCGGGTGCTGCAGTCGCTTGCCGCGGGAAACAAGGAAACCGGGAGCGAATTCTTGGCCGAGGCGCTGAAACGGGCTCAACCCGAAGGGTTCATCCGCACCTTCGCAGACGCTGGAGAATCTCTGGTACCCTTGCTCCAGGAGGTAGTCCGGCGAGGTATCCATCCTGAATACATTGGGCAGATCCTGGCGGTCATGGGGAAGCAACCGCCGCGCGAGGTAAAGTTGCCGGCTCCGGGCGGTTGGCTGGTGGTCGAACCGCTCAGCGAGCGCGAGCTCGAGGTGCTGCGGCTGGTGGCGGCGGGACTGTCCAACCGTGAAATTGCAGCGACCTTGTACCTGAGTCCGGGGACCGTAAAGACCCACGTTCACAACATCTACGGCAAGCTGGGGGTTAAAAATCGAACGCAAGCCGTGACCCGCGCCAAAGAGTTGGGACTGATCTAACCCATTCACATAAACATCCAAATAAACCCCCATAATCTATCCTTCGGTAGATGACAGGCAGCCGCCTGGTTGCTAAACTAGTGATGCTTGGCTGCCAGCCAATTTGATGCTGGCAGCTGGCCGAGAGTGCCCGGCGAGCCAACCAAAAGAAAGGAGTGAGTAGCCATGGATGTAGGATTAGCTCTTTTTTGGACAGGACCGATTGGGATCGGCTTCTTCTTGATGGGACTGGGTGTCCTCTTTTGGGGCATCAGCCTCAACCGTAAATAACCAGATAAGTAAAGTACCGCGTACTCGCCGGGCGCTCCTGTAGGTGGCGTTTGTGTGCCCGCTATTTCTACGGGCTCAAGATGAGCACTTTCACTATCGACTTGGGATTTCTCGCCCTGGTTTCCTGGGTCGGCGACTTATTCGGTTTAAATCTGCCTGTTCTGGCGATCCTGCTCATCCTGATTGGTGCCAATATGATCCTCAGGCCTTGGTTTGAGAAGTGAAATATGCAAACTGTAGAGATTCGCGTGGGGGAACACATTGACGAACATTGGTCAGAATGGTTCAATGGCTTTAAAATCGTGTACACTGCAACAGATGAGACGATCTTGATTGGGGATATAGAAGACAAGTCTGAACTTTACGGCCTGATCGCTAAGCTGCGTGATCTGGGGGTGTCACTCGTCGCGGTGAACTTCCAAGAAACCTCGACCCTTTCAGAGGAATCTTAAGAATACTTGCATTCCAACCAATAATTTGCTATAGTAAAGGCGAAGGCCTCAAGCAGGAGGTGAAATATGAAGCGATTGCTTTTAAACCTCTTCAGCCTCGTCCTCACCTGG
>Ga0209751_10001155_pt1 | contig 27453 bp, 24 predicted proteins | sample RifCSP13_1_FD_184019 | JGI IMG/M metagenome (GOLD analysis project Ga0209751, IMG submission 184019) | Soil microbial communities from Rifle, Colorado - Rifle CSP2_sed 13_1 (SPAdes) (version 2) | ecosystem: Environmental > Terrestrial > Deep subsurface > Rock core/Sediment | place: Rifle...
TCCTTGTTAAGGAAATGAACTAATCTTGCCGTCTTGTAAAATCCATATACACTCATTGGGTTTCACCTCCTTAAAAGCTAACTTATTTTAGCTTAGGAAGTGTAACCGATGTATCTCAGCCTACTCAGCTTTTCTTACCCTTTGTTAATATTACCAATTGCTGCCCGCTCTGGGGTAACGGGTATAAGGCGTCCGATAATAACACTTTCCTTTAAACCCCGAAGGAAATCTTCCTTACCCATCAAGGAAGCATTAGTCAAAACATCGGTTGTTTGCTGGAAGGAGGCTGCAGACAACCAGGATTCTGTAAAGAGAGCCCTTCTGGTAATCCCGAGAATAACTTGTTGAGCAGTGGCCGGTTCACCACCTGCTGCTAAAACTTTTTCGTTTTCTTCCTCAAAAGTTGCTTTATCGACCAATTCTCCAGGAAGAAGCGGTGTATCTCCGGATGTGACAATACGAACCTCGTCGCTCATCTTTCTTATGATCACCTCGAAGTGCTTATCGTGAATCGGTATTCCCTGACTTTCATAAACCTTCTGTATTTCATTTACCAAATACTCCTGTGCCGCGCGTAAACCTTTAATAGAAAGTATTTCGCGGATATCCAAGGAGCCTGTGGCGAGAGGTGCACCCGCGTCAATCAATTGCTTATCCTCAACCGCGAGCTGAATGGTTTTTGGAATAATATACTCTCTTTCTTCCTTTGGTTTTGTATAAGAAGAAGTGATCACGACTTTCCAACCTTCTTCCGTATCCGAAACCCTGACTTTGCCCGGAATCTCAGCAAGTGGTGCCAGAATTTTAGGAGTTCTGGCTTCAATCAGTTCCTCAACGCGCGGAAGTCCTTGGGTAACGTCAACTCCGACTATTCCGGCAGCGTGCTTTGTTTTCAGAGTAAGTTGAGTACCCGGTTCCCCGATAGACTGAGCGGCGACTACCCCTACGGGAGTCCCTAACTCAACAACACTTTTATTTGATAAATCCCAACCATAACATTTTGTACACATTCCATATCTGGCAGCGCAGGTTAGTGGAGATCGAACAAAGATTTCTTCTACGTCCGAAGCATCAATTTCCAAAGCCTTTTCTTGGGTAATAAATTCTCCCTTCGCAATAATCGTTTTTTCCTTTCTATTAATTTTTGTCTTTATATCTTCAGCTGCATAGCGACCGACAATTCTCAAAGCAAAAACTTTAGGTCGGTCAGCCCTTCTTAACACTACGGACTCTTCTGTTCCGCAATCCTCCAATCTGATAATTACGTCGTGAGCGACGTCAACCAACCTTCTTGTTAAGTAACCCGCGTCAGCGGTCTTAAGAGCCGTATCCGTAAGTCCCTTCCTGGATCCTCTTGAAGAAGTGACGTACTCAAAAACCGATAATCCTTCTCTGAAGTTTGATTTGATTGGAAGCTCGACAATTTTTCCAAGAGGATCTACTACGAGTCCCCTTATTGCGGCTAATTGCTTTACCTGGTCCCTCGATGCCCTTCCGACCTTAGCGTCGATAACTATGCGGATTGGACTGGTTTCGTCAAGTAAATTCCAGGTTTTATCGGCAAGTTCCTCTGTTACTTCTATCCACACTTCCTGGCTGAGCCGCTTTTTCTCCTCTGGCGTTATTAACCCTTGGGCAAAATTATTATCAATTTCTGTAACTTCCTTTTCGGATTTATGTAATATTGATTCCTTTTCCGGAAGTATTTTTGAGTCAAAAATACCGAATGAAAGTCCCGATATTGTACCTCCCATAAATCCTAAGTCTTTAATTGCATCGATCATCTGAACAACTTTTTCTCTGTCGACTGATGAATAGGCTCTGGTGAAAAGTTGTTTTATAATCGAAGACGTTACCGACTCATTCACAAATTCGAACCCGGCTGGTAATACTTCGTTAAAAAGAATTCTCCCAACGGTCGTCTCAACCAAAGCTCCATCTATCCTAACTGTAATCTTTTGTCTGACCTCCACTTTCCCCAATTGGTTAGCCAGTATTGCTTCCTGTCTATCGGCAAAAACTCCCTCGTAGTCCTTTATTCTGGAATCCAAACTTGTCAGATAAAAAACACCTAAGGCCATTTCTTTACTTGCGGGAGTGGTAATCGGACTTCCGTCAGCCGGTCTAAGAAGATTATGTTGAGGAAGCATTAACTGGGCACATTCTTTAATCGCCTCTTTAGAAAGAGGAATATGTACGGCCATTTGATCTCCGTCAAAGTCGGCATTGAAACCTGAACAAACGGCGGGGTGTATTCTTATTGCAGACCCTTCTATAAGGACCGGGTAAAAAGCTTGGATTGAAAGTTTATGTAGTGTCGGTGCTCTGTTTAAAATAACAGGGTGATTTTTGGTAATTTCCTCCAATATATCAAAAACCTCGGGTGGGCGCCGCTCCAGCATATTTTTGGCACTTTTAACATTGGGGGCAATTCCTCTTGAAATCATCTCCCTAAGAACAAAAGGCTTAAACATCTCAAGCGCCATATCTTTTGGTAAACCACATTGATTGAGGTTTAGCTCAGGTCCTACGATGATTACACTTCTTCCCGAATAATCAACTCTTTTACCAAGAAGGTTTTGCCTGAATCTTCCTTGTTTACCTTTTAACATATCGGAAAGTGATCGAAGTGGTTGACGTCCTCGTCCTCTGCGTGTAGCTTTTCTTTGTGACGCGTCAATGAGTGAATCAACGGATTCCTGAAGCATCCTTTTTTCATTTCGCAGAATAATTTCGGGCGCACCGAGTTCAATTAAGTGCTTCAATCTATTATTTCTATTTATTACTCTTCGATAAAGGTCATTCAAATCACTTGTTGCAAAACGTCCCCCCGAAAGTTGAACCATCGGTCTTAAGTCCGGGGGTAAAACTGGTAGAACTCTAACCGTCATCCAAGCAGGGTTGACCTTTGATCGTCTCATGCCGTCGATTAGCTTCAGTCTTTTTGCTAATTTAATAAACCTGGCATTTGAACTTTTTAGATCATGCAATTCTTTGCGAAGGCCTGCAGCCAACTCTTCCAGATTCACTTTTTCAACAGCAGCAAGTACTGCTTCCGCTCCCATTTTGGCACTGAAAAAGTCAGTCGCGCCATGGTTTAATAGCTCGTCAAACTCTTCCTCGGAAAGGATGGAGAGAGATTTCAAACCCTTAACTAAGTTAAAGAGGTTATCAAAAAGCTCTCTTGTTTTTCCCAAAGTAGATTTTTCCTCTTCATTAATAGCGGTCTCTTTCTTGCGTAAATCAAGCTCGACCTCGCTTATCGCTAAACTCAGCTGTTCCTTATCTTTAATTTTTGATTTTGCTTTCTCCTTTTCCTCGCTTGACTTATCCTGAAGCTGTTTCTTTCTTTCATCGTAAACTTGGGAAATTTCAAGCTCTCTTTCATCTCTCGCCTTCTCCAATTTTTTGATTGCTTCTTTTCTGCCCTTATCGTCAACTTCTAAAATGAGGAGCCTGGCAAAGTAAATTACTTGCTCAATAGCTCTTGGGGCGACGTCCAAAAGGAGTGAGATTTTAGAAGGAGCTCCCTTGAAAAACCAAACGTGAACGGTTGGTGAGGCAAGATTTATATGCCCCATTCTCTCCCGTCTTACCCGAGATTGAGTAACCTCAACTCCACACTTATCGCAGATCACTCCCTTGTATCTTATTCTTTTGTACTTTCCGCAATAACATTCCCAGTCTTTAGTCGGCCCGAATATTCTCTCGTCAAAAAGCCCATCTTTTTCAGGTTTGAGGGTTCTATAATTTATAGTCTCCGGTTTTGTTACTTCTCCACGCGACCACTTCCTGATTTCGTCAGGTGAAGCCAGCGTTATTACCAAGCTTTTAAAATCTGTTAGATGTCTTAATCCTAATAAAGGTTCCATATTGATTTCCCCAAAATTCTTTGAATTTGGGGGCCCCATCTTCTTTCGGGGGTCCCCAATTTACTTCGTAAATTGGGGATTAAGTTTCCTCCTCTATCTCCATTGGTCCAGTAGGTTCTACCAACTCCTGAGTTGCCACAACTTCAGCTCCGGCAGCTTCAGCTAATTCCTCGGCTTCTAATATTTCTTCTCCCTCTTCCTTTATATAAACACCTTCCTTAGCATCCAAGGCAAGACCTAAGGAATTAAGTTCACGAACGAGCACTTTGAAGCTTTCAGGAACCGTTGCTTCCGGGATATCGATGCCTTTGACTATTGCTTCAAAAGCTCGGGCACGACCCAAAATGTCATCAGACTTAATGGTTAACATTTCCTGTAAGGTGTAAGCTGCACGATGTGCTTCCAGTCCCCAAACCTCCATTTCTCCCAATCTCTGACCTCCCATTTGGGCTTTACCACCCAAGGGTTGTTGGGTAACTAAAGAATAAGGACCGGTTGAACGAGCGTGAGTTTTGTCCTCAACCATGTGCTTTAACTTCAGAATGTATCCTATTCCAACCACAGTATCTTCTTTAAAAGCCTCTCCCGTTTTACCGTCGTAAAGTCTGGCTTTACCGTTGACCGGTAGCTTGGCTTCTTTTAATTCGTTAACAATTACATCTTCGCCTACTTTGTCAAAGACAGGAAGTGCACCAAGTTCACCTTTCTCAGATAAAGCCCAACCAAGATGTGCTTCCAAAAGCTGACCCAAATTCATCCTTGCAAGAACGCTCAAGGGGGAAATAATAATATCAACGGGTGTTCCGTCGGCCAAATACGGCATATCGGATAGAGGCAGAATTTTTGCAATTACTCCTTTATTCCCGTGTCTTCCTGCAACTTTATCCCCAACTGTAATTTTTCTCATCTGAGCAACTTTAACTATGACTCTTTTAAGAACTCCCGGACCTAATTCATCTCCCTTATCCCTATCAAGAATGGAAACGTCAACAACAATTCCACGTTCTCCATGAGGAACACGGAGTGAAGTATCCCTTACCTCTCTTGCTTTTTCTCCGAAGATGGCTCTTAAAAGTCTCTCTTCGGCCGTAAGCTCGGTTTCTCCTTTCGGTGCAATTTTCCCGACCAAAATATCGTTGGGGTCAACTTCGGCCCCGATAACTACAATTCCGTCCTCGGCTAAATTTGCTAGGTCAGTCTCTGCTACGTTCGGAATGTCCCGAGTCAACTCCTCAGGTCCAAGTTTAGTATCAACAACGTCTGCTTCATATTCTTCGATATGGATAGAGCTTAGTAGGTCCTCTTTAACCAATCTATCCGATATAACAATTGCGTCCTCGAAACCGTATCCTTCAAATGATGCGTATGCAATAAAGAGATTACGTCCTAATGCCAGTTCACCTCCATCGTTGGCCGGCCCGTCAGCTAAGAGATCTCCTTTTTTAACCTTTTGTCCCTGTTTGACGACCACCTTTTGGTTATAACATGTTGAATTTGCTGTTCGTTTAAATTTGGTTATTGTATAAATTTCCTTTTTACCCCCCTCGACAACGTCGATATCATCACTCGCGGACACTTCTGCCTTTTTATCAAGTTTGACTTCAATTCTTTCAGCGTCCGCATGAATAACCGTACCGGCGTTTCGGGCCCTAACAAGCCTTCCCATACCCTGGGCAATCGCACTTTCCATCCCGGTACTTACTACAGGCGTTTGGGGAGAAATCAAAGGTACAGCTTGACACTGCATATTACTTCCCATTAAAGCTCTATTTCCTTCGTCGTGAGCCAAAAAGGGGATCAAGGAAGAAGAAGCGCCGACAACCTGACGGGGAGAAATGTCGATAAAATCAATAAGTTCCGAGCTTCCTTCGGAAACCGAGCCTTTAAATCTGAAAGGAACTCTCTCGACGCTTATGAATCCTTTTGCGTCGAGCTTTACTCCTGAATCGGTTACATGATAATTTTCTTCGTCATCTGCAGTAAGATAAAAAACTTCATCAGTTACTCTTACTTTTTGTTTATTGCCGCTTTTAATTTTTTCTGTCTTTCTGTATGGGGCTTCGATAAAACCAAATTCATTAACCCGTGCATAAAGCGAAAGATAGGTTACAAGACCGATATTCGGACCCTCAGGGGTCCTTACCGGATCTATCCTTCCGTATTGTGAAGAATTAACGTCACGAATTGAAAAAGAAGCTCTTTCCCGATTTATTCCCCCCGGTCCCAACACAGAAATTCTTCTAAGGTTGTCTATTTCACTTAGGGGATTGGTATCATCGAGTATTGTCGAAAGCTGATTTGAACGGAAAAATTCATTTAAAGCCGCAATTAGCGGTCTGGCATTAATCAAAGACGCCGGAAGTGGTTTATCGTCAGGCGAAATAAGACTCATTTTCTCCTTGACCGAACGCTCGAGCCTCAAAAGCCCAATCCTAAGAGCATTAGCCGCAACCAACTCACCGACGCGTCTTAAACGTCTATTGGATAGGTGGTCAATATCATCGACTCTTCCCTGGCCATTTTGAAGACCAATAAGGTAAGAAATTGTTGCAATCAAATCCTGCCTTGTCAAAACCCAGTTTTGTTTTTCGTTCGGAATGGTTAACTCGAGACGCTTATTAATCTTAAATCTACCGACTTTGCCTAAATCATAGCGGCGCGGATCAAAAAAAAGTCCTTCAAATAAACTTTGGGCATTCTCCAAAAGTGCCGGCTCTCCCGGTCTTAGTTTTCTATAAACCTCCAAAAGTGCATCGTCGCTGGATGAAGTAGGGTCTTTTTCAAGTGTTGAGTTTATATATTTATGTTGACTATCGTTATCTATATCCTTAAAAGAATTAAGAATTTCTTCATTTGTCTCCAGTCCCAGTGCACGAAGGAGTGCTGTTGCTACAACTTTTCTGCGTCTGTCGATTCTTGCCGCGACAACATCATTTTTATCCACTTCAAATTCCAACCATGAACCCCTCAAGGGTCTTACCTCAGCTTTATAAAGCATTCTTCCCGAAGGAACATCTAACTCCCCCGAAAAGTAGACTCCGGGGCTTCTTACAATCTGATTAATTACCACTCTCTCAACACCGTTTACAATGAATGTTCCGCGCGATGTCATTTGGGGAAGATCTCCCAAGAAGACGTCTTGGGTCTTTTTTTCGTTTGTTTTTTTATTAATGAGGGTTGCGGAAATTTTGAGAGGAACGGAATAAGTCAGACCTTTTTCTTGGACTTGACGGGGGGATAACTTAGGTTGTCCCAAAATGGGTGATTCCAAAATTACCTGCCAATTTTTTCCGGTAAAGTCGTCGATGGGAGAAATTTCGCTAAGCTCAGTTGCGATATCCTCGTCAAGAAACATCTTCCACGATTCCCTCTGGATTAGAGACAAATCCAGCTCAGGTAGATTTTTTTCTTCTTTTCCGAAATTACGACGTTTTGTCTGGGCCATCTTTTTTAGCCTTCAAAAAAACTTCCAACCTATTAAGGTTGGAAATGTTATATTATTTATATTCTACCCATTAAAGCATTTTGTCATAGGTAGGTTTTTGTGGTTGTCTCGAATCATAAAAATGAACCAAGTTTAACTTGGTTGTGGTTAATTTAACGAAAAAATAAGAAGCGTAATTTTTTACGCCTAGGCTGGATTATATACTATCCAGTCAACCTGTCAACCCCCCGAATTCAGTTGCCTAAATATTTTCTCACGTTTTCATTGTGCTCATCCAAAGTAGCTGCAAAGTGGATAACCCCGTCGGCATCATGAAGATAATATAAATAATTGGTTTCTTGAGGAAATACAACTGCTTTCAACGAAGATAGCCCAGGATTTGCTATCGCAGCTGGCGGAAGTCCTCTATATTTATAGGTATTATAAGGAGATTCTATCCGTAAATCTTCCTTGCTAAGAATCGGCCACCAGTTTTCGCATTTAGCATTTAGCATTTTGCATTTAGCGTTCGCAACGGCATACTGCAAACTCGCGTCAACCTGTAATCCCATGCCAATATCAAGTCTGTTAAAAAGTATCCCGGCAACAACCGGTCTTTCGCTATCTGTTTTAGTTTCTCTTTCTATAATTGAAGCCAAAGTTACAATTTCGGCGAGTGAATATTTCGTTTTTGAGATAGCTTCTTTCGCCTCACCTGCTAGCATCTGGTCAAATACCTCCCGCATTCTTTTTACAACTAAACTGGCACTGACATCTCGGGGCATAAGATATGTATCAGGAAACAAAAAACCTTCCTCCGCATTTTTATCTTCAAAGAATTCTTTTCTGAAAGTCGGTGCTTTTCCTGCATCCATTTCCAACCCTTTAATGAATCGTTCAACTATCTCTTCGCGCCGCAGACCCTCAGGTATGGTTATCCAAAGCTGACTCGGTCCCTTCAAAAGCTCATCTACTATCTGGGAAAGAGATAAATTCGGACTTAGCCTATATTCTCCAGCCTGAATATTTTCGGATTTACCTTTAAATTGAACGTACAGTTTGAAGGCTAGGGGATTTCGGATTAGTCCCTGTTCTTTGAGTAAGTTTGCTATCTCTTGGGCTGATTTTCCTTTCGTAATTACGACTCGAACTTTTTCGCCCACGCTTGACGGAGCTAGCGAATTTTCCCTCCACCAGAAAAATCCGGATAGTGAAATAATGAATAAGAGAAGAAAAAAAATTACGGGTAATAAAAGTTTTTTCATAATTAAAAACTCCAAAATCTTCAGCTGTCTATAGCTAATAAATTATTGATTATTTTTCTTTGGAAATTGATGGTTGGAAATAGGAAATTTAATCTTAAACTTCGCTAAGAAGAGCGCGTCTGTATTTCTTGGCCTTGGGGTCATAAACATAAACTCTCCCGCAGGAATGGGTTATTATAAAAGTTCCGTCTTTAGCTTCTTTTTTCTCGGATTTATCCAAGGGTTGCCCGTCGGCAACACATCTGCCTTGGGAAAGTAACCATGCTTGTATCGGAGCGATGACATTCTTTAGCATATTCTTTAAAAGTATAACATATATATTATCTCGGCTAAAATCAAAGTTTTAATATCTCCTGAAAATTTATTCGATATCTTTTCGAAAATTCGCTTTTGCTAAAGTGGTGGGTTTGAGTCCCATACTTCTCTACTGTATAGACGGCCGTCAAAGCTCCTATCTTTGCGCTTGTTTCCAGCGGATATCCTTTTATAATTCCTGCCAAAAGTCCCGCTCGAAATGCGTCACCGGCGCCGGTCGGATCGCTTTCGTTTTTTGGCCTTGCTGAAGGAATCTCTGTTTTCCTAGCATCACTTTCTATTCTCGATCCTTTCGATCCTAATGTAGTAATTAGTATTTCTGTGTTTTGACTTAACTTTTCATTTGACCATCCGAGTCTTTGCCTAATGAGTTCAATCTCATAATCGTTACCGATAAGAATATATGCCCCATTAATTGCCCTTTTTAAATTCTTTTTATCAAAATGCGGAATATTAAAAGCAGGGTCAAAAATATAAGGAGTGTCTTTTTCGAGAGCTTCGTTTACATACTCTAACATTGCGGATGGATCATTAGGAGCAATCATCAAGACCGTATCTTTTTTCAGAAATTTTTTGGCTGAAATACTTTTTGTCATCTTCATAGCTCCCTGATAAAATCCCCAAATTTGATTATCATCTTTATCCGTTATCACAAACCCCCTGGCGCAAAGCTCGTTTTTATATTCTTTAATACCGGTTAGGTCAAGCGACTTTAATTTTGATAAATGTCTTCCGTAGAAGAGAAAATCACTTCCGGCTGCGGCTACGACAGAAGTTGGAATACCGAGAAGTCCTAAATTCCAGGCAATATTGCCCGCCGTTCCGCCGAATTCCTGCTTGAATGTATCCATGATAAAACTGACATTAAGAATATGAAGTTTGTCGGGAAGTATATGGTCTTTAAATCTTCCGGGCATACTCATGATGTGATCATATGCCAAAGATCCTGTCACAACTACGTTTTTGAACATGAAGATTTATGTTCCTTCCTGCCAAGAGGTTAAATACTTTTTCTGCTCGGCAGTTAAATCATCGAGCCCCCATCCCATTGCTTTTAGCTTGAGTCGTGCCACTTCTTTATCGAGTTTTTCGGGCAAGCGATAAACTTTATTTTCCAGTTTGCCTTTATTTTTGACCAAAAATTCTGCAGCTAAAGCTTGATTAGCAAAACTCATATCCATAACTTCAGCCGGGTGACCTTCTGCTGCTACCAAATTAATAAGCCTTCCTTCACCCAGTAAATAAACTCTTTTTCCGCCGGAAAGTGTGAATTCTTCGACAAAGGGACGGATCTTTCTCTTTCCTTTCTTCACTTTTTCCAAACCGTTAACATCCAACTCAACATTAAAGTGGCCGGAATTGGCGAGTATCGCCCCATCTTTCATGCTTTTTATATGGGAAATATTTATCACGTTTATATCCCCCGTAACAGTCACAAAAATGTCGCCGATTTTAGCGGCATCCCGCATTTCCATAACTTTATACCCGTCCATTCCTGCCTCAAGTGCCCGGACAGGGTCCACTTCTGTGACTATTACGTTTGCCCCCATGCCTTTTGCCCTCATTGCAAGTCCTTTACCGCAATATCCGTAGCCAGCCACCACAAAATCTTTTCCTGCCAAGAGAACGTTTGTTGCGCGGAGTATTCCGTCGATTGTTGATTGTCCTGTTCCGTAACGGTTATCAAACATGTGTTTGGTATCTGAATCGTTGGCCGCAACCACGGGAACGCTCAATACCCCCTCCTTCTCCATTGCCCGAAGCCGAATAACACCTGTTGTGGTTTCCTCGGAAGATCCTATCACCTCAGTAAGCTGATTTCTTCTATCTTTGTGAAGAAGTGTTATAAGATCTCCGCCATCATCCATGGTAATCTCCGGATGAAAATCCAAGGTTGTGTTAAGATGTTCGTAGTAAGACCTATTGTCTTCGCCTTTAATAGCAAAGACAGGTATGCCTAAGTTTTTTGCCAAAGATGCGGCAACATCGTCCTGGGTTGACAGGGGATTACTGGCACAAAGAATCGGTTTTGCACCTCCGGCTCTAAGGGTAAGCATCAAATTTCCGGTTTCGCTCGTAACATGAAGACAGGCGGCAAGAGTAATTCCGCGAAGGGGTTTTTCCTTTTCAAATCGCTTTCGAATCTGCTCCAAAACCTTCATCTCCCGCCCTGCCCATTCGATTTTGAGTTTTCCCTGGGTAGCTAAGGAAAGATCTTTTACGTCGTAATCTAGAGATTTTGCCATAATGGATTAAACATTTGGAAGTATAACAGAAGAAAAAGAAGATATAAATCATTCTAAATATCTCTGAAGTTTTCTATCAAACGTTTTGAATTCTTTGACGTTATTACTATTTGCGTAAATGACATTGTAGTAATCTTCCAACTCTAATGCAGTTTTCTCATAAATCTCTAGTGCGTCTTGCAAAATTTCTCTCTCTGCAAGATAAACAAATTTCAGTGAAAGAACTTTCTTAAGGATTTTAACTGTTTCTGGTTTGGTTTTTCCGTAAAACTTAAGCATTACCCAGTAAATTTCAAAAATTACCACTGTTGAAGTAAATAGTTCAAGCTTGCCTTCCGCCCCCAAATTAAATAACTGTTTTGCTTTTTTATATTGAAGAGAAATATCGGCCAACAGAAACCTAATAAAAAAATTGGTGTCGACAAAGATCATTCCTTTTTGTTGGCGAAGTATCTTTCCTTTGCAATCCTAATAGCTTCATCTGCATCAACGCCTCTGAGGTGTTTAGGTATTTTTACTGATCCTGCAAGTTCCTCAACTAAAGACAGAGCAGACCTCAAAATTATCTTCCCGTCTTTTTCTTCCATTAAAACTTTGTCCCCATGAGAAAGTCCTGCTTTCTTAAAAAGTTTTGCAGGAATAGTCAGTTGTCTTTTACTGGTAATCGTAGCTGTGTAAGCCATTGTAAGGAGATTATACATTTGCAAGGAGAATAATGTCAATGCAAGGAGAAAAGAATGTGGTCTTTCAAAATAATTAAATATCAACCTATTTTTAAGTAAGTTTATATTTAACAATTTAGGAAAAAATCTCAGCCTGGGGTTCTGAAAAAAACTGTAAACCTGCGCAATTTAGAAATAATCCTTTACAACAAATCCGACGTCTGATATCCTACATCTAATGTCGTACAGTTTAACTATTAGACCCAAAAGGCAAGTAACTCTCCCAAATGAAATCCTTAAGCAGTTAGGAATAACTGTTGGGGATTCTGTTGAAATTAAAGTCGAGGGTAAAAAGGCAGTTTTAAAGCCCAAAAAGCAGATAGCCTTAGAGGCGTTAAAGGAAATCCAAAGGATTGTTAGGGAATCTGGTATAAGCGAGAAGGAAATGCAAGAAAACGCAAGAAGAATAAGAAAACAGATAAATGAGCGACGGGCTTCCTAAAGTATTTATTGATACAAATGTTTGGTTCTCGTACCTTTATGGCTCCAAAAACTGCGAGAGTTTAGCAAATGCACATACACAAGGAAAAATCAAAGCAGTTATATCAAGACAAGTTCTGGAAGAAATTGTAAGAAATTTGAAGGAAAAGATTCCAACAGCAATTCCCGTTTTTGAGAAGTTCATAGAAACAACTCCACCGGCAATTATTAAAGATCCACTTAAGGTTAGTAAAAAAATTAGCGAGTTAGCATCTCACGAGGATAGATTTATTCTTGGTTCAGCCTTCAGCGCGAAAGTAAAATGTTTTGTTACTGGAAATGTAAAAGATTTTAATGTTGAAAAAATCTTTAAAACTTTTGGTATTAAAGTTTTGACTCCCAACCAGGCGGTTGAAGAATTTGATCTGTAAGATTGTTCTAGGAAGAAAAAAATCCCAACCTGGGGATCGGAAAGAAACGTGAGTTTGCGCGTGATTGCAACTGTGGTTGCATGCAAACAAAAGTTTCCTTCGTCACCCCAGGATGGGTTGAGAGAAAGGTCTCCGACCCTGAGGGTCTCAGATCCGGAGGGTATCAAGGCAGGCAGACCCTGCAACCTACAGCCCATTTCAAAACCCTTATTGAATTGGGGTGCCATAAGCTCCCGAAGGGCTTTTCAAACCCGAACCAGCGTTGCTGGGAAGGTTTTGAAATAGCTTCTACCGCAAAAAAGCGGAGTTCCCTCAACTGAAGTATGAAATCCAGTTCTTCACTGGCATCCTCAGTTGATTCGAGGTCAGGCCGATCGATAGACCACTTGACAGTTAAAGGGCTCCTATCCCCATGAGTTGAAACACTTTTCCAATTAGGAATTCACCGTTGGTAATCAACAACAGTAGTAGAAGAAAATCTCCCAAGACATTGAGAACCGATGCGATGACATAAAGACCAGGTACTCTCCCGTCTGGGGTTCTGGTTTTGACCACACCCGCTATGTGATAAACATCCTGTATCATATGACCTGCCACCAACAGGATTATTATTACATTTAGTAATGTCTGAGGGTCCATGCTTTACTCCTCCTCGAATGCCAAAAGGGGTTCGTCGTCGCCTTTGACCGTTTTGCCATTGAAGTAGGCAACGCCACCTCTAATGATTAGCTTGCCTTCAGAGTGCGACAATTCCGCGAGTATTAATGTCCCCTCCTTCATCATTCTAAAACCCGTCCTCGCCCAGTTAGGCAAGGCTGAAAAACGAATTATCTTAACTATTCTCGACCCTATCATCGCTTCACTCCTTTAAAAGTGCAACAAATTAGCCGCCCGTAATAAAGGAAAACAGGAGGCTGGTCAGATTACGCTGGAAGTTTCCGCTAAGCACATTGGCAATCATGATAAGGAGCAGCGCCACAAGCACTGCATTCAGTACGGCTTCCTTCAGCCACTTTTTCGGGTTCGGCTTAATCTTCTGCTCATAGTAATGCTGAGCAAAAGCCAAAACAAACCCCACGATCACTATATACAGTGGTAGGCTACCAAGCACTACGCCCACGAATTGACTCAGAAAGGCTGACATGACCACGGCGACCAAAAAGATCATTCCAATGTAAGCAATCGTGATTCCTTGCACTCGTGTATATAGGTTGAGCCTATCCGGGTGGTTCTGCCAGATTTCCATCGCCCGATTGAGCCGAGCGTCCATACAGCTTTGGCAGAGGTAAAGTTCTCCTCCGTAGTAAGCTTTAACGTTTTCGGTTCGTGTGCAATCAGCACAGTGGGGCTTCCAGTCGACCAACCTGGTCAGAAAACGAGCAATACCGGAAGCGAGCAAAATCGCCGCCGGAATACCAAAGAAGAATCGTTTCATCGCTTCACTCCTTTTTATGGGAATTTATCCACTGTTATGACACATGAATCAAGGTCATATTCAACGGTTCCGGTGGTTTCTCCAACCTGAAATCTGGCTTTCCAGGTTCGACAAGATCCTCTGTTAGAGGAAATACACACATCTTCCCCTAAACTCACCTCATCGACCGAGACTTTCAGATTACTGGCAACACATTGGAGTGCCTGTTGATGTGCCTCGATGGGGCCTGTTCCTAAATCCGCAAGCAGAAATAAAACAAAAAAGGTGACCATACACGCAATTGCCCAACCTGCATATGTCCGCCTCTCTTCATACCTGCTAGACTTTTTTGCTACCCCACCTAATACAAGGGCAAGGACAAGTGACAAAATAGCTAAACCAACCAAGCAGCTAGTCATCTCTTTACTCCTTTAAACAACTCGTCCCATGATCTTCATGAAAGCTTGCTCGCGGGAAATGGCCACAAAACCTTCGGTGTTTATTACGGGAATGTCAGATCCAGGTGACGTTGAAACCAGATAGACGTGGTCTTTTTCGACAATGTATCTGCAAGCATTAGCCATAATACGCTTCTCCAGAAATTTTCTGGCAAATACATAATCAGTGACTACAAACATTTCCCCTTCCGGAATACCGGCAGCAATGCGATATAGGTCATGAGCATCCAGATCTCCAAAGCCTAACCACTTGGCGTTACCATTAAACCATCCGGCTGTTCTCACTAAAGGACGATTTCGTTTCTGTCCTCCCCGTAGTCCAAATGGACCCTCACGAGTTTTCCAGTCGGTAAGTCCATAAATTCCCTCAGTTAAAAAGGGTTTCGAGACTGAAACAGAGGTTTTACCAGTAACTGCGTCATGGATTAGCTTGAGCCGGGTTACTACACCCTTGATCTTATCCTCGCGCCATGCCTTTATGGCATAAAATTGAACAATCGAGGCAATCACGTTAGTCGCCAAAATCAGCTCCTCGTCCGTCGGCAATCTCCGCTCGAAGTTCTCACTCCACAATAACTCTGAAGGTCCTACTCGATTGATATTTACCGACAGGTACTGGTCAGGCCCACACCTAACCAGGTAGGATGTCGTGTATTCATTCACCGACCTCCGGATCGAAAGCATATTGCTATCATCATCAAAAAGGTAAAGTTTCCGCTCATCCAAGGGCAAACCTTCCTTAAGACGGAATTGTGACGGTGAAGTGAACGCATCAAAGATAGCATCCAAGGTCTGTTGGATTGCTTGTACAACCTCTGGTACCATCTTTTTTGATAAAATCGGTATTACTATTTGGTCAGACATTTTTCCTCCGACAAGTCTAGAAAAGATAGAGTTGACTTGTGCCCGGTGCAGGAGGTCCGCCCGGACAGACCGATACTTACAAGTTGTTGACTTAATCTCCTTTCTCCCTTTAAAGGGAAGTCTAAATTCCCGTCAAGCGGGATTGATAAAAGAGTCCTTTTGTTATTTAGGGCTCAAGACAACACCTAAATAAATTAGATGTTCTGTAGAACCCTAAATTCAAGAACTACCGAAAGGAAATTTATGCCTTTCTCTCAATTTTTAATGTGCAAAAACTAATGATAAGTGATTAGTAATCGCATTCAATTACAATCACTAATTGCTAATCATTAAAGGCAGAAGTCTAAATTGAAGGAAAAAGACACTAGGCTGAAAGGGGTAGTTGCTTCTTAACTTTGGAGGGTAGTTTATTAGTTGTATCTTTCAAGAATTCTTTAGCATTAAGGATTTCAAGCAAAACTGGTTTGTTATCTTTGGAAAAATGAATAATGATATCTTTTGACTGTTCTGCATAATCAACTTTAGCCTTCTTCTGAGAGAGCCAAATCATCATGACATCATCTTCTTTGTCGTAGCGTACTTTCATTTTAGTAGTACCTCCCCTTCTTTGCAGGATAGAATGTTATAATCAGTATTTTACCACGTTCAACCCTGTACACAACTCTCAAGATTCGTGCTTTATCAAAGTTTCCGGAAACTATAGTATTCGGATAATCGGATTTCACATCTTTGTGCACCGGATTATCTACTATATCGATGACAGCTTTTTTTGATGCCTTAACGCCCAAAATCGCCAAATCTTTAAACTTCTTTTCAGCATGTTTTGTGAAAACTATTTTCACCCTGTTTAGATTGTAACACTCGTAAATTTTTAATGTGCTATTTGTCAGTTTCGTCCCATTAGATAGCATTAGCATCTAACGGGACTCATCAGGTCCGATGGACATCGGACGACTAACAAATCCCGAGCCGAAAGAAGAAAGAAGAAAAAAATAAAATAATGAATAATTGCTTAAGGCTAAGCAAATGAAAATTCTTCTTCAAAATCTCTAACGGACTCGGGCGAGAGAAAGGCCTCTCTGGCGCGAAAAAAAAGGTAAAACTTCCATTGGTAGGTACCTGCTTGCGCTTGGTTAGCAATTTTGCATCCCCGAGTCGCTGGAAGAAAAGCAGAGTTCACCGCGTCCGTTAAGGACTTGGTCAATTACCTTGGGCTATTTATTACGCGCGGTCTATCGTCGCGGCTGTTTGTCCTTTACTTGGACTTTTGAACACAGAGGATTGAGCTTCCCCTGTTTTTATATCAGTGGGTTAGACCGTAGCATATGGCCACGAACCAACCGATAAGGATGAGGACGACAGTAATATCCAGAACCACCTGCAAACTGTGGTTAAGGGTTTGGCCGGTAACTAATGAAACAATCGCCGCAATAGCGAAAAAAGCTACCGTCGAGACGACTACAAAGATCGCGGCGAGTATGGGAAATAACACACCATCACTCACCTTGTCCAAAAACTTTCCCAACCTGGACATCTCAGCCTCCTTTGCTGAGTTTAAGCGTGCCGCCACTCTAATTCTTCCGAATCCCAGGTATAACCCTGTTCCTCAAGAAGTTTGAATAGTTCCTCTGGGCCGTATTGATTTGGGTCCCAACCCAATTGCCAGGCCTTTTCATTAGCCCCGTCGATCTTCATAATATACGGGTCGTATTCTAAATTTAAATCGAAAAAGTCGTCCATCTCAGCCTCCTTGTTGAGTGCCGTGCTAAATTCTTTAGGAATATAAATTTTAAAGTTACAGCTAAAGGCTGCAACAGACTAGTGGCTTCGTCCACCTAAACTGCACGCTTTCTCTCCTGTTAAGGAGCAAGTTCGTTCTCGTTTTAGGTTTCATCCTCCGCTTATCCTGCCTGTTAATCTATGGCCTTGAGCTGAACTTTAGAGTTATTAGTTATAGAGTAGTAATCGTCCACTGACCTCGGACGATGTGGTAAATTGTTTGGTTTCCCTCATCGTCTTCGTCGATGAGGCGGATGTTGGGGTTTCTTACTATCCCCTCTTCCCAGAGCCTTTTAACCCACTCTGCGAAGATATAGAATTCAGAAATCAACAACACCCCAAACTCGTCGTAATATTCGACGAGTTTTTCATTGTCCCCATCCCAAAGAACTCCCAGGAATGCGGGTTCATCCCGGTCCCAATCACGGGTTGGTGGCTGACTGAAAACCGGTTGATAGAGCTTTCCGTTCCCCTCGGCCGGTTCGCCAAGGTAGAACCTGTCCTGGATCATGTTGAGGCGAATTTCCTCAACATTTTCTAACTCAGTCCAGCTGATCATTTTTCTCTCCTTTTAAACAATATGCCCCCGCCAAAACGGCTCGGGAATAGGTTAAAAAACAAAGTGCCGTTTCTGAAGCGCTACTTCTCGGGCTTCTTCCAAAGCAGCCCTAGCTGCTTCGAGTTTCTCATTGGCCCTTGACCAGGCTGCAAAAGCCAGATCTCTGGCTTTTGATAGCTCACGTACTTTTTGGAAGTCCTCCCCTTGCAGCACTTCCCCGATTTTTTTTAGCTCCGCGCTAGTCATTGCCTGCGGAGTTACCCCCTCAACGTTTCCCAGCTGAGTCGCTGGGTACCAACTTCCGTCCAGCTCGGCCTCCCAAGGCCGCTGTGCCTCAGGAAGGGCCTCCCAATCACTCGGATAAGTGGGAAATATCCAGCCTTCTGGAGTTTCCTCAACCCGGTAAACTCGGGTTGATCCCTCTTCGGGATCAGGGTAATATCTTATAAACATCATCTCAGCCTCCTTTCAAGGCTAGTGCCCTTGCCACAACGGCTCGGGGAAATGAAAAAAGATTTTAGCGGAATCGGAAAACCCCACCGGGTCAGAAACCCTCTAGGTTGGAGACCGATCCGCTGACAAATGGAATTATGAGATTCACCTTCCTTTCAGATCCTGGCCTTTAAAGACCGGGTCTTGAATGTGCCACCCCTTTCGAAGTGGTTGATAAAGTTTTTTGCTCCTATTATCAGGTAGCAATCTGGATATGCAAAAGAAACTGCTTATTGCTAACTGCTGGACTGTCTACAGTCTTGCACATCTAAATTGCTACCTAAATTGGAGGCTTAATTTAACCTTTCTCTCAATTGTCAAAGAGCAAACCTGCAAAGTTTTTACTCTGCAGTCCCGCATGATCGCTCTTCGCGAGCACAAATGTAAATTCTGCTGGCGCGAAGCAAGATTCGTGCTGGGATAATGTGCAAATTCAAATGTTAGTAACCAGTGATTAATGCTTGATGTATTAATCAAGTCACTAATTTCTAATTACTATACGTTCTACAGGAAGGTATCGATCGAGAGAATTGTCTACAGCTGATTTCAAAACCTGCGAGAATTTTCCGAAAATTCGAGCATAAGTTTTGAATTCAGATGCTACAAGCTAGCGAAGCCTCAAAACCGATAGGTTTTGAAATAGCTTCTAAGAAGTTGTTAGATGTTTTCCGTCTGGATGTATTTCCTCTAAAGCTTCAAGTCTGTTTTCAATTAATGGTCTTTCTTCTTGTGCTGTTTTAACTTCTTTTAAGACAGGATCGACTCTATTAAAGAAATCACTTTTAAACTTTTCCAGCTTTTTTTCGTATTTTTCTTCCTGTTCAGACAACTCTTTCGTTATTACCAAAGAAACAACTGTTTTTATATGAGGAATCACTACTTTTACAACTTCTGGGACAGTTTGCCTTACTACCCTAGAGACAATTTCCTTATTTTGCTTTTTAAACCGTTTATCTAGTTGTTTCCAATCGTTTTTGTCTAAAGCCATATCCCCATTAAACCATTCATTAGGTTTCTCGTCAACGATAATTATTAATGTGCCCTTCGGCAAGCTCAGGGTAAGCTACTCTGAGGGCCAAAGAATCTAGTGATTAGTGATAAGCAATCCTTCCATAGTCCTTCGATAAACACAGGACGAAGGAGGATCACTTATTTCTACTCACCAAAAAAAATAAATCCCAACCTGGGGATCGGAAGGAAACGGTAAGTTTGCGCATTGAATGCAACTTGCGTTGCATGCAAACAAAAGTTTCCTTCGTCACCCCAGGATGGGTTGGTTATTAAAAAGAGAAAGGCTAGCGACGCCTGGTCCGCTCCATAGCTTTCCGTAAAGCTGCGGCCATTGAAGTTTCAGGGTTCTCCTCATTGTCGAAAGCTTCTTCGACTAATTCGGTTTGTCCTTTGCCCTTCTTTGGCTTTGACTTTTTGGGAGCGGGCTCTGCTTCCAGGCGGGCGATCTCAGCTTGCACTTCGGCAATCTGCGCCTTGAGTTCCTCCACTCGGGCTTTGTGGTGAACCTCACCGTACACAGGCTGGGCAAAGTACCCATACACCGTCACGCTTCGACCACCACGGCCGTATTCACCTTCGGGATTATTCGTCCGATAGGCAAAAAGGTGGAGTTGAGCTCCGCTTTTGGCCCGCACCCGAACCAATTGCTTGGCGTCAGCCAAGGGCTTGAGCGAGTGATAGGGATCCTCGACCAGCTTGTTCCAGCTTCCGCTGGGCTCATCGAAAAACGGATCTGTTGTCAATTGCCTTTGCCCCTGGCGCTCCTCCTCGTGGAAGGTGACTTCAAAAACATCACCTGCCACGATCGGGCGGGTAGCGTAGTTGGCCATGAGCCTCTCAAGCGCAGCCTCTTCAGCTTGGCGATATTCCTCAAGTTCGTACTCAAGGGACATCCCCACCCCAATGAGGGTTTGCTCAAGTTCTGCCAACTTGGCCTGGGCGGCACGGATTGCCAAAGTGTGCTCATCCGGCGGCTGCCAGGGTTCCTCAGTCGTGGTCAGCTTAGGATCAAACGGAACAGGTCTGTCCAGAATCGAGAAACGCAGCTCATACTCGTTGTAACGAGACTGGTAGCGCGCCTCAATCCTCGCAACCTCAGTTCCGTCAATCGTACGGCTAACTTTAACCGGAAAGTCCTGTCCCTGTCCAAATCCAACGAGGGCGTCTTGGTAATTGCCGGCGCACCAATGGGTCGCACCGTCATAACCTTCGAATTCCTCGCCGCAAACAGGGCATTTGGTGTACACGGCAGCCAACCAAGCTTCAAAAGCCTTCTTGGCAGCAAGCTGCGCTTCAACCTTTGCCAAGATGGGTTGAGCCAATTCCGAAACTTTGTCAGCTTCCTCAATTGCTTTGATGTAATCGCCGCTCTCAAAAGCTGATTCGGCTTCGTCTTTGGCTTTTTCCACAAAATTCCGCTCGTCGTAACTTATTGCATCGGTTGAGCTGTAAGCCTCGTAAACCTGTGTGTACAAGTTTCGAGCACTCTCCAGCGCTTCCTCAGCAGCAGGACGGCGAGTTTCATTCTCGGCAAAGTAAGCTATAGCCTGCTCGATCCGTACTTTCAGCTCGTTAAGCGTCTCCAGCGCTTTGGTAGGCGCCAGATTATAGCTGTGCGAGCCAAGGCCGGCCAAGCCGCGCGCGGTCTCAAGCTTTGAGTTGATACTTGTCGATGAAGACCAGTAACCCTTGTTGGCCTCATCTTGCGAGAGACCATAGGCCTGATACTTATCGACATCAACCTCAAGCCAGAGGCTGGAAACTTCGAGAAACAGTGTCTGAGCTTGTTGCGTCAGCACTTCGTAGTTTCGGCGCTCATACTCTTTGGCGTCAACTTCGCGCTTCTTGGCTTCAGCTGCCTCGCGAGCCTGCAAGGCTTCATCCTCAGTCCGGAACCAACGCAGGTACCAGTCAGTGTGGGCATTCTCGCCACTATAGGTATAACCAATAACCCAAGCAGGATAAGCTTCTGACTTGGTCACGCGGTCCCAAACTTCCGGTTCTGGCAATCCAGGCAGCGGTTCTTCGTAGGCAACCTCGACCTTGCGATCATAGTCGCCGTGGCCGTAAGCCCGGAAAGTTTGCCAGGCAAGCTCCAAACGCCGAGTCTCGACTTTCTCCGCAAGCTGGTCGACATGGTCCGTGGATATGTATACGTTGGAGTAATCCTTACTATCAACGTACACACGGACTTCGGTATTCTCCCAGCTGGGGAGTTGGTCGGCCGTTAAGCGGCGAGCTAGCAAGCGCGGAACCTTGATCACAACCTTCACCGGACGGGTACCCCAATTGCTCGAGTACTCCAACCGGAAAAGCTGGTTTCCGATCTGCCAGAAGTCTGGCCGCTCACGATAAATCCGCTCGCGAAACTTAGGGTAATCAAACCCCAAGATTTCACTTACAATTTCGTCGGTGAGCAGAAGGTCGCACTTTGCAGCTTCGTCGCGCGTACCAGCTGTTCCTAGCCGATTGACAAGCCAATCCCGCACTTCGGTTTGAATCTCTCGCTGCTTACCCTCACGGGTAGTCAGCTCGTAAACTTCGTTGCGGAAAAACTTGGCCAGCCATTCGGCGGGCAAGCCGGTTTTCGTCGCGATCATCGCATCGGCGATAACTTTAGCTGCCAACTCTCCCTTAACTTGTACAGGATAAGACTTGATGACGACGTTACCGTAGTACACGTCTTCGATTCCATCCACCTGACCGGTTTTGGGATTATAGACAGCCGAGTTCGCACGTAAGCGAGGTTCGCAGAGTTGCGGCATAACCTCAGCCAGCCATTCAGCCTGGATTGGTGCTGCCATGTCGACCAGGTATATAAACCCAGTCGAGCGCCGTCTCCTTACGGGGATCTTGTGGGCTCCGCCGATGAAAATCAAACCGGACGCGCTCTCTTTCGCAGCAGAGCCATATCCAATCTGTAATTCATCACCCAACGGGCCTTTAAGATACCCACTGTCGCGGCGGCAGACATTGTCCACCAAACCAGAGGCCAAGGCTTTGGTCAAGGCGTCAGAGGAAAACTCCCGCTCTTGATTGATACCGTTCTCCAACCGAAGCGGAGAACTTGCAACTTCCTCGCGTATCTGGCCGATCAAAAACTCGACCATTCTCAAACGCTTGTAGTTGAGGAAATTGCGCTGACACCAGCCAAAGAGCTGGTCATCCTGCCAGCGGCGCGAACCGGGGTAACTTTTCCCATTGGCTTCTTCGCCGTTTCCGCCATTTTTCCGGGAATCTTCACGAAGCTTTTCAGCTTCATCCCGGATTGCGTACTCGGCAGCCTTGAAAGCGCGGTATGCGTTAACGACGGCGACAAAGTCGGATTCGGACTCACCGGCAAACTCAGCCCAAACAAGGTCAGCAACCCACTTGGCACCCTCACGGTGCGGGAAGTGATAGTTGCTGCAATCAACCTCAAAAAGCCCATCTTCTCGCAGAACAATCCAGTTGGGAAGATCATTCTCAAGGTCAATTTCCTCGGGCCGAGGCTTACGCCATTCGCGTTCATCGCCTTCGCCGAAGTAGCGGCTTGAAACAGTCCTAGCAAGGATATCGCGGACAAACCGCTCCGGCAAGATTACCTTTTCGCCACCTTCCCGCGGCTTGAAACGGATGTTCTCCGCCTCTAAAACCGAAACGGCAATGATCGCCTCGGCAAGTACGCCAAGACGGTCAGCCGTGATAAGAACGCGGGCACGCTCAGGATCCAGCGGAAATTGCACAATCAGACGTCCCAACTCGGTAATCTTTTCGTTCTGGTCCAGCGCACCGAGTTTTATGAGTCGCGTGATGGCAACTTCCACATTTTCAATGGCAGGGTTGTCGATCAACTGAGCTGTCCGGATGTTGAACCCAGCTGCAGCTATTTGTAAAACAACCGATGTTACAGGTTGCTGTAAGATAGCTGGTTCGGGCCACAACTTCAGGTTGTAATATTCACGGTCATAGGAGACCGGAATATAAAACCCGGGTTGCGTCCGTCCGGACCTGCCCATACCTTGATAAGCCTCAGCTTTGGAGATCGCAATCTTCATAAGGTGTGCAACCCCCTTCGCATCGGAGATCGGGCGTTTCACCTGCAGGCTATCTACCAGACCAACCAGGTCAGCCGGGGTCACGCTACTTCGGATAATCTCCGTTGCAGCAATGAACCTTAAAATTCCCTCGGACACGGGCTCGAAAACCCTGTCCTGTTCAGAGGGATTTGCCTCAGCATGGCTGGCCAGGATTTCAATCCGATCAGAAATACCCAGAAACTGGGCATGGCGCTTGAGCGCTTCCACGGCATTTTTGATGTCTTCCTTGCCGGGAAGCAAAATTGCAACAGCACCTGTCTCAACCGTCTGCCTTCTGGCACTCTCAGCTGAGAGTTGGCCGGACTCAACCGCCTCTGCATCATCCGGGTGGATAATGGTCACCTCGCCTTTGGCGAAGGCTTCCATCACCTCCAGAGCTGCTGAAATTGCAGTTGTTGAGTGGTGATCCGCATAGGGCATTTCCTTCACCCGAACTTCAACCGGGTACGTGCGGCCCTTAGCCTCAACGATCGGCGCGCCACCGAAATAAGCCGAAAACTTCTCGGTATCAATGGTCGCCGAGGTGATGATCACCTTGGTTTCAGACGAGCTCGGAAGGTACTCCCTAATGAGCCAGAGCAAAAGATCCGTTGAGATCTGCCGCTCATGGGCTTCATCAATGATCAAGAGTCCCTTGGGCAAATACCCCAATCTCCGGATCATATTCACCAGAGTCTGGTCAATAACAAGCTCCAATCGCGTATTTCTTGATCCAACACGGGGCTCGCCACGAAGTCGCCAGCCGATAGTTTCACCAGGCTGCTCACCCATCTCATATGCAATACGCTTACCGTTACTGCGCACTGCCGGGCGGTGAGTCTGGGTTAACCAAACATGCCAGATCGGGTGCTTCAGTGTAAAGTACTGCCCGATGCGGATAGTTTTACCCGCTCCGGTATCCGCCTGAAACACCACGACTTGGTTTTTCGCAAGGAGGCTGTCTAGCTCCTCCAAGCGCGAGTCAACGGGCAATGGTCTACGCCATCGCCTATCGGGCCAAAGGTCTTTTTCGTTCATCTCATCTCCAACGCAACTGCCATCCGCCTTTCGGAGGAACCCGTGGGCAGTGCGGACTGGTGTTACCAGTCTTCCATTGGCTTATCCGCCTCCGGCTTTAGATTTACGGGTTAATCATCAAGGAAAAACTCCCTGCCGGACTTACGGCGGGACCAAAGAAGATGATTAAAGTTGGCCAACTAAGCTATTAAATTGTTAAATTTCCTTCCTTTCTCCTTTAAAAGGATTCTAAATTCCCGCTTAGCGGGATTGATAAATGAGTCCTTTTGTTATTTAGGGCTCAAGACAACACCTAAAAAAATTAGATGTTCTGTAGAACCCTAAATTCAAGAACTACCGAAAGGAAATTTATGCCTTTCTCTCCTGTTAATGTGCTCCTCCTTCGCGCAAGGCTACGGAGGATAAAAAAATGATTAATGATCGATGGCTAATGCAAAATAATAGCCACCAATTTTTAACCACAGAAAAAGAAAAATGGGGAAATGGATTTGAGAAATCCGAACAAGTGTAGTTGGTACAGCATACGCTGTAAGCAATTACAATGCTCAGAGGTTCTCGCCTCCATTTCCCCGAAAGTACCAGCTGGGGTTGCAAGCGCACGTCTTTTGACACGCTCTTGTGATCGGTTAAGATCAAGGTGCGGGCCGAAAGGCGCCTGCAACCCGAATATTCAGCTAGTTTGAGAGAAAAGCTATTTAACTTCCATGACGACCTGGGCGATCACCTGCGCGGGCGTCAGTAAGCTGTCCGTGTTCTGAGGAGATCCCCAGATGTCGCCCCGACCACCCCAGTTGTTCTTGGCGGCGGCAGGATTGACAGACAGCTCCATTTCCCGGAGGCGGTTAACCGCGGCCTGGAGGTCAGTCGGCACGTGATCGTCGTACCGGCACAGGGTGAACTTGGCATAGGTCTCGCCGGTAGGAGCGAACTTCCCCGTCGCCGGGTCTTTGGCCGTCACCGCCATCTCGGGGTTGAACGCCACCACAGTGGGGGCGTAACGATATCCGATCGTCGTGGCAAAACGGTGAGTGCTTTTGACAAACACCAGCTTCCCGGGGATGACCACGGTGATTTCGCTGGCAGCCTCCGCGGCGGCGAATTCGGCGTTGCGAGCCTCGACCAACTTGTCGACGTCGTACATGCTGAACGTGCCGTCTAGACAGGACTGGACAAAAGCCACGCGGTCTTCCAAGCTGCGCTTGAAATCGGTTGCCACGCGGGCAATCGCGATGACCAAATTCTTGCCGACGAGGTCTGCCTCGACCCGGGGACCGTAGCGGTCCATCAGACCAATTGCATTTACCAGATCGATATCTATCCGCCGGTCAGTCATGCGGCTTTCCAGCACAGCCATAGCCGTAATGCTGTCGGCATCAGGGCGGACAGTTCCGATAACTGCGCCTTCCGAAGGCAACCCGCAGCTCAATGCCTGTTCACAAGCTGAAGACGTCTCCGCGTTGTCGCCAGGCCGGTGGTGATCCAGGTCATTCCGAAAACCAGGCATCGTTACTTCGATACCAAAGTCAATTTCCGGATTCTGCGCCCCAGGGCGGGGGTCCAGCTGAACAAAATTATATGCAGCCATTTCAAACCTCCTTTTCATTAGGGTTTGCTGCTTAAAAGAAAAAGTTGAAGGTCGGCGAGCACTCGATCTCGTCTCAAGCGCCAACGGACGCTTTCTCGACCACTTCGCCGCCCCTATTCAGGGTGACGTTCCAACCGAACGACCCGTTGTATCCATAGGATACGTCGGCCGTGTACTCGGAGGAAATGGTTGTTCCATCAAGGACAGATCCGTTCTCGAGGACTGCGATTATTTTCCCATCAACGAAAAATTGAACTAATATTCTCATTTCACGCCTCCTTAAGCGTGTGCCCGCCAACAAGGCTGGGTAAAATTTGAGCTTGAAAAAAAGTTGAAGGTCGGCGGGTACGCTGCCAACCGACCTTATTGCGACCGGATGCTTATTCGAGCAGTTTTTGAAGCTTCTCGATGAACGGCAACACGTGTGCCGCTGCCTCGGACTTGAAACAGACCAAAGAATCAGTGACCATGCCCGATCCCCAGTCGAGCGCGTAGGAATTATTCCACGGCGGCAAGGGTAAGGTAACAACCGGCTTTGGGAGCTCGTAAGTGATCTCCTTAATTCCTGCTACTGTCAGCAAAAGCGGGTTAGGATCGGTCGCGTCTCCCCATGAACCTCCACCATTACCAGAAAGGTAAGGCACGAAGGTAAGGGTCGCGCCTTCGACCGAAATGCTCCAGTGAACACGAGCTTCCTCAGCAAACCTTGAATACGAGGCATAGCGTCGCATCTGGTTAGTTTCAACGCGCAATGGCTTCTCGGACTCCTGTCCAAACGAGACAACCGCGAATTCGCCGGGTTGCAAACCCTGCGATAGTTCGTCAGTGTTGTCACCATACTGGAAAACATCCAGTCCAGCTTTTTTCGCCAACTTGGCGATTTGTACGGCGGTAAAAACAACTTCCGCCGGTTTGCGGCTATCAACAAATTCCTGCAAAAGCTTGCTGTACATTTTTTCCTCCGTAAGCGGCCTTTTTTAAGGCCTTATGAGATTTTTGAACTCTACTTACTATTCCCAATATTAAAAAACATTTTAGTGGGACAGTGGAAAAATTTTGGAGTTTATCTTCCTTTCTCCCTTAAAAGGGAACTAAAGTTGAATCCACCTCGCTGAGCGGGGTGGGACCAATGTTTTTTGCTGCTTTTATTATTGGCAGCTCAGCAGATACTTGTTACACTACTCTAATGATTCGAATCATCGAAGTATTTAGCCTCTAAATATCCACAGTGCTACCAATAAGTTAAGCAAATCAAATTTGGAAGTTTTTACAAGTTTTTTACCCTTGGTTCTAGCTTCAATTATCCTTCGACTCAGACAAATAAAGTTTGTCTTCGCTCAGGACTTTCAGCCTTTCTCTCTATGTCAAGGTGCCGTTGTATTTACCTTTAATATCCGCCACTTCCTTTAGTTACAATGGAGGTGGACATGAATCAATTAACAAAGATTGCACTTACATGGGAGTTGTATGAGGAAGATATTCCCAAAACTCATATTGCTG